>WNFJ01376177.1_pt1 | contig 10329 bp, 7 predicted proteins | sample 5400461 | NCBI WGS metagenome assembly WNFJ01 (sample SAMN13153349, study PRJNA577476) | soil metagenome | isolation source: 115 cm saprolite on Douglas fir-dominated hillslope | place: USA:California | collected 2013-09-17
CCATGGCAGAGTCGTTCCGCTGCCAACGATTAGAGCCGGACGAGGACTCGGGTAAGAATCAACCAGTGCGCCCCACCCATTCCGAAACCTATGTTACCCTGGCTAGTGCAGTTGATGAGGCCAGTGAGATCGCAGGCATTCTACAGGATATACGCTACAAACACGCCAGCGGCTATGCATATAAGGATATGGTTATTCTGTGTCGACGACGAGCACAGGCACAAAAAATCTCTACCATCCTGGCCCAGGCGGGTTTACCGGTTACAGAGCAAGGAAGCACACTTGAGCAAGAACATATCAAAGATATACTTGCTATCCTCCTGCTATTGATCGATCCCACAGGTATGGGACTGCTCCGTATCGCCCGCCAACCATCGCATCCATTTACCCAGCAAGATATCGAAGCCCTTCTGCTAGCTGCACGCGAACTAGGTCCAAATCCACGCCAGTTGCTAATTTCGGGAGAGGCTCCTCTCACCATGAGTACAGAAGGTCGCCATGCACTTATCCGCCTCTCACAGATCTTACAAACGCTACAGCATACTCCTGATATCTGGTCGCTACTCACACACTATCTCTTCATTGAAGCATTATACATCCGAGACCTGCTTGCCTCACCAGAGAACAAACAGCGCAACACAATCTTGGCTGACTATGACCGCTTGCTTCAACTGGCTCGGCACTTTGATCAGCAGCAAACCGCTCACGCCAAGAGACAGCTACAAGCAGTGAGCGAGCAAAACCAGGATAGTCCTTTATTACCGCCACTTGAGGAGCGCATCAAAGGATTTCTGGAATATCTTACTCTGCTGGTTCTGCTGCGCCAGGATGGAGGAAATCGGTCGGGGAATGACGAGGGCAATGGAGAGAATACCGACATTATCCGTGTCATGACTGTTCACGCCAGCAAGGGTCTAGAATTTCCGATTGTGTATATGCCAGAACTGGTACAGCAGCGTTTTCCATTTCGTGCTATGCCCAATCCTGTATCTCCCCCCAGAGGCATGCTACCTGAGGCCAGCACAGGGGAAAATGCCCACGAAACCAGCGAAGCATGTCTCTTCTATGTAGGCACCACTCGGGCACGCGACCATCTGATCTTGAGCCATAGTGATCGCTACGGCAAAAAAGCTTACAAACGCTCGCTGTACCTGGACGTCCTGGAAGCTGGATTACCCGCTAAGCGCGTTAGCAGACTCCACTGGGATGGCACAACCCCAGGCACAACATCTGTTGACAATCAGCTTTTGTACAGTGAGCCCACCCCAGCCCCCACGGACCCGATACCCAAAGGGCACACGGTTAATCGGGTCCCTACATCCCACGCAATAAATTGCTCAGCGGACGCGTCCCAACCCAGCGAGGAGTTCATCAGCGCCATGCGACCTCCCACGCTTAGCTCATCGGCCATCGAAGCGTACCAGCGCTGCCCGCGCCAATACGCCTACGATACCATCTACCACTTCTCAGGTGATCCCAACGCCTATCAACTTTTCAGAATGGCTACAAGAAAGACAGTTGAAGAACTTCGTAAACGCTGCCAGGGAACCAATACGAGCGAGTCAGATCATGGACGCGTGCCAACACAACAGGAAATCCAGCAACTCTATACCCAGTATTGGCAAGAACTGGATGGGCACACGACTCCCTTTGCCGCCCTCTATGAGCAGCATGGGCATGAAGTCGTCGAAGCCCTACGGTGCAAAGTTATTACACAACAAGAGGTCAACTGGGATCTACACATGGGCTTGGATGTGGATATAGCAGGCACACCAGTTCGCGTCACCATCGACCGCGTAGAAACAACGAACCAGACTAGCACACCAGTCAGGTTTGTGCGTACACGCTTTGGGAAGAGCAAAGAGAAGGCGACAGCGGAGACACGCGAATTGCTCTATATACTTGCCTATCGCCAGCGTCATCCAGGACAAAGCGTAGAGCTACACAGCCATAACATGAGTACGGACCAAGTTACCTCAATGAAACTCACCCAGAAGAAGGAGCAGAGCCTTTATGAGAGTGTAGAAAAGGCTCTCAAGGGGCTACAGCAAAACCACTACCCAGCCCAACCGTCGCAGCCTTTGCGCTGCCCAAGCTGTCCATTCTTCTGGATTTGCCCGGCATAGGCTAGGCTGCAATTCACAAGCCCACAAAGCAAGCTTGTAAGCCTTTACAGCTGTATCGTATCATTAATTGCTACCACATACGTGTCTATGGAAAAGAATGCGTGGGATCAAGAAACTCTAAAACCAAGGGGGAATAACTATGGATGATCAAGAAATCCTGAACCTCATAAGAGATCTGGTTGACGAGGAACATCAACTTTTGAAGCTAGAAGAAGAGGGGAAATTAGTCGGCGACCAGCACGAGCGCATACGCCTGTTAGAGGTCAATCTGGATCAGTGCTGGGATCTGCTGCGCCAGCGCCGCGCACGCCGTGATGCTGGCCGCAATCCTGACGAGGCTCAATTACGCGATCCTAGCACTGTTGAACACTATAAGCAGTAAAACGCAAACAAGCCATACACAAGGCCGTATAGCCCTCTGCATGGCTTGTCTTTACTCTTCAACTTCTTAGCGTGCAAAACAGCAGCACACTAGTTCTGCTTCTGTTCTGCTTGATTTTGCTCCGCTACCTCTACTGCTTCGCCATATACCCCACGATAGCGAGCTGGAAGCATCGCTGCAATACGGCGCATGACCTCTTCCGTGGCGGACTCAATTTCTTCGCGCGTCACCTTCGCCCCCTTTGGCTTGAATACGACAGGCTCTCCATAGCAAATAGTCACCTGCGCCCCAAACTTTTTGAGCCCATGCTCACTACCCCAGATGGCCACGGGGAGCACAGGTACGCCTGCACGCAGCGCAATCATTCCCAGACCAGCATGTGCCTTCGCCATTGTATGTGTTTTGCTACGTGTTCCCTCTGGAAAGATCGCCAGCACTTTCTGCTTTTTCAGTACCTCATCGGCAGTTCGCATAGCCTGACGATCAGCTTCACCACGTTTCACCGGAAATCCTCCCAGGAAGCGAACAAGCCAGCCAAGCTTACTATGAAAAGCCTCTTCTTTTGCCATATACACAACTTGTGCGAGGGCATATGCAGGAATGATAGGAATATCAATCCACGAAAGATGGTTAGCCGCAATGATATAGGGCCCACGTCTGGGTATGTTATAGCGACCGCGCAAATGAACGCGCATAGTTAAGAAACCGATGATGCGAACAGCAAAACTGATTAGCCCCCAAATTACACGAGGAGTTTGATACGGCTTATACAAGTTTTTCTTGGCTTTCTCAGGTAGAGCTGTTTTTATTGCCTTTCTTGCGGTAGCAGTATCAGGACTCATATCCTGTCTCACATAATTCCTCCACATACTGAGAGATTTTTGCTAGTACCTGTGATACATTGAGATGATCAGTCTCAATAAACACAGCATCCTTGGCAGGCAACATATTCTCACGATCAGTATCATCACGCAGTTGTATATCGTCCATCACAGTTTCAAGAGATGGTAAAGAGGGATCATCCTCACTCAGGCGCTCAGCCAGCTCCGCACGTCTCCGCCGCGCACGCTCTTTCAAGCTTGCAGTGAGATAAATCTTGAGTTCTGCCTGCGGCAACACTACAGCACCGATATCACGCCCAACCATAACGACATGCTGCCTCTCTCCCATTTTCCGCTGCTGAGCAATCAGTACTGAACGCACCTCTGGATGAGCAGAGACTGTCGAGACAGCACGTGTAACATCTGTCGCACGAATATCCCAAGTTATATCATGTCCATGTACTATTACAGTATATTGGCGCCCATCGTCAATCAGCGGATGGTTGATCTCAATATCTGCATGTCGAGCCAGCTTCCGCAATGCTGGCCCATCATTAATATTTACCCCCCTATGCAAAGCAAGCCAAGCCACAGCCCGATACATTGCCCCTGTATCAATGTAGAGATAGCCCAATTGGCGTGCTAATCTTTCACCTATCGTACTTTTTCCTGAACCTGCTGGTCCATCTATTGCAATACGCCGTGGCCCTTGCATGGATCCTCCTTGATTAGTAATGAAGATGGGAACGAAACTAATCCTGAAGGATTATATCATAGTTTCGACAGTGAGCATGATAATCGGTCTTGCTAGATACCGAGAATTTTCTCTTGCAACTTCTATCGATCTCCGCTATACTACAATCCAGCGTATAATAGGATATATTCCCAACGTCGATGAAGAGGAGTAACTTGCTAGAAGTTGTAGCGAGCCGATAGGTGGTGTGAGGTCGGCAATTTGAAAGCAGGTGAAGGGCGCTTCGGAGTTGGTTTTACTAATAATGAGTAGCTTCACTATTAAATGGTGAAGAAGCAGGGTGGAACCGCGGATGTGCTCAGCGGATGTAGTGGCCCCAGGCCTACGTCGGCATATTCGTCCCTGGGCGAATTGTATTGTAAGCAACGCCTGGGGTTTTTTTGTGAAAGGAAACCACTCACTCATGACACAGACAGAAAACAAACCTTTGGTTAGTGATACCCCTCTGGTTCCAATTGAGAAGATTGTCTCGCTATGCAAACGCCGTGGCTTTGTCTACCCTAACTCTGAAATTTATGGCGGTGTTGCTGGTATCTATGACTTTGGGCCGTTAGGAGTTGAACTCCGTAACAATATTCGCCGCTTCTGGTGGTGGTCAATGGTCCAGACCCATGATAATGTGGTGGGCATTGAAGGCGCAAACATTACCCATCCGCGTGTCTGGGAGGCCAGTGGCCATGTTGAGAACTTCGTTGATCGCCTCGTAGACTGTAAGAATTGTAAGCAACGCTTCCGAATTGATCATCTGCCAGCAGAGAATATGGAACAGCATAAGTGTCCCAATTGTGGTGGCGAACTCATGGCAGAGCCACGTGTCTTCAATTTGCTGATGGAGACATATCTTGGCGTGGTTGAAGGTGATCGTATGAAAACCTACCTGCGTGGTGAGGCCTGTCAAAACATCTACCTAGACTATGATAATGTCCTCAAGTCCTCACGCATGCAGATTCCATTTGGGATCTGCCAGATTGGTAAGGCATTCCGCAACGAGGTTACACCTGGTAACTTCTTGTTCCGTCAGCGTGAATTCGAGCAGTGGGATCTCCAGTTCTTCGTGCATCCCAACGAAATGGAACATTGGTTTGAGTACTGGAAGCAGTATCGCTTTGACTGGTACAAGAGCATTATTAACCATAAAGATCGCCTGCGTATTCGTGCGCATGGCACTGACGAACTGGCCCACTATGCCAAACAGGCCTTCGATGTTGAGTATCACACTGTCCTGGGCTGGCAAGAATGGGAAGGAATTCACTGGCGGCAAGACTGGGATCTATCCCGTCACTCGCAGTTTAGTGGTCAGGATCTGAGCTACACGGACCCAATTACCAAAGAGCGCTATATTCCTTGGATCGTCGAGACCTCTGGCGGTGTTGATCGCACGTTCTTGAATCTTTTGCTTGACGCTTACGAAGAGGAGCCCGATCCAACTGGGAAAGAGCCGCGTACAGTGCTGCACTTACATCCGTGGCTGGCTCCAGTCAAAGTCGCAGTCTTCCCACTGCAGAAAAACAAAGAGGAGTTAATCACAACTGCGAAGTCTATTCACAGGAGCTTGCAACGCCTGATGGTCTCGCAGTATGATGATATTGGTAATATCGGTCGCCGCTATCGCCGCCAAGACGAGATTGGTACACCCTACTGTGTGACAGTTGACTTCCAGACTCTGGATGATCAAACGGCTACTGTGCGTGAACGCGATCAAATGACCCAGATTCGTATCCCTATTAGTGAGTTACCGATGTACCTCCTAGAGCACGTAGCCTGGAAGTAAAATGACACGTATCATTTCATATAACATTCTGGCGGGTGGCTACGACCTGAGAGCAAAGGGTACCCGACGCACTCACCAACTGACCAAAATCATTTCTTCTGTGCAGCCAGATATTGTAGGGTTGGTAGAGGCGGTGAATCCACGGCTAACAGAAAAACCAACGGTGCTTGAGGAGATCGCGGAAACACTGGGGATGCAACTGATCGTCAGCAGGGAATTTGCTCAGCGCCGCTGGGACTATCCGGTAGCACTGCTTACCCGTCTCCCAATCGTCTATACCAAGATACACTCTCGGCCTGACTTACTCGTCAGGCCATTGTTAGAGGTATGTGTGAAGGAGGCTGATGGTCAACAACTAACGGTGTTCCTGACCCATCTATCAGCTGATTTCAATCGTGGCTGGGCTGGCAATCATATCCGACAGCGTGAGGTGCAGGAGATACTACGCATCACAGCACCGATACGAGCAGAGGGCAAGCCTCATGTATTGATGGGAGATTTCAATACACTTTCTCCTGGTGATGCCTTTAAGGCCAACTTCCTATTGCGCTATATACTAGGACTCGATATCGAATACTCTTCTGGCCAACTGATCAGTGGCCTTCCTCACCTCAACGGGATCGTGCCTCGACGCCTACGCTTCCTCAAGCCACTGTTACGAACAGTGGCGAAGAGCACAGTATTGTCTGGTCTCTTTGACACTGCTGCCTACTTCTACGCACCACGCGGCCCCATTCGTCCGTTACGGAAACTTTATATGGATTGCTTTCGATGTCTGCATCCTCATGAAAGAGGCTTTACCTATCCAGCCACTACCCCTGCTGGACGTATCGATTATATCTTTGCATGCCCAGTACTGGCAGATCGGCTGACGAATTGCTATGTTATCACAGAAGGTGAGGGAATGCCAGCCGATCGTGCCAGCGATCACTTGCCAGTGGCCGCCGAGTTTTGCACACTTCCTAACCCTAAAAAGCCCTTCAGTAGGCAAGAAAATACGCTTGGATAAAAGAGCATTTGAAGACTTTCGAAAAACCCTGCGTGTTGCTAGTGAAATCTTGCTTATCGGCTCACAACCTTATACAATACATATGTGGCTTGAGATAAGTAGCCAGTCTGAACCCATGTTCTCACAACGAAAGTTGAGTGTGATGACTTGAGGTTATATGAAAATATTATGCATTGCAATATGCAAATATCACTTTAAGAAGGGAAAATGAAGGTTATATGTTAAATGCACAACAAAGTGAACTTTCACTGTTGACGAACAAAACAGTACTGATTACTGGCGCTGCAAAGGGAATTGGCAGAGGAATTGCTATCGAGATGGCCCGCGAGGGCGCAGATGTCGTTGTTGCGGATGTGGATGAAGAAGAAAGCCAGAAGACTATGCGCCTCATTAGAGACCTTGAGCGATCCTGTCTCGCTGTTCCCACCGATGTTCGAGATATTGAGCAAAACAATCGCCTTGTCGATAGAGTGCTTGAAACATTTGGGAAGATCGATATTTTAGTCAATAATGCAGGCCTCAATACTCCAGGAGTTGATCGAATCCTGGAGATTTCTCCAGAAAACTTTGATTTTGTTCTCTCGACCAACATTAGAGGACACCTGTTTCTCTCTCAAAGGGTTGCACGCGAAATGATAGAGAGAAATATCAAGGGCTCCCTGCTCTTTACCTCTTCTTCTCATGCTCGTGTTATTAGTACACGGCCAGCTTACAGTGCCTCCAAAGCAGCCATAGAGACGCTTGTACGCGAGGCCGCGCTAGAATTAGCTGCCTATGGTATTCGCGTAAATGCCGTTGCACCGGGCTGGATAGCAGTAAGAGATGAACAAGAACGCAGCAATCATTTCATTCCTTTAGGTTATCGTGGTACTCCAGAAGATATTGCACACGCGATGGTTTTTCTTGCCTCGGAAAAGGCCAGCTATATTACAGGCCAAACGCTCACTGTCGATGGCGGTTTCTCTATAGCGCACACTCACTACTGGCGGCTTCTGGGTATGCTTCCTGACAGCTCCTCAAAGAAGGGAGTTGATTAGTAATCTCCGCTCAATACCCATGATGCCTCCTTTGCTGCCAAGATGTCTATAAGTTGCCTATGAATTGTCCTGGATAAAGCACTCTTCTCGCATTATTCTTAGAAAGAGAAGGGCAGAAAGTCATTCAGATCTAATTGGTTCTATGAACAACTGTCAAGTTCTTGTAACTGCTCAGGTAGGGATTGACAGATCTGGTTACCTCTTCTCAAGAATGTGTCTGTTTGAGAGAATATTGAACGCTTTAAGAATATTATAAAGGGAGATTGTTTTATTATGAGTGAAGTTGCACATGTTCTGTCAGTACATAACAAGCTAGGGGAAGGACCTCTGTGGAGTGTTGAGGAGCAAGCGTTGTACTGGGTTGATATACAGGATAATTGCTTTTTTCGTTTTCATCCTGCGACAGGTATCTCTGAGAAAATAGATGTTGGGGTAGCAATAGGTGTGCTTGCTCTGCGTGCTTCTGGCGGGCTCGTCCTAGCTACAAAAAAAGGTTTTGCTTTCTGGGATAAGCACACGCAAGAGTTACAATATATTGTCAATCCTGAAGCTACCAGACCTCACATGCGCTTCAACGATGGAGCAGTGGACAGTGCTGGACGTTTCTGGGCAGGATCAATGGGAGGAACTGGCGAGGGAACGCTCTATCGTCTTGATCCTGATCGGACTGTGCATACTATGATCACTGGAGTGAGCATCCCCAACGGGCTTGGCTGGAGCTTGGACAATACGGTGATGTATTTTACCGATTCGGTTCCGCGTATTATTTACGTGTTCGACTTTGATACAGCGACGGGCAATATTACTAATCGCCGCAACCTGATTGAAGTTCCTGAAGAAATGGGAACACCCGACGGATTAGCCGTCGATAGCGCTGGCTATATCTGGAGCGCTTTCTGGGATGGTGCGAAGATTGTACGCTATGCTCCTGATGGGAAGGTAGATCGCATTGTAGCGGTACCAGCTCTGCGCCCTACCAGTTGCGTCTTTGGTGGACCTGATCTGGATGAACTCTATATTACCTCTTCACGTGCAGATCTAAATACCGATGTCCTAGAGCGCTATCCACTCTCCGGCGACTTATTCCGCCTGAAAGCGGGGATGACAGGACGTGAGAAGTTCAAGTTCGCTGGCAGAGGAAATTTCTAGTGGAACCGGTTAACGTTTTTGAGTATGAGCACCTTGCACAGGCTCGTATGGAACCTAGCGCCTAGAACTACTATGCAAGTGGCAGCGATGATGAGGTCACATTACATGCCAAAAGAAGGGGGCGAGTAGCATATGACCCCTCTCAGTTGCATGTGAGAAATCAGACTGTCTGCATATCCAACGTAGCCATATACTGAGCCTCTGTATAAGCCTGACTAGCTCCGGCTGAGCCGAGGACAGGCTGAGGCGCTGTATTGGGAGGAATGGTGCGACCTGTATAGGAGTCAGCTGCTGCTTGCTTCAGTTGGAGAGCTATATTAGAGATCGCTGGATTAGATAAGTCAGCAGCCTTCAATAGTTGAACGTCGTAGGTACGTAATTTTTGGAGCCAGTCACGCAGGTCTGTAATGGTGTTTTCTACGTTCTGGATATGTTGGAGCCGCTCCGAATCGTTTCCAGAGACCTGCTTGAGTTGCTGCAGTTGCTGATCCAGGATATCAAGATAGCCAGGTTGCATTGGTGATGATAGCAAACCAATCGGAGCACTGAGCTCACTTGGTACAGTTGCTGGACGATCACCACTTTGTACGGCATATGTCGATCCATCAAGCATATCAATAATACGCGATGCCTGACGAATCACAAGTCCGTTGTCATGATTCAGAGAGTCATTGATGCTTGCAGCTTTGTCATCTATTAAGCTGATGACACGCAGCATCTCAGCAGTAACACTCCCATTATCAGGCAAACCAGGCGTCTGGTAGAGAATATTTTTTAAGAATTTGAGTGTACCAGCATCAAACGAAGCCTGATATACTTTATTGCTCTCATTAGGCGACTGTGGTCTACTCCCCTTATCTACAGTGGTGATAAAAAGCCCTTGCATAGTGCTGAGCAAATTCGTATGCGTGTTATCGCCAGCATAGATAAATGAAATATGGCCATTTTGTACGTTCAATGGGCCAAGAGGGCTGATACGTCCATTTGTGCCCCGTAACCATGCAAAATAGCTTGTTCCCGTCAGCGGATCTGCAATGTTCTGCATATCAATATGCAACTGATCGTTTTGCCCGAACGCATCGTCCTGGAAGAAGATACGTCCCGGTCCATTTGTATTGGAGGAAGATTGGTCCTTATTAATCAGGATAGTAACACCTATAGCACTGCCGAGCACTAGAATGATAATGAGCAAAGAGGCGAAGATGATATATCCAGGTGCTTTGTTGTAGAACAGACGTGCCCGTGTTGCCAGGGATGGAGATAGAAGCTGTACAGGAACG
>WNFJ01342424.1_pt5 | contig 10328 bp, 13 predicted proteins | sample 5400461 | NCBI WGS metagenome assembly WNFJ01 (sample SAMN13153349, study PRJNA577476) | soil metagenome | isolation source: 115 cm saprolite on Douglas fir-dominated hillslope | place: USA:California | collected 2013-09-17
GCCGTGTCCTGGAACGCCATGATCACGTTCGCGGCGGTGTACCAGAGCAGCGAATACGTGAAGATCGCGCGCCGCCCGAAACGGTCGGCGAGAAATCCGCACGCGATCGTGCCGATGAACAACCCGAGGAACAACGACGCGATGAAACTCGCCACACCCGTCATGCCGAACAGCCCGACAGTGGTCGACGTAAGGATGCCGCTCTTGACCAGTCCGGGCGCCACGTAGCCGGAATACAGCAGATCGTAGAGTTCGAAGAAAAAACCGAGGCTCAGCAGGACGACGAGTGTCCACATCGAACGCGTAGCTGGCAGGCGATCCAGCCGCGCGGAAATCGTGCCCGCTGATAGAGAGTCAAATCCGGATGCGGGTTGAACGAAGTCCTGGCGGGTTGTCATCGATTATGTCTCCTTGGCGTGGCTGGTTTCGCGCCGGCGACGCACCTCTTCTGGCGAGCGGCCGGGCAGACTGCCCGGCGCGCATTTTAACGGCGTCTGTCTCAATTTGTTGCAGGCGGCGGAATATTCTCTTCAGCGCAACGGCGCCTGTCCCAGTGCCGGCTTACGCAAGATGTTTCAGGCGCCCGATACCCACAGCGCTCACGCCGGCCCGATGCCGTGCATCAGCAACGCCACCGCGTGCCGCGCGATCTGGTCGCGTTTCGGCGCACAGGCGCCGTTCTCCTCAGCCCATTTGTAAGTCACCGCCATCGGCAAGACCGTCAATCCAAACAGCGACGCGAACAGCAGCGACGGTTCCAGATGCGGATTGAGCTTGCCCTCCTTCTGCCAACGCGCGATGCGTGCAATCGCCGCCTTCCGGTTCGCATCGCCGAAACGCGCGGCGATACGCTGGCGCAGCAATCCCCCTTCGCTGATGACTTCGCGAACCCACAGCGTGGCGAACCACGGAAGCCGCTCCGCCACGGCGACAAGCCCTTCGGCGAACGCGCGCAATGCGTCCGCGGGTTCCGCATCCGAATCGGCGAACAAGCTGCCGAGTTCGGCGCGCAACGGCACGAATCGCTCGTCGATCAACACGTCCAGCAACTGGTCGCGCGTCTTGAAGTAGTAATGGACCATGGCCGGCGTGACCCCCGCCTCGCGCGCGATCGCACCGAGCGTGGTCTCCATGATTCCCTGGCGCGCGAACAAAACCAGAGCGACGGCGAGCAAAAGCGCCCGCGGCTCTCCGTGTTGCGTGCCGGTGGGCCGCCCCGGCCGGCGGCCGGACTTCGGCGGGTCGGCGGGAACGGACAGTTCGGAAGGATCGGTTACATCTTTAGTCATGGTGGCAATTGACCCCGGAAACGGCGTCGCCTAATATTAACTTCAACATTAATTTAACCCACCGGGCGGCTGAATGGAATTCCTGCAACCCTCTGTCGCGCTTCCCGCCATCGAAGAGCGACCTCCAATCCGGCTGCTTTTCACGGCGCTGCTGCTCGTCATGCTGCTCGGCGCGCTCGACCAGACCATCGTCTCGACGGCGCTGCCGACCATAGTCGGCGAGCTTGGCGGGCTTGAAAACCTGTCGTGGGTCGTGACGTCGTACTTGTTGACATCGACTATCGTGGTGCCGCTGTACGGCAAATTCGGCGATCTGTTCGGCCGCAAAATCGTCATTCAGGCGTCAATCCTCATCTTTCTTGCCGGCTCGATCCTGTGCGGCGTCGCGCAGGACATGACCCAGTTGATCGTACTGCGCGCGTTGCAGGGGCTCGGCGGCGGCGGCCTGATGGTCGTGACCATGGCGGCCATTGCCGACGTGATTCCACCCGCCGAACGCGGCCGCTACCAGGGCTTGTTCGGCGGTGTGTTCGGACTCGCGACCGTGGTCGGACCGTTGCTGGGCGGGTTTATTGTCGAACATCTCTCGTGGCGCTGGATCTTCTACATCAACGTGCCGCTCGGCGTGCTCGCGCTGGTCGTGATCGGGCTCGTGTTCAAGCCGCACGTGGCGCATGTGAAGCATAAAATCGATTACATGGGCGCCGCGTTTTTAGCTGCGTCGCTCACTTGTATCATTCTTTTTACCAGCCAGGGCGGCACGTTGCTGCCGTGGAGTTCGCCGCAGCTTTGGTTCACGCTCGCGCTCGGCTTCATTACGCTGGGCGGTTTTATCTACGAAGAACGTCTCGCCGATGAACCGATTATGCCGCTTGAGCTTTTCAAGGAGCGCACTTTTGTCCTGAGCGGGCTGATCGGTTTCATTGTCGGATTTTCGCTGTTCGGCGCGATCACGTTCCTGCCGCTCTACCTGCAGGTGGCAAAGGGTTCGACACCGTCGCAAGCCGGCCTGCAAGTCCTGCCGATGATGGCCGGCATACTCTCCACTTCCATCATCAGCGGCCGCGTGATCAGCAAGATCGGCAAATATCGCTGGTTCCCGATCTTCGGCACCGCGCTCGTGGCCTGCGGCATGTTCATGCTGTCCACACTGCAACTGGCCACTCCGCTTCACACCATGTACCTGTACATGCTGCTGCTCGGACTGGGACTCGGCATGGTCATGCAGGTGCTTGTGCTCGCCGTGCAGAATGCGGTGCCGTTCAAGAACATCGGCGTGGCGACGTCCGGCGCAACGCTGTTCCGTTCGATCGGCGGTTCGGTGGGGGTCGCCACATTCGGCGCAATCTTTACGAACGGTCTGCATTCGCGCCTGGCTGATGCCTTGCCGCCGGGTGCGGAGTTACCGCGATCGATGGGGCCGACGATGGTTCAGCATCTTCCCGCCGCCTTTCGCGATACCTATCTCAATGCGTTCTCGGGATCGATGCACGTCGTATTTCTCGTGGCCGGTGCGGTCGTGCTGCTTGCCTTCGCGTTGTCCTGGCTCATGCAGGACCAGCCGCTTCGCAGCAAGTAAGGGCGATGGGATGGAGTGCGTCGGCGTTGCTTTGGTTTAAGCTGACGCACTTTAATTCTGGAAATATCCGCGCCATGAAGCTTACGCATTTAGTCCTCGCCTCGACCATCAGCGCTTTTGCCCTTATCTCGACCGGAGCCTCGGCGCAGACGTATCACTTCGGCGAAGGACAGTCGTCGATGTCGGGAACGGGAGGCGCATCGCGGCACGCGCCGCCGCCCAAGCATCGCAAGCACAAGAAGACACGACACACTGCCGACAAGGGTGCGTATTCGCAACCCTAAGCGGAAGGCCTCGGTGGCATCCGTGGACTTTCCCCAGGCGAGAGCAACGCGTGAGTAGCTGGCAAATCCCCACCGCCGCGATCAAACCGCCGCCTACGCGATCAATCCAGGCCCGATAACTCCTATAGGCCCGCCGTGCGACAACACGAGTGCGACGAACCCGTACCACGTGGTCGCGACGACAGCGACCATGGCAAGCATTGCCGCGAACGTCACCGGCGACATATGCGCCGGTGTGGCCGAAGCGAAGATAGCGGCGAAAAACGCCACCGACTTCGGATTCGTGATGTTCGTCGCAAAGCCTTGCACGAATGCCTTGCGCAATCCACCAGCCATGCCTGCCTGCGCCATGCCCGACTCGCTGGCTCGCGCCTTCACGATCAGGCGGCAACCAAACCACATGAGATAGGCCGCGCCGGCAATCTTCACGACTAGCGCCATCCACGGGAATGCGGCGAACACGATGCCCACGCCAAGGATGGCGCAGGTCGCCCAGAACAAGCTGACCAGGACAATGCCCGCGACGACCGCCAGAGCCTCGGTGCGTGTCGACGAGGCCGCCTTGTGCGCTACTGCGACGAAGTTGGGTCCGGGAATAACCACGCCGGCAACGTAGACCGAAAAAACAGCTAAAACCGCGGATGAATCGATCACGCGCCGCCCCTTTTTCAATAATAGACGCGCGGAAGTCACGGTCGTTTTACGCATTATCGCCGACACCTGTTCTGGCGATTGGTAACCCTACGCGTTGAATGGTCACTTGTTTGCGGCGCGGCTTGGCTCAAACCTGATTCTCTAGTCAAGGCGCATTGCGCACCGCGCGTGGGCATCGATGCCCGTCAATGCACCATTTCTCCGCCTTCGATCTCAAGCCGGCCACACCCGGATTTTGTCCGTTATCGACCGTCTATACCGATCCAGACATCAGACCGGGGCAATCGAGACAGAGCACGTTTCGCTAAAGCCGCCTGGCAAAACCGGGCCTGGTACTCGCTCTTTACAAGGCCAACATCCCTCAGGCCTTCGTCGAGATCAACCATGCACCAACCCCGCCGCAAGATTCCCGTGACCGTGATTTCCGGCTTTCTAGGCGCCGGCAAGACCACGCTGGTCAACCACTTGATGCTGCACAACACGGCTGGGCGCATCGGCGTGGTCGTGAACGAGTTCGGCGAAGTCGGCATCGACGGTCAGTTGATCGTCGCCGAGGAAGAAGCACTGATCGAAATCAACAATGGCTGTGTGTGCTGCACGGTGCGCGCGGATCTGGTGGCGAGCGTCAAGGAACTATTGATGCGGACTCAAGGAAACACACACGCAAAACTCGATCGCCTGATCGTGGAAACGTCGGGACTCGCCGATCCGGCGCCGGTATTGCAAACCTTCCTCGCCGATCCCGATCTGCGTGAAGCGGTCGAACTGGAGTCAGTTGTCACCGTAGTCGATGCACATCATTTCGCTCAGCAACTCCAGGATGAAATCGTGCGCGAGCAGGTCGCTTTCGCCGACATCGTCGTTATCAACAAGGTGGATCTCGTCGATGGCCACGCGCTGGACCAGCTCGAGCAGCAGGTGCGTGCACTGAACCCGACGGCTGCCATCACCACGGCCAGCCATTCGCGTGTCCCAGCCGATTCGCTGCTTGGTGTACGGCGTTTTTCATTGCCTGCGCTACTCGAGATCGAGCCCGATCTGCTCGATGAAAACGCCCACGAACACGAACACGATTCGTCGATTCAATCGTGTGCCTTAGTCGAAAGCGGCGCCCTCGATCCCGACCGGTTCAATCGCTGGATCAACCAGCTCGTGCAGCAACGCGGCCCGCAGCTCATGCGGATGAAAGGCGTGCTGCACTTCCAGTCCGAGCCACGGCAATTCCATTTTCACAGTGTCCACATGCTGCTGGAAGCGCGTCCGGGACGGGTGTGGCGCACCGATGAAACGCGTGACAGCAAGTTCGTATTTATCGGTCGCGACCTTGACATGCCGCGCCTGCGCGAAGCGTTCCTCGATTGCCTGCATCAGCCCTGAATTCCCACCCTCAAGGAGCCTGCAATGAAAAAATCTGAAGCCTTTACGGTCAGCATCGGTGTGTTGGCCGTCGTCGATACCTACATCACCGCCACCCTATTTCCCGTCCCCGTCTGGGTGACATTCATCGCGTGGGCATCGTTCTTCGTGGTCGGCGGCGGCTCGGCCGGGTTCGTGCAAAGCGTCGCCTCGAACCTCACGGGTCTCGTCATTGCGTCGCTGTCGCTGCTTGCCATCGCAAGTTCGTCGGAGACACCGGCCATCGCTGCGATTTGCGTGGGTATCGGCAGTGCGGCAATGGTGCAGGCGTCGAAGCTCAAATTGCTGAACGTACTGCCTGCGGTCGTGTGGGGTTTTGCGTCGACAGTCGGGACCACGGTCGCGACCGGCCACGCCATCACGACGGTCGGCATTCACAACCCCGCACTCGTTGCAGCGGCGGCGCTGATCACGGGAGCGCTGTTCGGCATCGTGTCCGAAGTACTCGGCGACGCACTGACCCGCAAGCCCGAACCGCAGCTCAACTGAACTTCAACTCATTTTATTTCGCCCGGGAACATCGAATGAAACTACAGCACAGCTTAGGCGGACTGGAAAACCTCGGTCCGGTGAATGTGGACACGCAAGTGTTCGTCGAGCCGTGGGAGAAACGCATCTTCGGCATCCATACGGTGATGATGGCCGAGAGCACGCATCTGGCCGACGCATTGCCGCGTTATCCAGTAGCCGACCTGCCCACCACATTCAGGAATACGTGGACCTGGGCGTCGTTGCGCACCGGTGCAGAAGGTATGCAGCCGTTCGAGTATTTCAAGTACCGCTATTACGAGAAATGGTTGATGGGCATCTCGCAGTTTTTTATCGACGAAGGTTATGTGTCGGCTGAGGAACTCGACGAAAAGACCCGCCATTACCGTGCTGATCCGCAGGCAGCGCTTCCGGACAAACCTAATCCGGCGATTGCCGCGCAGATCAACGCTTACCTGGTCAAGGGCGATTCCGGCTTTCACGCATTCGCACAGGAGCCGCGTTTTTCCAAGGGCGCGCAAGTGCGCGTGGGTGACCCCGATGCCGTCGACCATACGCGATTGCCAGGTAAGCGTTGATCTGCACGGTGGACCTTGTTTATCCCGGCGCGTTTTCGTATTTCGTGTCGACAGGACCCGATGGCATTGGCCATGCCATGCCCGTGTATCGCGTGGCGTTCAATGCTGCCGACATCTGGGGCAAGGAGAAGAGCGAGCCCAATACGACCATCTACGCCGATCTCTTCGATGCCTATCTGCTTGCGCCCAACTGATCCATGCCAGGAACCAACACCATGAGCGAACTATTCAAATACGACGACGAGCGGGAAGCGGCCAGCGCCGCGAAAGTACGCGCACTGGAAGCGCTGCTGATCGAGAAGGGTGTACTTGGCAGCGACTCGGTCGATACCGTGCTCGGCCATTTCGAAACCGTGGCGGGGCCGTTCAATGGCGCGCGTATCGTCGCGCGTGCGTGGGTCGATCCCGCGTTCAAGCAGCTTCTGATCGAAGACACGCCCAAAGCTATCGCGACAATGGACTTGCCGCAGGGCATGGATGGTGCGGAGGGCGAGCACATGGCCGCGGTCGCAAACGGCAATGGCGTGCATAACCTGATCATCTGCACGCTGTGCTCGTGTTATCCGTGGCCGGTACTCGGCCTGCCGCCGTACTGGTACAAGGACCCCGTGTTCCGCGCGCGCGGCGTGCGTGAACCGCGTGCGGTGCTGCGCGAATTTGGCGTGCATGTTGCGGCGGATATCGAAGTCAAGGTGTGGGACAGCAGCGCGCAGATTCGCTGGTTCGTCGTGCCGGAACGTCCGGCCGGAACGGACGGCATGAGCGAAGAAGAACTGGCCGCACTCGTCACCCCCGAGTCGATGATGGGCGTTGCGCTAGTCCCCTCGCCCTCGTCGACATCACTCGTTGCGGGCTGATCATGTTCACTCGCTTCGAGGAGTACGCCGCATCCAGCATGCTCGGCCAACCTGATTCGCCGCCGCGCCTGCAAGGCAAATTTCTATTCGACAAGCCGTGGGAACGCGAAGTCTTTGGTGTTGCGCTGTCGTTGTCGAAGGCCGGTTATTTCGAGTGGGAAGCGTTCCGGCAGAACCTGATCGAATCGATTGCCGAATGGGAGGACGGTTATTGCGCGGGACAACCGCGCTGGGACTATTACGAACGCTTTTTCCTCGCGCTCAAGAAAACCCTGGTTGAGGCCGGCTTACTGTCGGCGGCAGAAATAGCGGCTATCGATGCGGCATTCGTTACCGCTAACGCTTAAACCGGGCCGTATTTTTCTCAAAGTTCATATGTCTGGGCTAACGCCCTTTGGAGATCCTCATGATGACCGACGCTGTTCTCGATTCAACCGTCATGCCATTACCGCTTCCCGTTCGCGAGCTCATGCCGTGGGTGATTTTCGGTGGCCTGCTGATGCTGCTCGCGATCTATTTCGTCGGCGCCGAAGAAGGCGCGACATCACTGATTCCCGGCATGTATGTGCATGAATTCGTACACGACGGCCGGCATCTGCTCGGCTTCCCTTGCCACTGATCCGGAGAATCCCATGGTCGGCAAATTGTTGGTGCGCGGCATGCTCGCAGGAATCGCAGCCGGGCTGCTTAGCTTTGGTTTCGCGAAAATAGTCGGAGAGCCTCAAGTCGACCAAGCGATCTCGTTCGAGGCAAAAGCGAATGCGGCAAAAGGCGAGGCGCCCGAGCCGGAACTCGTCAGCCGTCGTACGCAGGCGGGCCTGGGCTTGCTCACAGGCGTCATGGCTTACAGCGCGGCCATCGGCGGGCTGTTCGCGTTGACCTTCGCGGCCACGGTTGGCCGGGTCGGCAAGGTCAGCGCGAATGTCCTGTCGGTCTGGCTTGCCATCGGCGGATTCATTGCTCTGGTGATTGTGCCGAACCTTAAGTATCCAGCTAATCCACCGTCAGTCGGACAGCCTGACACGATCGGCTACAGAACCGGTCTGTACTTCCTGATGATCGTGATTTCGGTGGTCGCCATGGTGTTTTCGCTGAAGGTTCGCCGGGCCGCCGTTGCGCGCGTCGGATCATGGAACGCGTCAATTGTCGGCGGTGCGGTATTTGTCGTGATCATTGCTGCCGTGCAGATCGGCATGCCGGCGATCGACGAGGTGCCAGCCGCATTTCCCACCGTGCTGCTCTGGAAGTTCCGCGTGGCGGCTATCGGCATGCAGGCGATCATGTGGACCACGCTCGGCCTGCTATTCGGCAATCTGGCGGAACGTAGCCTGCATGCCGGCTCGCGAATGGCGAATGTGTCGTCCTTTCATAAGGCAGTCTAAGCGCCCTATTAAAAACAACGGGTGGCACGACGCATTCCAAGTGCGCCGCCTCCCTCATCCATCGAATAGCACCACGTCCTGCTGGTCATCGAAATTCTGCCACCTTAGAATAATTGTTCTTGGCGCCGGCCCTGGGCCGACCTATCTTTCGGCGTAGTTCCATCGTGTGAACGGAGGTCGCTGCGGCGTCAAGCTCCGCCTGCCCGAAGCCGAATTCATTGGATCTGCATATGCGCAAGGTCACCGTCGCGATGGTGTTGTTTCCCGGCTTCCAGTTGCTCGATATCGCCGGACCGAAGGATGCGTTCGCCGAGGTCCGCATCCTCAGCCAGGGGCAGTGTGAATACGAAATGCTGACCGTCGGCACGACTCGCGGGTCCGTGTTGTCGTCCAGCGGTTTGACAGTTGTGCCGGACAGAACAATCTTCGATCCGTGTCCAGAATTCGATACGGTGATCATCCCGGGCGGTCTTGGGATTTTCGAAGTCCTGGAGGACTCCACGCTCAGCGAATGGCTGGTGAAGCAACGTCGCATCAGCCGTCGTGTTGCCGCCATCTGCAACGGTGTGTTCGCCTTTGGCTCGGCCGGCATGATTGATCACAAGACCGTGACCACGCACTGGATGGATGCGGCAAGACTCGCCGCCATGTTTCCAAAAGCGAAGGTCGAACCGGATCAGATCTATGTCAAGGACGGCGGTCTTTATACGACCGCCGGCGTGACCGCTGGCATTGACCTCGCTCTTGTGATGATCGAGGAAGACTTCGGCAAGAAGATGGCGCTGGACGTGGCGAAGTATCTGATCGTGTATGTCCGGCGAGCGGGTGGGCAATCGCAATTCAGTCCGCTTCTGGAAACGCAAGCTGCCGCCGACTCGCAGATCCAGCCGGTTCAGCAATACCTGCTCGATAACTTGCATCTGCCTCACACCATGGCATCGCTTGCTCAGCGGCTGAACATGAGCGCGCGCAACCTGTCCCGTGTCTTTAGCAAGGAGTGCGGTGTCAGTCTGATCGCCTTTCTGAATGACGCGCGCATTGACGCCGCCCGGCGATATCTGGAAAGCACCGACCATGCCGTTTCAACCATTGCGCGTCGATGCGGTTTTGAAAGTGCCGACACGCTCAGGCGGACCTTTAGCAGGCGCCTTCATATCAGCCCGATGGAATACCGGCAGCGGTTCCGTTCGCACGATATGTCCAATCCGGGAACCGCGCTTAAGCGGACCAAGGCCACGGAAAAAGCTTGATTCGCCACGTTCGACAAGAAGATCGTCATTTCCGCCAGAGGCCGTTTGACCGCGAACGACGTCGGTACGATGCACGGCGTATGTCTCGCAGGACACGGGATCGCCCAGATCCTCGCGCTCGGTGCCGAGCAGTTGCTCGCCAGCGGCCGGATGGTCGATCTGTTTCCCGATTGGCCCGACGAAACCTTTCCGCTATACGCGGCTTATCCGTCGCGTCATCATCTGCCGGCCAAAGTGCGGGCGTTTTTTGATTTCATCGTTTCATTGACGGGTACGCCGATAGAGGATCTGACTGCTTAGGATAACTACCGATTCACGCAAACATCCGCTCGTTCGCTGAAGCAGAAGACGCCCCCGCCTCGACCGTAAACACCGACACCGTCCCGCTCAATCGGATCGCCTGCTCATCGAGCGACTGCGCCGCGGCAGCCGCCTCTTCAACCAGCGCCGCATTCTGTTGCGTGACTTCATCGATCTGGCCGATAGCCTGATTCACCTGCTCGATCCCGTGGCCCTGTTCGTCGGATGCCGCAGCGATCTCACTGACAAT
>WNFJ01434893.1_pt2 | contig 10327 bp, 10 predicted proteins | sample 5400461 | NCBI WGS metagenome assembly WNFJ01 (sample SAMN13153349, study PRJNA577476) | soil metagenome | isolation source: 115 cm saprolite on Douglas fir-dominated hillslope | place: USA:California | collected 2013-09-17
CCCCCAATGGGCCACACGACCGGGCCTCCCCAACCACGCATAAACGGGAAAAACATCTTGCCGAAAATCATCATCCAGCCGATTCCCATCAGCCGCAGAATCCCGCTGATCATCCAGAGAATCGCAAGACGGTGGATGTTGCGCCGCACGCGCCCATTCGAAACGGTCGTTGCCGCGGCTGGCGCGCCAGCGTGCCCCAGACCAGGAGATGACGCGACTGCGCTCGGGACAATCGGCTTGCCGCATTTGGTGCAGAATTGTCCGCCCGAGGTGAGCTGGGCACCACAACCATCGCAATACATGATCCACCCCCTGCCAGATGATACGCTCCGCCCGCCGATAAGTTCCACCTGGATTGGGCTCCGAGCTGTCACGCCGTGCGAAGGCCGTCTCCAGCGTAGCCGAAAGCGCCCGGCACCCTCGCCCTTTCCGTACGTTGCTGTCTTTTCCTGCATACTCTTGGGGAATTCTCCCCTCTCAAGTGCATGTCTTCGACGGATTCTCATCTCGTACCGTTCTTGCTAAAAGTCATCCTGCGAACCTCGCCGAACGCAAGCGCCGGGCCCCAGCAATACCGGCCAGCTTGAGAGGTTGAATCATCCGTTTGCCAGCCAGGCAGGCAATGAGTCTCCCTAGCGTTCCACGCACGTAAATTCTCGATCGAGGGAGGAACTTATTCATGTTCAAGTCAAGGAAAGCGTGGCTCTTTAATTGTGCTGCATCGGTTGTGTTGAGCGCGGCTCCGAGCGCTCTGCGCGCTCAGACCGGGGGGTTCGTCTACGTCACAAATGCCGGCGGTCCGGGACCCGGCACTGTCTCCGCTTATTCCATCAATCACCCGAGCGGTATTTTGATACCAGTCCAAGGGTCGCCGTTCCCGGCGGGGACAACTCCATGGTCCATAGCGCTGGATCCCATGGGCCGATTCGCTTACGTCGCCAATCGCGGTGACGACACGATTGGGGCTTACGTCATCGATGGGGTCACAGGCACGCTCACACCTGTACCTGGCTCGCCTTTTCCGGAGAATCCCACGATTAAAGGAGAATTCCCCTGGGCGGTGGCCGTCGACCCAACGGGCAAGTTCGTCTATGTGGCGAATTATTACGCCGCCAATGTTAGGGCCTTTGCCATCGACCAAAATACCGGCGCCCTAGCGCAGGTTCCCGGCTCGCCCTTCCCCGCAGGAGGCATACCCAGAGGGTTGACGGTGGATCCCGCAGGCCGATTTGTTTACGTCGCGAGCGGATATCGTGGCTCGCCTGGCATCGTTTCGGCTTTTACCATTGATGCCAACAGCGGCGCATTGACGCCCGTCGCCGGATCGCCTTTCCCGGTTCCAACGGATCCCAAATCGAGTTTTGGTCAATCCCTGCCTAACTCGGTGACGCTTGACCCCTCCGGGCGGATCTTGTACGTCACGGATTCCTGGCAATCGGACATTTGGGCGTACGCCATCGATGAACCCACGGGCGCGCTGACGCTACTTCCCGGCTCTCCCTTTCCAGCGCAGGACGGACCTTTCTCCATCACGGTAATTCCCCGCGGCAAATTTGCCTATTCGTCAAATACGGGTACTGTCTCCGCGTTCACCATAGCGAGGACCACAGGGGCGCTGACCCCAGTGCCTGGTTCTCCCTTTCCCGCGGGATTTTATTCTGTCTCAGTGGGGTTGAGCCCCACGGGGCAGTTCGTCTATGCAGCGAGCCAAGGTTCACCGTTCAACAACTGGGCTGGTAGCGTTTCTGCCTACGCCGTCGACCAATCCAATGGCAAGCTGACCCCAGTTCCCGGCTCGCCATTCGCGGCGGGATCGCTTTCAACCTCGGTCGCGGTAACTCCTAGCCCACGACAGCTTGTAAGACAGGTGACATCCTTCCTGCCTGCCTATGAATAAGGATGCGCACACGACGGGCACATCCGTTCTTGGAAGTCGGAAATGCCCGGTTCTGTTCACAAGGCCTTAGCTGCTGCCTCGAAAAGCTGCAAGACATACCGCTTGCCAGAAGGCTCAGCGCGCGTCGAGCCACAGTACGGCACCTGGTGTCCACAAGGGCTGCAATTGACGCGATGATGTTCCGTGCGTTCTGGATGTGAGCATGAAAGGCCTGCTTATCGAGACAGAAGAGCCGGCGCCGGGCTCATAGTTGTGGATTTTTCCCTCATTTCCGTGCGCCGGTCTTCTCCGTGAAGTCCTTGAAGCTTTTGACTCTCGCACAGATTTCCATTTTCCATTCGCGAGCGAGGGATCTCCCTCACTTGCCGGCCAGAACCTCGCGATTGACTTTATTTCCTATCTCGTCACAAATGGTTATTCCGAAGTAGAGTACCTCTCGCGACCGAACTACGAATGAACATCCTCGACCTGATAGTCGGCAAGCCCCTCAAGACCAGCGACGAGCGCGCCGAGCAGATCGGCGTCCGCGAAGGCATTCCGATCTTCGGGCTGGACGCGCTCAGTTCCGCGGCTTACGGCCCGGAGGCCGCCCTCAGCTTACTGATTCCTCTCGGCATTCTGGGGGTGCAGTACATCATTCCAATCAGTGCCGCTATCATTACGCTGCTGGTCATCGTCTACTTTTCCTATCGCCAGACGATCGCCGCTTATCCAAGCGGCGGCGGCTCCTACACCGTGGCGCGCTACAACCTGGGAACCTTTCCCAGCCTTCTCGCGGCCGCGGCTTTACTCACGGACTACATTCTCACAGCGGCGGTGGGTATTTCCGCGGGCGTCGGGGCGCTGGTCTCGGCCGTTCCCTCGCTACAGCCGCACACCGTGGTCCTCTGCGTCGGGATTCTGGTGGTGATCACCATTCTGAATCTGCGCGGCATCCGCCAAGCGGGCGTGGTGTTCATGGTGCCGACGTATCTCTTTGTTGGCACGCTGCTGATCACCATCGTCGGCGGGCTGGTGCGCGTCGCCCTCAGCGGAGGGCATCCCTTGCCCGTCACGCCCTTGCCGCCTCCGCCGGCCATGACCGAAGCCGTCACGCTGTGGCTCTTGCTGAAAGTTTTCGCTAGCGGCTGCACCGCGATCACCGGCGTCGAGGCCGTCAGCAACGGCGTGAAGGCCTTCCGCGAGCCCAGCGTGAAAAACGCGCGGCGCACGCTAACGGTCATTATTTTTCTATTGGCTGTGCTGCTGGCGGGAATTTCCTATCTCGTGAAAGTCTACGGCATCGCGGCGACCGACCCGGGCCAGCCCGGCTACCAGAGCCTTCTCTCTATGCTGATCGCCGCGGTCTTCGGCAAAGGCGTTTTTTATTACCTCACCATCGCGTCGATTCTCTTCGTGCTATCACTTTCCGCGAACACCGCCTTCGCCGATTTCCCGCGCCTTTGCCGCGCCATCGCGCAAAACAATTACCTGCCGCACGCCTTCGGATACCGCGGCCGCCGGCTGGTCTACACGTACGGCATCGTGGTTCTTGCACTGCTGAGCTGTTTCTTGCTGGTCATATTCGGCGGCGTCACGGATAGGCTGATCCCGCTTTACGCGGTAGGAGCTTTCCTGGCCTTCACGCTCTCGCAATTCGGCATGGTGGTGCACTGGCGGAAAAAACGCGGCCCGCATTGGCTAAAGAGCGCCCTGGTCAATGGCCTCGGAGGATTCGTTACCGGCATCACCGTCATCGTCGTGCTTGTTGCGAAATTTGCCGAGGGCGCCTGGATCACCGTGATTTTTATTCCTTTACTCATTTATTTGTTTCGCGTCGTACGGCGTCACTATCACATGGTCAGATTGGCTACGAGCTGCGCCGCGCCCGTGGTCCCTGCGAACGAATCCGCGCGGCCCATTGCCGTGGTGCCTATCGAGCGCTGGAGCCAAATTTCCAGGCAAGCGCTCGAATTTGCCTCACGTCTTTCCCCGGAAATCATCGCCATTCATGTTGAGCCTGGCGAACATTCCGAACTCTTGCGTACGGAATGGGGGCGCTACGTGGAGCAGCCCTTCCGTGCCGCGGGCGTCGAGACACCCAAGTTAATTCTTCTTCCATCGCCTTATCGCTTCATTATTGTTCCTATCGTTCAATACATTCTCGAACTCGCAGAGAAACACCCCGACCGGAAGATTGTCGTGGTCATTCCCGAACTGGTGGAAAGCCGCTGGTACGAATACTTCCTGCACAACCAGCGCGCCAGGCTCCTCGAATGGACCCTCCTGGTCCGCGGCAACCAGCGCATTTATACCGCCAGCGCGCCCTACTACGTCTCGGAGCCGGCCGCGAAATGATGTTAAGAGTTTGCAGTCGCAGGCCGTCGAGATCGCCTTGCTCCCCTCCGCGCGGGCTATGAAAAATCCTGTCCACGTTCGAACGGGACTTTCCGGGAAGTAAATCTTCTAAATTTAGCTATGTTACTTCATGAGGTTCACGCAGGTGAGAACCCGACAGAGTGCAGAATCCAGAACTCCAGTCCCATTGAGAATCATTCCAGAATCGTTTTAGGTGGCTTTGCTCTTCGAACTTCGTCTTTCCCTTTAGTCCCGGATCGAGGTTCAACCGCTCCGTGGGCAGCTTCCGGTTGACGGCCATCTGGAAGCGAGCCTCCGAGGACGGTCTGTGGTGAGTTGCAGGTCCGGGCGGGAGAAGAAGATGTATTCCGCCCGTCGGAGCATTCTGGCCGTCGTTGTTTTTTTTATGCCAAGTCTTTCCGGCACGGTTGCGTTCCCGCAGGCCGTCAAATTCATCCGTCGCGCCGCTGATCCTCTGCCTCTCGCCTACACGTCACTTGGGCGGGCGCCATGCACAAAGGAGCCGGGGAGCACAGCCGCTGTTCCGAACGCAGCAACTCCGGAAACCGGGGATGTGAACTCACGCTGCGATACGCCGTCGGTGAGAGCGCCATCGCTGAATCCGTGCAATGCCCCAAGCCTGGGGCAAGTCGGGTGCCATGCGCCCAGAGATCTGGTGCAAGAGGACCTGGAGACCAAGGGGAAGCCAGGTCAAAAAATTCTGCGGGCGCGCGAAAGAGTCTTGGAGATCCTGCAAACCGAAAATGCCTGTTCGGCGTGGTTCCGGGGAAAGGATCCGAATCCAGATGCCACTTTTCGAACTCTCAGCTTTACGGTAGACCGTAAGGGAGAAGACTTCGTCCTGGAATCCAGAAATCCTGGTGACATGACCATATTCCGGAATCCGTATGTCGCGAGGGTTTTCCAGGGCGACGGAAGCTACGCGACGATCACGATCAACCTAAGAGGGGCGTTTTTCTCTCCCATGGCCAGGGCAGTCGAAGTTCAAAAGGAAGGCGGGCCCTGGAGTCTTCGCGGCACACGCGTGTTGGGCGTCGGGCCTTATGCGGGAGACTCGATGCGCGCGCAGATCCTCGCCCTATTACATGAATTTGGCCACCTGGTCGATCTCCTGCCTACGGATGAAGGAGACCAGGATGGAAAATCAGTGCGGAATACGAGCGAAGTCCTCCGTTTCTGCCGCGCGGAAGTGGAATCCAAATCCAGGCGCGGAGCTCTCTCAGCCGCGCTGATGCGAAGCGACCAAGAACTAGACTACAACCCGGGCCCGGCCATGAAACGATTTGACCGGCGCCCAGACTGGTAGCGCAGACCAGGCTCAATCGGAACAAGCGGTCGAATCCAGGTGATATTGTGCCGTGCGGTTGTTTGTTCCCATTGGCTGGTTGTTGATGGGTGGCTGCGGGCCGTGCCAAGCGAATTAGGAGATGCTGAGGGGGCTGCCAGAGAAGAGATTCTGCAAATTTTAAAATGGGCAGGGCGACGGCGGCGCCCCAGTAATCGCCGAGAGCGCGAGCTATTTCGACCGACGGCGATCCGCAAGGTACGAAATCAGGGCGAAGATCCCGAAGTAGAAAGCGGCGTTGGCGGCGATGGCTATGCGCAAGAACCAACCGAAGGTCCAGGCCATTGATTTGTGGGTTTCCGGCATGATGAGCTCGGCTAGCTTCAGGCCTGGTGAAAAAAGAGCAATCAGCGGCGATGGGACTTGCGGCTCGATGGGCACGGCGATGGCCAGCGCAAGAAACCCCGCGATCACGGCCAGCGCGGCGAGCAAAAGGAAACGGAACAACGCGGGCTGAGGCATTGCCACTGATACTAGCAGAGGATTCCACGGCGCTGGTCTACCTTCCTGTGGGAAAATATGGGGGACGTTCAAGGACCCAAGGGACATTATGAATCCCCGGCGAACCATCACGTTTTTTTCGATCCTCCTCGGAGGCATGTTTGCAGTGTTCATCGTTTGGCCACGCGCCGGTATGACGCAGCAACAGCAAACTTCGCAGAGGAGTCAGCAGACGCCGACGATCGACGAATACCAGCCGAAATCGACGCTGGTTACTAAGGAACACAAGATCGAGCGGGCGAAATTTCCGTTCATCGATATTCACAGCCATCATTGGAATCCCACGCCAGAAGAAGTCGACCGGCTGGTCAAAGAAATGGACACCATCAATCTGCGCGTCATGGTGAACCTGAGCGGCGGAACGGGAGAAGCGCTGAAGAAGACAGTGGAAGTGATGAAGGGGCGCTATCCGGACCGGTTTGTGGTGTTCGCGAACATGAGTTACGACGACCTGAACACCCCGGGATTCGGGAGACGCGTGGCGGCGCGGCTGGAGCAGGACGTTCGGAACGGCGCGCAAGGGCTGAAAATTTTCAAAAATTTCGGGATGGACCTGAAATATGCCGGCGGAGAGCGCGTGCACGTGGACGATCCGGAGTTTGATGCCGTGTTTGAGAAGTGCGCCGAGCTTAAGATTCCCGTGCTGATTCATGTGGCGGAGCCTTCGGCGTTTTTCGATCCCTGGGACTACCACAACGAACGCTGGGAGGAGTTGAAGGAATTTCCGGGGCGCGCGCGGCCGCCCGCGAAATATCCGCCGTTCGAAACTCTAATGACGGAGCGCGATCACCTGTTTGCGAAGCACCCCAAGACGAATTTCATCGCGGCGCATCTGGGATTTCACGGGAACGACCTGGAGCGGCTCGGAGAGCTTTTTGATGCAAATCCGAATGTGTATGTGGACATCGCTGCGGTGCTGGCGGAACTGGGGCGGCAGCCGTATTCGGCGCACGATTTTCTGGTCAAGTACCAGGACCGCGTGCTGATGGGGAAAGACATTTACGAAGTGAACGAATACAAGTGGTATTTCAGGGCGCTCGAAACGCGCGACGAATATTTTGAGTATTACCGCAAGCGCCACGCGTTCTGGCGGATTTACGGCTTTCAGGTGCCGGATGAAGTTTTGCAAAAGGTGTACTACAAGAATGCCTTGAAGCTCCTGCCGGGAATCGACGCGAAAGCGTTTCCGGAATAAGGAGAGCGGCAGCAACGTACAATTTGATTTCTTCTTCGAATTGAAAAAATAGCGCGGTTTCTGCGCCCGCCCACTTGATTGCATCAAACTTTTGACAGCATTCCTTCGTCTATATAGAAAGCAAATCGACCGTTTGCAAGGCCGCGGTGAGCGGGCGGCCTGGGTGAAGCGCTCCCCCAGTGGACGGACTGTGGTGAAAAACAAGTCCGTCTGGGGAGGCTCCGATGCTGTGGGCAGGCAGGAGATTTGCCGTAGTGTTTCTTGCTTTCGGGTTTTCGCTTATTTCCAGCGATGTTGTGCATTCGCAAGACCAATCAATCATTTCCACTACATCAATGGCTCGCCCAACGGTCGTTCCACGGCCGTGCGGAGATCGCCAACCGGTTCCTGGCTTGCAACGAAGGGGCGGGTCGGTGCGCGAGGCGGACCGTTCGGACAGAGCGTGCGCCGAGGTGGCCTTCGATAGCAGCGCGACCGCCTCATTGGGGCATGGAGACGTCCGGGAAAAGGCAAACGAGGACCCTGTTCTGGAGGAATTGAAAGCGATGGGCGAACAGGGGCTGGTCATTGCGAGGGCACGCGAGGAGGCGCTCGAAATTCTGGAGGGCTACAACCGATGCGCGGCATGGTTCCAGCAAGCCGAACCAGACGCTGCGAGGAAGTTCCGATCGCTGCGCTACACGATCGACGAAAGCGGTCCCCAATACACTCTGAAATTACAGAACGGTGCCGGAGGATGGCTCTATCAGCAGCCCTATGTGGCCAGCTCCATCGAGGATGCCAGCACCGGCTCTACGATCACCATCAACGGAAAAGGGGCCTTCTTTCAACTCCGCTCGGGTGTGCGCATTGTCCCGAAAGATGGAGGACCGGGAGGGCTTAGCGCTTCCCAGTTGCTGCGCCTTGATCTCTATTTAGGGGGCACCCTTGACGCCCAGGTCACTGCGCTCCTGCACGAGTTTTCGCACGTCGTCGGCTTGCTTCCCGCAGACGGCGGAAGTGGCTTCGGCGCGGAACTCTCCACACAAAATACGCAGGTCGTGTTGCGCCATTGTCGCGCGGAAGTGGAAGCAGCCGGGAGACACAAAGGCTTGTTCTTGAATCCCGGAACAGGGTCGTTTCCACGCTCCACGCGGTGACAAATCAAGCTACTGAGAGCCAAAGAATCCCGAGTGGCGTCTCCTGGGTCTTGCCAGCCGAGCGGGAAGCGATAGTCAGGGTCAGGTTTCCGCGAGAGCGGTTCGCAACATAAAGGCTGCGCCCCGCCCCCTGCCAAGAATGAAGTGAAGCCTCAGCGCTCTACTCTTCGTGATCGAGCGATTTGCCGTCGGGTCCTACCTGAACTTCGGATTTCTTCCCGTTCGTATCGACCTGAGCTTCGTAGGCCACGAGCTTGTCCTTTTTGGTGAGGGATTCAACCTTCAGAATTTTTCCTTTTCCGGCCTTGGCCTGCAATCCCGCTTTGACTTGCGGTGAGAGTGAATCCAGCGCAACCTGCTCCTCGACTTCTACGATGGAACCATCGGCGGCCATCGAAACGTCCTTGCTATGGCCGTTGACGGTCATTTCCACTTCGTAGAGGGTTTGGCCCTTTTCTTTTTCTGTCGAGAAGCCGCGAATGGTGGCCCCCACACTCTGCGCCGCTACCGCCTTTTCGACAGCAGGCGGAAGGTCCGACCGCTTGATTTTCTTTTCCTGGGCGAAGGCGGCACCCGCAAGCAGCAAGCCGCCGGCCAGAAGCGCTACAAAGTAATTTGTCTTCATGATTTCTCCTCGACGTGGGAGATAACTCCCGCATCAACACAAATCTACGGGTTTCTGCCTAAACACAGGATAAACAGGAATTGGCATGCCTTCGGTGCTGAGACGCGGAAGGGCTCGCCAGCGGCCGCGAGACTAGAACCAGGTGGAGGCCTTATAGCAGCAGCGATAGTCGTCGCCGAAATGATCTTCGAGGAGACGAGCTCGTTGCGGGGCTTGCTCCCTGGCATTCAATCATCTAGACTAATCATCTAGGTTGATTGCAGCGAGAGGATGAGGCACGGTGATGCGCAAAGTCGGACTATTCGAAGCGAAACAAAAGCTTTCCGAGCTGGTGGAGCGGGCGTCGCGTGGCGAGCGGATCGGGATCACCAGGAGAGGCAAGCTTGCGGCGGAAATCGTTCCCGCGCGAGAAGAAGTGGACATCAATGAAATCTTCGAGGGGATGGAGCGAATTCGCAAACGCGCGAAATCCCTGCGGGGTGTGACAGTCAAGGATTTGATCGAAGAAGGACGCAGGTGACGCGATTCGTACTGGATGCTTCCGTTGCCCTTGCATGGGTCGTAGACCAGAACCCCGATCCTTACGCTGCTCTCGTACAACAGAGAGTTCGCGCTGGGGAACGTGCCGTTGTGCCAGCCTTTTGGCAATTGGAGGTCACGAATGTGCTGGCCGCAGTGCAGCGGCGAGGGGTTCTGAGCCCAGCTGAAATTGAGGAAGGTCTCAGGCATTTTGAGGGTTTCCTCGTGGCCCAAGCGGAAATCATCAGCGCATTTCCCGGCATGCGTGAAATTCTTCGCCTGGCCCGCGAATTGCGCCTCACAAGCTACGATGCCTTGTATGTTGACCTGGCACAGCGGGAGGGGTTGCCACTGGCGACGCTGGACAAGGGGTTGCGCGCGGCAGCGGTGAAGGCCGGGGTGGCGCTTTTGAAGTGAGTTGAATGGCCGCGAAGAGTCAGCTGCAAGAAGAGGCGAGGAACAGAAAACAGAAGAAACCCCAGGCTAAACGCGGTTTTGCACAGCATCCACAGGGCTGAGGAAAAAGGCACAAAATAATTATTGCGGGGCTTGACGAAAAAAGGAAAGCTGGTATAGTTACAAATGGCCCGGGGTTCTACGAATCGCCGGGAGTAGGCAGGGGCATCACAGTCGGGTCGAAGGAAGTCTTCCCAACGTAAGATCAAGCGAAGGCAAGAAGTAGATCCTATAGTGAGGTTCTTTACGAGCACAGGTTAGAAAGAAGTCGAGCATCGCGTGGAGCCACCCA
>WNFJ01538491.1_pt3 | contig 10327 bp, 9 predicted proteins | sample 5400461 | NCBI WGS metagenome assembly WNFJ01 (sample SAMN13153349, study PRJNA577476) | soil metagenome | isolation source: 115 cm saprolite on Douglas fir-dominated hillslope | place: USA:California | collected 2013-09-17
CTCGCCCGGCGCCCTTGGGCGTACCAGCCATGAACTCCGTGGTGATCACCTGAATGTCGGCTTCGCTTAGTCGATACTCGATCGACCAAGGTCGGTAGTTCCGGCAGGCTGGCGGATCGATGGAACCTCGGCGCTACTTTCGGTGCCCTGCTGTTCGCATCGCCGCAGGTAGGTGACCAGCCGAGAGTTCAACTTCAACTCCGAGAGGGCCACCCGCGGCAACATTTGGTCGCCCACTTCCATATAAAAGTCAGTGAACGGCTCAGCGGATCAGGACCGCGTACACGACTACATTGCTGAGGTAGGTGCCTGTCGCGTAGTCGAACGTGCCGCCGCAGGTAATCAACCGTAGTTCGGCATCAGGCACGGGGCCGTAGATGGCGTTGCGCGGGAAGTTCGATTTCACATAGGTGCGCAGCCCGGTCACCTGGAACACGGCGACTGTGTGATTGGCCAGAATGACGTAGATGTATTGACTGCGCCGCAGCTGACCCAGGTGGTAGAAGACTCCAGGACCAAGCCGCGAGTCGATATGGCCCGCGATGATCGCCGATCCGATTTGACCTGGCCGAGGGCTGCCCGAGTACCAGCCAGCCACTACGGCGGTCGGCGGCACCTGCAGCGTGTTCTGCGCGGTCAGACCTAGCCGCACGAGCGGGGTGCTCACGCCGATCGCGGGGATGACCAACCACGCGGGCTTGGCCACCGTGGTGTGCTTGAACCGTTTGAACGAACCGGTGATCCGGCCGATCGGTCCGAAGGGTCCGGCGGCAAGGCCGACGCCGACGCTGCCGGGTGGCGGATGGCCCATCTGGCTGCCGTGACGGACCAGATGTGCCCGCTGGCCCTGGTTAGCCAGAACCCAGCCGCTGAGGCCGAGCGCGGTAGCGAGCACGCCGCACGCGATCAGCGCGATCCCGACTGGTCGCAAGATCGGGCGCCTTTGGGGCGGCCGTCGGTGCCGCGCGCCCGATCTGGCCCGCGCCGGTTGCCGTGGCTGCCCCGCCACGAGTTGCCCTGCCAAGGACCGACCCCCCAATGGCAGGGCAGCCCCTGACGAGGGCTCAGCCTCGGCGACGGAGTCCGTCACGTCACCGCTGGTGGCCTACGGCTTCCGGAAGCGTGCAGACCGTTCGGCCTGGATGCCCATCTGGCGCCGGCGGCGCAGAGCAGGAGGCCCCCGACGGCGAGTAGCACCCAGGGAAGGTTGGACGGTCCCGGTCGCGGAGCAGTACCGCCAAGTCCCGTAGCCGGCGCCCCGACCGGGATGACGCGGCTGCCAACCGCGTCGACCAGGTCGTCAAGCAGGAGGCGGCCGGGGTCGTCGAGCACCACGATCGTGTGGATCGTGCCCGCGGCCAGGTGGATGGACGACGAGATGCGCTCAGATCCGCCGGTCGCCTTGACGTTCCACGTTCCGGCTGGCACCACCTTGTAGGACGTCACGGACCCGAACTGCAGGTTCCTCACCAGCACCTTGGAGCCGGCGGCCACAGTGACCCGGTGCTCGACGAGCGAGGCCTGAATGATCCGCACGAGGGCTTTGCCGTGGGGCGTCGTCAGCCGGTCGCTCAGTACCTGGAGTCGCAACCCGTTCGCTGGACCCATTCCGGCCACCGTGTAGGCCGCGCCAGCGTGGATGGCCACGGTCGCCGACAGTACAGGAGGCGACGATGGCAGCGCACCGGCGCCGCGCATCGCGACGGTGTATTCGCCGCTCGGCACCGTTTCATAGCCAGACACCGTGCCGTAAGCAACGTGGTGCAACACAACCATGGCATTGGGGTCGTGGAAGGAGTACAGGTAGACATCTACCGGAGGCGTATTGGGTGACAAGTGGGCCAGTCGCAGCCAGCCGGTACCCGCAGAAGCGGATGCGGCGGGCACGCCGTAAGCTACCATTCCGAGTGCGACAGCGACCGGGGCAATGATCAGGGCGAACCGCCCGAATCTTCTCAATCTTATTCTAGTCTGCATAATTCCCGCTTACTGGCTATTAAGCAATCCGATGGGACTTGGTCGAGCGAATCTCACGCTCACTACTTCGTGACCGCGGAGGACTGCGGTGGTGACGCTGACGGGTCGAAACAGTGCTCGCTGTCCCGCGAAAAACCCAAGCAGCCAGCGAAGATAATTCCGCCCGGATAGCCCGGACGCGGGGTTGGAGCCGGCAAGCTGAACACCTGTCAGCGGAATCCCTTGGGCGGATCTGGGAGCACGGTCGAAGAATCCCAGCACCTGGATCGGATGCTGAGCCGCGAGGACAGGGAGCATGACAAACAGCCGCGAGTCCACTAGGCCGGCGATCAGGTCGGGCCGGGCTGACGGGACGAAGGCGACCTTGGTGTTCCGCAGCAACGTGCTCCCGTTCCGCTGGCGGGCAGTCAAGTCCCGACTCGCGGCGATCTCGTAAGAAGCCGCCCCGTCCGGGGCAACGACGCGCACCTCGACTCGGGACTTGCCGACGCCAAACGACGCGATGATCGACGGCGCGTACTCCGTTGCCAAGCGGCGGCCGAACTGACTGCGTAGCACCTGCGTGCCGATCACCACGTCGGCGCCGAGTGGGTCAGGCGCGGTGGGGCTGAGTACGAGCAGGTTGGATGCGGCGATTCCCTCGTTGAACAACGAGGTGCACATCACGTCATCGCAAGCGATGATCACGCTCTTGGCGATCTCCGTGGCCACCCAGCGGGCGGCCTGCCCCCGGATGATCGCCGCAGTTGACAGGCCGGCGATGGCCTTGGCACCTGTGTTTGGCCCCGTCATACCGTGGCCCTGCTCGTGCGACGCAGCGCTGGCCTGTCGCACCGCCACGGTCGAACCGTGCGCGACTAGTTCGAGCGCGCTACCTACGGCGGTCGCCGCGACAAGGAACGCGGCCGCGGCCAGGGTCAAGTGTCGTCGGCCTCGGCCTCGGCCTCGGCCTCGGCTGCGGCCGCGGCCGCGCGTCGCCGCTGGAGCCGATCCGCGCGCACTGTCGCCGCCTGCGACGCCTCGCCGGTGCGCACCCGATGCCGTCAGCCAATTGGTCCGCTTGGGTGCCTTGCCCGCCCCCTCCCCCGCCGACGGGGCCGCCGGCCTGGCGGCATCAGTTTCGGCCGTCCGCGTCTGTCGCTCCGGCGTCGACGCACCCGCGGGACCGCTGCCGACGAACTCACCGGCCGGCTCGGCTCGCGTATCGGCCGACTCCACTTCTGAGTCAATCGGCGTCAGCACCAGTCGGAAAAGGTACCTGACGTTGTCAGGAAGCTGGACAGGCGCCGAGGCATGTGTCTGCGCCAAGTGCAGTCTGCGCTGCCCGATCCCTGATGTCCGCCGTGACGACGCAATGGTCGAAGGCACCTGGCCGACAGGCCCAGACTTACCGCTGCCAGACGCGGGCGTCATTTGGCCTGGATTGGTCGAACCCGATACCCGCTGCACGGTCTCCGAGGTGGCCGGGTCATTCTGGGAATCATGCTGCGGTGGCCGCCTTGCCTGCGGTTTGCGACGCGGCAATGGCGGGCGGTTCTCTGGCGGTTCCTCCGGCGCGACGGGCGCCGGCGAATAAGAGCCGGTGGCACTACCCGGCTCCGTTTGAGCCCACTTGTCGTCGCCCATGGCCGTACGTCTCCGCTGGGGTACAGGCGGTCCACAGACCGGCGTCTACATAGACCAGCACAACCCAGACACTATTGTCTAGTCAGAATTGGTTAACAACGTCAGTGAACTGTGCGAGCCCACCGACTATAGCGCAATGTATCGCTCCGTAGCTAAGAAGTCACAAACCTTATACAGCAGTCCGTCCGCTGGCTCGGCAACAACCCGCTCACCCGGTATTGGCTGTGTTGCCCGTTCCGTTATCAGTCGCGTGCTTCTAGCTGGTGTGCGGGGCTAGCGCTGCGGTGCGGCAGCAGAGCGCGCTCGGTGCGGTGGCGGACGGAGGCGAGCAGCAGCCGGGGCGGGCGAAAGCGGGCGGAGGCGAGCAGCAGCAGAGTACCGACGGTGCTGCCCTGACAGCAGCAGAGCGCCGACGGTGCTGCTGGCAGCAGGGGAGCACCGACGGTGCGGGTGGCGGATCACCGGGCCAGCGCGTCCTGATTTAGGGCCTGACCTGCCAATCTGATGAACCGACGTAGTTACTTACTTAGAAATCCGTCATCTGACCGATGTCTCAGCGTGCAAGTTTCAGCAGCATTTGTAGTGCAACCACTGACAAGATCCAACTCGAAAGTTTGACCGGATCTTGCCACAGACTGGCCGCGCAGGCTGACTTGCGCTGACCTAGACGGGCCAGATGGGCCCGGCAAGGAATCCAGATGGACACGATGGCGCCGATCCGCCCGGCTCTGCAACGCCCTCGCCGCATCTCTCTACCCGCAGATCCGACCGCGCCGCACGAAGCGCGGAGCCAGGTCGGGTCCTACATCTACGCCTGGGATGTCCCAGTCGATCCGTTCACGGCCGCGCTGCTCACCAGTGAACTGGTCACGAATGCGATCAGGCACGAGATCAGCGACTCGGTCATGCTCGTGATCAGCTGCACCTGGGGTCAGCTTCGCGTCGATGTGCACGACACTTCGCCGTCCATACCGGTGCCGATCGACGCACCCACGGACGCCGAGGCCGGACGTGGCTTGATGCTAGTCGCCACGCTGGCAACGGACTGGGGTTGGTACCGAACCCACGCGGGCAAGGCGGTGTACTTCATGCTCGCGTTCGCCGATTCCGATGACGGCGACAGAAACTGACTACTAGTAGCGCCTCGCCAGAGCACTAGCGTTCACCTAGACGCGGCGGTGCGCAGCGCCGCCTCGCGCGCTATGTCGGTGCGTGAATGGACGTTGAGCTTCTTCAGGATGTGCGAGACGTGGGTTCCGACGGTTCGCGGCGACAGGAAAAGCTTGGCGGCGATCTCTGGGTTGGACAGCCCTTCCTCGACCAGGGAGGCGACCGTTGTCTCGGTCGGCGTGAGGCTGTCCCAGCCACTGCTCGCCTGCCGGTGCTTCGCCCGGGGACCACGCCGGATCCCATGGGCGCGGAATCTGGCCTGCAGCCGGGCCACGTCCGTCGCGGCGCCCAGCGATGTATAGATCTCCACCGCGCTGGTGAACGCGGCCCGGGCCCGAACACGGTCCTCAGCGCCGATGAAGTCCGCTGCCGCTGCCTCGAGCGCCTTGGCCCGCTGTAGTGGTCGGCCGGCCTCGCGGTAGCGTTCAGCGGCCTCGAGCAGTCGGTTGGCGTCCCGGTCGAGCAAGCCGCGGCAATACAGTGCGTTGGCCTTCCGATGCGGGATCTCCGAGCCAGCGGCCAGTTCGCAGGCGTGCCCGGCCAGCGCCTTCGCGCTGGCTTCGTCGCCGATCGCCGTGGCCAGGCGGACGGCGTCGCTGAGCAACTCCTCGATCTCTTCGAGTTCTTCGGTGTTGTCCGCGAATCCGGCGGTCAGCACGGCATGGGCGTCCTCCAGCCCGTCCGCGTACTCGCGGTCCAGGCTGCGAGCGAGCGCGAGCGACCCGACGATGCGGTTTCCCATCCGCTCGGCGTGCGGGACGGCGGCGGCCAGGTGGCTGCGCGCAGCGTCGAAGTCGCCGCGATGGAAGCAGATCACCGCCGCGATGCCGCGGTTGCAGCAGGCCGCCGCAGGCTCCTTTAGGTCGTCCTGCAGGATCTGCACCTCGCTCAACGCGTCGTCCCACCGACCGGTGTCGAACAACAACTGGCCGAGGGCACCGTGCGCCTGAGCCAGCCGAATTCTGGTGCCGACCTGGTCAGCGAGGCGCTTGGCCTGCCTGGCCGCGGCCAGCGCGGCGTCGAACTGGTCGAGGTTCCCGAGAGTGATCGCCTTGTTGATCTGCAGCAGTATCCGCAAGTCGGCGAGTGCGGGATCGGCCTGCGTCACGGTCAGCGCCCGGTCGAACAAGGGCAGCGCGTCGGTCATCTGACCCTGGACGCCGGTGACGATGGTCATGACGTGCAAGGCCCAGCCCATGGCCCAGTTGTCGCTGACCTCCGACGCCGCGGCAAGTGCGGGGGCGGCCACTGCGCCGGCCTTCTCGACTTCGCCGCAGTTGAGCCGCGTCCGCGCCGCCAGCACGAGCAGTCGCGCGCGGTGCCGAGCGGATATTCCGGGAGTGGCGAGCGCACGGTCGAGCGTGGCCAAGGATTCGGCCGACTGACCGAGCGCCATGCGGCATAGCGCGAGCGTCCAGTGCAGGTCCACCAGGACGTCCGGGTCGACCGCATAGTCGAGGGCAGAGTTAGCCACCTGCTCGGCCTGCGTCCAGTCGCCGACCCGGTAGAGCGCGTCGGCTAGCCGGCCGACAAGGGAGTCGTGCAGCGGCGAGCCGACCTGGCAGCCCGCGACGGCGCGGCGGAGCAGTTCCGCCGCGGCTCTAGGTGCTTGGCCGACCAGCAGATCCGCGCTAGTCGTGAGCCAGACCAGCATCCAGTCATCCATCGGCCCGATCAGCTCGCCTGTGCCGTCCACCGCCCACAGGAGCTGACGGGCTACCCGGTCGGCGGGTGCGTTGGCTTCGGCGAGCGCGTGCCCAGCGTCGCGATGCCAAGCCGCGCGCACCGACGTCGGCATCTCGTCATAGAGCGCCTCACGGATCAACGGATGCCGGAACGCCAGGCCGTTGCCAGAATCGGTGAGCACCCCCGCCGCCCGCGCCTCCTCCACGGCCGGGACCAGATCGACGACGCTGCGGCCAAGCAGGATGGCCAGATCGGGCACAGCGAAGTCGACCCCAAGCAGAGCCGCCGCCCTCAGCACCTCATGGACAGGACCTGACACAAAGCCAAGCCGGTCGGCGATAGCCGCCGACAGGGATCCCGGCGCGGTGTCGCTGACCAACTCGGCCGCTCCGGAGTCGGTCACGGTGAGATTGGAACTGCGAGCGAGCGCCGCGACCAACTCCGTCACATAGAGCGGATTACCGGCCGCACCGTCGGCGAGCCGCAACAGTTTCTCGTCGGGCCTGCCGCCGGCCAGCGCCGCCGTCAGTACAGCTACCGCCTCGTCGGCGAGCGCAGTGAGTTGGATCCGCCGAGCCTCGCCCAACGTGCGCCGCAGTGCGAGCAAGTCGTCCCGCTGCGGCACAGGGCGCATCATCCCGACGAGCAGTAGCGGCATTTGCCGAGTCGACCTCGCCAGCCTGGCCCAGAGTGCGACTGTGGCCTGATCGGCCCATTGGAGATCGTCCACGACCAGGATCACCGGCATTACGGCACACTGCTCGGCGATCAGCGCAAGCAACTGCTCGGCCAGGGCGGCCGACACGTCGGCACCGCGGTCGGCAGCGACCTCGCCGCGCAAGAGTCCGACTATCGAGTTGCGTCGAGGATTCGTCGAGGGCTCGCGCACACGCAGCCCGTCGAGCAGCGGCAGCAGCGGCAAAGCTTGCCCGAGCTCGTCGCCTGAGCCCCAGAACACCTGGCAGTGGTCGCCGGCCGCCGCATCCGCCAAAGCAGCCCGAACGAGCGAGGACTTGCCGATTCCCGGCTCACCCTCGATAAGTACAGCCCCACCCTCCCCAGCGGCAACCTCCTTCACCTGCCTAATAAGCATCGCTAGCTCGATGTCGCGGCCGATGAGCGCACCAGCCGAGGTAACGGTGGGCACGATGGAACTTTACTACCAGAACATTAAGGAAACAAGTGGCGTTTCCGGGCGCAATTGATTATCACGGCCGCTTCCTCCCCACAGCAATGACGTCGGCACGCTTTCCGCATCACTCAGTGAAACTTTCACGATGCCTTGCACGGCAGGGTCCAGCACATTTTCTTCTGCATGAGGATCTGCATGGACAATTGAATTTTTCTTACCACGAATCAGCGACTATCTTAAGGCGGATTTCAGTATTGATAAAAGGCTACTAGGATGCATGAATTTAGCCAGGGCGGGAAATATCTCGGCGAGACCTAAATGCGCCGTGCAGGTCGGATGGGCGTGGCTACCAGGCCGCTGACCTCTGGTATAGCCTTGGAGGAACCATGCGTATCGGGCAAGCAATCATCATTCCCGCTATCCTGGCGCTCGGCGTAGCCGGATCGGCTGTGGCCGGTTCGGCAATAGCCGTAGCCGCTGGGCACGTGTCGGTTTCGCAGACGCACCACACGAGTGCATCCATGGACCCGAACCTGTATTACCACATCTGATCTATAAAGTCGCTCTGACTCACGGCGGCGTTGATCCATATGGATCTGCCGCCGATAGGTCATGTGATAGTCGCAAGACCGCCGGGTCGCTGCGGCTGGCGTTTACCGACCGCACGCGGCGAAGTTTGCCGCGCGCATTGGCCAGCCAGGCGGTCGACCGTTGCCGCGGCGGCAGGCCCGGCCGCGAGTTGGACCGGGCTGGCCGTGCGCAGGTCGCCACGGTGGGTTACTCAGTCACCGTGGGCACCGCTCCGCACCGCGCGTTCGCGTGCCACCCCGGGAGCGATCGCGTGGCGGTGCTCCAAGCGAAGATGCGCCGAGGCAAGGTGCGCTCGCGTGAAGCTCGGCGAGGGTCGGTTTGGCATCGGTGCGCCACGAGTGGGGGCTCCGACAGCAGTTCCAACTCCTCACGCTGTCCCCGTCCAGTTTCCGGCGGACCGCGCCGATGCACGAATCGGTCAACCCGGTGGCTACTCCTACGACCGACCGCGATCCGGCCGGGCGGAACGAGGTGGACGCGGCGGGCGCGAACCACCCAAACCGTTGCCAGTCATCGATTGTTCTGAATCGCACCATTGCTGAGTCTCGTCACTGCCTTACCCGTTCAGTTACTCTTGGTCTCAGAGAGACGTGCAATGAAATTTGCTGTAAACCATCTGACGTATTTGGCGGACGCTGATCATGGTGTCGAACATCTCACGGGATCGCCGCGCTGACTTGGTTCAAGCGCGTTGGTCACGCGGACTCGCTCGAGCGGCATGGAGGAGGGATACAAGATGACCATGCCAGGGAGCAGTCCCACCGTGCGACGCCGCCGACTGGCCGCTGAGCTGCGCGCCATCAGGGAAGGCAAGGGCAAGAGCGGTGACGTCGTAGCCGCGGCGCTGCGGTGGTCGCCCTCCAAAATAAGCAGGTATGAACTAGCCAGAACGGGTCTGAAACCGCAGGAAGTTGAAAAACTTCTTGACTATTACGGGGTGACAGGTTCACGTCGTTTGCTGCTGCTTACGCTCGCCGAGGATGCCGCCCAAAAGGGCTGGTGGGAAGAATATACTGATTTTCTCTCCCCGGATTACCAACAATTCATTGGACTTGAGCACGAAGCTACCTCAATGGCCATATGGCACGTGGAGGTAGTGGCCGGTCTCCTTCAGACAGAGGCCTACGCGAGGCACATCATAGGCAGTTACAATCAGGTTGAGCCAATTGCACCTGGCATGATCGAGCGACTTGTTAAGGTGCGTATGCAACGCCAGCGCGTGCTAACCCGCGAGCCAGGCCTTGAGCTCTCAGTCGTGCTTGACGAGTCGATCTTGAAGCGGCGGATCGGCGACGCTCAAGTGATGTATGAGCAGCTTAAGCGGCTAGCGCAGGAGGCCGAGCGGCCCAACGTATCACTGCGAATCCTTCCGCTCGACGCTCAGCACTCGGTCTTCGGTGAGTCCTTCGTCATCTTCCGTTTCGGGTCAGACGACGAAGCCATCATGCAAGATGTGGTCAGCGCGGAGCATTTGAAAAATGACTTTTCCGTAGAAGGAGAGAGAGAGACCTACTTGCATAGAATCGCATTTCAAATGCTATTCAATTCATCACTCGACCCTGCGGCATCGAGAGCGCTCATACTCGACACAGCCAAGTCGCATTGGTCAGATGCTGAGCGGATGCGCTAACTAGCTGATAGAGTACCACCGCGTATTCGCAGTAACAGGCGTATTCGCAAAGTTTGGGCCATTGTTCATACGACATTCAGCGAGGTAGCGACGTGAGTGAACTTACGCTGCACGGGCATTCGGAAGGGCCGAGCCAAGGCTTGAGCTGGGTCAAGAGTTCGTTGAGCTTCTCCAACAGCAACTGCGTCGAAGTGGCAACCTTGCCCGAGGGTCACATCGGGGTGCGCCACAGCAAGGACGCCGAAGGCGCCGTGCTCCGATTCACAACTGGTGAGTGGCACGCCTTCCTCGGCGGCGTTCGCAACGGCGAGTTCGACAGCTTTGGCAAGTTATCCTCGTTAGGGGCAAGACGTCCGGATGTCCTGCCTTGATTAGCGTTGGGCGAAGGTCTCCCTGCCTGAAAGGGGGCCTTCGCCCTTGCCATGTCGTGCTGGCCCTGTCACGACCGATTTGCCCGGTCTTGCGGCTCGATAACCCGGGCTTCGCCTGACCCGACTTGGCGTAAATTGGTCCGC
>WNFJ01173880.1_pt2 | contig 10326 bp, 7 predicted proteins | sample 5400461 | NCBI WGS metagenome assembly WNFJ01 (sample SAMN13153349, study PRJNA577476) | soil metagenome | isolation source: 115 cm saprolite on Douglas fir-dominated hillslope | place: USA:California | collected 2013-09-17
CCTGGGAATGCCGGAAGAGATCTTGCAGCGCCAGCCTTTTCCGGGACCGGGATTGGCGGTGCGCATCCTGGGCGAAGTCACCGCCGACCGCGTGGCGCTATTGCAGGAGGCCGATGACATCGTGGTCAGCGAGATCAAGAAAGCCGGCCTCTATAACAAAGTCTGGCAGTCATTCGCGGTGCTGTTGCCGGTGATGTCCGTTGGGGTGATGGGCGACATGCGCACCTACGCTTACACCTGCGCCGTCCGCGCCGTGCACTCTGAAGATGGCATGACCGCCGACATCGTGGACCTGCCGCACGACGTTCTCACCCGCATCTCTACTCGCATCGTGAATGAGGTCAAAGGAATCAACCGCGTGGTCTACGACATTACCTCGAAGCCGCCGGGCACGATTGAGTGGGAATGAAGTGTAGTACTCAGTGCCCGGTGCTCAGTACTCAGAAAAGAGCCTGAGATTATTCAGCATCCCTGAGGACTGAGGACCAACGACTGAGGACTGTTCTTACTGTCCGGTGTTTTTGCTCTCCCGCTGGTAAGGCGTAGCCAGATATTTGCGCGCTTCGTCGAGTGCGCCCTGGAAATTGTCGTTGGTTTCCAGCGCCCTGCGGTATTCGTTGACCGCGCGTTCGCGCTGGCCGGTGGTATCGAAGATTTTTCCTAGCTGGATGCTGCTCCAGACCTCGGTCCATCGCGGATCGCCGTCGCCATCGCGGGCGGCGCGGTATTCATTGGCCGCGGCCTGGTAGTTGCGCTGCTGAAAGAAAACTTCGGCGATACGATAGTGGGCCAGGGAGCTGTTGCGGTTAATATCCAGAGCTTTTTGCAGCTCCTGCAAGGCCTGGGCAAGGTCGTTCTGTTGCACCAGTTGCTCGCCTTTCAGGATGGCCACCCGCAGCTTGAGGTCGGGCGAGCTCTTGAGCACACGATTGTTGGGATCAACGGTGATCTTGCGCGGCATGCCGAAGGTCTCAATCGTGAACGGAGACTCGGTGCCCACCACCTCAATGCGTTTTGCCTCGGGTTTGCCGTCGGTATCAATCTTCAATTCCACCGGCATGCGGAACAGGTCGAGGTCCTGGCTGATCTGCCCAGTCACGCGGAAGCCCTTGGCGATGCGGTAGACGGGTGTACTTGTTCTTAAATTCAGGAGCGCCGGTGGAATCTAGCCACTCAGCGAAGAACCACTCCAGCCGGCTGCCGTAGTGCTGCTCGGCGATCTGGCGGAAATCATTGCTGGTGGCCGGTTTGCCGGCAAACTGCATGGCAAAGTGGCGCATGGCGTTGTCAAAGGCATTGTCGCCCATGACCCAGCGCAGCATCTCGAAGATCATCGCTCCTTTGTCGGTGGAAAGCGACTGTGCCTCGGGTGAGAATGACTGCAGCTTGCCTACGCTGGCCAAAGGAATGTTGTCATAGGCGAGCGAGCCTACCTGCATGTCTTTCACTGCTTCCTCGTAGCCGGCTTCACCGGCGGCCGACTCGATATAGCGGGCCTCCGCGTAACGCGAAGCGCCATCGCGCAGCCAAGCATCCTCTGTTGTGGCCGGGCTTACGCTTACTCCCCACCACTGGTGCGCAATCGCATTCGCCAGGAGCCGGTAATCCACCTTGGCGCTGACGGCTCGGCCGGCGATGGCAGCAACTTCCGGCGCCCAAGTGTAGGGAACCGTGTCATCCGGCAGCTCAACAATGTTCAACGTTGAGGAAGGCGCGGCGCCATACAGAGAGGAGAAATAGGAGAATTCCTTGCCTGCCGTTTCCGCATAGGCGGTGGCAAATCCCGCATGGTTTGCGGGAAAGAAGACGTGAATGTTAGCGCCGTTTAACTGGCTGACGGTATCCTGAAACTTTCCGATAATGAGCGTGCCCGGAAAGCTGGGCTTCTGCCAGGAAAAGCTGACCGTCGTGCTTCCCGTGGGAGCCACTGAGCGCGGGGCAGGGGTCTGCGGCGGGGCAGCCGCCGTGGTCGTCTTGCGTGTCGTGGAGCGACGCTGGGTTGTGCCCTCATTGGGAGTCGAAGCGCTCGGCGTGCGGCGGCGCAGAACGGGCGCCTGTTGTTCGTCGGCAGTAGTTGCGGCCGTGGTTTCCTCGGCGGCAGGCGCTGCCATCGCCATTGTGGCGGGAGAGGCGGGAGTCGTGCGTCCGCTACCGACGACGGTATAGCCCAGAGGAACGGAGACGTTGATCTGCGCAGTAAAGCGGTTGGTGCCATATCCGTTTACCGGAAACCAGCGGCCCGGATACATCAGATAGCTGATCTCTTCGCCAATATAGGCCAGCTTCAATCCTTCCACCGGACTATCATCGGCGGAGCCTAGAGCGCCGTCGTAATCAAAGCTCAGGGTCGTGCTCTCGTCTTTGGCGACGGTCTTGGGCAGAATAACGCGCACGGCGTTCTCCTGGCTGATGCGTTCAAATTGCATCTTCTCGCCTGCGGGACCGGTCACGTGATTGACCCGCAAGGCGTTGTGTAGTTCGAAGACAGCGCTGTTGATATCGTCCAGTGCGGTGAACTTTACGCGTGTCACCGCGTGCAGATGATGCGATCTGGGCGTGATGGAAGCATTGATGATGTAGTCGTCCACTCGCAGGCGTGGTTTTTCAGCGGCAAATGCTGTCGCAAGAAGGACGAAGATAAGCACAAATACAACGCTGCGTCCCAAGGGCCGTGGCGTGTGCTGCATATGGGGAACTCTCCAGAGATACTTTAACGTATGATGAAAATTTTACACGAAAAGATGTATCCGCGACCAAGGTTCATCCCTCCGCTATTTAGTACTTTTGTATTATTGTTGCTTGACGGCCCGTACGCTAAAATTTTTTTGGTCTTTTGGTTTGACTCACCATTTATTCACGTTAAAGTCCTGGTCAATCGAAAGCTTTGGGCTATGCCAAATGATTTGAAACAAAGAGTCAGTTGCCGGAGGGGATGCGGTTTCGCAACCCTGGCTTTTGTTGTTGCAATTCTGTTATTCGGTGCGATGCCTCAGTACGCGCAGGTCGCTGCACCTGTTCCTAAAGCCCAATCGGTTGAGCTCAGCCGGCTGGAGGTGACGGAAGAGCTTTCTGAATCGCTCGCCAACGACCTGCTGGATCTATCGGTCGCAACCCGCGATCGCAATCTGGAGCAAACCGCCAACTTTTTCCCGGATTCTCTGGACGCGGCGCCGTTCCCCTCTCAGCCTACGCCCACAAAGCTTGAGCTGAAGTGGATCAGCAGCCACGGGTGGACGGCGCCGGGGACGGCGCCGGCTGCGTCTGCCGACAAGTCTTCTGCAACACTCAAAATCAGTCGCCAGGAGTTCCTTCAAGGCTGGTCCGCTTTCCTGAGCCATTTTTTGGAAATCGAAGACGCCCGCTTCAAGGTCAAGCAAGCAACATTCGATGACTCCGCCCAAGCCATGCTGGGTGCGTCTGTGCCCACAGCAGTTGTGGGGGCAACCGGGCAGGCGCGCGTTGCCTTCTTCGTGATCGGGCGTAATGCCGATAATCAGCGGGAGTGGGCCCGTGGAGTAGTCGAGGCACGCTTTCGCTATGCCGAGAATAAACACTGGCAATTCCAGACTTTCAACCTCGCCAGCTTGGATTCGATGATCGCCACCACCGATTTGTTTTCCGAAGTCTCCGAGCCCGCTGGATTAGCGGCGATGTCGCCAACTTTTGGCTCACCGGGCAATGACAGCTTTGTCTACCACGGCGCGGTGGCAGCCGATTTCAACAATGACGGCTGGATTGATCTGTTCGTGTGCGGCACAGACCGCAACTATCTTTATCTCAACGACGGTCATGGCCACTTCCGCGACGTATCCCACGAGGCCGGTGTTGACAGCATCCCGCCCTGCGTCGCTCCCGTGGCCCTGGATTATGATAACGACGGCGACCAGGATCTCTTCCTGGCCAACGTGGGCCAGCAGATGCTTTTGCAGAATCGCTTGAAGGAAGATGGCACGCTGAAGTTTACCGATGTTTCCGTACAAGCCGGCGTGGCACACGAGGCGATTGGCTTTAGCGCGGCCGTGGGCGACGTGAATGGTGATGGCCTGCCCGACATTTATGTCACTAGCTACAACTATTACGGCAAGGTAGTTCCCAACTCCTGGTATCAGGCTACGAACGGGACCAAGAACCTTCTGTTTATTAACCAGGGCAACGGCAAATTCAAGGAAGAAGCCGAAAAGTGGGGAGTTGACGACCCCCGCTGGAGCTATGCTGCCGAGTTTGTGGACATCAACGGTGACGGCCGTCTCGATCTCTACGTTGTGAACGATTTCGGCGAAAAGGCCCTGTTCATTAACAAAGGCGACCACTTTGTGGACGAGGCGAAAGAGCGCGGCGTGCTTGATCCCGGCAACGGCATGGGGGTAGCCTTCGGTGACTTTAACAACGATGGGCTTCTCGATCTCCACGTCACCAACATGTCGTCCACCGCCGGCAATCGCATCCTCTCTCGCCTTTTCCCCGGAACCGATCCCAAGAACAACGTCCTGAAGAAACTTGCTTCTGGTAACAGCCTCTACCAGAACACGGGTAACGGTTATTTCCGCGATGTCACGGCCGATGTTGGAGGACTCTCTGCCGGCTGGGCATGGGGCGGCGGTTTCATCGATTTCGATAATGACGGTTGGGAGGACATCTACACACCTAACGGTTTTATCTCCGGCAAGTCCATGAAAGACACTTGAAGCCAGTTCTGGCGTCAGGTCGTGACGCAAAGCAACGCTCCAAAACAAACCGGAACGCTTCGAGGCGATCAGAATCGTCTGATCTTCCAGCAAGGGTTTTCGTTCAGCGGCTACGAGCGTGATGCGCTCTTCTTGAATCGTGAAGGAAAAAAGTTCATGGATATCTCGGGCATCTCTGGCATCGACTCGATCACCGATGGCCGTGGCGCTGTGTTCGCCGATTTCGACAACGACGGCGACTACGACGTTTTTCTGACAACGATTCAAGGCCCTGATCATCTACTGTTCCGCAACAACGTTGGCCAGTCGAACCATTGGCTGCGCATCATACTCGAGGGCGGGCGGGACGTGGGCCGGGACGCATATGGCGCTGTGGTGCGGGTCAGGACTTCCGCCGGTATTCTCACCAAAGTGAAAGCAGGAGGCTCGGGCTACTTATCGCAGCATGATCCGCGCCTGCTCTTCGGTCTTGGACAGGATGACCGCGCCCAGTCCATCGAGGTCACCTGGCCCAATGGCAAAGCCGAGGTTTTTCAGGCAGATGCCAAAACTGGCTCAACGCTGCTCCTGCGCGAAGGCATGGGTCGAGCGCAGGAAATTCAACTTGGGCGCGCCAATTTGCCCGATCCGCTCACACCCGAAGAAACCTTGGCGCGGACCTTGAAGATCCGCAAAGGCCAGGTATTTCCTGATCTTCCCCTCAAAGCGCTCAATGGAGAAGCGACTACATTACGGAAGCAACTCAAGCCTGGCCGCCGTACGCTAGTGAACTTGTGGGCCACCTGGTGTACTCCCTGCATGAACGAGATGCCCGAACTCGAACGTCTCCGCCTGCCACTGGCTGCCCATGGAGTCGATCTAATTGGGATCAGCGTGGATGCTGACCCGCAGGCGAAGATCAGTCAATTCTTGAGCAAGACAAAAGTCCAATATCCGGTTTACCTGGGTGGAGTCCCGGCCATCGAACAGTTGTTTGCTACCGATGAGCTCTCTGTGCCACTCTCTGTCGTGCTCGATGCAAACGGTAACGTGCTGGAGTTGATTCCCGGCTGGTCGAGCCGCACCAAAGGGAGATTCCTGCGATTGGCAAGCATGGAAGACGGTCAACCTGCACAAAGTGGCACAGGCCAACCTTTTCAATGAGCTGGTCCCGTAAGCGCTGAATCACCCGGCAGTCGCATGATTTCCATGCGATGAACTGTTGGCTGCTAAAGGCTTTTCATGATGGCGTCGGCGGCACGTTCCACGGCAGGCCGTTCGCCCTCGCGGCGCAAGGCGGCCTGGACTTCGGCCAATCCAGCCAGCATCTGCTGACGGGGCTCTCCATCGGGAACAATCTGCTGCAAATGTTTGACCATATTCTCAGGAGTAAAGTCGTCTTGCAGCAACTCGGGGATAATCTGGCGGCCGGCGATCAGGTTGGGCATGGCCACATGCGGGACCTTGACTAGCCGCTTTGCGGCAAAGAACGTGAGCGCAGAGAGCCGATAGACCGCGATAAACGGTACTCCCATCAGGGCTGCCTCAACCGTTGCCGTTCCGCTGGTGACCACAGCGGCGCGCGCTGTCTGGGGAATGCCACCGGTCAATTCAACTTGCTTCATCGTGTTTCGAAACCATGTCAGGTCGAGGCTCGAAGCGACTGGAAATAGGAATTGATAGGTGGCGTTGTCAGTCGCCAGGAGCGCAGCCGCTTCCATCATTTGAGAGAGGTGGGCTTTCACCTTTTTGCGCCGGCTGCCGGGAAGCAAAGCGACCCAGGTGCGCGAAGCGTCGAGCCCGTTTTGCTGCGCGTACTCTTCGCGGGAAATGTGCGGCCTTGGCAGATCGGCCAGAGGATGCCCTACGTACTCGGCGTCGACCTTGTATTTACGGTAGAAAGCCTCTTCGAAGGGGAAGATGCAGAGCACCTTCTTGATCCATTTTTGCATGCGTTTGACGCGATACTCGCGCCAGGCCCAGAGCTGCGGGGCCACAAAGTAAATAACCGGAATGCTGCGCGCGTGCATCTCGCGGGCCACGCGAAAGTTGAAGGCAGGTGAATCGATGACAATGACGACGTTGGGTTTTTGCGCTGCCTGATCGACAGCACGCAGCAACTTGCGGAATTCCGAATAGATTTTCGGAAGCTGTCCTACGATCTCCGTCATGCCCACGACCGCCAAGTGCCGCGAATCGACAATAATCTCGCAGCCGGCGGCGCGCATCGACTCGCCACCCACCCCCAGGAATTCGAGCGGCTCATCTTCTTTGCGGGCGCGGCGGCGCAAGGCCACAATGAGCTGTGCCCCGTACAGATCACCCGATGCCTCTCCCGCCGAGATGAGGATCTTCATTGCGTTATGCAGAATTGAGTGTACTGACTCTTGCGGTTTTACAAAAGATGCTAATCGGTCAAGACATCTATCAGGGCACGATGCTTGTGGGGCACAGCCGCCGGCCCCGGCTTGCCGTGGGTCCCCGGCTGTGGCTTTTAATCGTCTGCCCCGACCAGCCGCTCTGCGCCGTCGCCAGGGGCCGGCAGCGGGATTTCCTGGTCTTTGTATTGCAACTGATAGAGCTTCCAATAGATTCCGCGGCGAGAGAGCAGTTGCTGATGGTTCCCAATTTCTCGCACACGGCCCTTGTGCATGACGATAATTTTGTCGGCGCGCTGGATGGTAGAGAGCCGGTGGGCGACGATGAGCGAGGTGCGTCCCTGGGCGCCGATCATGCGGCTCAGGGCATCGCGCACGCGGAACTCCGTCTCCGTATCGACACTCGAGGTAGCTTCATCGAGGATCAGCACCCGCGGATCATGCGCCAGCGCGCGGGCAAACGAGATGAGCTGTTTTTGTCCGGTGGAAAGCGTGGTTCCGCGCTCCCGCACCGGCTCCTGGAATCCCGCGGGCAGTTTGCGGATGAAATCTGCCACGTTCACCTCTTCCGCCGCCTGCTCCACAGCTTCCTGCTGAATCCATTGGCTGCCCAGGCGGATATTCTGCTCAATCGTTCCCGTGAACAGGAACGGGTCTTGCAATACCATGCCGAAGTTGCGCCGTAATTCGTCCAAATCCATTTCGCGTATCTCCACGCCATCGATGCGGACGCTCCCTCGCTGCACGTCATAAAAGCGCAGCAGAAGGGAAAGAATCGTGGTCTTGCCCGCGCCGGTGTGTCCAACAATGGCCACCGTCTCTCCGGGCTCAATGGTGAAAGAAACGTCGCAGAGTACCCAGTCAGGCTCGCCAGGCTTTGCTTCATGCGCTGATTCATGCGTGATCGACGGCGCGGCGGGCACATTGTTTTCTGCTTCCTTCGGGGGTACGTTCCTGTAAGCAAACCAGACGTGATCGAATTCGATGCGTCCGCGGCCTTCAGCCTTTTTGGGGGTGGCAGGCGAGGTGACGTCCGAAGGCGTATCCAGCAGCTTGAAGATGCGTTCGCTCGAAGCCATCGCGCCCTGCAGGATGTTGTATTTTTCGCTGAGGTCCTGAATAGGCCGGAAGAAGCGCTGCGCGTATTGCATGAAGCCGGTCAGTATTCCCAGGGTCACGGCGCCGCGGACGACACCGCCGCCACCAAACCAGATGATCGCGGCAATGGCCAGGGCCGACAGAATTTCCACCACCGGATAGTAGATGGCGTGCGCCATAATGGCATCTTTAAATGCATCCATGTGCGCGGCATTGATTTTGACAAAGCGGTCGTAGGCGCGCTTCTCGCGGTTGAACAACTGCAGCACCACGATTCCGCTCACGTGTTCCTGCATGAAGGCGTTGATGCGCGCAATGGCGGTGCGAATACGGCGGTAGGATTCGCGCACCGAACGGCGGAACATCATGGTTGCCCAAAAGATCAGCGGTAGCACCGCGAGAGTAATCAGCCCCAGCCACCACGTCATGCGCAGCATGATGACGACAATGTAGGCCAGCACAAAAATGTCTTCAATGATCGAGACCACTCCGGCGGTGAACATCTCATTGAGCGCGTCCACGTCGGTGGTCACGCGCGTGACCAGGCGTCCTACCGGGTTCTTGTCGAAAAATCCTACGTGCATCTGCTGAAGGTGGCGGAAGATCTGGCTGCGCAGGTCAAACATGACCTTCTGCCCCGTCCATTGCATGTAGTAGGTTTGGGCAAATTCCAGAAAGAAGCTGAAGCAGAGCAGGAAGACGTAAAGCGCGCCAATCTGGGCAATGCCGATCAGCGGACTGGGACTGAGCCAGCCATCCAGAAGGTAGTGCCCGCTGCCCTTGGGCGCCAGATACTTGTCGACCGCAATGATGGTGAGCAGCGGACCAAGAACATCGGCGCTGGCCTTGAGCACGATCGTCACCAGCGCAATCGCCACCTGCCACTTGTAAGGGCGTAAGTAGGTGAGCAGCCGCTTCATCAGCCGGCTGTCATACGCTTTTCCGAGTGCCTCTTCCTCGTGAATATTGGCCATGTGCCCTGCAAGTATTGTATAGACGTTAGCAATCACTTGCAGGATGCAGAGAAAAGCACTCAGCAATCAGCCAGGCCCAACCGCGGAGGGCGGAGGTCGCTGAGATTTCTGGTTAGGATTGGGTCCTCAGCCGGAAGATATTGCATCGGCGCGTAATCCAATTTGCTTCCCAATGTCGCGCTTTGCCATGCTTTGCCGCTTGTAGACCCATGCTCGGCTCGATAGATTCACAAAGGTTTTGCGAGGAGCCGAAATGAGTCATCTTACGAAAAGCCATGGAAATCGCCGCCGGATCATTATCATCACCGCGTTGTTGCTGCTGACGGCCAGTCTGTGCTGCGCCCAGGGCAGCACCCGCGCAGATGTTCCTGAGAGGAATGATCTGCCTATCTTTGAGTTGGGCTTCACGATCCCCATGCTCAAGGCCTCAGGGAATACTTTCCCTGGTTTTGGTGCGAGGGCCGTGTTCAATCCCCATCCTCGTCTCTCCGTCGAAATCGAAGCTAATGATATTATTACCGATTCCGGAGAGAACCGAAGGAACCATCCCAACGGCCGAGATATAGGCGAGGTATTCGCTGGGGTCAAGTCGGGGTATCGCTTCCGCCACGTCGGACTATTCGCCAAAGCACGGCCGGGTTACCTCAGTTTCGTGCAATTCGTCCGTACACAGCCACTGGTAGTTCCTACCGACCCAGGTTCATCATTGAATTTCCGCACGCGATATGTGAGGCGACCGGCATTGGACTTGGGCCTGGTATTTGAGTTCTACCTGACCATGCACTGGGCCATTCGCACCGACGTGGGAGATACCATGGCCTTCTACAATTCAAGGTTTCTCCAAGATGTTGACGTTGAAGGGGTGACCCGTCACAACCTTCAAACGGGCATTGCGATACAGTATCGGTTTTAACGTCACAGGGTCCCAGGAAGTTTTCTCAACACCAGCGCCGGGTTCTTCAGTCCAAGGCCGTGATATCTTTCTGCTCATGCAAATTTCAGTCTGCTTTGCTCGAGCGCTGGGTGCCCTGGCTCTGGCTTTGACCACAGTGTCATCTGCCGCAGGGGCGGATATTCCTGATCATGGCGCGCCCATAGTTTTGTTCAACGGACACGATCTCAATAACTTCGATATCTTCCTGAAATCCCACGGATTAAACAACGATCCAGACCAGGTCTTCCGGGTTGAGAAGGGAATCATTCATATCTCAG
>WNFJ01310281.1_pt1 | contig 10326 bp, 6 predicted proteins | sample 5400461 | NCBI WGS metagenome assembly WNFJ01 (sample SAMN13153349, study PRJNA577476) | soil metagenome | isolation source: 115 cm saprolite on Douglas fir-dominated hillslope | place: USA:California | collected 2013-09-17
GAGGAACATGCCCTTGTAGACCACGGTGCGGCACGACATCGACACCGGATAATAGCGGGCGAGGCCGCGGTCGCGGCGCTGATAGATCGCCTGCGAAATTGACTTGCGAAGAATGTAGAGCCGGCGTTCGAACTCGTCGTCGTTCTTGATATGAGTGCCGCGGCCGATGAACACCTGCATGTGGGCGGGCTCGGTCGGCTTGACGGTCTGGCCGAGCGAGGAATTGTCTGTCGGCACGTCGCGCCAGCCAAGCAGCGTCAGTTGCTCGGCCTTGATCTGGTCGGCGATGATGCTCTTGATGACTTTGCGCCACGCCGTCTCCCTCGGCATGAACACCGCACCGACCGCGTAGGCGCCGGGCTGCGGCAGCGTGAAGCCGAGCTCCTTGGTCTTGCGCACGAAGAAGGCGTGCGGAATCTGCACCAGAATGCCGGCGCCATCGCCGGCGCGCGGATCGGCGCCGACCGCGCCGCGATGCTCGAGATTGCACAGGATGCTCATCGCATCGGAGACGATCTGATGCGACTTCTTGCCCTTGATGTTGGCGATGAAGCCGACGCCGCAGGAATCCTTTTCGAGCGAGGGATCGTAGAGACCCTCAGCGGGCGGACGCCAATCGTGCTCGCGCACGGGCTCCGCCGGTTTCGAGGCCGAGGCCGCCGACAGCGCATCCGTGACGATGTTTTCGCGCTCGAACTCCGACCCGTTCATCTCAAGTCCTCTTCAATCCGGCTAAGGCCTCACCGTCGGTCGGCGCACCTTGGGCGTTCGCGGCACCCACCGGGCCCCACTCGTCCTCCGCGAGCCGCAATTTCATAAATTCAGGGCTGGGCGTCCAACGTCCCCGGCGGACGGCCCTGCCTTTCACTTCCCGGCGCCGGAGCACCCGACTTCCGTTGCAATCCCTGTGCCGGGTTTGCGACCGCAAATTGAGACAGCCTTACTGTCCTAACTCCGACCATGCCAAACTTTTTTCTATCACACAAGCGCCCGAAAGTCGCCGGTCGCATGCCACGTCTGCATCTGCGGTGAGGGCGGCCGCCTCGCCCCCGATTTGAAGCAAACGCGCCGCGATCCGGCCCAAGGACTGCCGGATTCAACGCCGAGGTTGCCGCCGGGACAAGGAGCGAAAAATGCTCCGGGCGCCAGGGCGTTACAGGAGCGATGGGCGATGAAGCTGTTCACAGGGTGGGTCTTGTCGGCCGGACTGGTTGTCACGGCTGCCGCGGCAAATGCACAAGTCTCGGCGCCGCAAGTCTCGACGCCACAAGTCTCGGCGCCACAAGTCTTGGCACCACGAGTGTTGGCACCACAAGTGTTGGCGCCACACGAAACCGGAGGTTCGCCGTACACGGCCGTGTCCGATATCGAGGGGCCCTATGCGGCGATGCCGCCGGAGATCCCGGAGCCCCGCTATGGGCCGGCCTTGCTGCCGCCGACCGAGGTCTACACCGTTCTCCGTGAGAGCGGGTTTTTGCCACTCGGAATTCCGCAGCAGCACGGCCTCGTCTACACGATTTCCGTGATCGATCGCGGCGGCGATGATGGACGGCTGGTGATCGATGGCCGCACCGGGCGGATCATCCGCTTCATGCCGGCGTACCGGATGGGCGACAATTTCGATAATGCTTCGGCGGCAACCTATGGTCCGGTAGGGCCCCCGCCGGTCAGCGCCGTCAGAGGGCCGCCGCGGCCGCCGGCATCCATCCCGCATGTCGCAAGCCGCACGCCTTCGGTGCCGATACCGAGAGCGGCGCCGCCGCGCGCCGGCGAAATAAAGCCGCTAGCAGCCAAGCCCGCGCCTGAGCCGGCGCAGCAGTCCGCAGTGGTGCAGGCCAAACCGGCCGATGCGCCGACAGTCCCGCAAGCGGCCGCACCCGCGGTCGAGGCGAAACCCGCCGCGCCGCAGATCCAGCCGACGCAGGAAATGCCGAAGGTGCAGGGGTTGGAGTAAGAGCGACAGTCGGTACGATCAAAGTAAGCTCCGTCATCATCCCGGAATGACGACGGAATAAAAACGCCTCGGCTTTCCGGGGCGTTTTCGCGCTTTTGGATGGCGGTTATTTCTTGCGGCCAGCAGCAGCGAGGATCAACTCGGCGATCTCTTTGGGATGGGACACCAGCGACAGATGACCTGCCTCCAGCTCTACCGTGGTCGCGTTCATTCGTTTTGCCAGAAATCGTTCGAGGTCGGGATTGATGGTTTGATCCTGCTTCGATACCGCATACCATGAAGGCTTGGAGCGCCAGGCTGCCGCTTTGGTTCGTCCACCGAACAAGGAGGCGGCCGTGGCCTCCTGCACGGCATAAAGTACCTCTGCCTGCCTCTGCTCAACACCGTTTGCGAAATATTTAAGGAAGGACTCCTCGGACAATTTGGTGAAACCGTCATGTTGCTGGATGCCCGCCCGCACTGGCCCAACAGGAAACTTCCCGGAAAGGGCGACGAAATCCTCCCCGGCATCCGGTGCTCGTGCCGCGACATAAACCAGCGCTGTCACCTTCGAATCGGTCCCCACTTCGCTGATGACGGTGCCGCCCCAGGAGTGGGCGACCAGCACGGTCGGGCCATCCTCAAGCGCCAGTTCGCGGCGTGTCGCGGCGATTGAATCTTGCAGCGAAGTCAGCGGATTTTGCACCGCGGTGACTTTCAACCCGGCGGCCTGAAGCAGCGGGATGACCTCGGCCCAGCTGGAGCCGTCCGCCCACGCCCCGTGCACCAGCACGACATTGCGCGCCTCGACCGGCGCGGCGGCTGTTTGGGCGTGCGCCTCAAGACCGCTGAGCGTTCCTGTAAGCGCGACCACGGCCAGTGCCATAATGACTCGAGCTATCTTCATCCAACCGACTCCTGACAAAATCATCTGTACGTGAAACGTTGCGCTTCATAAGTGTCTTCGGTCGACGGTGGCGCAATGTTACCGGGGGTCACAGCTCTGTGAGAGATGTCGCGTGCAGGTGCAGGAAGTGACGCATCGCCACTGAGTCGTCCCGCGCATGTGGACGACGATAATAATCAGCACAAAAAACGCCCCGGTTTTCCGGGGCGTTTTCGCCTTGATCGGAAGCGGATGCTTCCCGAGACAAGAATCGCGTTATGCGGCGGCTTTCTCGGCCGAACCGTCAACCACCTTCGGAGATTGAGTCGAAGTGGAAATCGGAATGTTGCGCGGTTTCTTGGCCTCGGGGATCTCGCGGACGAGATCGACGTGGAGCAGGCCGTTCTCGAGCGAAGCGTTCTTCACCGCAACGAAATCGGCAAGCTGGAACGCCCGCTCGAAGGCGCGCGCCGCGATGCCGCGGTACAGCACCTCGGACTTGTCCTGGGTGTTTTCATTGGCTGATTTCTCGCCCTTGATCGTCAGCGTATTTTCCTTCGCGACGATCGAGAGTTCGCCCTGCGAAAAGCCGGAAACCGCAACGCTGATGCGGTAGGCGTTCTCACCGGTGCGCTCGATGTTGTAGGGCGGATAGCCGGGGCTGCCGTCAGAGGCTGCTTGGTCGAGCAGGGAGAAGAAGCGGTCGAAACCGACGGTGGAACGATAAAACGGAGTGAGGTCGTAAGTACGCATGTGAAGTCCTCCATTGAGCGACTGTTGAAGTAACCCGCCCGCCATCGGGCCGGGCTTTTGTCTTTGTGCAGCCTTGTGCTTCGGTTTCCCGAAACACTGGTAGCGGCCTGCACGAAGGTGATATGGGAGGGGTGAGATGGCGTTCAAGAGGCGGAGAGGTCGCCCGTTTCTTGGCGCTCCCGCCCTTGATTTTCAGCGCTTTTCGCCTAATCGGTCCGCTGCCATGACGCTCGTCTCGATTCCCGCCAATCCCGTTCCTGAAGACGTCGTCTCCGGTATGATCAAAACGCCCGATGGCGCGGAATTACGCTTCGCCCGCTGGGCACCGCCGGCCAACCGCAAGGGTACGGTTTGCGTCTTCACCGGCCGTAGCGAGCAGATCGAAAAATATTTCGAGACGGTGCGCGACTTACGTGACCGCGGTTTCGCGGTGGCGATGATCGACTGGCGCGGCCAGGGGCACTCGTCGCGGCGCTTGCGCGACCCGCGCAAGGGCTATGTCCGCGATTTTTCCGACTTCGAGATCGACGTCGAAACCTTTGTGCAGCAGGTGGTATTGCCGGACTGTCCGCCGCCATTCTTCGCACTGGCGCATTCGATGGGTGGCGCGGTGATGCTGCGTATAGCTCATGCCGGCAAGCGCTGGTTCGACCGTATGGTGCTGTCGGCGCCGATGATCGATCTTCCCGGCCACCGCACCTCGTTTCCGGCGCGGGCACTGCTGCGGATATTGCGGCTCGCCGGCCAGGGTGGCCGCTTCGTTCCCGGCGGCACCGGCGCGTTAACCGGCACGGATACGTTCATCAACAATCCCTTCACCAGCGATCCCGTGCGCTATGCCCGCAACGCCGCGATCCTCGAGGAGGATCCGACGCTCGGCATCGGATCGCCGACGGTGGCCTGGGCCGACACCGCGCTCAGGACAATGCGCGGCTTCCGCGCCTCGGATTATCCTTCGCAAATTCGTCAGCCGATCCTGATGCTGGCCGCCAGCAACGACACCATCGTCTCGACACCGGCGATCGAGGAGTTCGCCTATCATCTGCGCGCCGGGTCGCATCTCGTCATCGCCGGCTCGAAACATGAAATCCTGCAGGAGCAGGATCGTTATCGCGGCCAATTCTGGGCGGCGTTCGATGCCTTCGTGCCGGGAACGCCGCTGTTTAAATGACAAGGACGTGGACCCATAAAATCCATGAGCGCGCCAAGCCGCGCGAGCGTGGCTCCCCGAAGCGACTATAGCGTCTTCAAATATTCAATCAGATCTTTCTGCTCATCGTTGGTCAGCGCGCGGCCAATGACGCCTGGTTTGCCTGGACCCGTTCCCTCGAGCGAGTGGCCGAGAACGCTGTTGCCGGGGATCGCCGATCCTTCGGGCTTCGTCGCCAAGAACATGGTCTCGGGACTCGTCGTCGAAAATAGGGTTTCGCCCTTGTTGCAGGTCGACGCTGCGCGAAAGCCGACCTGCTCCGGATCGAAGTCGCGGGCGCCGATGCAGAATTTTTGGGGACGCTCGGCCGCGGGCTTGAGCAGCCAGTAGAGCGAGGGCACCGAACCGTTGTGAAGGTAGGGAGCGGTCGCCCAGACGCCGTTCAGTGGGCGCGCGCGATATTCCGATACGGGATTGGGGCAGTTCGGTCGGGCGCCCCAGAGCGCCTTGGGGTCCCAGTCCGGGTGATCCTTCATCCATTTCCTGCTGACACTGTCTACGAGACTCATCAAAGCGAGCGAGAACAACATTTCCGTTGAGGGGGAGGCGCGGACATCACGACATCCCCACTGGGTTCCAAGGTTGTCCACCGGCTCGATCTTCAAGAAGCCGGGAACATCGACTTTTCGTGACGCAAGAACATTGGCCTGCGCGGGGTCCGTGCCCATGCCATGCTTCTGGATGAGCACCAGCACAGGGTCCGGGCCGTCGGTGCCCTTCCAGCGATCCGAGGACCAAAACTTCTTATCGGGGAATTGCGTGTCGAACACCGGGTCATCGACCGGCCCAAGGTGGCACTCGGCGCAGATCCCGGCGTAAATCGCGCGGCCTCTGGATACGCGCGCCGGATCGATCTTCCATGCCGGATCCTCGGGGAAGATGTGTGACGGCCATTTCGGCGACAGCAGTCCGCCGAAGCTCTTTCGTTTTCCGCTAAAAGGATTGGGACCGGCCACCATCTTTTCGATGCGATCCAGATTATCGATGGCGACGGACGAGCGGAAAAGGGTCTCGGCGGGATAGTCAGGCGAGAGATTTAGCAAGGCCGAAACCCCGAGCGCCTCGCCAGCATTGCGGACCAGGGGCTGTTGGATCGAGGCGTCGTATTGCGCCCATAGGAACCATGGCACTGTCCAGATCGGCGGGAAACTGACGGGCGCATCTCTGGCGTTCAGGTTTCTTTCAAATCCTGTAAGGCCAGCATCTGCCAGATCGGTGTAGAAAACTTGATTTCCGATCCGGTTGAGCGCGTCGAGTCGCCCGAATCCTTCCTCGGTGTCCTTCTGGTGCTTGTCGGCGACCGCCTTGTCCAGGACATTTTTCTGGTTGCGCACGTAGTCGCCTCTCATCGCCAGCTCTCTTTTGAGCTTGGTGCGTTCTGCCGGGCTCGCCTCGGGACCGAGCACGCGCGTCGCAAAGCGTTCGAAACGGCCCGGCACATACAATGTGTAGAGAATGGACAGACCGGTCGCACTCTCGAGCTTTTTCAGCTCCACCATGCCCGGGCCGCCATCGAAGCGCACGCTTACGCCTTTGTAACGAATACTTCCGGTGTGGCAGGCCGCACAGGTCAGCCCGATCCTGTCGGGTTCGTGGCCGCCGGTTGCAGGGTTGGCGATACCGGTCAGCCGCGCGAAACCGACCGGCAAGCCATCGAAATTCTCGACCGGCGTCGATCGCAAAGCTGAGACGGACGCCGGCGGAGGCGCCGATTCCGGTGGCGGCGCCGAGGTGGCGTCGGACGAGCCTAAATAGCCAAAGCGGCGCAAGCTCATTTGATCTGTGTGGACGGATTTCGGACTTGGAAGGAAACCGAACCGTTCGAGATAATCGCTGTCCTTGAGCAGACCGGGTTGGCTGAACAGGTGAATGCCCGGCTGTTCCAGCGCGACGAACCAGTCGTACGGCACCGGAAAAGTCGCGGTGCCCTGGCTTGCATGGTGGAACCAGTGTCTATCTTCGGTCGACCAGTTCTGGTCGAGCCAGTAGGCGGCTTTCGTCACAGCGCGATCCGGCAAGGGGGGCGGCAGCAATTGCGCAAGCGGCGGCGCGATCTTACTGATCTGGTCGGGGAATTCGGCTATCGCCACAATCGCCGCGCCGACCAATGCGACGAGCAAGAGCGCGGCTTTGCCGAGCATGCGCAAGGTACCGCCGCCCGGTGCCGATACCGGCTGCGACTGCAGCCGCTCGGCAACCCGGTCGGGCAGTCGCCGCTCGACGAACAGCGTGCTGACCTCCGCCACGCTGAGGTAGCGTTGTTCGCCGTCGCCCTTGCCCATGATGCGCAGCAAAACCGGCCATTCGCCGTTCATCAACTGCCGGTCAATCCAGCGTCTGTTACCCTTGGCCCGTGCAAAATTCGCGTCCATGTAGGCCGTGATGTCCTGCATCGTCAGTCCGGGCTCGGATCCGCCGCACGGGTCCTGCCGGTCCTTGCCGAACTCCGCGAGACGCCCAAGTTCTGTCTCGTTCACCTGGGCGGTCGTATCGAGGATGCGCGAACCGCTGCCATGCTTGTCCAACGGACCGTCGCGCAGCGCGTCGAGCTGCGCTCCGGACCAGAAGCTGCGGAACAGGCGCAAGGGATTGAGGCCGTTCGCGACCAGGGCGACCGGGTAGGTCTTCAAGCCGGCCAGTCTTTTCTGAAATCCCATTTCGCCGCTCGCGGCCTCGACTGTTTTGGCAAGCTTTGAAAGCGCTACGACCTGCCCATCGATAAAACCGGCCGCAACGAGCGCGCGCAAAAAGGGGCAGGGATTATTGGGCGAAACGTCTGGCATGGAGCTAAATCCTAAAAGCACCCAACTGTGAAAAGGTAACCGGCCTCGATTGAGGTGAATGAGCATCTTGAGACGCGAATTCGCCGACTGCACTACTTCAGGATGCGCCGGAGTTTTGGCGGAATTCGAATCTAAGTCAACTGGAGGCCAGAGATGGGGTGGGCTCGTCGCTCAATCTGCCAGGGCCTTAGGAACTTGCCGTACGCTTTGGGGCAGACCCGACAAGAGTCAATCTGGTCGACGGTACGCCGGCTTTCAAAAGTCCGTCACGATAGCGGGCGATGTCAGCCGGAATCTTCCAATGGAAGTTTTTTAAGTGGCGTTCGACGGTCAGGCCGGGATAGTTGCTCAGCAAGATTTCAGCCGCCTTTGCCGCTTCTTCGGTTCGTCCCAATTGCGCGAGTGCCGCCGCCCGCACCGCCAGCACCTGAAGGTGATTGGGATTCGAATACAGTGCCTCGCGCGCCCAGGACAGCGAGGCATCATATTGCCGCAGCAAATAGTGGCTGAACGCGTTCGTCGCCGCAAATTGATATCTGGGATCGCTGTTGCCGCGCTGCGCAGCCATTGAGAACAGTTCGATGGCCTGCCGATGCTCGCCGCTCATGAAGTGGCACATGCCGAGAACGCCGCGGGCGCCCATGTCGTACGGGTTTAGCTCGACAGCCCGTTTCGAGGCGTCCATCGCAGCATCGTAGTGCCCTTCCGTCGCGTGCAGATACGACAGAATCTGAAATGCGAAAGACGAGCGGGGGTCAAGCCGAACGCTGCTTTCCGCCAGGCTCATCGCCGTGGTCCACAATTCGCGCGTACTCTTTATCCATCCAAATTGTATGCCCTGCACCATGATCGTGGCGAGATAGGCGCGCGCGATCGACAGCGTTGGATCGAGCGCAATGGCTTCCTTGAACAGGTTGATCGAGGCTTCGTAATCTGACTTGGTCTGATGATAATAGTGGGAAAGCCCCTTCAAGAACCGATCCCAGGCGGTCAGATCTTTCGACGGAGGCCGGGGTGGGGCGGAAGCTTCCGCACGATAGATCTCCGCGGCTATCGCGGCGGATAGACTGGTGGTGATCTCATCCTGCATCGCGAACAAATCGCCAATGTCCCGGTCATATCGGCCGTTCCATAATTGCTCGCCGCTCTCCGGTGCTACCAGTTCGGCGGTTACACGAATTTTGGTTCCGGCACGCCGCACCGAACCCTGGATCAGGTATGTCGCGTCAATCTCGCGCGCGATGAGGCGCGTGCTCAGGTTCTTGCCTTTGAACGAGAACGTCGAATTCCGGCTCAGCACCCGGTAGAACGATTGCAACGAAAGCGCGTGGATCAGGTCTTCGGTTAGTCCGTCGGAAAAATACTCGTCGGTGCTGTCGCTGAGATTGGCGAAGGGTAGCACTCCCACGATCGCCGTTCGATATTGAGCCGCCAGATTCGACGTGTCATTCGACGCCGCCTTGGACTCCCGGTCCCGGACATCGGATCCGGCCGGTTCCCAGGTCCAGACATGGATCGGCTGTTCGATGTTCTTGAAACGGTGACTGCCGGCATCGACCAAGGCGACGCCGAGATGCTTGCCGGCCTCCCCATGGGCCTTGGCGGAAATCGCCACGCCGCCGGGGACGGCAACCGTTTCAAGGCGGACGGCGATATTCACATCATCGCCGAACACTTCGTCTTCGTCGGCCATTACGTCACCCATGTGGATGCCCATACGAAACTGCATGACCCGATCGGCGGGGATGAGGTTGTTTCGTTCGGCCATTAGCGCCTGCATCGCGATGGCAGCCTCGATTGCCCCGACGATGCTCGGGAACTCCAGCAGGAAACCGTCGCCGGTATTCTTCACCAGCCGGCCGCCATGATTGAGGATGATCGGGTATATCGCGGTTCGATGGGCCTTGAACGTGGCGTGCGTACCCTCTTCGTCGGCGCCCATCATTCGTGAGTAACCGGCGACGTCAGCGCAGACTATGGCCGCTAGGCGTCTTTCCATCTCTGTGCTCCTGAACCGGCAGATACCATGGGACGTGGTGGTGAGCTAATCAAATCCAATGATTTTAAAAACGCGCGGTTCCCTATCCCGAAACCAGATCCGGGCGTCGCGGCGACGCGATCCGCCCAGGATTGGCGCGGGTTCGTATGGTCGACGGTCTGGATGGAGGGCTGCGTTCAACGCCTTCGTGTCAGGCGGTTATTTCGCGGGTCATGACGATTTGTCGTCACGGCACCATCATATTATAAATTCATATTATTAAATTTTGCGGTGGTGCCGGAAGCGGCGGCCCGGCGTTGCGCATGATCGATGCCGATCATGATGATCAAGATCAGCGACCCTTGGGCGAACCGGAAACTGGCGATCTGCGCCCGCAGCTTCAGCATGCTGCCGCGACCGGCGAAGCAATTGGTGGAGTATCTGCGCAAGGCAGCGCAGTAGCGTCCTCAGAATCTAAACTCGTCATGCCCGGCCTTAGCAGTCTGCTTTTGCGCAGACTGCGTAAACTTGTCTGCGATGCCGGGCGTCCACGTCTTGACAGTATACCAGCAACAAAAGACGTGGATGGCCGGGACGAAGCCCGGCCATGACGGAAAAAGCGAATCACTGAGTCGTAGAGAGAATTGAACAGCTACCGCTCAGCTGTTCAGCAATTTCAGTGCAGCTTCATGCACGCGCGGATCGCCGGCGGCGATGATGCGGCCGCCGCGCTGGGCGGGCTTACCCTCCCATGTGGTCACGATGCCGCCGGCGCCGGTGATG
>WNFJ01310392.1_pt1 | contig 10324 bp, 7 predicted proteins | sample 5400461 | NCBI WGS metagenome assembly WNFJ01 (sample SAMN13153349, study PRJNA577476) | soil metagenome | isolation source: 115 cm saprolite on Douglas fir-dominated hillslope | place: USA:California | collected 2013-09-17
TTCAGGTATTTGGAACAATCAGCGGGATAGAAGCTTGAACCGCCCGCTTCCAGCAAACAATCTTCTGATCTCTCAGTTCTCACACACGCTCTAAAGCCCCAATCTCTACAAGCCTTACCCCGGCTTAAAAGCCGGGGCTCCCACCGTGCGCCCAAGCGGCGCGATACGATAGTTTCTCAGGCTTTTCCGTGGAAGACGTAGACCAGTTCAATAATCAGAATAATCACTACCATCACTTCCAGGACAAAGGCCCGGCTCTGGTGGAACTGATCTACCATGAAGCGGTAGAGCTCTTCGGCAGTCGTCAATTTTTCCTGCACCAGATTTTTGTAATCGGGGACGCCTACCTTGGTGGCGGCGAGGCGATATAACCGTGCGGAAAACATGTCGCTCAGGAACTTCACGGCGTTGTCCACGCGCTCGGTCAGTTCCGTGACCTCGAGCAGCACCGTCTGCAGGCGCGAGGCGGAGCGGGCCATCCGCCAGCGGTCAAAGATGCTTCCTTTGCGCTCCAGCGATTTATAAACACCCGCCAGCTCTCGTGTGAGCAGTTCATCATAGTGGCGAAATTCCAGCAATTGCGAGTTGGCGTACTCGAGCAACTGGATCGCGGTCTGGGCGCCAGGTTCGGTGTCGTAAATGAAGGTGGCATTCCAGCCGATGACCGCCAGGTCGCGCGGATAATACGAGAGACTCGATTGTATGACTTCGCTCTGTTCGCCCTCCGATAGCGTGGCGGTTTCGCCGCGCACAATCTGCGCAATTTCTGCCCCGTGCGTGCGCAGCAGCTCGGCTGCGCTCGCGCTTCCCGGTGCATCTTTGATGGCGAAGATGAAATAGTCTTCGCTGAGCCAGTCTTTGTAGGGCTTGATCAGGGCAGCAGCCGCGGCCTTCAGCTTCTCTCGCGCCACGGCCATGGCGGCGCCTTCCAGCCGGCTCTCTGACATCCAGTGGCTGGAAACATTGACCAGGGCTCCCCAATCTCCCTGGAAAGGAAGCTCAAAGATAAGGCTTACGACCCCGTAGTCGTAATATTTGATCGTCCCCTGGATGGCTTCGTCGTCACGGATTGCAAACGGTTCCACCGTCTCGACCACGGGCAAACGAACAAACTCGACGTTTTCGTAGGCAGCGTGCTTCTTCAACCCCTCTCCAACACATTTTGGCCCGAGGATATCGCGAAGACGGTCGAGATTGATCTCTTCGCAAACATCGAAGAGGTACAAAACCAGGACCTTGCCTTGCAAAATTGCTTCTTGCATAGATTTCCTGTTATGCAAAGGAGTTAAGCGGAACTCTCATGATCCCGCGCACATCTTAGCAACATGCTATGGGATGCAAAATACACGTGCAATCGGCGGCGCCAAATCGCCGGAAAATCCACGGCTTGCTCAAAGATGACACGTTGCACGCTGCCGGTCTCGGCGCTGCTGAAGTGATTCTTTCTCAATAGGTTTCGGTATATAGTATGGCGCGGTACGACCCGGCCAGAAAATTGTTGACACGGCATTTCTCTCCGCATATTCTTCTGGCTTCTGAGGTATGTTGTCTCGTACTGTGGGACTCTGCCGGAAGGGCAACGTTGAGCTCATCTGTTCAAGTTTTGTGGACCGCGCGCTACGATTATCAGCCCCACTGGAAGTTGCAAAAGCACAAGCATGACTACTTCCAGATGATCTACTTCCTGCAGGGCGCGGGCCGGTTCTTTCTACAGGAGCACACGTACAACCTGGCCAAACCGGTTTTGTTCCTGATCAAACCCAATCAATATCACGCTCTCAATGCGGTTGACCACTTGAAAACGCTCGACATCAAGTTCCAGGTCAAAGATAAGGTGTTGAAACAATCGCTGCTGCGTTCGCCGAGCTACGTTTTGGAAGACGACGCCGAGATTTCCCATCTTTTCGAGAGGATCCGCTGGGAAGGCGAGCACAAACAGCCCCTGTTTCGTGAATTATGCGGCAGCTACCTGTTCCAGATCCTGATTCTTTATTTGCGCAGGAGCGACCGCTCGGCGCAAAAGGATGACATCACCGGAGAGCAACAAAAAGACGAGGTCGTTACCGACACCGTCAGCCGGCAGGTGCTCGACATGATCAAGGCGCATCGCGCCCAGGAACTGGACCTGCAACAGATTGCGAACTCACTCGGACTCTCGAACCGCAGTGTCCATCGCCATTTCAAAGAAACCATGGGAATGCCGCCCATGCGCTACCTGCTGCAGTATCGCGTGGAAAAAGCCAAAGACCTGATCCGTTATTCCGACTATGCGCTCAAAGAAGTCGCGGAGTTGACCGGATTCAAAACCATCCATCACTTCACCCGGGTCTTCAGTGAGATCGCCGGCGTTCCTCCGGCGGCCTGGCGGCGTAAATACTGCCAGGGCATCTGCAAAGATGTTTGTATTGATCCACATTTCTCCAACGTGGTCATGACGGTGACCAATAATTCCGGGAACGGGAACACTGCCAAGCTCAAGCAGCTTTAGAACATCCTGGGATCATCTGCCGAGGGGCCGTACATGCCCGGGACCGGCACACCATTCAGGCGATAATAAACCCCTAATTGCGCGCGATGATGAACCAGGTGGTTCATCACTACGCCCCGCAGCACGGCCGCCCGTGGCATAGAAAGCACCGTCTTGCCGCCAAATTGCAGCGACCAGATTTTCTGCAGGTGCTCGTCGCTGGCGCCGGCGATGGCCTTCCGTGCCTCCGTGACATGCTTGTCAAAAGTCTCCAGAAGTTCTTTGCGCGAGGTTGTTTCCGCCGGCTTAAAAGTTGCGGGATCCAGGCTGAGCGAGTCTTGCTGAATTGTATTCACCGCCCAACTGGGCAGCTCAGCAACGTGGGCGGCCAGCCGCCCCAGCGGCATGGATTTCTCATGCGGCTTCCATCCCAACTTGTCTTCCGGCACGCGCTCCAGCAGCTTGCGGGTGTTGGTCATCTCCTGGTCAAATTCGGGCAGCATCATCTCGCTGATTGTCATAGGAATCTCCTGGAATAGAGCATCTGGGCAGGATAGCACGCCATCATGAAAGCGGCATTAATGTCTGCTTGGATAATTCGCGGCCGGAGTACGCGATTGAGGAGCTATTCCCTCACCACAGCCTTGGCCAGACTGCGAGGACGATCAACATCCAACCCGCGAAGCACCGCGATGTGATAGGCAAGCAGTTGCAAAGGAACGATCTCCAGGATGGGCGAGAGCATGTCGGGAGCCGCTGGTATATACAGGACGTCATCGACCAATCCTTCGACGCTTCTATCCCCCTGGCAGGCCAGGGCAATCACTTTGCCGGAACGCGCCTTGAATTCTTTAATATTCGAGATGGTCTTTTCATAGCGGACCATGGAGTCAGGATCGCCAGGGTCGCAGGTGGCAATCACGACAACCACCACGCGGTCATCAATCAGCGCCAGCGGTCCGTGAAGGATCTCGCCTGAAGGATAACCCTCAGCGTGGATGTACGAGACTTCTTTCAGCTTCAGGGCGCCATCCATGGCAATGGCATAGTGCACGCCGCGGCCGGCAAAGAAAAAATCCTCATGCTTCCAGTATTTGCGTCCCAGTTCCAGGCAGCGCTGGTCCATCTCCAGCACTGACTTCAGTTTTTCCGGGATGAGCGCGAGTTCGGCGGCGCATTGCTGCGTATACTCCGCGGAAATGTTTCCTCGTGCTTCCGCCAGGCGCAGCGCCAGCAGGAACAGCGCCGTGAGCTGCGCGGTAAACGCCTTGGTGGAGGGCACCGATAGCTCCGGTCCGGCCTTGGTATGAATGCCAACATGGGCTTCGCGCATGATCGAGCACTCCGCAACGTTGGAGATGGCCAGCACCTTGGCGCCGCTCTTTTTGGCTTTTCGCATGGCGCCCAGGGTATCGGCAGTTTCGCCCGATTGCGTGATCACCAGCATGAGCATTTCCGGGCCCAGCACGACCGGCCAGTACTGAAACTCGCTGGCAAAATCAACCTCCGTGGGAATACGCGCCAGCGCCTCCAGCATGAATTTTCCCGCAATACCGGCATGGCGGCTGGTGCCGGAGGCGGCTATGCAAATCCTGTTCAGCGCCTTCAGCTCATCCAGGCTCCAGGGAATCCGCTCAATCAACCCGCGGCCGCTGGCATCTTTTTCCTGGGCGGTCTCGGAGACGGCCAGCGGTTGCTCATAAATTTCCTTGAGCATGTAGTGCTGAAAATGTTTTGCTTGGCTCATAAGAGTCTGGTTCCCATTATCCCCAAAGTGATGACTAGACCTTCGATGCTGTTTCGCATAACGCCGGCTCACTCAACCACAACGCGGCCGATCCTATAATGCCGGCGTCGGCGCCATATTTCGCCGCAACCAGCGGAATCTCGCCGGCCAGCGAATTAATGCTCCAGATGGCAGCCTGGCTTTGAATACGGGGAAACAATCCCTGGATCGCGGCCCCTGCTCCGCCACCGATAACAATGACCTCGGGTTCGAGCAGATCAATAGTGTTCCCCAGCCAGACTGCGAATATCTCTGCGGTCTCATCCATGACCTCGGCGGCCAACGGATCACCCGCCTGCCAGGCTTTGACTACGGTTTCAGCGGTGATTCTCGTGGCCTCGCCGCCAGCCAATGCCAACATGCCGGCGCCATCGGAGCTGGCCGCCAGCTTTTCCTGTGCCCGCGCGGCGATGGCTGGCCCTGCTACCAGGCCTTCGATACAACCGCGCTTGCCGCATCCGCAGCGTACCACCCCGCGGAAATCGATGGTCATGTGTCCGCCCTCGGCCGCGTTGCCCGTCCTTCCATAATAAACGCGCTGGTTGAGAACAATGGCAGTGCCGATGCCAGTCCCAATAGTAACGTAGAAAACCGATTTGTAGTCTGCGCCTGACCCCCAGAGCGCCTCGGCCAGGCCGGCTGCGTTGGCATCATTATCAAGCCGCGTGGGAATGCCGTAGGCCTGCTCGATTTTCGCGAGCAGGGCAAAATTGGGCCAGCACGGCAGGTTGGGACTGTTTAATACGATTCCCTGGCGAAGATCGAGCGGGCCGGGAGAAGACACCCCGATGGCGTCAATGGCAAGTTTCGGGTTGGCATCGATTACTGCCTGAATCGCGTCATGGACGCAGTCCATGCCATCCGAAGCGCTGCCGCTCGTATTCATGGGAACGCGCGCTTGGCAGAGGATCTCACCCGCCGCGTTCACCAATCCCGCGGCCACTTTGCTCCCCCCGATATCAACCCCTAAGATCAGTTTTTTATCCATGCCCCCCTCGCATGTTGAGCTTATTCGACGCGAGCATCCAAGAGCAGCGCCGCAACTCAAAACATCAGTGACTTGAACAACAAATAGCTTCCGCTTTCCTGGCCCATCGAACGAGACAGCTTGGCCCGTTCTTCCTGACGACGATGACCGCGCCGGAATTCAAAAAAACAGCGCCAGATTATATCGTGGCAAAACGCGTGCTCTTAATGCATCAGGACGGCATTGACTGCCCTCGCTCGCCGCACCTTACGCTGCTACGAAGGCAGACAATCGGCGGTATCGATGGCGCTACGCTTTCAGGGGGGATGGTGCTGGCACGCATTGCGCGCCAGTAGGTCGCGTAGTCAACCATCAATCCGCTGTTACGATTGCCCTGCACTTGTCCCACGAAAACCCTGCAAACTAGAAGTTGTATTTCAACCCCAGTTGCAGGATGCGCGGTTCGTGGACCGATAATACCTGTCCAAAACTTCCACCCGTGGCGTTCGTATCAATCTGTTGGAAGTTTGTGTGATTGAGAACGTTAAATGTTTCCAAGCGGAACTGGAAGTTCGAGCCCTCAGTCACCTTGATGTTCTTGAACAGCGAGAGGTCCCAGCGCTCAATGCCAGGGCCCTGAATGGTGCCACGCCGCGCATTGCCGGGACGGTTGCCGTTCGCCGGCGCCTCAAACGGTACAAAGGTAGTGACCCCATTCGTGGTGACGTTGGTGCCGAACGCAAGGATGTTAAACCACTGCTCTGCCGTATGCGGCGATTTCACGTTCGCGAACCCGATCTGATCAGGGCGGCCCGGAGGGAAGCTGCCAAAGTTGCTGGTCGAGGTATTGTTGACGCTAGGATCAAGCAAACCCAATCCTGCCGGGTCGGTGTTTACCCCATGCGCGGTCAACAACAAACCCGAGTTGTAGGTGATAATCCCTGAAAACTCCCAGCCGCCCACTAGGTGGCCGATAACACCCCGCTGCGACTTCATCCAGGGAAATTCGTAAACGAAATTGGCGTCGAAGACGTGGCGGCGGTCAAAGTCGGCGGGGCCGTACTCGGCGCGCAAGTTGGTGTTCTGCTGGGGTGTGGCAAAATCGTTGCCGGCGTTGGTCAGATCGTGAGACCAGGTGTAATTCAGGTTGATCTGGGCGCCTCCGCGAAAATGCTTTTCCAGGCTCGCCTGCAGCGAGTGGTAATTGGAGCTGAACGATGGCGATGAAACATTGATGGGCCCATATCCCTGGAAAGGACGTACCAGGCTCAGCAAGTTTGTGTTGGTTCCATCGATAGGACCAGCAATTCCCGTCGCCGCCCGATACGCTCCTGCCTGCGGCTGGTTGATGTCCACAACCCCGATCAGATGTTTGGCGGTGCTGCCGTAGTAACCCACGTCGACAATGAAGCGCATGGGCAGCTCCTGCTGCACATCAAAGCTCCACATCTCGGTGTAAGGCAGATGCCAGTTGGTGGCGACGCCTTTGATGAATTGTGGACTCGTATTCACGTCTGGCGTGGTGGAGCCGGGGTTATCAAACACAGTGTTTGTAATGTTGATTGTACCCACGAAAGGCGGGTTGATGAACAGGTTGTTCTCCAGGAAACCGATCGCGGGGGAATCATAGAACATGCCAAATCCGGTACGGATCGAGGTCTTGCCGTTCCCAAATGGGTCCCAGGCCAGGCCAAACCGCGGAGCAACGTCTGTAGTGGTCTGTTTGGCAACGGCGTTTTTGAAGGGTGAGCGCTGCGCCCCATCCGGATTCGGACTGGGACCGGTAATAATGATGCCATTCAAAGGCAGGCCGGTTCCGGGAACAATGTTGCCGCTAGAATCGAGCTGCGGTGCGAAGTTAGGATCGTAAAACTTCGGATCGAAATTCGTAGCACGGCCCAGGTCGTCGGTGGGCTGTCCGTAGTAGGTGTAACGCAATCCAAAGGTAAGCGTCAGGTTGCGCCTGAGCCGAACCTCATCTTGCGCGAAAGCTTCGAAACTGTGCTGCCGGATCCGGTTATGGAAATCCACCTTCGCTTGCCGGAAGTTCTGCACATTTCCCAGCAGGAAGCTGGCCCACTCCTGCTGGAGGGTAGGCGCGGCAGTGGGATTCTGGCCGGGAGGAATCGTGGGATCCGCATTGGGATCAAAGCTATAGAAGCCGAACTGGCCGTTGCTGGGATTTCCTCCGGCATCATTCTCATTTTTCTGGTAACGGTTGTAAGAGAATCCAAATTTGAGCGTGTGCGGCCCATGCACGAAGGTCAGGTTGTCGAACCAGTTGTGATTGATATTGAAGTCGCGGTACGGCCCAAATCCGGCGAGACCGGCCACCTGTCCGAAGGCCAAATTGGGAATACGAGGCAGCGCCGATGGAATCGGCAGTGTGATGGCCTTCACGACATCGGGCGAATTCGCGAACGTGCTCGTCCCCACGGGAGTGGAAACAATGCCCCCCGAGGACCATGCATAACCCATTTCATTCAGCAGTGTGGGTTTGATCGTCCAGGTGCCCCGCATCAGGAGGTTCTTGCCGGGAGAATTTGTCTGACTGGTGGCATAGCCGAGGACATTGGTAAAGCCGAACAAGCCGGCAGGATTGAGGGTCGGAATGCTGTCATTCATCCAGCGTCCGGTGACCATCAACTTGGGTGAGAAGCTGTGGTCTACTCGGATGATCTCTTGCCGGTAGTTGAATTGATTCTTGCCGTTCATGATGAGCGAATCTGCGACCGGATCCTGGGGCAAAGGAATGTGCGAAAAGATATCCTTCAAATAGGCGGCCGCCGCCGGATTGAAACTGGCGGGACTGATAACAGATGCCGTCGGGCAGGGTGTACCCCCCGCAATATCGATGCTGGTGCAAACCGGGAAGGGGAAAATTCCGTTGCGTTCGTTCTGGTTCGGAATTTTGACCTTCTCAATGGAAGACGTAATGATCCGACGGACTTCTTCGGAGAAGAAAAAGAATGTCTTGTTCCTCTCTGTGTTGTAGTGTCCCGGAATGTAAACAGGGCCGCTGAACGTCCCGCCGAAGTCGTTATAACGCAGCGGGTTGCGCGGCAGTACTTGCGTCGGATCGGCAAAATGCTTATTCAAGTACCGGTTCGCATTCAATTTGTCATTGCGGAAGAATTCATAGAGACCGCCGTGAAACTTGTGGCCTCCCGAGCGGGTCACAATGTCAACCTCACCGCCGGCGCCGCGGCCAAACTCTGGACTGTAGAGGCTGCGCAGCACCTTGAACTCGGCGATGGCATCCACACTGGGGAAATTGAGCAAACTGAAGTTGCCGCCGCGGTCTACGTTGTCGGCGCCGTCAATGGTCCAGTTATTCTGCGAGAAGCGGGCCCCATTGATGGAAAAATCGATCTCGTTGGTGCCGCCGCCGGGCGTTTCCACGCCCACAAAGATGTTATCCGACACCGCGGCAGAGACCCCCGGCATCAAGGCCACCATCTCTTCATAGTTACGGGCGCTCAACGCAAGCTCGCGGATCTGGGTGCCGTTGATCAGGCCACCGGCCGCGGGCGACTGGGTTTCCACCTGAAGGGCATCGGCTTCTACGCTCACTACCTCTTGCACGCTGCCCGGCTGCAACACCGCATTGACCGATAATCTGTCGCTCACGTTCAGCTCAATATCGGTCTTGCTGAAGCTCTTAAAGCCTGACGCGGCAACCGTCACCGCGTAGCGGCCAATGGGTAGCAGGGGTGCTGCATAATAACCATTGTTGTCGGTTTGCGTAGTACGCAGTACCGTGTTGCGGTCAGTATTGATGACCGTTACCTTCGCATGAGGCACCACGGCGCCGCTGGAATCTGTCACCGTGCCTAGAATAGTTCCGGTGATCTCTTGGGCAGCCAGTGCGAAAGCACCCAGGAACAATACAACGATAATTGCGCTCGTTTTGCGTAGCATAAGTCCCTCCCAGAAGAAAAAGTCGGTGCATAGACCGCTTCGGGTGTAGTTAAACGTATCATTAAAACGGTTTACTACGGAAATGTCAAGAGGAAAGCAAATACCGTGGCGTTGATCGGGCTCTCGTGAAATGGCTTCACCGCGCGGCAAGGGCTATGACTTTTGGCTGGGTTGCGCTTCTCTCTCTGATGCGCCAAGAGAGAACGGAATAAATGCTAAGAGAAAACGGAATAATGGTGGAATAAATATGGGATAAATAAGGCGTCAATAAAAATTGACGTAGGCAGAAACAGGCGATGCCTTTTCAAGATTACCTTCGAGAAAATACTTAAAAAGGGAATAACTTTTTAGGAGACAGCCCGCGTCGATTCTCTCACCACCAGCTCGGGCATGATCTTGCTGCGGATCACGGCAAACTCGCGGTGCTCGAGTCCGGCGCGGATCGCTTCCACTACGGTCTCGACTGCCGTAGTTCCCATGGCCTCCATGGGCTGGCGGACCGTGGTCAAACCAGGCATCGAGAATGCCGCCGGAGGAACATCATCGAACCCGATTACCGAGCACTGCTCCGGCACTTTGATTCCCAGGCGCGTCAGGGTGCGGATACAGCCCAGCGCCGTCATATCATCGAACGCCATGATGGCGGTGAACGGCTTCTTGCGGCGCAGCAGCTCTTCGGTGGCCTTCGAACCCCCTTCAAAACCCGAGTTTGGCTCGCGCAGATCGGGCAGCTCCAGCACCAGGCGAGAATCAATGTCGAGTACCACCGAGTTGGCAAAAGAGCGGACACCCTTCCATCGCCGCGCGCTATCGGCCAGCATCTTGGGCCCGCGGATGAACGCGATCTTGCGGTGCCCGAGCGAGTGCAGATGCTGCAGCGCCCACTGCGCCCCAGTCTCGTCATCGGTCAGCACCGAGCTGATGGAGCCGCGTTGCAATTCGTACCCCAGCACCACGGTGGGGATATCGCGTTTTTCCAGGTCAGCCAGCAGGTTAATATCCACGTACATCCAGTTAGCGACCACGATCAGTCCTTCGACGCGGCGCTCGAGCAGCATCTCCAGATAGCGTTCAAAGCGGGTGCGGTCGTTGTGCGCATCTGTCAGAATGGGAACATAGGAAACGCGGTACAGTGTATTCTCGATTCCCCGCAGGATCGGCATACAAAAAGGATCGGTGAGGT
>WNFJ01345948.1_pt1 | contig 10324 bp, 9 predicted proteins | sample 5400461 | NCBI WGS metagenome assembly WNFJ01 (sample SAMN13153349, study PRJNA577476) | soil metagenome | isolation source: 115 cm saprolite on Douglas fir-dominated hillslope | place: USA:California | collected 2013-09-17
CTGATAGCGCGCCTCGATGTGCTTGCGGCGCCGGCGGATGACGTACGCCCCCATCAGCACGTTCTGACGGACCGTCAGCCGCGCGAACAGGCCGTGCCGCTGCGGGACACAGACGACGCCTTCGCGCAGGATCGCCTCCGGCGGCCTCCCCGTCAGGTCGACCCCGCCGATGACCACAGATCCGCTTCGAGGTCTGAGGATTCCGCTTACCGTCTTCAGGACGGTCGATTTGCCCGCCCCGTTGGGCCCGACGATGCAGGTGATGCCGCCGTCGGCGACGTGCAGGTCGACGCCGCGCAGGATGTCGAGGCCGCCATACCCGGCCCACAGACCCTCTATCCGGATCATGCCGTTGACTCCGCGGGCGCGAGCGCGACTTCGTCCCCGAGGTAGGCATCGATCACGGCTCGGTCGCCACTCACCTCTTGCCATCACGTAGACGCGCTCACACAAGCTGGACAGGAAGGCGAGGTCGTGCTCGACGAGCAGGACGCCGATGCCGCGCAGGCGTAGCGACCGGATCATGTCGGCGAGCCGTTGCGAAAGTGCGGGGCTGATTCCTGCTGCGGGCTCGTCGAGCATGACCAGGACCGGGTCGAGCCACAGCACCTGCGCGAGTTCGACGAGCTTGCGTTGCCCGTAGCTGAGCTCGGCGGGGCTCGTGTCGGCATACGCGGCCAGCCCGAGCTCGTCGAGAACGGCGAATGCCTGGGCACGTTCCGCGGCGGTCCCCCGGCGCAGCCACAGCCGGGCGAAAGACAGGCGCCGCTGCGGGATGACAACATTTTCGATCACGGTCAGGCTCGGGAACAGCCGTGGGATCTGATAAGTCCGCGCCAGCCCGGCATGCGCCCGCGCCGGGCGTCCGCGGCGCTCGACGTGCCGGCCAGCCAGGATGACCTGACCCGACGACGCGGCGACGGTACCGTCGATGAGATTGAATACCGTCGTCTTGCCCGAGCCGTTGGGGCCGAGCAGCCCGGTGATGCTGCCGCGGGCTACGGCCAGGTCGACCCCGTCGACCGCGCGGAGGCCGCCGAAGACCTTCAACAGCCCGCGGGTCTCGAGCACGTCCGCGGTGCGGTCCCGGCGCGTGCCGCCTCCCGGGGGCGCGGCGTCGCCAGGACCTGTGCGTACCGTCGCCACCGGTGCGGCGCGCCGGGCCCTGCTTCGCCGCCAGTAGGTGGTCACGGTGGGGAGCACACCACGCGGCAGGAAGAGCACCACGGCACCCAGCAGGCCGCCGAACAGCAGCAGCCGGATCGCCCCGGCATCGGCGCCGCCCAGGCTGGTGCTCGTGAGGTTGGCGAGGGGCTCGATGATGAACGCGCCGAGGACCGGGCCCCAGAGGGTGCCGCGGCCGCCGAGCAGCGCGGACAGCACGATCAGCATGCTCGTGACGATGTCGAAGACGGCGCTGACGTTGAGGAACGTCACGTAGTAGGCGTAGATGCCGCCCGCGATTCCGACGAACGTCCCGCCGAAGACGAACGCGATCATCTTGTAGACGGCGGTGCGCAAGCCGAGTCCGGCCGCCTTGTCCTCGTCGCCGGAGATCGCGAACAGGCCGAGGCCGAGTTTGCTGCGCCGGACAAGAACGGAGACCGCGACGGTGAGGACGAGCAGGCCGAGCAGGGGGTAGTAGAACGGCCAGTTCTGATAGGACAGGCTCCACGTCGGCAGCGGCAGGGCGAGGCCCTGGCTGCCGCCCGTCAGCCCGGACCAGGTCGTCGCCACCACGCCGAGCAACTGGAGCGCGGCGAAGGTGACGATGACGAAGTACATGCCGCGGGTGCGCCATGGGACCAGGCTCAGCACCGCGGCCGCCAGCGCGCACACCAGGCCCCCGGCGAGGCAGCCGACGAACGGCGAGACGTGGTGTTTCGCGGCGAGGATGCCCGTGGTGTACGCGCCGAGTCCGATGAAGGCGCTGTTGCCGAGAGAGATGTAACCGGCGTAGCCGCCCATGATGTTCCATCCGCTCGCGCCGATCGCCAGCAGGAACGTCAGGATGAGCACGTTCTGGTAGTACAGGTTGCCCGACACGAGCGGGAGGACAACCAGAACGGCCAGGGCGAGCGCGATGACCGCGCGGCGCGCGAGGGTCAGGGTCATGTGGCCACGTCCTGCCGCGCCGCCCGGGTGAATAGGCCCTGCGGCCGGATCAACAGCACCACGAGTATCAGCAGCGTCGGGACGGCCGCCGCCCAGCGCACCGAGATGTAGGCCGATGTGACCGCCTCGCCCACACCGAGCAGCAGGCCCGCCGCGAACGCGCCGGGAATGCTGCCGAGGCCGCCGAGGATGACCACGCTCAACGTCAGCCCGATCCATACGTCCTGCGAGTCGGGGGTGAACTGGTAGAGGAAGCTCAGGGCCGCCCCGCCGAACGCGGTGCTGGCCGTCGCGATCGCGAAGATCCACGCTCCGACGCGGGCTGGCTCGACACCCACCAGCCGGGCCCCTTCCGGGTTCTCCGACGCCGCCGTGATCGCGTGACCCAGCCACGTCCGCCTGACGACGAGCTGGAGCACAACCGTGACGCCCAGCGCGAGCAGGCAGGCGTAGAGCTGCGCGCGCGGGATCACCAGGGAGCCGAGCCGGAACGCCTCGTTGAAATACCGCGGTGTGGTGCCGGTCGGGTTGGGTCCCCAGGCCAGCGCGATGCAGGCCTCGGCGATGATGGCGAGCGCGAACGTCGCGACGATGGTCAGCCCGTGATCGATGCGCTGCACGCGCTGGATGACCAGCTTGTACAGCGCGACGCCGAGAACCGCCAGCGGGACCGTCACGATGAACGCGCCCAGGATCGGGTCGATGCCGAACCGCGACCACAGGCCATAGCACAGGTACGCCGCCAGGATCAGGAACGCGCCCTGCGCCATGTTGACGATCTTCATTACGCCGAACGTAAGGGTCAGCCCGGTCGCCATCAGCGCGTATACGCCGCCGATCAGCACGCCGAAAACGAGCGTCTGGGTCAGCTCGAGCATCAGCTCCCCCAGCCCGGCTTGGGGTTCACGACGTGGGTGGTGGTGGCCGCGGACTTGGGCGCGACGATCTGAAGTTCGCCGCTCTGCCACTGCGCGAGCAGCAGGCTGCCTTGAGGATCACCGGCCGCGTCCCACCTCAGCGGCCCGACGATGGTGTTCACGGTGTGCGAGTGCAGCCAGGTCGCCAGCGCCTTCTGGTCGATGCGCCCGACCGCCTTGACGGCCGCGGCGAGCACCTGGCCCGCGGTGTAGGAGTTCGCCGCGTCCTCGGTGGGGAGCGCCCCCGAACTTCTTCGTGTAGGCGGCCACGAAGCCGGCGTTGCCGGGGTACTTGGCCTTTGCGCTCCATGCTTCCGCGGTGAACACGCCCCCCGTGTTGTGCTGGCCGATCGCGCTCGGGTAGGTCTCGACGGCCGGGGCGTTCGTCTGGAACATCATCTTCGGGCTGAACTTCAGCTTCTCCAGTGACCGGACGAACTGCGCGCCGTCGTCGGCGACCGCGCCCTGGATGACCAGTTGCGGCTAGGCGCGCGCGACGGCCGAGGCGATGGTGTCGAAGTTCGTTGTGCTGGGATCGTAGGTCTGGTCGTAGACCGTCTTGATGCCGAGCGCCTGGAGCTTGGTCTTGAAGACCGCGACCGCCGGGCTTGCGCTCGGATCGTCTTGGGTGATGTACGCGGCGGTCGCGGGCCGCTCGCTGGCCGGCAGCGAGCTGATCCACCCGACGAACCGGTCCGGCTCGGTCGTGGTGGTGCCTGGCTGGGCGAAGAACAGGTTGGTGAAGCCGCGGGTGAACAGCGACGCGGACCCGCCGGATGGCTCGACGTACAGCATTCCCTGCCGCGCGGCGATCGCCGAGGCCGGCGCGTTGAGCAGCGAGGAGAACGTGCCGAGCAGGAGGGCGACCTTGTCCTGGCTGATCAGCCGGGTGTAGTCCGAGGCGGTCTGGTTCGGGTTGAAGCCGTCGTCGAGTACGTTCAGCTTCACCTTGCGGCCGAGCAGGCCGCCCGCCGCGTTGAGCTGCGACGCCCAGAGCTGGTAGCCCTGGTAGCCGGACTTCGACACGTCGGCGACGGGTCCGGTCAGCGGCAGCGACATGCCGATGGTCAGTGGGCCGGATGATTGCGTGGAGCTCTGCGATCCGGCCGACGAGCAGGCCGATACCGCGAGCGCTGTGATCGACACGGCGGCGGCGAGATACTTGATGGATCGCGGGTGACATCGTTGATCACTCATGGTGCGACTCCCCATTGGTGTGCGGATAGGGCTCTCCATCCAGCCCGGGGACGGTGACGGCTGACGGGTCGTTGGCGCCGCGGACGAGTTGGCTGCTGGCGTAGTCGGTGCATCACCACGCGCAGCCTCGTGGTCAGCGCGAACCAGTCGTCGGGGCTGTTGACGGCCGGTTTCTCGTGGACGCTCACCGAGTCCGCGCCGACGCTGACGCGCTCGGCGGGACGCGCTTCGAATCGCGGGTAGCCCGCGAACATCTGCCCGCCGAGATCGGAGGTCGCGCGCAACGAGGCCCACAGCCGACGGTACCCGTCCTCGAGCGAGGCGACGGCGGCCACGTTCGTTCCGTCGAAGGTCTCGAAGACCGGAGCGTGCGGCGCGATGAACAGCCGGTCGCGCGCCATCCGCCCGCGCGAGGTGGCGCGCATCACCCCGGCGACGCTGTTGGATTCCTCGGTCACGCCCGCCGTCGGTCGCCCGGCCCGGCCCGCGATGATCACCATCGCGCGCTCCCACGCGATGTCGAGTTCGTCGAACCACTCGATGAGCCGGTGAGCGATGTCCATGCCGGTCAGGAAGAACGTCGCGATCATGACCTTGTTGAACGGGACGGGAAGATCGTCGGCCGGACCGTTGAGGTAGTCCCGCCGCACCGTGGTCATGGTGAGATAGGACGGATCGTCCAGCGCCTGCTCCAGGCGACGCTCGGTCAGCCGGCAGCTGTAATCCACCATCGTGGCGATGGCCTGCTCGCGGCCAGCGAACGCGCGGACCGCGATCTGGTCCCGCCAGAGACCGGCCGAGCTGGCGGCACGCGCAGCCTCGCAGGCATCGAGCAGGCGCTCGGCGTCGGCGCGCCAGCCGCCGACCGCGTCGACCTCGCGCATCCGCGCGAGGGTGGCCAATGCTGGGCCGAGATGGGACACGGCGGCCAGTTCCTTGAATCCACGCGCCGACAGCCGGTAGGCCTCGATCGAGGGAAGCGAGCCGTTGCCTGGGAACAGCGCGAGGTCGGTTCCGGTGGCGACGAGCAACGGGTCGCGGGCCGTCTCGCGCACGACGGTCTCCGCGAGGTGCGCGCCGATGCTCGCCGGCCCCGCGGTGTACGTCGTGAACAGCTCGATCAGCTCGGCACTCTCGAACGCGTTCATCGGCGGCCTCAGCGGGATTCGAAAGACAGGGAGTAGCGGACGGTCTCGGCGGCAAAGCGCAGCTGCGGCGTCAGCGAGTTCGACACGACCAGCTCGATGCCGGCGGCATTGTCACCGAGCACCGCGACGTCGGTGCCTCCGCACGTCGGGAAGCAGGCGACGACGTGCAGCGACCCGCCGTCCCATTCGTAGATCTGCGAGTCGAGGACCGGGTGCGGGTCAGCCGGCGTCCCGAGGATGAAGTTGATCCGGATGACCAGCAGGCGCCCGTCCCGGCGCACGACTGCGAGCTCGCGCGCGCCGAGGCCGTCGAGAGTCTGGATGCCGGTGAACCGTTCGCCGTCCCACCGCATCACGCGGGTCGGTGCGGCGATGCACGCCACGACGAGGTATGTCGCAGCGCCGTCGTCGAACGTCGCGAACGCGCGCCCGGCCTCGGTGGCCAGCTTCTGGTGCGGTTGCAGCCGTTCGCCATCCCAGCGGTAGAGCACGCTCGGACCCATGTGCTCCGCGTGAGCGACGAAGAACGTGCCGCCGACGGAGAAGCCGTGCCAGTTGTAGGCCCAGCGCGAGGGGATCCGCTGGTGCTCGACGAACGAGGCGCCGTCCCACTCGTAGACGACCGAGTCGCGGTTGCGGTCCTCGTGTCCGGCCCGGACGACGCCCTGAGCCAGCCCGAGGAAGTGCCGCCCGCCGATGCTCCAGTGCTTCCACTGCTTCGCCGCAAAGGTCGCAACGCTCTGGAACGGGACGAATTGGTCCCGGTCCCACGCGAAGATCCGTGATTCGGTCGCGAACTCATATGGGCCGGACCCGGTCCTGATGCTGGCGATGGCGAGAAACGAGCGCTCGCCGATGGTGAAGAATTCCGCGTCTTCGCCGCCCGGGGCCGGCAGCGTCGACCAGGGCTCGAAACGTCCTCCCGACAGCCGCAGCAGCAGCAGTTCGGTATCGCTGTCACCGCCGTTCATACCGGGCGGGCTGCCGGGCATGTCCCGGGCGAGCTGCGGGATCGCGAGCAGCTCCAGGCCAGCCACCGTGAAGGCCTCGACGGCGCGCGCACCGGAAGTGGGTATCCGTTGCATCTCGGTGAGTGCGACTCGCATGGCATCACTACAGCAACTGCCAGAGACCGAAACAAGTAATCTGGAGTTACTATCGGCGACATACAGCGTTAATGGATGTGACGCATGCTCGATGTCCGCAAACTCATTATGTTGCGAGCTGTAGCCGCCGAAGGCTCCATCGCGGCGGCTGCCCGAGCGTTGAGGTACACGCGATCGGCGGTCTCGCAGCAGCTGTCGTCTCTCGAGAGCGAGGCGGGAACCTCCCTCGTCCTGCGGCGCGGCAACCGGGTCACCCTCACCCCGGCCGGCCGCGCGCTGGTGGAGCACACCGAACGGATCCTCGTTGAGTTGCGCGCCGCGGAAGCGACGCTGGCCCGAGACGACCTGACCGTAAGCGGGCTGCTGCGGGTCGGCGTCCCGTTCCGCGAAGGACCGCAAATCATGAGCCACGCTCTGATGCAGGTTCGCCAGCAATTTCCGAAGATTGAGATACGGCTCGTCGCCACCACCGACGAAACAGGTGCCGACGCGGTGCTGCGCGGCCAACTGGACATGGCGATCGTGTCGCGCATCGGCGCACCGCATCCCTCTCCGGTACCGGGCCTGCGCGAGTGGGACCTTGGCCACGACGCCCTGCGCCTCTGCGTTCCGGACGACCATCGCCTGGTCAAGGCCGACCGGTGCACCATGGCCGAGTTGCGTGACGAAGCCTGGATCGTCTGCCCGGCCAGCACGATCGGGCGCCTCACTGTGGCCCTGTGCCTCTCGGCCGGCTTCGAACTGCAACTCGCGGCCACCGTCAACGACATAGGAACAGCGATCGGCCTGGTCGGCATCGGCTGGGGCGTCACCATCGCCCCGGAGCGCACCCCCGCGGGTACCAATATGCACGTAGCGCACATCCCCATCGACGGCGTCGACACCGTCCGGCACAGCATCCTGATCGTCCGCGACGGCGAGCACCTCTCACCCTGCATCGCGGCGGCGATCGTCGCCGTCCGTGGCGTGAGTGCGCAGCGGTGGGGGGCGCCCGTCCGCTGACGGAACGGACGCTGGATGCCGCACCCTAACGAGCGCAAATCCGCTCCGGGCTCGTCCAGGCGAGCCCAATTCCGCTCCGGGCTCGTTCCGGGATGCAGGCAGGCGTCGGACAGCCGTTCCAGCTGTCCTGGGCAGCGGGCCGCGGGTCCGGCCGGGCCTGTATCTAGCGGGCCGGGGCTTGCTCTGTATGGGTGCAGGGGAACTGCTGATGGTGCCCCATGGTGTGCCGGGCCCCGGCCTGCGGCTGAGGTTCGCCAGCTATCAATGCGCAGGCTCCCAGCCGGCTCTTGCCGAATCAACTTAATAATTCTACTATATAGCGGACGAGGCCCGGCAAGGGGAAAGCGCGGAGGCTTGCCATGACCCGGTTGAATGTGATCAATGCGCGGTGCGCGGCACTGTTCGTCTCAGGGCTCCAGCGATCGGACGCCCCGGCCGCTGACGCGGTGGCGGAGGTGATCAGGCGCACCGTGCGGGAATTCGGCATCCGTGGCTGCGCCAGCCAGATGGCGCAGGAGTTCGGCGACCACCCCGAGACGGCCTGCGACCGCATGCGGTGGGTCCGGCAGCTTGTCGGCGAGGTGCCGGCCCGCTCCTGCCCGCGTGCCGCCCAGCCAGCCACCGAGAATGCCTGGCGCGCTGCCTGAGCACGTCAGTCCCGCCCCGCGGTCAATCGGTTTCCTGACCGCTCATCGCACGGTGCGGTGTTGACGCCGCTGACTTGCGACCCCAGGCCAGAAAGAACAGGTTCGGGATTATCAGCGTGCACGGGCGCGCACGGCCCGGTCCAGCTGGTCAAGCTCGCCCTGTTGCGCGAGGGTTCGCCTGCCGGTGGGGCGCTCTTTGCCGTTTCGGCGCTTTCAGCTGGGGCACACTGGTGGCGCGAGGATCATCGCCGGAAGGATCGATGCCGTGCCAGCGACTGTTCCCGTCATCGATCTAGCGCCCTGGTTGGCCGGCGGAGGTGCCGCGGATGCGCCCGGTCGTCAGCGACTACATCGACCGCATGCACGCGCTGTCGGACGAGCTGATGGGGCTGTGCGCGGTCGCCCTGGGCCTGGAGGCCGGGTTCTTCGCCCCGTTCCTGGACCATCCCACCTACGGGGTGAACCTCAACTGGTACCCGCCGGCCGATCCGGCCACGCCACTGGAGCCGGGGCAGTACAGGATCGGGCCGCACACCGATTTCGGCACCGTCACGGTGCTCGACCGGGAGCCTGGCCTCGGCGGCCTCCAGATCTACACCCCCGTCGGAACCTGGGAAGACGCCCCTTACGATCCGGCCGGCCTGACCGTCAACATCGGCGACCTCCTCGCCCGCTGGACCGGTGATCGCTGGCGCTCAACCCGTCACCGTGTCCTGCCGCCGCATCCCGATGCACCTGAAGAGGACCTGCTCTCGCTGATCTTCTTCTACGAAGCCAACCACGATGCCGTCGTCGAGTCGCTGCCCCCACCCATCGGCCGCACCAGCTTCCAGCCGGTCATCGCGCACGAATACCTGCGGGACAAGCTCGACGCGATCACCGTGACGTGATCCCCCGGCGCCGGGTGTGTCAACGGCTGCTGAGTCCTCCCGCATGTCCCCGAACTGGCCGCACGGGGTGACGCTGAGATACTGGCCGTTGTGAAGCCGCCGCGCATCCTGCTGTTCGACGTGTTCGGAACGCTTGTCGACTGGCGGTCCAGCTTGATCGACATCGCCGAGGCCACCGCAACCCGCTCGAGGGTGCAGGCTGATTGGGCGGGCATTGTCGATGACTGGCGTCACGCATATCAGCCCGCGATGGACCAGATCCGGCGCGGTGCCGCGTGGCGCGATCTCGATTCCCTCCAGCGCGAAACGCTGACCGCCGTACTTGGCCGGCACGGCGTCACGTTGTCGGCCGCCGACCGGGAAGCGCTCGTCAGAGGCTGGCGGCAGCTGCGGCCCTGGCCCGACAGCCGGGAAGGGCTCGATCGCCTGCGCCGCACGCACGTCACCGCCACGTTGTCGAACGGCCACGTCGCGTTGCTCGCCGACCTGCTCAAGTTCGCTGACCTCCGCGTTGATGCTGTGCTCTCCGCGCAGCTCGCCGACGGCTACAAGCCCGACGCCAAGGTGTACCTCACGGCGCTCCGCCTGCTCGATTGCCAGCCTGAGGATGCCGGCATGGTTGCCGCACACGCGTCAGACCTGCGTGCCGCCGCGGCGCTGGGCCTTCGCCCGATCTTCGTCCGGCGGCCTCTCGAATGGGGTCCCGACGCACTCCCAGCGGACGCGCCCACGCTGGACGGCCTGCTCGAACCCGGAGGACTCGTTGATCTCGCTGAGTCCCTCGGCTGACGCTGGACGGGAAGTTCCTGCTCTACCAATGGTGAGCTCCTCCGGGCCCCGATAGCCTCGCGCCCGAGAGTCATTCGTTTCTGCGGCCGGCCAGGACGCGGTGGAGCTGGTTGCGGGAGCTGATGTCGAGCTTGGTGAAGACCTTGTGCAGGTGGTATTCGACGGTGCGCGGGCTCATGAACAGCTGGGCGGCGATCTCGGGGTTGGACAGGCCCTCGCTGGCCAGCCGGGCGATCTGAGTTTCGCGGGCAGTGAGCTGGGCGGGGACGTCGGTGGTGCGGTTGCGGACCCGCTCGCCGGTGGCCCGCAGCTCGCGCGCGGCTCGTTCGGCGAACCCATCGGCTCCCATCCCAGCGAGCATCTGGTGCGCGGTGCGCAGCTGCTCGCGGGCGTCGACGCGGCGGCGCTCGCGACGCAGCCACTCGCCGTAGAGCAGATAGGCGCGGGCGAGCTCGACCCGGAGGCGGGTGCGGCTGAGTCGGTCGATCTCCTCGCGGTAGCGGGTCTCGGCGG
>WNFJ01310724.1_pt1 | contig 10323 bp, 8 predicted proteins | sample 5400461 | NCBI WGS metagenome assembly WNFJ01 (sample SAMN13153349, study PRJNA577476) | soil metagenome | isolation source: 115 cm saprolite on Douglas fir-dominated hillslope | place: USA:California | collected 2013-09-17
AGGTCCGGGTGGATGATGTCTACGGCCTGGTTATCGAGAAATGGCCGGAAGCCGCGCACCATCTCCAGCTTCTCTCCGGTCAGAAGTGTGAGACGCGTGGATCGCCGCAGCGCCATCCAGGCTTCGGAGAACGGCGGGTTCAACGCATCTTCGATGAATAGCGGATTCATCGGTTCCACAGCCTTGGCCACTCCGATGGCGCTCACCGTATCGAGCTCGTTGTGGCAGTGGACCGCGATGTCGATTTGCTCGCCCACCGCCTCGCGCGCGTTCGAGTAGGCGCGCCTGACTTTGCGGAGTTGATCGTTATCCACCGTATTGGCGAAGCGCGCCGAGGGCACGCCGAGCACCGAGTCGATATTATTCTTGAACGCGGTGAAACCTTCGGGCATTTGTTTGATACGCTGCGCCCAGTCGCGGCACGAGGCGGGGTCGAGCATGTCGACGCCGATGCCGTGCGAGTACATCGGAATGGCTTCGCGAAACGGACCGCCCATCAGCTCGCAGACCCGACGGTCGAGAATCTTGCCGGCCAGGTCCCACAGCGCCATGTCGATGCCGCTGATGGTCGGGATATGCGCCATGTAGGTGTGCATCAGCGTGGTCATCTGATGGAAGTGGACCTCGATGGTGAGCGGGTCCTTGCCGATCAGCAAAGGCAGCATGGTCGCAATCCGGGCGCGCGCCATGGGGCCGGTCGAGCCCGCTTCGCCATAGCCGGTGAGACCCGCGTCGGTATCGATGCGGATCAGGCAGTTGCCGGCGATGTTCTTGAGGGCCATTGCCTTGACGGCGGTAATTTTGACCCTACCCTGGTGTGGGGCTGCGAGGGCGTTGTAGTGCTGGAGAAACGAGCCGGCGGGAAGCGCTATTGCGAGGCGTAATAAATCGCGGCGAGTCATCGTGTCACCTCAATGGAACAGCGTTTTTCTTGATGTAGTCCTCAATGCGCGAAGTTCCGGGGCCGATGTAGTGAAACTGTTCGGCGTACTGGACACCGTACTTGCGGCCGAGCTCGCGATCGCGTGTGAGGACGAATTCTTTGATGTAGTTCCGCTCGGCAGTGACGTCATCGTCGCCGAGCAGCGGCAGCTTGAGATTGCGCGCAGCCAGCTCGGCGCGGAGACGGGAGCCGTGTCCGCCGCCCGGACCTTTGGCGCGGTTGGCTCGATTGGATTCCACTTTCGCGTCCACGAACGCGCTGATGTCCACGACGCGCGTTACCTGCGGATGGCGCGCGTAGTAATATTTTTCGCTCACGGCGTGGGTCTTCAGGCCGGCGATGAATTGCTCGGGGTAGTCGTGCTCCCGGCCCGCCATCCAGGAGGCCGCTTCCACGCAGTGTCCCAGCACGTAGTGATCCGGATTCTCTTCGTCATGGCCCCAGGGGTCGTAACAGAAGACGGTATCGATCTTGAGGGCGCGGAACAGAAAGATAAGCCGGCAGATCAGCTCGTTGCGCGAGATATCGCTCATCCTGTGGTTGTTGTAGTTGAGGGCGAAGTCGCGCTCGAGGCCAAGGATCTTCGTAAGTTGCGACACCTCTTTTTCGTTTCGCAATACGTTCTCGCCGACGGTGCCCGGCTCGCCCACGTCGTCACCCATGTCGTCATTGGTGGCACGGATGAGATAGCCGCTGTAGCCTTCGTGAATGAGCTTGGCGACCGTACCGCCGCAGTAGAGCGGGACGTCGTCGGAGTGCGGCTGAATGGCGGCCAGAACTTTGCCTTTATGCGGGGAGCCGGAGAGCGCACGCTCGAAGGTGATGTCGCTCGATTGCGCCGAAAGCCGCAGGAGGGACCCGGCCGCCAGAAGCCCGTTAAGAAACTCGCGCCTTTGCATGATGGTTATTCTATACGCGATTCGGCTGCGTTTGCGCAGCCAATGTCCGGACTGCCTCGACCACGAGCTCCGGTTGATCCAGGTGAATCCAATGCCCGCTTTTCTCCGCTACAATATGCTGGACATTCCTGCCCACTGAGGTTAGCGCCGGCGCCCCGGCAGGCGTTATGATGATGACCGGAATTTCTTCCAGCGGAGGCGACTCGAAAACCTCCCGCGCGCATTCCGGTAACCCTTCGAAATGAGCCGCCATGCCGAGAAACGACTTTGGCTGCGACCAGTGCTCCGCCACCATCGGCCAGACTTCACGTGGCATCTTGCCGACTTCTCCTGCGATGCGCTTCATTACTGTCAAGCCGCGTCCGCCGGCTGCTCCGCCCACAACTTTGGGAAGCCACCGCGAGCCCGCCAACACGGATCGCAGGCACCATCCGACAACTCCCATGCGCGCCAGCACGGCTCCTCGCCGGGATAGTCGAAGGCCTCGCGCCAGCGTCCTCTGCTGCTCTGTCGAGAGCGGGCGCCACTCTTCGGGCCGCAACGCGTCGACTAAGACTATTCCTGTGACCTCCTGCGGAAAGCGGCGCGTGTAGGCGCGGACGATCAGGCCTCCGAACGAATGCGCGACCAGAATGTAGGGCTGCGGCAGTTGCGCCATGTCGAGCAACGCGTGCAGATCGTCCACCAGCCGGGTCAGCGTGAGAGGTGAGTGTGCCGCATCGCTCCAGCCGAGGCCCGTGCGATCGTAACTCACCACACGGGCAAACTTCGCTGTCTCAGCTTGAACCGGACGCCAGCTCAAGCTGGTCGCGGCGATGCCGGCTTCGAGCACCACGACGGGACTTCCCTGCCCCGTCTCGTAGAGATGCAATCGCCGGCCTCCGATGTCGATCATGCGGCCTGGCGGCGGATAACGCGGCATGGCTAATCCGAGATGGCCAGCTCGCCGGGCACGATGCGGCGCGTTCGGGGAAGGATGCCGCTGCGCGCGAGCAGGCCCGTCATCACCAGAATGCTGACGAACACAATCAGCTCAATGGCGTCGGCGGTCCTGCTGCGTGGCAGTGTCCGCCACAAGATGCCGATCGCCGGCTGCGCGAAACAAACCGCCCAGACCGATCCATAGAAGTAGCGGCGCTCGTGTCCTTCACCCTTGGTGGATGGCCGGACGCGGGGGAGCAACCCCGCCGCGCCGAGAATCCAGATCGCGATTGCCATGGGAAAGTACGCCGCATCGTAGATCTGGCGAAGGCGCCAGTGGCCGTGGATCAACGCATCCACCAGGCCGGCTGCGTTCAGTAGGGCATAAGTGAGCAGCGCGCTCCAGGCCAGCGTATAGCAGACGCGGCGATAGAGCGGATTCGGTTTGTCCTCGGTGAACCTGATGATGTACGGCCGTGGCTCGACGCCCGGAAGCTTTCCGCGCAGTCCGGCGATGCCGGTCCCAAGGAGCACCGCGCCCAGCCATGCCGCCATCTGCGCGCTGAATCCGTAAGCGAACAAGTGAAACGTGAGCGGGCCGGGCGCGAGAAAGAATACCCAGATCCAGATGGGCCAATGCGCCACGCGGTAACTGGTCTTGTTGCGCTCCCGCAGCTTGCGCGCGCTCGCGAGTTCGATTTTGACTTTGGCGCTCATGCGCCTATCGCAGCGCAATCACCGGATCGGGACCGGAACCTTTGGGCGTTTCGATGGTGCGAACCAGTTTTCTCTCTGCCAGGGAGACTACGAAAATTTTGTCCAGTTCCTGCGCCGAAGAATAAGCGTAGCGGCCGTCGCTTGAAAGCGTCAAGGAAAGTAGCTTGCCGCCAAGCGGCACTTGCTTGACTTCTTTCCTCGTTTCTAAATCGGCAAACCCGACCGCCTCGCTGGTTTGTAGCGCATACACCAGCCTCTTGCCATCCGGCGCCACTGCCAGGCGGCATGGCCACTTACCGGTCTGAATGGTTCCCGTCACCTGGAATTTATCGACATCGACAATGGAGATCGTGTCGGCTTCCGAGTTGGCGACATACATTGTTTTTTGGTCGCGCGAGAACACAGTTCCCTGCGGACGGGCGCCCGTGGGAATGGTTTTGGTTTCGCCGGTCTCCAGATTCACCGCGGCCAGCGTGCCCGAGTTAGTGTTGCTTACATAAGCGATTCGCGAATCCGGCCCAAGCCGGACCATGTGCGGCGCCTCGCCCTTCACGTCGTATTTCCGAATTACCTTGCGCGCCACCGGATCCACCAGGACCAGCCCCGATGGATTTTCAGTGGTGGCGACCAGGTGTCCAGTCTTCGGATCGAGGTCGATGCCGTGCGGCCGCCTATTAGTCCCGAGGTCGACTACTCCAACCTTCTTGCGAGCTTTCACGTCTACGATCGAGATCGTATTGCCGCCCTCGCCCTTGTAAGTCATCCATAAGATGCCGTTGTCGGTAACGTAAAGCAGACGCTTATCCGGCGACAGAACCGCTTCATGCGGATGCTCGCCAACCTTAACGTCGCTGATGAACTTACCCTCGTTCGTGTAGAAGCCCACCGAGCCCGCGACCTTCTGCACCACGGCCAAGTCGGCCTGCTGGCCAAACGCGCACAGCGCCAGGAAAAGGAACCCGAGCGAAAGTTTCATTGGCTCGCGCCCACCCGGTTGCCCGCTATATAGACCGCGTCAATCGAATGCGTGTTACGAATATTGTTGAGCGGGTCCGCATTCAGGACGATCAGGTCCGCCCACTTGCCGGCTTCGAGTGTACCCAGATCTTTCACGGCCAAAAACTCAGCGGCGCTCTTCGTGGCCGCCTGAATCACCTGCATGGGCGTCAACCCTGCTTCCACCATCAGCTCCATTTCCCATTGCTCGAAGAAGCCCGGAAATCTGCCGGGAGGGCCTGCATCGGTTCCGAAACCGTACTTCACTCCGGCGTCCGACAGCCGCTTCAGATTCTTCTTGGCCATTTCGAGAATGCCCGCATACTTAGGAAAGTCCGGATCGGCGGCAATGGTTTTCTGATAATCGGCGCTCTTCAGCGTGGCAACAACCTTCGGAGACACGGATCGCGTAAAGAACGGATCGTTCAGGAATGGCGCCGTCTTCGCATAGACGAAAGTCGAGGCTTCGCGAGTCAGTGTAGCGGCGGCCAGCCAAGTGCCGTGCTGCTTCATGATGTCTATCAATTCCTGGTCCACCGCCTTATCTCGCACGCTGTGCGCGAAGCCGTTGACCCCAGCGGCGGCCAGGTTCTTGGCGTCGTCCAGATAGAAAATATGCGCGGCCACGGGAAGGCCATGACTGTGTGCGCTGTCGATGATTGCCTTCGAGATTTCAAAGGGCATCTTCTTGAGGTGGCCGAGATGATCATCCACCCACATTTTGACGATGTCGACTTTCTTCTTCGCTAACTCGGCGACATCCTTTTCGATCTCCGAGCTGTCCTGCGGCGCGAAAGTAACTCCAGGCAATCCGCCGTATCCGCCCTTGAAGGCAAAGCCTTGGCCGGCGGTGAAGACGCGCGTCATGGATGGCCGGCCCGTGCTTCGCTGCTCATCCCGGATTTGGAAGATGAGATCCTGGTCCGTGCCCATACTGAGCATGGTGGTCACGCCGTAGCTAGCGTAGGTCCGCAGATCCTTCTCGACGTTTTCGCGCGTGTAGAATTTGCGATCCTGTGTGAGGTCGACGACATTGCCCAGATGGCCGTGCAGGTTGATGATGCCCGGCATGACAAACTTACCGGAAAAGTCGATGGTCGTGGCTCCAGCCGGCGCCGCCAGACTCGCGCTTCGGCCAATCCAGCTAATGCGGCCGTTATCCAGGATCATGGCGGAAGCGGCCGCGGGCGCGCGGCCCGTGCCATCGATCAATGTGAAATTTTTGAGGACTTTCACCTCGGCGGCAAGCGGCGCCGCCAGCAACACAAACCCGGCTATTGCGTATCGAAACATAAGCTCCCTTTACGGCATCAGCCTTGTCGCCTGGCGAGCGACCATCTGCCAGCCCTGCGGACCTTTCACCCACACGTGCAACACGTTCATATGCACGATGTTGGTCTTGCTGTGCCAGAGATCCACCTTGCCTTTGACCAAGGCGACATTGCCGTACAAGCGTACACTGGTGTCGGAGAAATCGAGGGCTTCGATGATGGTCTTGCCTGCCGTGATGGACTTGATCACGTCGGCCTTGGTTTCGAGCTGTCCGCCAGAGTGAGTGTAGGTGAGATCATTACTCAGCAGCTTGTCGAGCGCGGCGCCATCCTTATGAATCATGGCCTCTTTGTAGGCGTCCATGGCTGCCAGGATTTCTTTGTCGTCTTTAGAACTGGCGGGAGCGGCTGCAAGGATCAGAGTGGAAAACAGAATCGAGACAAGTATCTTCATAGCTTATAAGCTTAACCGAAGCTGCTATTCTATCGCCATGCGGATGATCGCGATATGGCTATTGGTAGCCGCGCTGGCAAGTGCGCAGGACAATCTGACCAGCGCGGGCGCTCTTTTCCATAAGCATTGCGCGGCCTGTCACGGAATGAAGGGTAACGGCGGACGCGGCCCCGATCTGGTTTCGGGCCGCTGGCGCCACGGCGGCACTGACGCCGACATCGAGCGCGTAATCGCAGGCGGTGTGCCGGGCAGCGACATGCCCGCTTTCGGCGAGCAGTTTGCGGCAGGCGACTACGTCAAATTGATCGCGTTCATCCGGTCGCTCTCGGCCGGCGGCGGAAACCTTGGCATCACCGGCGACGCGGCGCAAGGGCGCAGCATCTACTGGAAGGCAGGCTGCAGTTCCTGTCACATGGTGAACGGTCGAGGTGGCGTTCTGGGCCCGGACTTGAGTTTTATCGGATCGCAACGCTCGCCGGCCAGTTTGAAGGAATCCATCGTTTCGCCATCCGCCACAATTGTGACCGGCTACCAAGGTGTGCGCATCATGCAGGGCAGCCAAGTCATCACCGGGACACGCAAGAATGAGGACAATTTTACGATCCAGATTTTCGACGGTCAGCAGCATCACTCCTTCGACAAAACGAAGCTGGATCGCATCGAGGAACTGCCGGAGTCTCTGATGCCTGCTACCAATTTGCCGGCGCGCGAGGTCGACGACCTGGTTGCGTATCTCGACTCGCTGAGAGGGAAACAATGATGCCCCGCAGGTTGTTTCTGCTGGCTTGTCTTTCCATTCCGTGGAGCTTGGGTGCGCAAGAGTGGACGGTGTATGGCGGCGATGCGGCTTCGACGCGCTTCAGTCCGCTGAAGCAGATCGACTCCGCAAATGTCGGGCGATTGGCGGTGAGCTGGGTGCTGCAGACGGGGGTTCCCGGAAAATATGAGACTACGCCGCTGTTTGAAAACGGCATTCTGTATTTCACCGGTCCAAGTGGTCATGCCTGGGGGATCGATGCGCGCACGGGTCGAACCTTGTGGCACTTCTCGCGCGCGATCCCAAAGAAAATGGGCATCTGCTGCGGTCCGGTCAATCGCGGATTTGGCCTCGCCGGCAACCGTCTGTTCCTGGTGACTGTCGACGCCCACGTGATCGCGCTCGACAAGCGGACCGGGCAACTGCTGTGGGACACGATCATGGACGACTACAAGAAAGGCTACAGCGCTACCGGGGCGCCTCTCTTGGTGAAGGACAAGATCGTGGTTGGGATGGCAGGCGGCGATTACGCCAATCGCGGCTTTCTGGACGCTTATTCGCTCTCGACCGGTGAACGCATATGGCGTATCTGGACGACACCGGGGCCGGGCGAGCCGGGTTCGGAAACCTGGCAGGACAAGAAGAACCTCTGGCAGTCGGGCGGCGGGTCCACATGGGTTACCGGCTCCTACGATCCGCAGTTGAACCTGGTCTATTGGGGGACCGGAAATCCGGGGCCTGACCTGATCGGAGACGTCAGGCCGGGCGACAATCTCTACACGAATTCCATGCTTGCCGTGGACGCCGACAGCGGCAAGCTGAAGTGGTTTTTCCAATTCACTCCGCACGACACTCACGACTGGGATGCGGTCAGCGAGCCCATTTTGGCGGACGTCGAGATCGGGGGCGCCGCTCGCAAAATTCTGCTGCAAGCCAATCGCAACGGTTTCCTCTACGCGCTCGACCGCGCCACGGGCAAGTTCATTTATGGTATCCCGTTCGTCCATCAGACGTGGGCTAAGGGCCTCGACGCCACGGGTCGCCCCATCCTGGTTCCCGGCATGGATCCCACGACGGAAGGGAAGATTGTTTGTCCCAGTTTGTCCGGCGGCAAGAACTGGAATCACGCGGCTTACAATCCCGACACGGGCCTGATCTATGTGCCGTCGTCGGAAGGGTGTGAGAAATTCATGATCGACAACAAAGTGCCCGAGCCCGATCCGCTGCGCATCTGGCTGGGCAGCTATCACGAGACCAGCCCGGAGACACCGCAGTGGGGAGCAGTCCGCGCTTTCGATGCGCGCGATGGAAAGCTGGTGTGGGAGTTTAAGACTCTGAGTCCCCAGCACGGTTCGATGTTGACTACCGCGGGCGACCTGGTTTTCATCGGGGACACACAGGGTTACTTCGCAGCGTTTCACGCCCGCACCGGGAAGGTGCTCTGGAAGATGAACACCGGCGCCTCTGGACCGGGGATCTCGGCGCCCGCGATCACGTACCTGCTGGACGGCAAGCAGCAGGTGGCTGTGGTAGCCGGGACCTCGCTATATACTTTCCACTTGCCCGAATAAGCGCCCTACCAGAGAAACTTCAGCGCTACTTGAACCACTCGCCCAGGCAGTCCGGCGGGAGTACTGAGAATGCGGCCGAAGCTTCCCGACGACACCATCGTGTTAGGCGGGTCGAAATGAGCCTGGTTAAACGCATTGAAGAACTCGCCGCGAAGCTGGATTCGAAGAGGCTCGCGGACCGCCAGGTCCTTCATCAGGGTGAAGTCTGTATTATTCAGCGACGGTCCATTCAAGATGTTGCGTCCCGAGTTTCCATAGATGCCTTTGGGCAGTGCGGCAATGGGAACGAAGGCGGCTGTGTTGAAGAAATGGTTCACGTAAGAATTGCGATCCGTGTGATCGACACTGATGTCGGCGTATGTCTTTCCCGCTGCCAATTGCGCATGCTGCAGGTTCTGCTGTCCGGTGCCGTTCAGCGCCACGTCCGTGCCCATCACGAACGTCAATGGCGAGCCGCTCTGAATCGAATGAAAAGCGCCGATGCTCCAATCCTCCAGCAGCCGCTTCGCAAATCGGTTGCCGAATTTGTGGCTCTGTGTCCATAGCCAGCTCAGCGTCACGACATGCGTGTGATCGTAATTGCCACGGCCCTTATCGAGCTTCAAGTTGAACGGGTCGTCGGTTCCGGGCGTCAATCCAGCCTGCGGCGCCACCACGTCGTCGATCTCCCTCGAGAATACGTACGAGCCGAGAAAAGAGAATCCGTGGCTAAAACGCTTGTTCACGCGCAATTGTGCGCTGTGATAGCCGGAACGATAGTCATTCCCCAAAATGCGGCACTGCGTGTTGAACAAACCGATGGTTTGCGGATAGAGCACGCGATCGTTGACATTTTGCGCGGAAGCAGGCGCGCCCGTCAGCGGATCGGGCTCGAACACCGCCGCATTCCAAAAACGGTGGCCCTCCAATTTCTGTGAGAGCTTCCCGGCGTAGCTGACTTCGACCACGAGGTCCTTGGTAATCTGACGCTCTATAGTCAGGTTCATGGACTGCGTATAAGGATCGACCAGGTGCTTATCTGTCGTCACCAGATTAGCGGGCAGCGGGAAGGCGCACTTCACGCCGGGAAAGGCGTTGATGGGAACACATCCGAAGTTGCCGGGTAAGATTCCGGATGGCGGAAGCGGGCGGTTTAGCGATCCATACGGGTCATCGAGTCTTCCCTGATTCAGAAGATCGGTGCCGGCGAATGGCGCCTCCGTGGTATGCACCACATTGGCGCTGAGCTGATCGAAGAAAATACCATATCCACCTCGGATGCTGGTCTTCCCGTTCCCAAAGACATCCCAGGCAAAACCAAATCTCGGTCCGATGTTATTCAGATCGTCGTAGGAAAGCTTGCCATTACTCGGCAGACCTGGATCGCCGGAGAACAAAACGCCGGGCAGGGAGTCCGGGTGGACCTTGGAGCGAACATCGAAATGACCGATATCTGTAAACGAATGGCGATGGTATTTCTGGTCCCAGGCCAGGTAAGGCTCCCAGCGAGTGCCGATTGTCAGAGTTAAACGAGGCGTCGCCTTGAACTCATCCTGGACGTAGAAGAACTGTTTCCAGGCGACCGGATTGCTGCCGGGCTGACCAAACACAACGCTCAGCTGATCGAACACGCCGAGCATGTAGTCAGCCATCGCATTGCCTGTCGCGGCCCCGCTGAATGTTACGCTGCGCGTGTTGGTGAACGCGCTGTTCAGCGTGAAGTCCACCTTGTACATCTCGTAACCCCACTTAACCGCATGGCGCCCATGAATCCAGGTCATTGAATCGCGAAAATGCCAGTTGATGTAATCCTGG
>WNFJ01332696.1_pt2 | contig 10323 bp, 10 predicted proteins | sample 5400461 | NCBI WGS metagenome assembly WNFJ01 (sample SAMN13153349, study PRJNA577476) | soil metagenome | isolation source: 115 cm saprolite on Douglas fir-dominated hillslope | place: USA:California | collected 2013-09-17
AACGTACCGCCGTTGGGACGGCTGCGAACCAGCGCCCGGACGACGCTTTGCGTCAGTTGTTCGACGAGTTCGCGCACGCGTGCCGAGCCTGCGCCCTGGCCGCCGTTCACGGCCAGAAACGCCTTCGTCACGGCGATTGAGATCTTCGACGGCTCGAACGACACCACGGTCCCGTTGCGGCGGATGACTTTGTAGTCGGCCAGTGTGGCGTCCGGTGCGAGCCCGCTGGCGCTCGGCTGACCCTGTGCGCCGATAGGCCGCACGGAGGCGCCCTCGTAGGAAGTCGTGGCGTTGTCGGTGGTTTGCATGTGCAAATCTCCTGGTGTTCGATGGTGCGGAACGTCCGCGGATTGAGATGCGTGCCGCGCGTGGTGGCTGCTTGTTGCTTCTTCGTTACTGCTCACTGCTTTTTTTGCCAACCACGCACGACGATGAAATTGAAAATGGCCAGCCCGGGGAAATTGCCGGTGCCGTTCTTGCGCTCGGTCCCAATCGTTTTCCGATAGGCCGACACACTTCAAACCGACGAAGACACCCCCCCTCGCTACGCCCGTTTGCCTCGGTCTTTCAAACTTAACGCCGACGTTTTTTACGCGACGAATCAGTTGCTTATCCGGTGTTTTCTTCTATGGCCGGAAAGCATGCGGCGCCGGCTCTTCGAGCGGGGCGCCGCCGGGACAACACAACATATAGTGCGAATTACGTCTCTGAGCACCAAGTATAGTGGCATTCCGCACAGTCTCAAAAACTTTTATTTGCTGAAGAATGGCCTTCAAAGGGTTGACTTTTGAAATGCCAAAGTCGGATAAGGGAAAGCGCGCTTACGTGCGGCGAACGCGCTGCGAATGCGCTGCGATGCAACACGCAAGCGCCTGAGGGTATGAAGGCAGCTGGCTAGCGGCGCCCGAACATGCAGCGACCGATCGGTCCGAAGCGGTAAGTAACGCGGGTGGGTAAGCCAGTGAACGATGGCAAGAGATAGCGCATCCCGGCGTCTCAATCATTCACGCGCGGCAAGCGCTCGGTCGAGCGAGAACGACAGCGAATCAAACGTCGCCGAGATAGGGAAAATACTGAAGCGGGAGTTGTGTGTCGCGCTGCAGCCGCGTCCATTCGAAGTACGGACCCGGATCGGTTTTGCGACCCGGCGCGATGTCCGAATGACCGGCGAGCGCTTCGATCGGATACCGCTGGGTGAGCGCCTGGACGACATCATTCAGCGACGCATATTGGGCGTCCTCGAACCCACATCGATCGCTGCCTTCCAGTTCGATGCCCACCGAGAAGTCGTTGCATCGCTCGCGCCCGAGGAAGCTCGAAAGACCCGCGTGCCACGCGCGTTCGTTGCACGACACATATTGCTCGACCATGCCGTCACGTCGGATCACGAAATGCGACGACACGCGCATGCCGCGCAGTCGGTCGTAATACGGATGAGCGTCGTGATCGAGACGATTCTGGAAGAATTCAGCGATTGCGCTGCCGCCGAATTCATCGGGAGGCAGGCTGATGTTGTGAACGACAACGAGCGTTGGCTCGATACCCCCCGGACGCGCTTCGAAGTTCGGCGACGGTACACGATGCGCAGCCGTGTACCAGCCGTCGGCATCGATCGGACCAGCAACGTTCATCGTGCGTCGCGGCCCGTGGGGCGAGCGGCGTGGCGCCGGGCGTGATCGGCGGAACAGAAGCGATGCCCCGCCGCGACGATGGCTTCGCTGCTCGGTGTATGCACGCCGCATTCGGCGCAGCGCACCAGAGGATCGGGGAGTTGCGGTGCGCCGCCGGAAGCGGCGGGACCATGAGAGGCGCGCGAAGCCATCGTCGCGGCGGGGCATCGCTTCTGTTCCGCCGATCACGCCCGGCGCCACGCCGCTCGCCCCACGGGCCGCGACGCACGTATCAATAGCAGAAGTTGGCGCATGATCTTACTAATAGTAGAGGCAATAAAAGCCCGATGATTCAGGCAACCGCGTCAAACGACCGCGCGATGCAGCAGCACTTCGAACACGAAGCGGCTGCCCACGTAAGCGAGCAGCAACGCGACGAACGAAGCCAGCACCCAGCGCAACGCAGCGCGGCCGCGCCAGCCCGACACGCGGCGCGCGGTCAGCAGTGCGCCGAACATCAGCCACGACAAGATAGCGAACACGGTCTTGTGATCGAGTTTGAACGCTTTATCGACGAGTTGTTCATTGAACGCGACACCTGATATAAGCGTGAGCGTCAGCAGCACGAAGCCCGCCGAGATCAGGCGAAACAGCAATTTTTCCAGCGTAAGCAGCGGCGGCAAGGTATCGAGCCAGCTAGACACCCAGCTATTCGACGTATGCCGCGTGGCCGTTCCGCGCATATTCTGCAGGCGCTTTTCCACCATCAACATCAGGATGGCGTGGAGCGCGGCAATCGCAAGCAAGCCATACGCGATGTTCGCGATCAGGAAGTGCAGCTTGAACATGGGCGCGGCGGAGTATGACAACACGCGCACGCCGCCAAAAATCAGCGGCATCACCGACGCCACGCACGCAAGTGGCAACACGAGCAGCCGTAAGCCGTCGAGCGGGAAGAAAAAGCTTTCTATCCAGTAGATGCCCGCGCCCAGCCAGAACATGGCGGAGAGCGCGAAAGCAAAGCCGAACACCATTGCGTTCTGCGGAAAGATAGTGGTGTGCAGCAACAGGCCGTGCACGAGCAACGCGACGCCCAGCAGCACGCGTCCCATTGACCTCATGCCCGATGCCTTCGATGCCCGGCCGCTCTGCATGGTGTCGGCCATGTCCGTGCTCATTCCACCGGCCAGGCGACCGCCCGCCGGCATGCCCGCCAGCGCCGGCTCCACGGCCGTGTGGCGATGCGCGCGCCAGCCCGCTACGGCAAGTCCGCCGTAGAGAAGCGCAGTGAGGGCATACAGTACAATATCCATGTTCGAAGTTTACACCAGGCCCTGAGGCCACGACGTCTTCCCCTCTTGCCAGTACGACTTGAAGCAAGAGCAGTCGGGACGCCGCAACCCGGCCGCACTCTCCACACGCTCCCATGCTCGACACACTCACTACACGGATGGCGCGCGTCGTCAAGACGCTGCGCGGCGAAGCCCGGCTCACCGAGGCTAACACACAGGAAATGCTGCGCGAAGTGCGCCTGGCGCTGCTCGAGGCCGACGTCGCGCTGCCGGTCGTGCGCGAATTTATCGCGAAGGTGAAGGAAAAAGCGCTCGGCGAGGAAGTGATTTCCAGTTTGTCGCCGGGTCAGGCGCTCGTCGGGGTCGTGCAGCGCGAGCTGACTGCCATTATCGGCGGGGATTACGAGGGTAAGGCCGTCGAGCTGAATCTCGCGGTCACGCCGCCGGCAATCATCCTGATGGCGGGCCTGCAGGGCGCGGGTAAGACCACCACGTCGGGCAAGCTCGCTAAGCTGCTGCGCGAGAAGCACAAGAAAAAAGTACTGACGGTGTCCGTCGACGTGTATCGTCCGGCCGCTATTCAGCAGCTGAAAACGGTGACCGAACAGGTTGGCGCAGATTTTTTCCCGTCGGAGCCAAATCAGAAGCCGGCGGACATCGCGCGCGCGGCCGTGGACTGGGCGAAACGCCATTTCCATGACGTGCTGATCGTCGATACGGCCGGTCGGCTCGGTATCGACGAAGCGATGATGAAGGAAATCTCTGAACTCCACGGGATCCTGAAGCCGGCGGAAACGCTGTTCGTCGTCGACGCCATGCTCGGCCAGGACGCCGTGAACACCGCTAAGGCGTTCAGCGACGCGCTGCCGCTGACCGGCGTGGTGCTGACCAAGCTGGACGGCGACTCTCGCGGTGGCGCAGCGCTTTCGGTGCGCCACGTGACCGGCAAGCCGATCAAGTTCGTCGGTGTCGCGGAAAAACTGGACGGGCTGGAAGTTTTCCACCCGGACCGGATGGCGAACCGGATTCTCGGCATGGGCGACATTCTCGCTTTGGTCGAGGAAGCGCAGAAAGGCGTGGACGGCGCGGCCGCGCAAAAACTCGCCGATAAAGTCAAGAAAGGCGGGGATGCACAACTTTCGCAGATGAAGAAGATGGGTGGTTTGTCGTCGCTGATGGACAAGCTGCCGGCGCAATTCCAGCAGGCCGCGGCGGGCGCGGACATGAATGTCGCCGAAAAACAGATGCGCCGGATGGAAGGCATCATCAATTCCATGACGCTGCTGGAACGCGCTAAACCCGATCTGATCAAGGCGCAGCGTAAGCGGCGAATTGCCGCGGGCGCGGGCGTGCAGGTGCAGGAAGTCAACCGCATGCTGAATCAATACGAGCAAATGCGCGGCATGATGAAAAAGCTCAAGGGCGGCAATCTGCAGAAAATGATGCGCGGCATGAAGGGCGTGATGCCGGGCATGCGCTGAGTTTTCTGATCGGGTATTGATCGAGTTTGATTTCCACGGCCCGCGTTTCGCTGAGGAACGCGGGTTTATCATGTGGCGCTTAGCGCCTCGTTTCCCCTATTTTTAGCTCTACACCCTCGCCGCCTGCCCTTATGAATCGCGAAGAAGCACTCCATATTTTCAGCCACTCCGAAGAGATCGTTTCGGCGCAAGACGTGACCGCGTCGATCGAGAGCATGGCGAAGGCCATCGGTGCGAGCGCGGGCGAAGACTTCCCGCTCGTGCTGTCCGTCATGGGCGGCGCGGCCGTGTTCACCGGCATGTTGCTGCCGCACCTCGACTTCCCGCTCGAGTTCGACTACATCCACTTGACGCGGTATCGGAACACGACCAAGGGCGGCGACAAGATGGAATGGCGCGTGGCGCCGGCGGAATCGGTGAAGGATCGCGTGGTGCTCGTGCTCGACGATATCCTCGATGAAGGCGAAACCATGGCCGCCATCCGCGACCGCATCATGGCGATGGGCGCGAAGAGGTTTCTCTCGGCAGTGCTGTGCGAGAAGATCATCGATAAATCGAAACCCTTGCGGCCGGACTTTTGCGGCTTCGAAGTGCCGGACCGGTATGTGTTTGGCTGCGGCATGGATGCGAAGGGATATTGGCGCAATCTGCCGACTATTCGGGCGCTGACTGAAGGGGCGTGAGTCGTTTTGAGTGTTTGGCGCGAACCTGAAGGCCGCGCAATCCGCTGCGATGCCGTTGACATCCTCCCCGCCCTTCGGACGGAAATTCCTACAGTGCTTAGGCCGCGATAGCCTGAGTCACTTCGGCGGGTTCCTGTTTCGACGGGTGGCCCGACTGCGCCATCCCTCCGCAGGCAAACAAGCGCTGTCCGCGCTCCAAAACGTTGATCGCGCCGACGTGATCGGCGTTTGCTTCGTGTGCGCAGCGCACGCACGCGAACAGCGCTTGCGTGCGGCGATTCTCGGCCGCGATATGCCCGCATGACGGGCACCTGCGGCTCGTATTCTGAGGCGGGACGGCGACGAAGAACCCGCCGCGCCATGCCGTTTTGTACTCAAGCTGGCGGCGCCATTCGTACCATCCCTGATCCAGAATCGCCTTATTGAGCCCGCTTTTCGCGCGCACGTTGCGCCCTGGCGCGTCAACGCAACCGCTTGCCGACTTGCTGATGTTGCGCACCTGCAAATCCTCGACGGCGATCATTGCGTGGTTTTTGCTGATCGTGTTCGATGCCTTGTGCAGGAAGTCATTGCGGCTGTTCACGATGCGCGCGTGGATGCGCTGCACGCGCGCCTTCGCCTTCTTCCAGTTCGACGAACCTTTGACCTTGCGGGCCATGCGGCGCTGATACTTCGCGAGCCGCTGTTCGTGCTTTTTGAAGCTGGCGAGCGGGGCGATAAATGTGCCGTCGCTCAGAGTCGCGAAGCGGGCCACGCCGACGTCGATACCGACCGCTGGGCCGTGCGGTACCGGCCGCTCGACCTCGCGCTTGGTGAGCACCGACACGTACCATTTGCCCGCGCGCAGCGACACGGTTGCGCTACGGACCTCGCCGAGCACCATGCGGCTGTTTCGATAACGCAGCCAGCCAAGCTTCGGGACTTTGATGCGGCCATTGCTGCGGTCGACCGTAATCTGATTCTTGTCGGGAAACTGGAATCCGTCACGCTCGCCTTTGCGTTTGAAGCGAGGGAAGTCCGCGCGCTTCGCGAAGAAATTCGTAAAGGCGCGCTCGCAATCCTGCGTCGCCATCATGAGCGCATGGCGCGGCGCGTCAGCAAGCCACGGCGTATCAGCACTATTGCGCCATTGCGTCAGGTGCTTGCTGATTGCGAACTTGCCGATGAACTTGCCGCCGGCCGCGTGGGTTTCCTTCTGGAGCGCCAGTGCCTTGTTATAGACGAACCGGCATGCGCCGGCGAACTGGCGCATCTTGCGCGCCTGCTCGCCGGTGGGCATCAATTCGAATTTGAAGGCTTGGAGTCGTTCCATGGCCGATAGTATATTTTGGTCTATGAGCACAGACAACGATATTAGGCACGGCCGCCATTGCATATTCTTGATGCACGTACATTTGGTCTTTGTGACCAAGTACCGGCGTGGCGTATTCACCAAGGAGATCCTCGACGACATGCGCGGCGTCTTCGCGAGCGTGTGCGCCGACTTCGAAGCGGAACTGGTGGAGTTCGACGGAGAGGACGATCACGTACACCTGCACGTGAACTATCCCCCCAAGGTTTCCGTCTCGGCGCTGGTGAACAGCCTGAAAGGCGTTTCGAGCCGCATGATCCGCAAGAAGAGCTATCCGAGCATCCAGCGCAAGCTCTGGGGCGGTGCACTTTGGTCGCCGAGTTACTTTGCCGGTAGCTGCGGCGGGGCCCCGATCAATATCATCGGCCAGTACATCGAGCAACAGCGAACGCCGCACTGAGCGCCAAAAAGCTCGGCTATGCCGTCCGCGCTATCCTTCCTCCCCCTAAAGGACCCTAGAGGAGGATTGCCGCGCACTTGTTCAACTATCCAGCGTCGCAGTCCAGCGGCAAGTTTTCAGATCGCGGCACACGCGGGTTTGCGCATAGTCGTAAAAGTGCGTGTACGCAGCACAAGCCTTCACTCATCCACGATCGTGCTCAGATTCACGCGCACGCGCCGTAGCAGCGAGATCAACTGCGCACGTTCGTCGGCGTCAAGCCCTGCCAGGGCTTCAGCGGCCACCGCATCACCCACTCGGCGCGCCTTGCCGAGTGCGCCTTCCGCTTTTGCCGTCATCCGTACAGTCCGCTCGCGACGATCGCCCGGATTCGAAAAGCGCTCGATCCAGCCGCCTTCCTCCATCCGGTCGAGCAAGCGGCCCGCCGATATAGGCGCGACTTCCAGCAGATCGGCTAGCCGGGCCTGATTCACATCGCCGAAATGCGACAGGTAGGCGAGCGCGCGGCACTGCGCCCGCGTGAGATCGAGAGACGATTTCGCGAGTTCGTCGAAGCGCTTGCTGCACAAGCGCCCCACATCCGAGATCAGAAAACCAAAGCGCTTGTCGAGGTGCGTTTCCATGTTGGGATTATACGAAAGAAGCACGAGCCAACATGCACCTCGGCAAACGCGGGTTTCCCCGGGTTTTTGAATCCTTGTTCCGATCATTACCCTGATTATAATAATCATGCTTATTATTAGATAAGCGAACTGATAAACGAATCGGCGCCTGAATGTCCTCTGAATCGATGCCGGCAAGCGCGGCGGCGGCCACGCCGCTGAACCGGCCCATGCTGACGCTCTCGATCATGCTCGCCACGCTGATCCAGACGCTCGACAGCACCATCGCCAATGTCGCGCTGCCGCATATGCAGGGCACGCTGTCGGCGTCGCAGGACGAGATCACGTGGGTGCTGACGTCGTACATTGTTGCCGCGGCGATTGCCACGCCGCTCACGGGTTGGTTGTCGGATCGGCTGAGCACCAAGCGTCTGCTGGTCCTTTCTATTGGCGGCTTCACGGTCGCGTCGGCGCTATGCGGGTTATCGGAGAGTCTTGCGCAGATTGTCGCGTCGCGATTGCTGCAGGGGATTTTCGGGGCCTCGCTCGTGCCGCTCTCGCAATCCATCCTGCTCGACATCAATCCGCGCGAAAAGCAGGGCCAGGCGATGGCCGTATGGGGCATGGGCGTGATGGTCGGGCCGATTCTCGGACCGACGCTCGGCGGCTGGCTCACCGACAGTTACAACTGGCGCTGGGTGTTTTTCATCAATGTGCCGATCGGCGCGTTTGCGCTCTTTGGCGTGCTGACGTTCTTGCCGGTGCGCGCTGCGAAACTCGGCATGAAGTTCGACGCGTTTGGCTTCGCCACGCTGGGTCTCGCGATCGGCGCACTCCAGGCAATGCTCGATCGCGGCGAGCAGCTCGACTGGTTCGGCTCGCTCGAAATCCGCACCGAAGCGATCCTGGCGGTGCTGAGTTTCATCTTTTTTCTGGCGCACACGGCAACCGCCGGAAAGCGCTCGTTCTTTAAGTACGAACTGTTGAAGGATCGCAATTTCGCGACTGGCGTGTTTTTTATCTTCGTGATCGGCGCAGTGATGTACGCGACCCGCGCCTTGCTGCCGCCAATGCTGCAGAACCTGATGAACTATCCCGTCGCCACGACCGGGCTCGTCACGGCGCCGAGCGGCGCGGGCACGATGGTCGCCATGCTGATCGCCGGCCGGCTGTTGCGACGCACCGACGCGCGCCTTCTATTGCTCGCCGGTTTTCTGATCTCGGCGTTCGCGCTCTGGCAGATGATGCAATACACGCTGGTGCTGTCGGTCTCCGACATCGTATGGCCCGGCGTGATCCAGGGTTTTGGTCTGGGTTTCGTATTCGTGCCGCTGAGCGCGTTGACGTTTTCCACGCTGACACCCGAACTACGCGCCGACGGCACCGCCACCTACAGCCTGATGCGAAATATTGGCAGCAGTATCGGCATCTCGATCGTGCAGACGATGATGACGCGCGGCACGCAGGTCGCACACGCCGATCTCGCGGCGAATGTGAGTGTGTTCAATCCGTCGATGCAGCCCATGCTCGAGAGCGGATCGCAGATGAGTCTCGCGCTGATGGATCAGTCGATCAATCAGCAGGCCCAGATGATCGCGTACCTGAACGATTTCAAGCTGATGTTCGTCGCGACTTTGCTGGTCGTGCCGCTGTTATTGCTGATCCGGCCGATGCGAAGTGTTTCGAGCGAAACGCTGGCTCATGCCGCAGCGGATTAGCCTACAAGGTATTCCGTGTCAGCTCGCGCTGCGTCAGATACACGCGCAGATCGAATTCGATCTGGTGATACCCCGGCTGCATGAATTCACATAGCCGGTAAAACGCCTTGTTGTGCTCGCTTTCCTTCAAATGCGCGAGCTCGTGCACGACGATCATGCGCAAGAATTCCGGTGGCGCTTCCTTGAACAAGGACGCCACGCGAATCTCCTTCTTCGCCTTGAGCTTGCCGCCCTGGACCCGCGAGATCGCTGTGTGCAGGCCGAGTGCATGACGCAGCACGTCGAGCTTGGCGTCGTACATCACCTTATCGATGGCGGGCGCCACGCGCAGGAACTCCTGCTTCAGATCCGCGGTGTATTGATACAGCGCACGGTCCGATTGCACGGCATGGCGGCGTGGATACCGGTCGGCGAGATACACGCCTAACTGGTCATCGGCGATAAGTTTGCGGACCTTGTCCTGAAGCGTTTCCGGATACGCGCTCAGATATTTCAGAGGGAACATGGCGGGGTGTGATGCAGGATGTCGTGGGCTGGCTGGCATTTTAGCGGCCGCGCAGGCCGTCCACGCTGAGTCGTCAGCGCTTTCGGGTGTTCCACAAGATACATGAGTGATCAGCGTTAGCTGAAGGGATAGACGTACAGACAGAAGCCGCCGGGAAATGTCCAGGAGCAGATAGCGACGGTGATCGCGAGCCACTCGCCGCATGAAAACTGCAGCCGCAAAACAAAAACCGCCCAGCGAGCTGGGCGGTTTTTCATTAAATCTTGGTCGGGGTGAGAGGATTCGAACCTCCGGCCTCTACGTCCCGAATCCGGAGCCGTCACTTTTCGTAGCTGGATTCAATATAGTTCATGTCAATAAAATCAACAAGTTACGTGTTTCTGCGTGCAGCTTCGCGCAGGTAAACGCAAGGCTGGATGGCGCAGATTTGGCGCAGATTTTCTCTGTGTAGCACTCGGGCCATGCCTTGCTCGCGCTACGGTGAGTCGAAAATTTTAGGTTCGTGCGTGTTGGCGGTCCCGGTGGCTACACCGGACAGGTCCACTGTGCGCTACGAACATGAACGACGGCAAATTTGACATGCTGACGAAGGAAGACATTGCCACCATCCTGAAGATTTCCTTGCGGACGGTGGAGAATTGGGTGGCCGACGGCCTGCTGCCGCCGCCGGCGACCATCGGA
>WNFJ01615284.1_pt3 | contig 10322 bp, 8 predicted proteins | sample 5400461 | NCBI WGS metagenome assembly WNFJ01 (sample SAMN13153349, study PRJNA577476) | soil metagenome | isolation source: 115 cm saprolite on Douglas fir-dominated hillslope | place: USA:California | collected 2013-09-17
GGTTGATCGCCATCTGGTTCGGGTTCAGGTGCTCGTCGACCGGCGTGCCTATGACCACCACCACGTGCTCGGCCGTGCTAACGATCGCGGGATCGGCCGACGCCTCGAGCCGCCCGGCGCCGAGCACCCGGCGCAGCACGTCGTCCGCACCCGGCTCGGCGAACGGCATCTGCCCCGAGTTCACCCTCGCGACCGCGGTCTCGCTCACGTCGTAGATACCGACCCGCGCGCCCCGGTCGGCGAACGCGAGCGCGAGCGGCAAGCCCACATGCCCGCAGCCGCCGATGACGACCACATCCCGGCCGACCTGGTCAGGCAAATTCGTCACCGTGCATACCTCCGGCTGATATCACAGGCCTCCGGGGGCCCCGGAGGCACCGTATAAGGCATCCCCGCCACGTGTCTGGCGCTTTACCATACCGTCACGCCCAGCTCAATCGTCGGCCCGAACCGCATCGCGGACCATTGCGCGGCAAAGGCGGCCCAGGTGCGGTAGGCTCTCGGGGCGATTTCAAGTAGGCGGTATCTCCGGGCCTGGGCCGCCCCTTCACAAGGAATGGCAAGCATGCCTGGTCAGGAGCATGGGGCGGCCCGCGCGCGGATCGCGGAGTCAGTCATGCCGAACGGTCCCGGGCCGGCCGAGGCTCCGGCCGCCACGAGCAGCGGCGCGGACAGTGAGGCCAGCGCCGGCCCGTCCCGCTCGCTGGCGTCCAGGGCGGACCGGCCCGCCCTGGCCGGCGCGATGGCTCTGCTCGCCGCACTCGCCTTCGCGCTGGTTCGCTGGCATACCTGGGCGCACGGCCACATCAGCAAGTTCATCCTTGTCGGCCGGCATTTCGCCACGCCGTCCCAGCTGCCGCCCGGCATGCCGGTGGCGAAGACCTACGGCTACGACGGGCAGTTCTTCTACCGGCTGGCGCTCAACCCGCTCAACTTCCACCACACCGCGTACGGCATCACCATGGACCGGCCCTACCGGTACATGCGCATCGGCTACCCCGCGTTGACCTGGCTAATCTCGTTCGGCCAGCATTCCCTGGTCCCGGTCATGCTGGTCGCCGTCAACATCGCCGCCATCGGGGCGATGGGCTACCTGGGCGCCGTGTTCGCGGTCCAGGGCGGGCGGCACGCGCTGGCCGGGCTGCTGATGCCCGGGTACTTCGGCATCCTCACCAGCCTGTCCCGGGATACCGCCGAGCCGCTCGCCGCGGCCTGCCTGCTGGCCGGCCTGCTCGCGGTCCGTGCCCGCCGACCTGTGCTGGCCGCCGCTCTCCTCGCTTTCGGCGTGCTGACCAGGGAGACGGTGATGGTCGCCGTGGCGGCCCTGGCCATCATGCGCGTCGTCGGCGTGCTGCGTCACCAGCAGCCGCCGCGGCCGCGCCGTGACGACCTGGCCTGGGCGGTGCCGGCCGTCGCCTTCGCGGCCTGGCAGGTGGTGGTGAAGGCGGCGACCGGGAGCCTGCCCATGCTGTCCGACGGCGGCCGCAACGCGGGCACGCCCTTCCTCGCCCCGGTCGAGACGCTGAGGCACAACCTCATCCACGCCCCGCTGCATCAGTCTTTCGACCAGTACGACCTGTGGTTCCTGGAACTGGCCATCCTCGTGGCCTTCTCGGTGGCGGCGCTGGCCTGCCTGCTGTCCACCAGCCTGCTGTCCACCAACGCGCCGGCGCACGAGCGGCTGGCCTTCGTCCTGTACCTGGTCGAGATCTGCGTGGTCACGCCGAGCACCTGGAACAGCCTGGACGCCGACATGCGATCCTTCATCGAGGTGTACCTGCTGGCCGTGATCATCCTGCTGGGCGCGCCGAGGAGGAACCTGTGGGCGTGGCTGCTCCCCTCGCTGGCGGCGCTGACCCTGCCCGCCCTGATCGTGGTCACCCAGCGCAGGTTCACCATCTCTTGACGGCGGCGCGGACTCAGCCGAGCTTGCGCAGCAGGTTGCCGTGCCAGACCAGGACCGTGTAGGCGCCGACGTGGTAGGTCCGCGCGGGCCGGCCGAACGCCGCCAGCACGGCTCCCTCCTGGGTGAAGCCGCGATAGCCGGGCACCCCGGGGGAGAACACGACGAAGGTCGCGGCACCGCGGCCCGGGTCGTACCACTGCTCCTTGGCCTCGAGGACGCTGGGGGTGATCCGGCCGCGAGCGGAGACGTTCACGGTCCGGACCTGGACCAGGTCGCCGCTGGTCAGCGTGACGATGTTCGACTCCCAGTAGCCGGACAGGCCGGTGCGCAGGTGCCGGGCCTCGAGCCACGAGGCGAGCGCGGAGTTCTGCGCGGGCGCCGGCGGCTGGCTGATCTCGCGGGCCAGGCCGGCCAGGTAGCCGGCGCCTGCGACGGCCAGGACCGGCGCCAGCCCGAATCGCATGGCCGCCTTGAGCCGGCCGGCCAGCAGGCGGGGGCCCAGCAGGCGGGGGCCCAGCAGGCGGGGGCCGAGCAGCCGACCGGCCAGCGCCGCGGCGAACGGCAGCACGGGCGCGATCTCCCGGGTCTGGGTGAGGACGGCGGACTTGTTGCTGAGTACGTAGATGGCCAGGTTGACGGCCACGCTGGTCACCAGCAACTGGGCGGCCAGGTCGCGGTCGCGCAGGAAGCGCAGCGCCGCCAGGCCGGTTCCCCACGCCGCCAGGCCCACGCCGACCACGTGCAGCACGATGAAGCCGGCGCTGGCCGTCACGGGGAGCCCGAGGAAGTCGGCGCCGCCCAGCAGCAGCAGGCCCTGGCCGGCGATGCCCAGGTTGTGCAGCAGGGCCGTGCCGCTGCCGACGATCTGCGCCGCGGGCGCCGGCATGTAGAACCCGCCGCGGGCGTGGATGGCGTGCAACGCCAGCACGGCCGCCGCCGCTCCGGCCGCCGCGGCGGCCAGCGCCGCGGGATACCACTGCGAGGCCAGCGGCTTGCGCTCGGCCACCACCGCCCGGCCGGCGTTGACCGCGCACACTCCCGCGAGCGACAGCACCCCGATGTAGAGCACCAGCATGTCCGCCACTTCGGCCCACCCGAGCAGCAGGCCGACGACGACAGGCACGTAGGAGCGCGGGCGGGACCCTTCGGCCCGGTCCAGGATCAGCCAGGCCAGCATGACCGGCACGGACGTGCCGATGTGGTCGGGTGAGGAGAGGAGGATGTTCACCCCGGACGCCAGTTGCGGTGCGAGCATGATGCCGACGGTGATGAGCACGCGCACCAGCGCCTGGCGCCCGGTGGCGTCGCCCTTGGCCAGCAGCGCGGCCAGCAGGACCGCGAGCGTGTAGGTCATGGCCGCGGCCACGTGCACGACGTCCTGGTTCAGCCCGCGCACCAGTTCCACCAGCATGTACTGCGGCAGTTCGGTGGTGTAGAAGGAGACGTCAGACAGCGACCAGCCGCGCAGCAGCGGGTTGCCGTGCAGCATGTCCCAGGCCTGCAGGGCGTTGCTCGCGCCGTCGGAGTTGACCGCCCGGGTCCGCGCCAGCAGCAGGTAGCAGGCGAAGGCGGCGATCACGCCCAGGGCCCAGACGGCCGCTGTCCCCCAGCGGCGCCGCCGCCGGGAGCGGGGTGCCCGGGGCCCGGCCGGCGCCGTCGTGCCTGGCGTCTGACCGTCCTCGGCTACCGGGGTCTGGGCACTGCTGGCAGGCATCTGCTCCCTTGAACCCATCCGCTACGGCGCCCCGGGGCTGGCGGTCAACACGGCCTGCCTGAGCCGCGCGAGGACGGTGCTGCCCCGCGGGGCAGCGGGCGTGAACCAGTACACCTGCCCCTGGGCGGCTTCCGCGTCCGTGCAGATGAACTGGCTGGTCACGATCACGGTCCAGGTCGGGTTCAGCACGCACGCCCGGACCCCGGTCCGCTCCGCCTGGATCAGGAAGCCGGTCATGTCGGGCCACGAATCGTGGTAGAGCCGGATGACGATCATCCGGCCGTGCGAGCGGGCCGCCACCGCGGCGACCGCGCCGGGCAGCGCCGCGTCGGTGTCCGGACCGCTGCTGAGCACGGCCGGATCGCTGCTGTTCGTGCTGGTGCGCGTGTCCGGGGCTGCGGCCAGGCCGGCCAGCGCGAGCGCGGCGGCGCCGATGGCCACCACGGTACCCAGCCGCCACCGCGGGGTGATCGCCTCGACCACGCCAAGCACGATGACCAGCAGCGTGATCACCGGTGCCGACCAGTAGAAGTAGCCGACGTAGCGCTCGTCGATCTTGTCGATCCCGGTCGCGGCGTAGTAGAAGAACGCCAGCGAGGAGACCCCGTTGACCACCAGCAGCGCGGTCAGGAACCGGCGCAGCCGGGCGGGGGCGACCCATCCGGTGACCGCCGCGGCGACCGCGAATCCCGCCGCCGGAACCGCCCAGGCGGCCCACGCGTTCCGGAACGGCGACCAGTACCACAGCACGTCCTGGAACACCGTGGCCATGCTGTGGCCGCCCGCCCGCCCGGAAGAGGTGTAGTCGATGTAGTCGGCGAACTGTCCCGGCCAGTGCAGGATCAGGTTCGCCGCGATCGGATAGGCGAAGACGACGCTGATGATGGTGACGGGAATCCACACCCGCCACCGCCGGACCGGGGCGGACCGCGCGCCGGAACGACGTCGGCGCCACCGCGACCACAGCCCGAAGGCCAGCACGGTGACCCCGATCACGGGGACGAAGAACAAGAAGCACGCGTGGCCGTGGATCAGGAACCAGCCGGCCAGCACCAGCATCCACGCGTCCCGTGCCTGCCCGGCCGCCACCGACGCCGCCGCGACCAGGAAGGCGAGGTAGGCCGCCACGTACAGATACGGCATCCAGTCCGAGCTGAGCACGGCCGGGTGGACCGAGGCGAAGGCGACCACGACGGCGAAGCAGGCCGCCGCGCCGCGCAGCGACCTGGTCCAGCCGTAACCCACGCCGGCGACCATCGCCAGGAACATGCTGTTCAGCGCGAACACCGCGAGCAACTGGCCGTTCCACGGGGTGGGGACCACGTGCAGCCAGGCCCAGAACAGCGACTCGCCGGCCGCCTGGACGTACATGTACGCGGGACCGGGATGGTGGAAGTGGTCCCGGGAGTAGTTACCGACCAGCAGCGTGAAATGCCGCGCCTGCTCGATCAGGATGGAGTTGGCGCCCATGTCGGCGTCTTCGTACAGCCGCGTGCTGAACAGGAACCCGTTGCGGACGCACAGCAGCACGAGCAGGACCGCCGTCGCCGCCGCCACCAGCCACCAGGGACGCAGCCGGTCCACGGCGGCCAGCGCGCGACCGGGACTCGCCGTCTCGGCGGGGGCGGCGGTTTCGCGCTCCTTGCTGACGCTCACCCGGGCTCCCCCCCGTTGCGGGATGCTGTCCCCGCTGCGGCTGGAGATCGCTTACGCCGGACGACCGCTCCGGCTGGCAGGAGCCCGCTCACATCACCGGGACCGTTCCGGGGCCGGTTCCCGCCGCGCCTCGATGTACATGGTGCCGCCCGACCGCGCCGTCACCTCGACCGCGGCTGACGCCAAGGCGAACGGAAGAACCGCCACGGCGGCGGCCAGAGCGTACAGCCGGATGGCCGGACTCTGGGCGGCCTGGCGCGCCTCGCTGCGACGGATGGCCTTGTACAGGTCAGGGTGCCCGGGAAGCGTGCCGACAAAGCCGTGGACCCATCCGAAGACGACCTGCCCGCCGCGCAGGTAGCTGACCCGCTCGACCCGCAACCCCAGAGCCTCGATCCTGGACAGCAGCGCCGGAGGGCTCAGGTGAACGAGATGGCGAGGCAGGTCGAGGGCAAGCCAGCGATCGCCGAAGACGCGGGCCTGGAGGCTGGTCGCATTGGGCACCGCGATGACAAGCGTCCCGCCGGGGGACAGGAGCGCTGCCGCATGGCTGAGCGCCCGGGCGGGCTGGCGGAGATGCTCAAGCGAATGCCAGAAGATGACCGCTGACCACTTCCCGTCCACCTCTTCGACCTCGGCGTTGCGGACGTGCGGTCCTGATGCGTGCGGCTCAAGGCCGACGGCTTCGCGCCCGTGGCGCACGAAGGCCTCAACCAGGGTCCCGTCGCCGGCTCCGACGTCGAGAACCGGGCCGGGCGGCAGGATCCGGTGCAGGCGATCGGCCAGCGCCGAGCGCGTGTGGCGAAGGACCTTGTCCCCGACGCCAGAGAACCGGCCCGACTTCGGGCGGTACCAGTCCCCGTAGGCCGCGCTCAGCTGCTCATCGCTCGGCCAGGGCGACGTCGTGGCCACGCCGCAGCGCGCGCATCGCACCCGGCCAGTAAGGCGGTCATCGGCGCCGTCGAACCGGTGCTCGCACCAGGCGCACCGGATGGCGGGCGGGGCCTGGATCCGCGAATACGCCAGGGTGTTGTGGCTCTGTCTCGGTGAACTGCTCTTGTTTCGCTTGCCCTCGGAGCGGATCGCCGACGACTGTGCGTGTGACAAAGACCATCCTCCTCGCGTTCGCTCGCGGTCGAGGTGAAGCATAGCCGCGGCCGGGCCTGTCCCGGCATTCACGATACTGTCCGGCGAGGGACAGCCGCGAAGTGAAGGAGTGCACATGGAGCCGATGAGTATCTGCGGTGCCTGGACGTTCACGCCCGCCGTTTACCGAGACGACCGGGGTTACTTCCTGGAGTGGTTTCGGGCCGGGGAGCTATCGGAGTCGCTCGGGTACTGGCCGGGGACCGCGCAGGCCAACTGCTCCGTGTCACGCCGGGGAGTCATTCGGGGTATCCACTTCGCGAGCGTTCCCCCAGGGCAGGCAAAGTACGTGACGTGCGTCAGTGGCGCGGTCCTCGACGTGATCGTTGACGTCAGGGCCGGCTCGCCCAGCTACGCGCGCTGGGAGGCTGTGCGGCTTGATGACGAAAGCCGACGTGCCGTGTTTCTCTCCGAAGGGCTGGGGCATGCCTTCACCGCTCTCAGCGACGAGGCGACCGTTATCTACCTGTGCTCGACGCCGTACTCGCCGGGAAGCGAGCACGGCGTGCACCCCCTTGACCCGGATATCGGCATCGACTGGCCGGCGGATACCGAACCCGTGCTCTCGCCGAAGGACGCCGCCGCGCCGACACTCCAGGAGGCGCGCCGCGCGGGGCTGCTGCCTGTCTACGCTGACTGCGAGGCCTACCTGGGTAGCCTGCGCAAGGCAGCGGGCGCGGCGGCCCGTTGCGCGGCGAGCAGTCCGGGGAAAGCGTGATGCAGCGCCATCCGCCACTCGCCGATCGGCGCCAGGCCCGGCCCGGCCCAGGCACCGTGGCCCAGCACGCTGTAGGCGGGCCTTGGCGCGGGCCGGAGCAGCGCGCTGCTTGGTATCGGCTGTACCCTGGACGGATCGGCGCCGAGCAGGCCGAAGATCTCGCGGGCCAGCCCGAACCAGGTTGTCTGTCCCCGGCTCGTGGCATGGTAGATGCCCGGCGCGGCGGTGGAATGGATCAACGCGATGATCTGACGGGCCACGTCGACGGTCCAGGTCGGCTGGCCGTACTGGTCGTCCACTACGTCGACCGTAGGCCGCTGGCCTTCGAGCTTGATCATCGTACGGACGAAACTCGGCCCGTGCGCCCCGTATAGCCAAGCCGTCCTGACGATATAGCCCGACCCGGGCAGGCGGCCGAGCACAGCCCGCTCGCCGGCCAGCTTGGTGCGCCCGTAGGCGGTGCGCGGCGCTGGGGCATCGTCCTCGGCATACGGCCGGCCAGCATCCCCGGCGAAGACGTAATCGGTCGAGACCTGCACCAAGCGGGAGCCGAGTCCGGCGCAGGCCGCAGCCAGGTTGGCCACGCCGCCGGCGTTGACCGCCAGGGCTTGTTCCTCGGATGCCTCGGCGTCGTCGACCGCGGTCCAGGCCGCGCAGTTGACGACCACGTCGGGGCGGCAGCGGGCGATCGCATCGGTTACGGCGGCGGCGGCGGTGACGTCCACGCTGGCCCGGTCCATCCCGGTAACCGGCTCGCCGCGGGAGGTCAGGGCGGCGACCAGGTCGGTGCCGAGCATGCCGCCAGCCCCCGTGACCAGCCACCGGGTCATTACGGCCGCCCGGCTCCGGCAGGAACGGCTGCCGCGCCACCTCGCTTGAGCGGCTCCCACCAGGCGCGGTTGCCGGCGTACCAGCGCACCGTTTCCTCCAGGCCCTGGCGGAACGGGACCCGCGGCGCGAACCCCATGGCCCGCAGCCTGCTGTCATCGAGGGAGTAGCGCCGGTCGTGCCCTTTACGGTCAGGTACGCGGGTGACCATGTCCCATCCCGCGCCGCAGCACTCCAGCAGCGCGGCGGTCAGCTCCAGGTTGGTCAGCTCAGCGTCCCCGTTGATGTGGTACGTCTCCCCCGGCCGGCCGCGCTCCAGCACCAGCTGGATCCCCCGGCAGTGGTCATCGACATGGATCCAGCCGCGGACGTTGCCGCCGTCACCGTACAGCGGGACCTGCTGCCCGTCGAGCAGGTTGGTCACGAACAGCGGGAGGACCTTCTCTGGGTACTGGTAAGGCCCGTAGTTGTTGCAGCAGCGCGTGATCCGCACGTCCAGCCCGTGAGTGCGGGCGTAGGCCCTGGCTATCAGGTCGCCGCCGGCCTTGGCCGCCGAGTACGGCGAGTTCGGCTGCAGCGGCGCCTGCTCCGTCCATGAACCCGACGCCACGCTGCCGTACACCTCGTCAGTGGAAACGTGCACCACCGGCCCGACCCCGGCGTCGAGGCACGCCTGCAAGAGCACCTGCACCCCGGCCACGTTCGTAGTGACGAACGGCGCCGCGCCGCCGATCGAACGGTCCACGTGAGTCTCGGCGGCGAAGTTGATGACCGCGTCGTGACCGGGCACTAGCGAGCGCACCAGCGCGGCGTCGGCGACGTCGCCTCGTACGAACCGCAGGCGGGGGACGGCGGAGACCGGGGCCAGGTTGGCGCGGTTTCCCGCGTAGGTCAGGTTATCGAGGACTGTTACCGCCGCGTCCTCTGCGAGCCGATGAATCCGGCCCCGCCTGTCACCAGGATCCTCACGCAGCCTCCGCGCTCACAGTGCTTCCTCCCAGCGTGCCGTCCGGGAGGCCTGTACCGGCCGGCCGGATGGCGCTCACGAGCTGATCTGTACCTTGCTGTGGTCCCCGAGCACCAGGCGGTGCGCCTGGCACACCCTGGGGGCGGGGGTCACCTCGACATCGTGCCCGATGAGGGACGCCTCGATGCGGCGAACTCCGCGGATCGACGCCCCTTCCAGAACGATGGAGTACTCGATCTCGCTATCGGCGATCATGCAACCGGGCGCGACCGAGGTGAACGGGCCGACGTAGGAGCCACTCACCTGGGTACCGGCGCCGATGATGGCAGGCCCGACGATCCGCGACCCGCTGACCTTGGCTCCGGCGTCGATCACTACCCGGCCGATAAGCTCGCTCGCCGAGTCCACCTCGCCGGCCACCGCCCGCTCGGTGCTCTCCAGCACGATCCGGTTGACCTCCAGCATGTCCGCGACGTTGCCGGTGTCCTTCCAGTACCCCGAGATGATCGTGGAGGTGACCTTGCCGCCGCTGCGCATGAGCCACTGAATGGCCTCGGTGATCTCCAGCTCTCCGCGCCGCGACGGCTTCAGGCCCGCGACCGCATCGTGTACCGCTGGCGTGAACATATACACCCCGACGAGCGCCAGGTCGCTCTTCGGCTGTTGCGGCTTCTCCTCCAGGCCGACGATCTGGCCCGCCCCGTCGAGCTCGGCGACCCCGAACTGCCGCGGGTCGGCCACCTGGGTCAGCATGATGTGGGCATCCGGCCTGGACGTCCGGAACTCCTCCACCAGCGCGGCGATGCCGCCCACGATGAAGTTGTCACCCAGGTACATCACGAAGTCGTCGTCGCCGAGGAACTCCCTAGCCTCCAGGACCGCGTGCGCCAGCCCTCGCGGGGCTGATTGCCGGATGTAGGTCACTTCCATCCCGAAAGCCTCACCTGAACCGACCGCCGAACGGATCGCAGGCTCCGTATCACCGACCACGATCCCTGCGTCGGTGATTCCGGCGTCGCGGATCGCCTCCAGGCCGTAGAACAGCACCGGCTTATTCGCCACCGGGACCAGCTGCTTGGCGTAGGTGTGGGTGATCGGCCGGAGCCGCGTGCCTGATCCTCCGGCCAGAACGAGGGCCTTCACTGTCCGGAAGCTTATCGCGGCAGGCCTGCCGTTGCGGGCGGGGCCAGGCTCCGGCCCGCTATGGCTTGGTCAAGACCACGATGAGCAGTCCTGAGACGACCATGAGGGAGCCGACCCACGTCAGCACGCTGGCACGCTCGTGCAAGACGACGATGCTCGCGGTCAGGATGACGAGATAGCCGAGGGCATTGAACGGGTAGGCCACGCTCAGCGGTACCCGCGAGAGGGCGGCCAGCCAGGCTAC
>WNFJ01112866.1_pt1 | contig 10321 bp, 11 predicted proteins | sample 5400461 | NCBI WGS metagenome assembly WNFJ01 (sample SAMN13153349, study PRJNA577476) | soil metagenome | isolation source: 115 cm saprolite on Douglas fir-dominated hillslope | place: USA:California | collected 2013-09-17
GGGTATGTACCCGTCTCCCCGCCACTCGACTTTGAGAGGCTGGCGCAAATAGCTGCTCAGGTGGATGTGCCGCTGGTTCTGCACGGCGCAAGTGGCCTATCACGAGTAGACATCCAACATGCAATACACATGGGAATTGCCAAGCTGAATGTCAATACCGAGGTACGGATGGCTTTCCTCAGAGCGATAGCCGGCTGGGGAGTGCGAATTGGACCTGAGCCAGACCCTCGCAAGAAGGGTCAGGATTTACTCGATCTTATGCAGGAGGCTATGGCTGCTGCTCAAGGAGTCGTTGAACAGACTATCCGGACCTGTAACTTCTTGCTCAATGCTCATGACTAAAAAGGGAGTCACTTGATCAACAAGGAAATAGTGCGAAAGCAGGACTGGCCTGCTTTGACAGAGCTAGCCCGCCAATTTGGAGGCCTGCACTCCAAGTTGATCATCGTTGAGGGTGTCACCACTCATCCGGAATTGCCTCCTACTGTTGGCTATGCTATCACCTGCACCGTTGATAGCACCACCGAGGGACGTCAGGGCATCGGCTTCCAAAGGCTGTATGAACTGCTGGCGAACGCGCCTAAACCCCGTATCGCGAGTCCCGAATTCACCACCTCCTCCGGCCCAGAGGTTAAACATTGAAAAAGAGTTCGTAGGGAGGACCCTTGCCATCTCCCTGGAAACGGAGACCAATTATGCGCGTGCTCATAACGGATTTCCTGACGGAGTCAGACTTCGAACGCGAGGTACTGCCTGGTGTGGAGGTTGATGCGCTACTTGCCTTTCTCGGTCACCCACCCACACCGGCTGATCTTGTGCGCTTTATCGCAGAACGACCTGCTGCGGTCTTGATCACCTGGTACGAGATGTTTTTTGATTCCACTACGCTTGCTGCGCTGAGCCGTGCTGGCGTAGTGGGTATCGTGCGAGCAGGCGTCGGCTTCGACAACATTGACCTGGTGGGGGCCAGAGCTGCGGGCATCACGGTCTGCAATGTGCCCGACTACGGCACCGACGAAGTGGCAGATACGTGCTGCCCCACCCACCGCAGCTCCTCCAACTGCATGGTGGGGTACGGCCCGCTTTGCCTCCATCCTGCGATTGCAGGAATGCACCCTGGGCCTCCTCGGCTTTGGTCGTATTGGACAGGCGACCGCCAGGCGAGCGCAAAGTTTCGGCCTTAACGTGCGCTGGTACGATCCCTACGTGCCGCGTGGACAGGATAAGGTCACACGAACAACCCGCGTGGAGAACCTGCCCGATCTCCTACAGGACTGCGATGCGTTCAGCATCCACTGCTCACTCAACCCTGAGACGCGTCATATGATCGATGCAGCGGCTTTGGCCCTACTCCCACCTCATGCCGTGGTGGTTAATACTGCGCGTGGCCCCGTGATTGAGGAGCAAGCCCTGTACGAGGCTCTGCGCGCAGGGCGGCTTGCTGCTGCGGCATTAGATGTGCTTCAGCAGGAACCACCTGTGGAGAACGTTCTGTTCAATGCCTATCTGCGCGGTGAGCTGCAGAACTTACTGCTCACTTCGCACATTGCCTGGTACTCACAGCAAAGCGCGAGAGAGTTACGCCGCAAGGCGGCAGAAGAGGCTGGCCGCCTCCTACGTGGAGATCCTCCATATAACGTCGTTACATAGAAGAAGGCGAGTGTGTCGGCTACTCCACTCATCTGTTCGCAAAAACAGCTCTTGAAAGGCGTAGAAGTCGTGGTCAAAAAGGTGGGGCGCGACCCGCTGAGACTGTCTCTGGAATGAAAGGATGAAAGGGTGAAAAACCTGCGCGTCGGTCCGCTAGTGCGAGCCATTAGCTCCAACGAAGTCGCCATCTGGACAGAATGGAGCCATCGCTGTGAAGTGACGCTGACTGCCACCCCGACCGACCATCAGCAAGAACCTGGCACGTTTTCGGTACGCTCACAAACGGTCAAGATAGGAGGACGCTACTATGCCCTCTCCCGGTTAACTGGCCTGCTACCAGCCACCTGGTACGACTACCAGGTGAGCGATGCGGTGCAAGAGAGAGGGCCCTCATCTCCGGCAGAGGGGACAACCATACAATGTTTCCGCACGTTCGATCTTCCCGATGCTGGCAGCGCCCTGCGGCTGGCCTATGGCTCATGCCGCAAGTTGTCCACCGTTGAGCCGGATGCATTGAGCGCGCTTGGTCCCTGGCTGCTCCGTTCTCTTGACCAGCGAGAGTCGCTGTGGCCCCGCTTATTATTGCTCGTTGGGGATCAAATCTATGCGGATGACCGCTTGGGAAGGCCTGAACAGGCACATTCCTCGGCTCAACATGCTCACGCGTCCCAAATAGTTGCGGCGCAACCGTTTGAAGAGTTTGCACGCATGTACGAAGAGGCGTGGGCAGGTGATGAGGGGATACGCCAGGTGCTCGCTGTTCTGCCCACCTACATGATCTTTGATGATCATGAAATCGCCAATGGCTGGAACATTTCGCCTACGTGGCGAGCGCACGCTCTGCAGCAAGGGCTTGAACAAACGCTTGTGGATGGATTGGTAGCGTATTGGGTGTACCAGGGCTGGGGCAATATCGGTCTGCGGCGTGCAGACGAGCATACGTTGCTTGCCATCATGCAACACGCAGCGCACAACGGCGAGGATGCGCTGGAAGCCTTGCGAGAGTGCATGCGCCAAGTGGTCTACGAGGAAACTACCCCCCGGTGGTATTATGATATTCTGACGACGCCACCGATCTTTGTCGCCGATGTACGCGCCAGTCGTCCCGCTCTTTCGCATGGGACCGATCCTGCTGACGTTGTTCCCCGCATTATGAACCAGGAACAAATGGAGCAGCTGCGCGCCTGGTTGCAGGCACACAATGCATCAACCGCCTTGCTTGTGTCATCGGTACCCGCGATCCTGCCTCCCTTGATTGGCTTCGCTGAATACATGACAGGCGTACCACTTCTTCAGGGCGCATCTTCTGGTGCGTTACGCCGATTGGGACGTGTGCTGGCAGACGGACAACAGAAACTTGCTCGGCGCATGAGCTTTGATCACTGGCCGCGCTTTAACGCAACCTGGCGTGAACTTATCGCATTACTCGCCTCGCGCAAGCGGGATATCGTCATATTGTCGGGCGATGTGCACTTCTCTTATGCTATGACTGCACGTCGCGCCTTCTTCCCCACGCAGGGACATGCGGTGTTGTACCAGCTCGTAGCCAGCCCTTTCCGGAATACGTTGGAACGGCGGGATAAGCGCCTGGTACTCGTACAGGCCTGGATAAAACGAGCGGTCTATGGCGGATTACATACCCGCGTGCTCCCTCTTATACGGACAGAAGGGGCAAAGCGGGTCCCATCTGACATGCTGTGCCAAAATGTCGTCGCGCTGGTCACATGCTGGCCTCAAAGACGGGAGGTGGGAAAGTATTGTATTCGGCAAGTCTACCTGGGCGTCGAGAAGGAGACGTTGAAAGAGATAGCTTTTACGATGGTGAGCCGTGAGTAAACTGGCAGGTGGATTTCGAGGACTTGCCACATTGCCTTATCTCCGGAGGTTGAGGGCAGGACAAGCCTGATTTTGAAGGGGGGCGGATTAATACCTGTGCTGGCTACATATGATATCCAACGAGAAAAATGATAGTTTACCTCTTCAATTACCTTGTCATTTGACCCCTTCTATTCAAATTAAGTCAGGATAGGGAGAATATCCTTGCTCTTGCAGCCAGAAACTCATGTACTATAAAGCATACATCTGTCTTGCTTGTTCCCTTCATCAAGGTAAATGACAAGAAACTGCTTGTTGATTCTCTGAACATACGGAGGCACTCTGCGCATGCCTCTGGCAGTCGCATCTTCAGATATGCAGAAGAACGTATGCACTTCTTCGATAGTCATGATGGAGCCCACCCAAGATCGCGCAGGAGAGGACCTTGCCGCCTTCGCGATCTGGTGGCATTGGCCCAGCTTGTGGCTCGGGAATCTTCTGCTTGATCCCTTGATGCGGCCTGGCTCGGTTGAAGGAGTTCACATACGCGCCCAGCACCCGCTGGAGCTGCCTCTCATTGAGGATGAGCAGATGATCGAGGCACTCACGTCGTCCACTTCCCAGGAACCGCTCACAGATGGCATGCGCTCGCGGAGCGTAAGAAGGAGTGTTGAGCATCTCGATGGGACTCGTCTTGGCTAGCCGCGCGAAACCCACCCCAAACTTGCCAAGAGGTACGTGCAGTCCAAGCATCGGTAGGACATCGTGTGACGCCGATGTGGATCACTCGCCGCGAGTGCAGGAGGGTGATGAAGAAGGCGAAAAGCGAACGGAAGAAGAGGTCAGTGACTGGGAGAAAGTCGCAGGCCCAGATCTCTTTGGCATGGTTGCGCAGGAAGATCCTCCAGTTCTGGCGACTTAGTCGAGTCGTAGGCCCCTGTCTCAGATATTTCTGGATCGTACGTTTGCTGACGTGAAGCCCCAACTTTAATAATTCGCCGCGGATCCGTTCTGCTCCCCAGAGCCGATTTTGCGCCGCCATTTCCTTGATCAACGCTATGGATTCTGTGGGGATCTTTGGTTTGGAAGGTGCTACCCTGGATTTGTACTTCCAGAAGAGCCGAAATCCCTGGCGATGCCACCGCAGCAGCGTCTCTGGCTGAACGATGAGAAGTGCTTGCTTCCAGGTTCGAACTGCTCTTGCCAGAAGCACCAGGAGCATCCGATCCGCTCTGGTGCATGCGGGTCGTTTGACGCGTCGGCGGAGGATAATTAATTGCTGGCGCAGGAGCGCGTTTTCTGCCACGAGTTCCGACTTGCTTTTGGCAGCCTCTGTCAGGACCCCCAACAGGAGAGAGGTGGCGGTGTCCGGTTTGGTCCAGTCGATGAAGCGGTAGTGGAGTACTACAACGAGGTCCACTATGCTGCTGCGATGTTGGTGCTAAATGGTGCTGACCACCTCACCATTCAGGGCAATGGCGGTGGGTATCTCGGGTACCTCACAGCTTGGCTGATGTACCAGTTGCAGGGTGACCAGTACGCTGGCGGCGCCTTTGTAGCCGACCCTCCGGAGGTCAATACGAACCCGAGCTGGAGCTGGCAGGCAGAGAAGGACCTCTCCTAGGAGAAAATTCAAAACCGGGGTGCGGCATTGAGGCGCATATATCGTGCTGGCTACTTGGTGCATCTAATTCACGCCAGATTTGGTCATCAGGGAACGAGGATGAGCTTGCGACGGGCAAAGGCAGCCTGGCGCTCCCAGGCCTCGGCGACTCGCGCAAGCGGCACCGTTTCTCTCTCGACCGTGCAGCGGCCAGCAGCTGCGTGCGTTATGATTTCAGTGAGGGCTTCCGCTTTCTGCTCGTGGGTCAGCGCATTGTTGGTATAGCCAAGGATGGCATGCAGCCGACTGCGCAAGATGGCCGACTCAAAGCGCACGGTGGGTCCGGCGGCAGAGCCGATGTTGATCAGCCTTCCCTCAGTGCCAAGCACTCGAACGGCAGCTTCCGCCGGGAGGCCCCACACGGGGTCGATGACGAGGTGCAAGGGACCGTCACAGGCTGCTGCGATGCGTCTGCTGATCTCGTCCACGTCGTCGCCGGTGAGGTCGACGACAGCTTCTGCGCCGAGCGAGAGCGCACGTGTGCGCGCAGCCTCGTCCCGTGAGGCTGCAATCACACGGCCTGCCCCAAGCAATCTGGCAGCTTGCACCGCCACCTGTCCGACCGCGCCGCTGGCACCGAGAACAAGCACCTGCTCCCCAGGCTGGAGGTGACCGCGCCAGGTGAGCGCCATCCACGCAGCAATCGCAGACAGTCCGAGTGCTGCGGCAAGATCGTTATCGATCTGGTCGGGGAGCACGAGCGCTGACGACTCATCGATAACGCAGTAGAGCGCCATGCTGCCATCTCCAGGCTTCATGCCGGCATCGCAGGAGAACCACACCCGTTGTCCGGGCGCGAACCCATCTGCCTCCATCACGATGCCGACGCCCTGCACACCTGGAATATAGGGGAGTTGTGGCGCACCGAAGTAGGACTTGCCAGATGCACACAACAAATCTAACGGGCTGATGGGAGCTGCCATGACCCGTACCAGCGCCTGTCCTCTCGTGCGGAGAGGAAGAGGCAAAAAGAGATATTCAGGTGAAGCAGCGTGTGTACGGATTACTGCTGCGGGCATCTCGGTGTGGCTCATCATCTCCTCTCCTCAACGGTCAGTATCGCCGTGTGCGGCTGTTCCTGTATGAATGTTACTCCTGTGGAGATGGAGGCAACTATGCCCCATTCCCCTGTTTCTGTGCTGCCTGCGCACGCGCCTGGTCGGTGTAGGTGTACGGGTTATCTCTCAGCTCGACCACGGCCTTCTCAGGATTCATGGCCTCGTTCCAGGCTTGCTCGCCCATCTGCGCCCGCGCATAGTCAACCGTCTTCGCGACGGCCTGCTTGGCTCTGGTGAGATCAACACCGAGAAGATGATGGTCGTACTTGACGACGTTGCCATCGACCATCACCGTATGCACGTCTCCGCGCCCTGCCTGAAACACGACATGCCCGTGGGGATTGAGCAGCGGAAACATCACCGGAGATTGATCATTCTTAATCAGGACGAGATCGGCCTGCTTGCTCGGGGTGACACTGCCGATAAAGCTATCCATCCCCAACGCTTGAGCACCGCCGAGCGTCGCCCAGGTCACGACCTGCTCTGCGCGTAGATGGCTGAGCGTGACGGTTTCGTTGAGCTTGTGCGCCTCCAGATGCTCGCGGGTCCGGTCCGCGTTGAGTGTCGCGCGCATCGCGGAGAACAGGTCTGCACTCCACCATACGCTTGTGTCCATCGAAAGGGAAACTGGGATGTTATGCCGCCGGAGCAGCCACGTGGGCGGGTAGCCTTGACCAGCGTTTTGCTCGCTCTCTGCGGAGATCGATGCGTGGCCACCTGTGGCCGCGATGCGATGGTACGAGTCCTCGGACAGTGTTGCGGCATGCACATAGATGGTGGATGGGGTCATGAATCCATGTTCGTACATCAAACGGATGCTGTTATCGGTGGTAGCGCCCCGCACACCGGCGTGGGTCGTCACGGGCAGATTGAACTCACGCGCGACCTCGAACGCGGCTTTCTCGGGAAATGCCGGATCGCCGGTGACGTCGAAGGCAAGCTGCATGCGCAGCATATCTCCACGTCCGTCAATACGGCGCCGAATGAAATCTGCGAACTCAGGAGCCTTTGTCCATTGCCAGGGAGCGCCGAGCAGGTTGCCATACGCGAGGACGAAGCGGCCCGGAATCGCTTCAAGCGCATCAACCGCTGCATCCGCATGTGCGACTGTCTGCAAACCGTGAGACCAGTCGACCGTCGTTGTAACACCGGCGTCGATGGCTTCGATCGCGGCAAGGAGATTCCCGGCATAAATATCTTCAGGACGGAAGATCTTGCCCCAATTCAGATAATAGAATTGGAAATAGTTTGTGAGCGTCCAGTCGGCGCCGAACCCACGAAGCGCCGTCTGCCACATGTGGCGGTGGGTGTCAACCATCCCTGGCATGAGGATGCCGTCGGTTGCATCGATCTCCACCGTGCCATCTGGCACGACGAGTTGTCGTCCGACATCTGCGATGCGGTTGGCCACGACGAGGACATCGCCACCCTCGATTATCCCAAGCGACGGGTCAATGGTCAGCACGGTGGCGTTGCGGAACACCACCGGGCGGCCTGGCGCAAAGCGATTACTGTCTGCTGTTGAGATCTGGCTCATTGTACTCACCTCATTGTGTCTTGGCCGCCGGACGCCTCTGCCTGCGTCCTGGTAGCCGTATTGCGATACCTACCTTACAAAGGGTTGACGCTGGCGTTCAATCTTGTCCGTATGACGGACAGTCGTCCACTGATAAGATATTACACAATTGACGAGTCCATGTCAAGGATGACGTCAAAATTGAGGTGCAACGATTTCCTGACGAGACTCACTAGTGAAGGCCGGGTCGATACCCTCTCAGAGTGGTGGAGGCGAGAAGGTGCAAACTGATCTGGACATCGGGCACCGTTTCTGCTACGATGGGCGTAGAGAAAAAACTGGCGTATTCACTTGCACCTTGTGCGCAGGTGGGCGTAGATGTGCTAGCGGGAGAAATGATGCGCGGCGAAACAGGACCAGACTTCATCGAGGCACTGGCACGTGGCCTGGATGTCATCCGGGCGTTCGGACCCAACCGGTCAACAATGACTCTGAGCGAGGTGGCCGGGGCCACCGGCCTTGCTCGACCGACGGCACGCCGGATGCTGCTCACGCTTGAGGAACTGGGGTATGTCCGCGCGGCGCAGGGTGGCTTTGCCCTCACCCCACGAGTTCTGGATCTCGGCATGGCCTATATTGGATCGATCAGCATCTGGGATATCGCGCGACCCCACATGCAACAGCTCGTGGGACGCACGCATGAGTCATCGTCCATTGCACAACTCGACGGATCAGACATTGTTTACATCGCGCGCGTGGCGGTGCCGAAAATCATTACCATTACTGTAACCATCGGTACACGCTTTCCAGCCCTTCAGACCTCGCTTGGAAAAGTGTTGCTCGCCGAACTGCCGCCAGACGAACTGGAACAAGTGCTTGCCGAGCCGAGTCGCTCTGGTATCGCACCCCTCTGGAGGCCAGACGCTGAAGAGCGCGACCGTGTGCTGTGCGAGGTACGTACAAGAGGATGGGCGCTCGCCGATGAACACCTGGCCTATGGCATTCGCTCGATTGCAGCTCCCCTGCGCGATGGCACCAATCATGTGGTCGCTGCGCTTAACGTCACCGTTCACGCGGCAGAGACAAGCATTGAGACCCTGACTGGGAAGTATCTTCCACTGCTCTTGCAGACCACTGCGGCGATAAGCGCAGATTGGGCGCGTTGGCAGAGCCGTCCACAGGTGATCGTTGGCACCAATCCATCACATATACCTATCTAAAAAGCTCTGACCTTAGATATTACCCGTTGTGTCCCTTGACACGATCGCTCGCTATCGTCTATACTGGTTTTTGTCGGACAATGGTCCGTCATACGGACAAGCATCAACGCGTGAAGGCGATTGGTCACAATGAAAGAGCGCACACGCACGGCTCGCGCCGATCATGCGCCATCACTTTACCGGAAGGCGTGAACCCAATGCAGGAGCAGAACAACGAGAAGAACACGCAGGGCGCCGAACGCCGACCTGGCCCGCTCGACGGCCTGCTAATCGCCGACTTCTCACGCGTGCTCGCCGGCCCGTATTGCACCATGCTGCTTGGTGACCTCGGCGCAACGGTGATTAAGGTCGAGGGCCCTGCAGGGGATGATACTCGTACCTGGATGCCCCCGGACCGCGACGGTGTGGCGACCTACTACCTGGCTATCAACCGCAACAAGCGCTCAGTCGTTCTCGATTTCAATGACCCCTCAGATCTGCGACTGGTCCACGAACTCGCTGCACGCGCCGATGTCTTCATCGAAAATTTCAAGCCCGGCGGCCTCAAGCGCTTCGGCCTGGATTATGACGCAGTCCAGCAGCGAAATGCCGGAATCATCTACGCCTCCATCAGTGGTTTTGGGACGGCGCAGGGAGCATCTCTTCCCGGCTACGACCTCATCGTGCAAGCGATGTCCGGATTAATGAGTCTGACGGGTAGCCCCGATGGCCCTGCCTATCGCTCCGGCATCTCGGTGTTCGATGTGATAGCCGGGCTGCATGCGGCCATCGGCATCCTGGCTGCCCTCAATCATCGCAATCACACTGGTGAAGGCCAGCATGTGGAAGCACAGGTGAAGGCCAGCATGTGGAAGTCAGCTTGTACGCCTCGGCACTCTCAGGAATGGTCAACCAAACGTCCGCTTATGTGGCTGGTGGTGTCATTCCTGGTCGCATGGGGAACGCCCATCCCAGCCTGTTTCCTTACGAGTCGCTGCCGGCAGCGGATCGAGACCTTATTGTCGCTGCCGGGAATAATGGGCAGTTCAGCAAACTCTGCGAGGTTCTCGACCTTCCTGAGCTGCCGCATGATCCCAGGTTTGCGAACACCCGGGATCGCACCCGCAATCGCGAGGCTTTGCGCCCGCTGCTGGTTGAACGGCTGCGCACCAGAACAGCAGATGAGTGGTTTCGCAGATTGAGCGCCGCAGGTGTGCCGTGCGGCCCGATCAACAATATTGAAGGGGGGGTTACGTTCGCCCACGAAATCGGACTCGATCCAATTGTCAAGGTTGGCGCGGGGGATGATTCTGTGCCACTGATTCGTCACCCGATTTCGTTCACCCCGACGCCTCCGCGCCACGAGCTGCCACCTCCGGCGCTCCGCCAGCATAATGAGCAGATTCGCGCCTGCCTCAGC
>WNFJ01181516.1_pt3 | contig 10321 bp, 10 predicted proteins | sample 5400461 | NCBI WGS metagenome assembly WNFJ01 (sample SAMN13153349, study PRJNA577476) | soil metagenome | isolation source: 115 cm saprolite on Douglas fir-dominated hillslope | place: USA:California | collected 2013-09-17
CCTGCCCCTACAGAGTCGAGGGATCCCAGTCATCCCAGGCCGTGCATCAAGCATTTGCTGGTTTCGGCGCGCAGCGGATCGAAAGGAGGACTCGTCTGGAAAAAGGCGAAAGACTGGGTCCTAGGCGTTCACGGGTGTGAAGTGAACAAGATTCCTGGATTCATTAGTTAATTCACCCGCTTGCTGGGACGATTGTCTTATCGACCTCGTGAACCGCTAAGAGCCTGACCTGAAGCTCGCGCCCGGCCCGGCTTCCCTCGAATCAATCCGCGTGGCGAGCTCGAGGAGTTTGCTCCGCGTAGAGACTTCGCCCCGGGAGGGGCTGCGCTCGCTGTCGCCGACAGGCTGAATCCGGTGGATGCCCCGCCGGTGCTCCAACTGGTCGCATTCTAGCTGCCGAACCAAGCAGCTGCGCTGCGATGGGTTATGGCTCGCCCAAGGTGCCAGCAGAGAGCGAGGCACGGTCCTGCTCGAGCACGTAGCGACCCCGAATCAGCTCGTCCACTGCCGCCGCGCGCATCGCCGAATACTGTTCCTGGCCATCGGGGTAGAGCTCCGCGATCGAAGCCCGGTCATCGCCTTCTGTCGGGACGTCCGGAAACCGGATGTACGAACCGGACAGGTTGCAAGCTTCTCCCTGCGAATGGGTGATCGCGCGAAGGTTGCGGCCCGCGTAGGTGGCGTATGGCACCGAGATCTCCGGCGGCACGATGCCGCCCATCGGATTGCCATTCGCGTCGGGCCTGGTCACGAATACCGGATAGGGCGCACCGATCAGAGGAGGCTCCTCGCTATGGTCGACCAGATTCAATCGGTTGAGCGCGTCGAGGCTGTAGGGAGCGCCCGGGATGGTTGGGTAGAGCTTCTGCGCCTCCTCGATCGGCACGAGCGTCCCCTGGTCGCGGTTGGGGTAAGCGCTCGCCGGCGGCGTCGTGCGTCGAGTCACCCACTGGTCGAGCGCGACCAGCAGCGCCCGCAGGTATGGGGTCATCGGAATCGGGTCTTGGAACTGCTCGCAGATTCCCCTCATCCGGGATGAGTCGGGCGTACCGCCCCCGTGCTGCGCGCCCGCGACCATGTAGACGCGCACGTTCTGCGGCAGCTGCAAACTCCCGCCGCCGGTGTCGGTCACCACCAGCGATGCGCGCGCCTGCCAGGTCTCGCTGTCGCTGTCGACCTGCACGACCTTCGGGCAGGTCTGAGCACGCGAGCATCGGACCAGGACCCCGTCGGTTCGCTCGCTGATCGGATCAAAGGTCGTGGTGTAAGTGAAGGGGAACTGATCGCCTGGGAACGTGTGATCTTCGTGCTGCCGCGAGAAGCGCCCCGCTTGCGAGAACTGGACGTTGAGCGACGTTTTGCGCGCGCCGGGGATGACGGGAAGAATGCCGTCGAACACCTGGCGGTGAAAGATGTCGGAATTGAAACCCTGGTAGACCAGGTCCTTCAGGAAGCGGCCGCTCTGCGAAACGCCATAGCCAAAGGCAGCCCTGAATCCGTGGCGGTGATGGCCTTCTGAATCGCCGTGCCGATCGCCATAGCGCATGAAAGACACCAGGTCCCGCGTTGCCGCGAACCCAATGCCGTTCACGATCGGATCGGTCGCCACATAAACGAGCTCGTAAATCGCCCCTTCGTCAAAGCCGGCGGCCTTGGTGACAGTGACGTTGTTCGCGTCATCGAAGGTGAAACTGGACTGCGGCAGCATCTGGCGCTCATCGGTTTCCTTCTCGCGCACCGTCAAGGTGGCGCTGGAGGGGTCCAGCGAGGCGGTGGGATAGGTCAGGTATCCGGTGAAATTGGTTGGGCGGTTGGTGAACGGAAACCCGCCGTTCCCGCCGGAGTCTGGCATGTATTCCTCGCGGCTGAGCCCGACGATCGGCTCACCCTGATGGATGGCGACCGGGAAGTGTCCCTTCAAAGTCAACGGGTTGCCGTCCCACAGCTCCCCCTGCCAACCGCTCCACAGGATCGTGTAGTGCTGCGACATCCAGAACCCGGTGCCAGAGTCGTTCGGGTCGGGCGCCGCGCCAGGAGCTGGGACGCCGTTGCCGCGGTTCACAACGGAGTAGATCAGCTTCTGATTGCCGGTGCCGACGACCGAGGGTTGCATGATCGCGATCTCCACGTGGTACTCGACGTGGTGGCGCGAGTTTCTTGGCGCGTTTCGGATGTTGACGATGCCGGCGTTTGCCGGCGCGGTGGGATCGAGCTCGCCGTAGGCCACGCCGTTGAGGAGNCCCGGCACGGGCGTGGTTTGGGTAATGTCGATCCGGGTGATTCCGACGTTGCGCCGGTCATCGTCGGCCTCGCTGCGCCCCGCCAGCAGCAACGCTCCAAATAGTAGAAGACTTGCATTGAATTTCTTCATCGTAGACCCCCGTCGTGGTGATGTGTTTGGCGCGACTCGCGGGCTGCTTGTAGCAGAGACAACAGCTCAAGCAACTGCCAACGGGCTGGCCTGTCTACAGGTAAACTCCAGTGTCGTTTGACCGCTCCTCGCGGTCGGCCCGAGAATTCCGCAAACGCCCTTCAAGGGAGCTTTTTCGTGCTCGCTAAATTCCACGCGGCGGCCATTTCCCTGGCGGTCGCGGCCATCAGTTCAATGAATTGTAGTTCGACATCGCGCATTTCGGATGGGGGAAGCCCAGATGCCGGAGGCCCAGATGGGGGAGGCAGCAACATCGGAGTCGATGCCGGCGTCTCTGTTCTCCAGCACCACAACCATCCCTCGCGAGACGGCACGTATGTCGATGCCGTTCTCACCAGGGCCGCTGCCGCAGGAATGCACCTGGATCCTGCGTTCAATGCGGCAATCCAAGGACCCACCTACGCACAGCCGCTATACCTCGACAACGGTCCCGGTGGTCGGGATCTGATTTTCGCCGCGACCGCACAAAACATTGTCTACGCCTTGGACGCGGCAACCGGTTCGATCGTATCGCAGCGAAATCTCGGGGCCCCGGTTCAGCTCGCACAGTTTCCATGCGGCAACATCGCTCTGCTCGGAATCACCGGGACTCCGGTGATCGATCTTGAAACGCGAACGCTCTTTGTCGATGCCATGACGACGCCCAACCAGGGCGCCACCAAGAAACATCTCGTGTTTGGACTTTCGATCGATGACTTGAGCATCCGCACGGGCTGGCCGGTGGATGTTTCGGCCGTTGTCACGTCGCCTTTGCAATTCAATTCCGCAGTACAAAACCAACGCGGGGCCCTCGCACTTCTCAACCGAACGCTGTACGTCCCGTATTCAGCCTTTTTCGGCGACTGCGGCGACTATCACGGATGGGTGCTCGGTTTCCCGCTGGCGAATCCCTCCGCCGCGCGTCTGGGCACCGAGCGGAATTGCCACCGATGGTAGCTCCCTGTTCGTCGCGACCGGGAACACGTTCACACCAGCGGTTTGGGGAGATGGTGAAGCCATTATTAGGCTTCCGCCCAGCCTGGTTTTCAGCGCGCAGCCCGCCGATTTTTTCCTCCCCAACGACTGGAGATACCTTGATGACACCGACCTGGATTTGGGAGGAGTTGGACCCGTGCTGTTCACGGTGCCCGGCCCGGTTCCAGCGAGCTTCGCCGTGGCGCTCGGGAAAAACGGTATGGCTTATCTGCTCGATTCGAGGAATCTCGGCGGCCAGACCCTGGGAGGCCTGTTCAGCGCCACGGTGACTGCCGATGGAATCATCACCGCGGCCGCGGCATACACGACATCTCAGGCAAGCTACGTGGTGTTCCCCGGTCAAGGAACGAGTTGTCCAGGCGGCGCGGCGGGAGATTTTGCCGCAATAAGAGTGAACAGCAGTCCGCCCTCGTTCACCACTGCGTGGTGCGCCACCCAGAACGGAGCCGGGGCGCCGATCGCGACCACAACCGACGGCCGCGCGAATGCCATCGTCTGGTCAGTGGGCGCGGAAGGCGACAACCGTTTGCGAGGATTTGACGGCGATACCGGACAAGTCCTCTTCGCAGGCGGAGGCTCGCTGGAAGCGATGGGTAACGTGCGGCGCTTCCAGACGCCAATCGTGGCAAAGGGCCGGATCTTCGTCGCCGCCGACGATCGCGTTTACGCTTTCAAGCCCTGATCGGCGCCCGCGCGAGATAGGGAGCTTCGAGCTCCGCTTGCGCTACCGCTATGAGCTGATTGTCCTCGACGACGAGTGCAAGCCGGACACCGGCGTACAAGTGGCGACCAAGGCGGCCGCTGACAAATCCATCGTCGCCGGCGTCACCCATTACTGCTCGGTGGTGGCGGCGGCGACCGTCGACACCCTTCACAAACTAGGACTGCCGACCGTCGTCTGGGGCGCGGTGCCGCCGGACATCACCTACGGCCACAAGTTCAGCTTGGCTTGGGAAAGTTCCTCCCAGCTTGTGACCGGCTTCCCGGCTCGAGTGGGCGGTTCGGCTACGACCTGACGAACCCGATTTCCGTGAACGGCGTAGGCGGAGAGTTCGTCTACCTCAACACTCTCCGCGCCCGTAGCGGAGTGAGCGTGTTCTTTCACAGGCTCGGAAGCGAGGTATCCCGAAGGAAGGGCCACCCCCAGCGCTTGGGACCTGTTGGCGAGCCTGACCCCGCGGTGCCGCGGTGCGTATCGCTGGCAGACAGTACACGCCGACCTCGACCTGATCGCACGAATTGAAAGCTCCAAGCTCGGTTTGCGCGAGGCCCTTCGCCTCGCCGTCGACCAGGCCGCGGAGATCAACTACCTGCCGCCCGTGGCGAGCACTGGCGGAGGGGCGACGAGGATCCAATCCATTTTCACGCATCCATCAACCGGTATCACGACTGTCACGTCCGCAAACGTCCAATCAAGCAATTTCGAAGTCCGCAGACGTCCAACATGTGCCTCAGCGTCGCACTAGCGTGACCAGTCGCGAACGGCCGATCTCGCTGACGCACGCAAGGACCTCAATCAAAGGAGTGGGACATGAAATTGAAACGAACAACGAATCGATTGGCACTTCTCACACTGGCGGCACTCGCGACTGCCATTTCCGCGGCAGCACAGACAAGCTACAGAGTGGACACGCTTCCTAGCCTCGGCGGAATATCCGCAGCCGTTAGCAGCATCAACAATCGCGGGTGGGCAAGTGGAACTGCCGATCAGCCCGGTGACACTGTTTCTCATGCCGCCCTTTGGGTCGGCGAGCATCTCATTGATCTCGGCAGTCTGGGAGGAGCTGGTACGAACAGCGCGGTTGCCTGGGGAGTCAAAGCTGATAATGGAGTGATTGTCGGCATCTCCGATACGAACATCGACAATCCCCTTGGCGAGTTCTTTTCATGCTGGCCCTTCTACGCCCTGGGGTCACCCACCGGAAAGATATGTCACGGGTTCAGATGGCGGAACGATGTGATGACGGCTTTGCCGCCGTTTCCGGGCGGCTACAACAGCTATGCCACGGCGGCCAACAACCGTGGCCAAATCGTGGGATGGGCAGAAAACGGCGTACATGATCCAACTTGCGACCCCAATTTCCAGGTGTTGCAGTTCCGGGCAGTGAGCTGGCAACCGGATGGAACAATGCGGGAGCTTCCGCCCCTGCCAGGTGATTCCACCAGCGCTGCGACTGCCATCAACGACGACGGCCAGGTGGTTGGCATTTCGGGCAGCTGCGATGTCGCGGTTGGTCGCTTTAGTGCGCGTCGTGCGGTTCTATGGGAAAACGGTGTTCCCACCGATCTGGGAAGCCTGGGCGGTGTGGCATGGAACACAGCCACCGCAATCAACAATCAGGGTACGGTGGTCGGCTTTTCGAATTTGCCGCCATCACCAACGTTTCCTCCTGGGGCGAGACATTACCAGGCATTCATCTGGACAAGAGAAACTGGCATGCAGTCGCTGCGAACGCTGCCAGACGATATTCGCAGCGTTGCTAACGACATTAACGAGCAGAACGAGGTTGTCGGCACCTCCCGAGGTGGCCCATACGGGACCCGCGCCTTCTTGTGGCGGAACGGCGTCATGACAGACCTCAACACTTTAACCCTGGGTCGATCACCATTCCTGCTGACTGGCAATAACATCAATGCCCGCGGGGAGGTGGGAGGTGAAGCATTCGCCCCCAATACGGGGGATGCGCCAGCCTACGTCGCTTTTCCGACTTCGGACTCTGACATGTCTGCTGGGGTAGCTACCCCTGCGGCTCTCGCTCAACCAATTCCCGAGAATGTAAAGCGGCGAGTGCGAGATCGCTTTGATGCTGATGTCAATCAGTGATGATTCGAGGGTGCCCGGCGCTATACCGTAACCGGGCGCCTCCTGGCCATGCAGTGATAGGAGTGTTGAATCAATCCGCTAATCTTTCTTCCGTATCGGGCTGGCTGATGCTTCTCACCATTGTGTCCGCAGCACTCTTGGCCATGCGAGTCCCCCTCCCGTGTTCGATTTTTGAGAGGTACATTGCTGCGTAAGCGCGCCAAGGCCTCCAAGCGTCCGCACGCCGTTCAAGCTCGCGAGAAGTCCTGACGCCCAGACCGCGTTGAAGCCCACGATCACCGGAAGGAAACGCATCCGGCTCATTAAGGGCTCGCATTGCAACATACTGCGCGGTCGATTCCCGGATCCCTGCTGCGCAAGTTAGTCGCGTCAAGAAGTCGTCCAAATCCAAAATACCTTCAAAATGGATTTGTCCGTTACAAATAGCTCGGGCCAAAGCTCTTATTGTCTCAGCCTTGGAAGCAGGCAATCCCAGGCCAGCAAGGTCCGCGTCGGCAAGTGATTCGGCAGTGGGGAAAAGATGAGTGAGACCAGGTGCGCCGATGAACGGCTGTCCAAACGCTCGAACCATACGAGTGATAAGCGATGTTTCACCGGCAGCGCTGATTTGTTGTCCGAGGACGGCACACACAGTGAGCTCGAACGGATCCCAACCGCCGGGAACGCGCAGCCCAGGTGCGGTCTCCGCGAGTCGCCGCAGTGTCGGCTCGCTTCTGAGATTTTTCACAATGTCGGCCCAGTCTGCGTTCAGATCGAACATCGCTCGGACTCGCTCAGTGATGAAGAACAGCGAACGGGGATCCGCAATCTGAACGCGAACCACGAGAGAATCTCTGGCTCTGTCAAGTGACACTTCGAAATAACCCGGGGACTTCTGTATCAAAATGGAACGCCGATAAGTGCGATCGATTATGACTTCGACGCCGGGCGTTGCCTTTTTGGCCAGAAACGTCAGCAGGCTTTGCCAATCGTAGGGCGGGCGGTATGGAAGCCGAAAAAGATACTGATCTTCCGGCTGGACCTCTCTTTGACGAGCCAAATGCCGGATCTGGGTTGGAGTTCGATGATAGACCTTGCGGATTGCGGCGTTGAATCGTCGCACGCAACCGAAGCTCGCTGCGATGGCGACTTGACCCATGGGCAAAATCGTTTGGTCGATAAGTTGTTTGGCGAACTGTAGGCGTCGCGTTTGTGCTACCGCACTCGGTGTCGCCCCGAGGTGTTGAATGAACAGTCGACGGAGGTGGCGTGATCCAACTCCGACTCGTTCAGCAAGGCCCTCGATCCCAGCCTCGTCCAGGCCGCTCTCGCTGATTAACCGCAAAGCGCGTGAGACAGTGGTTGGAGTGCCCAACCATGCCGGAGTTCCGGGCGAGCACTCTGGTCGGCAACGCAAGCAGGGACGGAAACCTGCTTCGGACGCTGCAACAGCAGTTGGAAAATAACGAACATTGCTCTCTTTACATGTCCGCGCCGGACAGATCGGGCGACAGTAAATCCTGGTGGTAAGGACGGCTATAAAAAACTTGCCATCAAATCGTGCGTCCCGCGACAACCTGGCCCGTGAACAAACCTGCCAACTCAGCTGCATGCCCATCGCGAGCCGAATCATAGGGCAGCTCGAATTCGACACGTTGGACGTTTTCGGACACTGTACGATTTCTGGCTGACGAGCGAATGAAGCAGGCGTATTTGGGAGACGGGGTCAATGAGTCCACTTAACGAGCTCAGCGCAACTGAGGCGGTAGATCTGTTGTCCCGCCGTGAAATCTCGGCAGAAGCGCTTGCCCGGGCCTGTCTGGAGCGAATCCGCAAGCGCGATCCGGAGCTCCAGGCGTGGCAGTTCCTGGATGAGAAGCGCGCGCTTGCGGAGGCCCGAGAGGCCGACCGGTCCCCCCAAGGACCGCTCTACGGGATACCGGTGGGCATCAAGGACATCATCGATACCGCCGACATGCCCACGGAGTACGGCTGTTCGCTGTACCGGGGACACCGGCCCGCCGCCGATGCGGCGTGTGTCGCCGCGCTTCGCCGATCGGGCGCGGTCATCCTCGGCAAGACGGTCACCACGGAGCTGGCGTACTTCACACCCGGGAAAACGCGGAACCCGATCCATCTGGGGCACACGCCGGGTGGGTCGTCGAGCGGTTCCGCCGCGGCGGTCGCGGATTCGATGGTCCCGATCGCGCTCGGAACCCAAACTGCTGGCTCGATCATTCGGCCTGCCTCCTACTGCGGAGTGATCGGACTTAAACCGACGTTCGGAGAATTCCCGATGGCGGGCATCAAGCCGCTGGCCCGATCGCTGGACACGCTCGGGGCTTTCGTGCGCCGCCTGGCCGACCTGTCGTTGCTCTACGAAGCGTTCAGCGGCGGTGCCTGGTCCGTGTCCGCTGTCCCCACCCCGCCCCGGATTGGCGTCTGCCGCACCGAGCAGTGGCCGATGGCCTCCGCGGAGGCACAATCCACCCTGCTCCGGTCCGCAGAAGCCCTACGCGGAGCCGGCGCCCGCGTGGAAGAGATCGAGCTCGACGAGGGCTTTCGCGGCTTGCACGACACGCAGAAGGTGGTGATGGCCTTCGAAATGGCGCGGGAGCTCAGGCGCGAGCGCGACGAATACGCCGACAAGCTCGGGCCACAGCTCCTCCAGCTCTTCGCCGAAGGCGATGCGTATCCCCCCAGCCAGTACCAGGCAGCGCTCGCCAAGGCGGCAGAGTGTCGTCGGCGAATCAGCTCGGTATTCGGAAGGTTCGATGTATTGCTCACGCTCAGCGCGCCTTCCGAGGCGCCCGCCGGGCTTACCTCAACGGGGGATCCGATGTTTAACCGGGTTTGGACGCTGCTTCACCTCCCTTGCGTCAACCTGCCTGCCGGACGCGGCGAGAAAGGCCTGCCGATCGGCGTGCAGCTCGTCGGGCCAGCAAAGGGAGACGCGAGGCTACTTGCCGCGTCGAGCTGGGTAGAGCCCGTCCTGGCGGCCGGAGGCGAACGAGCATCGAGCTGATCAGCGCCGTAACTCGATCGGCTGCCCGTGCGGCGTCTCGCGCGCGGCGCGGTCCCATTCGCCTCTGCAAATCACCAGCTCCTCGGTTGTGACCAGGCCCTTTTCCGCTGCGATCTTCTCGAGGGCGGCGAGCCAGTAGTGGTAGTAGCGCGAGCCGTCGTCCTGCTCGCCGCGCTCGCGTGCGGAGGCGATCTCGTCGGCCAGGCGCGCCGCCCACTCCTTCCAGGTGAAGTGACCGCCCTCATGCAGTTTCACTGCCATCGCGAAGGCTTGCGCCTCCCAGGGCGCGCGAAAAACCGGCCCTTGCTCATCGCGGGGGATCGCCGGCAACTCTCGGAGATCGGCACTCATGCGGCGTCCAGGTGGTCGTCCCACAGATCCACGTACACGCTGTCGCGAGGCGAGGCCTCGGCGCCCCACAGCTCGCGCGCGGTGAAGCGGACGCTGTAGACGTGCTGCGGCTTCTTACCGAGCCCCATCGCGTTGGTGTCGGCGAAGATGAAGACGCCGTGATCGCGATCGCGGGTGTGGCCGGTGGGGTTGATGTTACGCGCGACCACGCGATCGCCTGGCTTGAACTTCGAGGGCACTTCGTCATCGAGCCGGGCCGCGCGGCGATTGCTGAGCGCCTTCGCCACGTCGATGAACCTGAGCATCCGCGCATCCGTCGCCTTGGCTTCGGGTCGCCCGGTCTCCAGCTCCTTCGCCGTCACCAGGCCCCGGTCGACCAGCAGCTTGCGAAGCCCCCAGAGCCAATGCTCGTAGTAGGTCGTGGCGAGGTACTCCGCCGCCGGCATCTGCTCGCGGGCGAAGCGCGAGATGTCGATGTTCCACTTGCCGAGAAAACCCGACGCCAGGTTGAGCGCGAACGTCTTCGCTTCCCACTCGGCGTGGAAAACCGGCTCGTTCTTCTCGACCTCGACGGGGCCAAGACCGTGCATGCCGCCCATGTCGTGTACCCCGTTCATCGCCGACTCCTCTCTGGAACCACCACCTTCGCCACCCCGATCATCGCGTCGCGCGTGACGATGGCCGCCAGCTGGTCTTCGCTCCAGTTTTCCGTCCCCGCCGGCCGTTCGGGGAGCAC
>WNFJ01379829.1_pt1 | contig 10321 bp, 6 predicted proteins | sample 5400461 | NCBI WGS metagenome assembly WNFJ01 (sample SAMN13153349, study PRJNA577476) | soil metagenome | isolation source: 115 cm saprolite on Douglas fir-dominated hillslope | place: USA:California | collected 2013-09-17
AAAGGCGCATCCGATTTCAAGCTGATGAATCGCAAAGCTGTCGATGCATGGTTAAGAATGCATGAGCGCAACGTGTTCTTTCGCGGAATGACTGTCTGGATGGGGTTCACTACCGTGCAGATTCCATTTGAAGTCGTTCCACGCTCAGCAGGTCAATCCACCTGGTCAGTCTTGAAACGCGTAAAGCTAGCTCTGGTCGGAATTACTGCTTTCTCGTCGTTCCCGTTACACCTTGTTACCTTTGCGGGCATCGTTTTTCTTGGAATATCAGTTCTCTTGGGACTGCAAACGTTATATCTGAAGCTGGTGGGCCGTGCTGTCAGTGGTTTCGCCACAGTCATTCTGTTGCAGCTGATCGTCGGAAGCCTGCTAATGATTAGTCTAGGTATTATCGGCGAATACCTGGCTCGTATTTACGAGGAGGTAAAAGGTCGCCCACGATATTTGGTGCGCGAATCGATCGAATCTAACCAGATCTCGTCCGGGAAGGAGACCTCAGACAGAATACTCGGTCTAGAACGTCACGATTGTTCATGAGATAATTCCACCCCGCTAAGCATCTGTTCTGCAGAATCGGACTCGTTGAAACGTTGTGGTTCTCCGATGCTTTCATTTCTCGCACCCATTTACAGATCAATTATGCTGACTCGGTTCCCCTCCATGTTCAGAACGTAGATTTTTCCGTTGGCCAAAGCGAGCGCGGACGGCCGCTCCAGTCGGTCCGGGGGTTTTGGCGTCAAACTGCCAACCTTCTTACCGTTCAAATCAAACACGAGGATTGAATCCATGTTTGCACTGGATGCGTATAACCGACCTGTCTTTGTGTCTACCCCCAGATCTTCAAAGCCCTGAGGCTGTCCCCATTCTGGAACCGACCATTTGGCTAGAAATTTTCCATTTGAATCAAATATCTGAATCCGCCTGTTAATTGGGTCAGCCACATAAACCTTATTGGTCGTAGAATCGACAGCGACTGAGGTAGGGTCATCAAACTGGCCGTCGCCAGTTCCTTTGCTGCCCCAGGTCGATAACACTCCTCCGTCGGGGCTGAACCTGATGACGCGAGTATGGCCTTGATCGACGACATAAACTGAGTTGTCGGAACCGATGGCAATCCGCCGCGGTCCGTAAAATCCGAGTTCCGCGTCTTTCCACTCGGCGCCGAATGTACCGTTCGGAGCAAGTTTCTGCACACGGTGATTGCCAGCGTCCGCGACATAGATGTGGCCAGCGCGATCAATGGCGACCCCACTTGGCCGGGATGATTCACGGTGGTTTCCCTCGGTTCCTATCGTGGTTACAAACGCTCCAGTGGGAGAGAATTTTTGGATCCGACCGTTACCGGTGTCGGCTACGAAAAAATTCCCGCTGCCATCTATCGTAATTGCAGTCGGAGAATCAAATTGTCCATTACCGCTTCCCTTACTGCCTCGAAACATGTTAGCAGTTTGTGTAGGCATGGAGGTCAACCCTGGAGCAGCAGGGAATGATCTGACGCGCTCCTGAAGCTGGCGAATCTTTGTGTTAGGAATATTCAAGACATAAAAGCGCCTCATTCTTCCGCCAAAGGAAAGGGAAAGAGAGTCTTCTGTTCCGAGATCGCCTACGGATTGGAACATTCGGATTATCCGTTCTGTTTTTGGATCTCTTTCCCAGATCAGCTTTAGATCCTTATTGCTAGGAACATAAGTTGAGACAGCCTTTTTGTTTGCGTTCCACACGTCCTGCTCGGTCATGACGAAGAAAAACGGGTACTCACCACAAAAGGACAGAACCTTGGCATCATCGTAATCACGCAAAAACAGATGAATAATTGAATAAGCGTCATCTTGGCAGACGAATGTGTCATATGGGGCATCCGGAATTCCTTCAATCCGGTTGAACTCGTTGTGTTCCAGGTGAGGAGGAGCGGGATGTGCCTGGCCGGCAACGACGTGTCTTAAGAAACGCGAGACAGCGACCTCGTGTTGCGCGTAGTAGCGAATCGAAAACGGACTTTTGGTCTTACTGTAGATGTACCGAACGGATGGGACCAGCCCGTCCAACAGTATTAGCGCCGCTACGGCGCCGGCAACTACTTGCACGCCGGGCCACGGCCGCAGCTTTAACAGCCAAGCAACCGTGAAGCTCATCAGAATCATCCAGAATGGGATGGGTAGAAGCAGCCGGTTCTCTATAGCCTTTGTGACGAACGCTCCGACAATCGGAATTGTCGCCAGGAGCACAATTTCGAAGCGCTTCTCCCAGACTGCGAGCACAACTCCTGGAACTAAGAACCAATAATACGGCAGAGGTATAGGCAGAGTATCTGGAATAAAGAACCGGAGAGCCGGGACACTAAAAAAGCAGCTCCGAAGCTGTTCGATAAAAGGCCTGATTCCGATTGGAAACGGGGCTGACTGCATCGCATGCCCGAAATCGCGCAGAAAACTGGATTCATAGAAGGTGTAGTTCTCGCGGTTAAACATGATATAAAGGACGATTGAGGCGGCGCCCGCTAGAAAGCCATACGCGACCAAGGCCAGCGAGCTCCAAGTACCGCTTTGCTTTAAGCGCCTCCAATAACATAAAGCGTACAGCGGTGCAGCAACCGCCAGCCCCAGGAGATATTGCTTTCCGGATATGGAGCTGGCCAGGCAAAGGCCTGCAGCGAGGCCGCCCAGCGTGAGGCAAAATGGCGAGACGTTCCTAAACCCTACGTGCAGAAAGTAGAGAGAGACAACAGCCAATGCCACCGCCATCGGATAGCGGTACCCGGCAAAGGTGTAAATGAACGCAAACGGCAGGAAATTAAAAACGAGTGCCGTAACCGAAGTGACAATATAAGAACGAAAAAACAGATCGACGAGGAGGAGAGTGAATAGGAACGTCGTGAACCAAATAACAAACAACGCCGCTTCATACGACAAGATGTTAAATCCAAACAGGCGAAGGAACCCCAAAACATAGTAATGAAATAGCGTTTCCCGGGAGATAGGAGCATGAAACCAAGCCGGCTGGTACGGATGACCGATAACATAAGTTTTTAGATACCAGAGGTCCCAGCCGGACTCATCAAAAAGGGCGTCTCCGTTCCAAGGCGCAGTGCGGAAATTCCAGAGGTGCGAGATTACAAAAAACAAGGTCCAAAACAGAAAAAATGCTGCTTTTGGATTTGCCAAAGACTTGAAACGGCCAGCCAGTTCCCGCGGGCTTGCTGTAAAAGCAGCAAGCAAAAAAAGCATGCTGAGCAGCCACCCGACTGGCTGCCATGGGTCTGCCCAACTCGCTTTTCGATAATGCGCGGTAGCGCCAACGACGCAGATCACCAGACTGATAACTGACAAGGCGAGCAACAGAATCCTCGTCGTAAAAAGTCGTGATTTTCCGTGCGCTAATTCCACAAGTCTGCGGATCTGTCCTGCCCAATGAACCCGCTAAGCCATAACGATTATACAGCTGATGGCTCGCTATTCTGTTTATAGATCAATGACACTAACGCGATTCCCCAGCATGTTCAGGACGTACAGCTTCCGGTTTGTCAACGCCAACGCTGAAGGTCCGTCGAGCCGCTCGGGAGGCCTTGGCGTCAGACTGTTAATCCTATTGCCATTCAAATCATACACGAGCACTGCGCCCATGTTTGCACTGGATGCGTATAATCGACTTTTTGTCGAATCTATAGCGAGATCTTCGAAGCCATGTGTGCGTCCCCACTCCGGAACCGACCATTTGGTTAAAAACTTTCCATTCGAGTCAAAGATCTGTATTCGTCTGTTAATTGGATCGGCCACATAGACTTTGTTGGTTTTCGGATCAATTGCTACAGACGTCGGATCGTCAAACTGGCCATCCCCACTTCCTTTGCTGCCCCAAACTGTCAAGACCCGGCCCTCGGCGCTAAACTTAGCGATTCGCGTGCGACCTTGATCGAGGACATAGACCGAATCATCCGGACCGACAGCGATCCGGCGCGGGCCGTAGAACCCAGGCGCTGGCCCCTTCCACTCGTCGACGACAGTGCCGTCGGACGCCAGCTTCTCCACAACGTGCTTGGAAGCGTCGGCCACGTAAATGTTGCCAAGTTTGTCGATGGCGATTCCGTTAGGGGCACCTAACTGTCCATAGCCGATTCCCTTGATTCCCATTGTGCTGAGAAAGGTCCCAGTCGGGGAGAATTTCTCGACTCGGCCGTTATTCGTGTCGGAGACCAGAATGTTTCCGCTAACATCAACGGCAATTCCTGTTGGGGCATCAAACTGCCCCCTGTCGCTCCCTCTACCACCGTCAAACATGTTAGTCACACCCTCAGGCAGGGCGCTCAGATTGGCAGGCGGTGTATCGGGTATCTTGTAGATGGTCAGTGAATTATATCTGTTCTGTTTGTCCTCAAAGACCTTGGGAAAGTAAGTGGCGTAAAGCTGTTCGTTCGGTCGCTTGATGAATGAAGCCTGGCGAACAGCGCCATCGAACCCTACGTACTTGATGCTATTCTCTTTTAACAGGCGATACAGTTTCCACGGATCCCTGCTTTCGAATAACTCGGTGTAAACTCTGTCGCGTTTACTCGCATCAAAGCCGGCCGACCATGAATAGTAAGGCCAGCCGTAAAACACGCGCCGGCCCGCCATCAAAATAGGATGATTGACAAACCGATCTGTTAGAAAAATCTCCCGCGGCGTAGTGTTTTTGTTGAGCCAGTCAATCAATGGATCGTTTCGGTATGTCACCTCACTCCAACCGTTGTTGTGGACCGGAAAGAAATCGATGACGCCGCCCGGAATGATTAACAGGATGGTAACAATCGCTGCGAATTTTCCAGGCAACGTGGTCCCGCCCAGCGAAAGATGCCACAAACGCCACAGCGCAAAAGCGACAAAGAGATTCGCGATAATGACCCAAATGTGGATGAACTTTTGGTTACCAAGAGTCTCAATGGTGAACTGGAAGCAAAAGGCAACGGCAATCAGACTCAAAAATGCCAGGAAAAATCGCCTTTGCAGATTAGTCGCGAAAACCAGAGCCAGCGCAATTAACAACCACTTGAAGCCAAAGGTGAACCCAAGGTACTTCGTCACATTCGCGACGGTAGGATGATCTATCGTGTAGCCCCAATGAAGAAGCTTTGGCATTTGCGCTCTTCCGCTGCCCGTCGCCAGAAAGAGCATCTGTGGCAATGCCATCAATCCTGCTGTAACGGCTAGCGCCAGCATTTGAAGCCGCTGCGGACACAGGATGAACAACAATCCGAGAATCGCGGCAGCCGCTATAAACACCGCGCTGTTCCACATCGGCAGTAAACCCAGAAGAGCACCAGAAAAAATGAACGGTCGTAAAGTAGCGATAAAAGGCTCTGCAGCGATCGCAGTTTCTTCTGTCGATTGTATGGCCACCGATACCGAAGACATCTCGGCTTGCGGTTCTCGGACAACTTCAGGTCCATTCGGATTACCGGTAACCGAGATCCTGCCGTTATCGGGTGATCCGTTTGCCTGGGCGATGGTCGTGTTAGTAGAAGCGCGTGCCTCCGCTCGCTTAGCCGCCGCCGCGCGGTAGCGGATCACGAGAAAAACCAGGACGAGGAGTAGTATCCCGATCGCGCTGGCGAAGTGTCGCTGATTGAGATAAGTCACCTGAGACCACGTACCCCAGGCTTCACCGCGATACGGGAAAATCGTCTGAAGATAGTCCCGTTGATGTGTAATCGCTTGAATCGCCGCCCGAACTGAAGCTTGCTTTTGAAGAAACGGGACGTAAGAGAGCGAACCGAAAAAGAAAAAGAGCAGGGAACCAAGGCGGCCGACTGCGCGCGAATTGAAAAGCACCTCCCCGAGTGTCATCACGATCACGAGCATCGCCACGAGGGTGGTTATGCTAAGTAGATTCAAGCTCCACGCTGGATCGAGTCCGAGGAATTCCAGATTGCCCGCCTGAAAATAAAACAAGAAGTGGTAACGGATCCGGTCGCCGGAGAAATGCGGATATTCCGTGGGAAAATTGTGTCCTACGGCAAAGCTCTGTATCAAAGCTGTGTTTGGACCGAAATCGCTGTACTCAGGGTTGGCGATCTGAAGTTTACCCGCCTTGGTATTGAACGAGGCAAACATCATCCACGAGACCAGGGCCACGTATCCGGCTATGAGTAGCCAATCGGCTATGCTCGATCCGCGAGGCCGTGGGAGAAACAAATTCGATCGCTTCAGATAGGCTTTTTCCGAAGAGCTTTTAACAATTCTGCCTTTCCATTTAGGCCAGGACAGAAGTGCGACCGCTGCTACAAAAAATAATAAATTCGCCCACAAAAGAGGTTGTGACGTCCAGAAGAAAGCCAGGCCCGACAGGTATGTGAACCATGAGCTTACCAGTACTCCCACGAGGATTGCTGCCGCACACCGGTGCGCAACGGACTCGAACTGGTAAAAACGCCGGCAAAGAAAGTCACCGACACAAGCGACCAGTGCAAAATAAATCAGAGCCAGCATTCCCAAGTCCTCGCTGATTTACCACCCGCACGCGTGCTCGTAGGAGGCTTTGGCCCGGCAATCATAGGCGCAAATCGTAAACGCTCGGTTTTTTTCGTCAAACACGTCCGCATTTCTCCGCAGATGGGACCCGTAAATGATGCGACCCTACAACCTGACATTTTTTGCTACGGCTGGATTTTGTCGGTCCACAAAAATAGCCAGGTAGCAGTTGCGTTAATCGCGACCGAAACGGCGAAAAGCGAAATCTCCGTGACAGTTATCGTGGGCGGTCCGTTTCCTGTGAGCAAGAGGAACATCCACGGAAGGAGGATCATGGCGTAGCGATATGAGAATTGCCATCCACCAGGATTTCCGTGGCACCACAGAATGAACGTCAAAAGTCCGATCGCAACCCAAGATATCACTCTGTATTTTCCACCGTTTCTAAAAAGGAGGAAGAGGAAGGGACTGCTCAGAAGGACGGAACATCCAAATGGATCAAAACTAAGGAAAGGAAAGTCGGGGTCGTCGCGGAAACCTGCAAATATCATTTTGTTTACGTTCCAGGGAATCGAGTGGACCGAAAACAGCCCGTGTGCGTACCAAGGTTCGTCGCGCACTTCAGGGATATGAAAATAACCAAAATCAAAGATTGAATGAAACCGGGCGAAATTATAGGCGGCAGTCAGCAGTACCAATGCTACCGGCAGAGTTAAAAAGTCGATAACCATTGGTGCGTTCACACGAAGCCCTTGTTTTATTCGAGTGGTGCGCGACTGGCCGGCAGCATTTTCGTTTGAGCGGCGCCAGAAAAGATAAAGGTAGAAAGGTGCTGCCATGAGCAGCTCTGTCCGGTTTCCAACAGCAAGCGCGAAAAAGGCCCCGGCGATGAACGGCGACGGTCGCACCAACGTGAAATAGAGAGCTGCGGTTTCTCCCAATAACGCGAGGCCAAGAGCGATTTGCCACGCACCGCCCATTCCAAGGTTGCACCATGTCCACGTTGCAAAAACTGGAAACAGCGCCAGGAGAATCCGCCGAGTCAGCGGTTTCGGTTTCAAGCTAGAGTAGTCAGCTCCGAATGCTTTCGCGAGCTCAAAGAAGAAATAAGCGCAAGCTCCGGCAATCAAGGCCGCCAGAATGCGTGCGGGAAAGTTGTGGATCAGTGACGCTTTTTGTAGCAGTGCAACCGGTACCATGCTAAGCACGGCGCCCAGCGGAAACGCGGAATAATATTTATTCCCGTAAGAAATCATCTCGTTGAGCCACTCGGGCGGCTTTTCGCGGAGGCCTAGGTCGCCGCGCAGAAATGCCGAGGCGATCTCGGCGGTGTAATCCAGATCCTTTAGCGTCGGGTTGGTTGAGAAGTAAAAGGCGAGCGCCGCGGCGAGTGAGAGTCCGATCGCCACCCAATGCTGGTGGCTGCTCGGCTTTTTCGGTGTCTCGGCCTCCATTAAGGGAAGTCGTTGGCGATCATTTGTCTGCTATCAGAGCTTGAAACCGGCGGCTACTGCGTCGCGGTGAAACATACGGACGGTATCAAGCGAAAGTTCGTCGAGGTCTTTGCCTCCCAGTTCGAGGAGTTTTTTCAGAATGTCGTGCGGCACCGTAACGATATGACAACCGCAGGCGGCAGCTTGGAAAACGTTAAGCACCTCACGAACGCTCGCCCAGAGGAGTTCAGCGTTCGGTAAAGTCCGCACGATCGCGAGCGACTCCTTCATTATCGGCGATGGGTCGACCCCGGTATCGGCGATTCGTCCAGCGAACACTGACAAGATCGATGGAATGCTCGGGTCCAGTACGGCAACGACGGCTGTGACCTGCCGCGGCGTTAGCATGGCCGTTATATTTAGCTTCACGCCTTCACCAGCTAACCCCTCGATCAACGGAATGGAGGATTCACCTCTGGTGTTTGTGATTGGGATCTTAACGTAAACGTTGTCTTGCCACTCGTGGATTTTAAGCGCTTGCCGGTGCATCTCTGCAAAATCGTCAGAGAAAACTTCAAAAGAGATCGGTTTCGATTTCACTTCTTTCAACACTGCTTTGGCAAAGGTTTCATAATCGGTCAGGCCGACTTTTCGCATCAGAGTCGGATTTGTCGTCAGGCCGTGGATGTACGGCTGGCGCGAAAGCTCCGCGATGCCCTGAAGGTCGGCGCCGTCCGCGAAAATTTTCACGGGCAGGTCCAGCAAGCGTTCAGTCATCCCTTCCAGCCTACCCACCGGCCACCGCTAAATGCAAGCAGTTCTCAGAGACCCGCGTCGCGGAGAACGGCGCTCACGGCATCCTTGAAATTCGCGACGGTAAAATCGGGCGCTTCGCGCAAGGTTTCTTTGTAATCGCGCTGAATAAGAATCGCGCGACAACCTGCGGCACGCGCGCAATCGACATCGCGCCAGCGATCGCCTATGACATAACTCCTTTTAGGATCAATCTTCAGCTCAGCAGCTGCGCGGAGGATCAGGCCCGGTTGCGGCTTACGGCAACCGCACGGTTGGCCGTAACGCTCGCCGGCGTGATAGCAGATCTCAATGCGATCAAGTAATGGAAGCGCCGATTGCATTTTCAGATTCATCGCTTCAACGGCTTCGCGACTCTGGATGCCGCGGCCAACGTCGGGCTGATTCGTGATGACAACCAGGAGGAAGTTTGCAGCCTTAAGCCGCGCACATCCGTCCGGAACATCTTCGTAAAGCTCGAACTCCTCGACGTGAGATGGAGGATGTGGCATTCCGTTCCGGACCGCAACCCGGTTGATTACTCCATCGCGATCGAGAAAAACTGCGGGGCGCGCTAGTTCATGCTTTCCCATTTCGTTTCGCCGATTTTGAGAGTGGGATGCGAAATCCACAAATGCCACACCACGGCTTGGAACGCCTCGGTGTGCGGCGTGATGCTTGCGGGATTGACCGTCGGGATGACAATCGCTACGTCGGCAACTTGCGCGGTGTATCCTCCGTCGCGGCCCACGATCCCTAGGATCGCGCTACCTCGTTCCTTCGCGAGTTTTAACGCGCTCACCAAATTCGGACTGACATTTTTTTCCAGGCTGCCGCCGCCCACCGACAATACAAGAATCGCGTCTTTTTCGTTGAGTCGGCTTCCCTTAAGCCATTCGGTAAAAACGGAGGGCCATCCTTCATCGTTGGTTCGAGCGGTCAGCTCCGAGACGTTATCGGTAGGCGCGTGCTTGCGGAAATCGTTCACCGCATGGGAAGCATTCGCCGCGCTGCCTCCCACACCGAGAATGAAAAGCCGGCCGCCGCGCCCGCGTACTGCAGCGAGTAATTTCACGGCTTTTTCGCAAAGTTCCGGGTCGAGCTTCGCGACGATTTCGCTCACCTCGCGCAAGTGTTGTTTTGAATAGCTCATGCTGGAACTGAAACGGTTTTGTTGCGTAACAGGGCATCAAGTTCCGCAAGACCCTCCGCCGAGCCGATCTCATAGAACCGTTGTTTCACTTCATACGCAGCCATTTGTTTCTGGGATACGAGACGCGAGTACGCATCGGCCACATCAAATGGCGCATTGTCGGGAAAGCCAGCGAATACTCCCGCGGTGACAACGCTTATGCCGTAGTCGATGTACCGCATTTGCGGTGTGCGCTCTTTCTTGTCATATCGATGAATTTCCCCCGCTTCGAACCAAACATTGCTCGCATCCCAGCGGCCTTCGTTCTCGAACACTGTCATCAAAGCCGGTTTCTCGCTCCGAACGAAAGTTTCCACGACCGCGGCGTAATCGACCGGCATGTATGAATCTCCGTAAATTACCAGAAAGTGCTCGCCGAGCTTGGAAATGGCGTGCTGCAGCGCACCGCCCGTTCCGAGAAGCGCTGGCCCATCGAACGAATAATCAATTTGCAAGCCAAG
>WNFJ01611096.1_pt1 | contig 10321 bp, 9 predicted proteins | sample 5400461 | NCBI WGS metagenome assembly WNFJ01 (sample SAMN13153349, study PRJNA577476) | soil metagenome | isolation source: 115 cm saprolite on Douglas fir-dominated hillslope | place: USA:California | collected 2013-09-17
CTTTCAGTCCCCTCGCGTCGGTGGTAAATGACCTGAAGAGTCATGTAAATTTGAGCTGAAAGGTGGGAATTGCCCATGCCATCCTCTAGAGAATCCGCGTCCCATCTGGCATACTACGATTTGAGGCAATTTTAGGTTCTTCCCACGGGTTGCGCAACGAGATGCATATCTGTCTAAAGCGTCTCCACAAGCTCATTCAATGCTCTCGCTTTTTTCTGGCAAGAGAGCAGAAATACCTCTGCCTTATGAAAACAGGAGAGCCATGAAAGATGCTCTCAAGCCAAATTACTGATGAGTTACATCTCGTTGCGCAACCCGTGGGAAGAGCCACAATATGCTACAAATCTCACATATTGTTGAGGTGTAGAGACCGTTCCCGTATTTTTGGATGGTCAGGCTGTTACAAGAGATTTTGAAGCTCAGATCAGGGTGTCATAGTATCCAAACGTCGGCGAAAAAGAGAACTGCTAAAAGTGTGAATGATGCACGTTCATGGAGTAGATCTCATCGTAGTAAATATATGAGGTTCTTTCAAAACAAATGTTTCACAAAGGAGATCTGATCATGGTCTCGAACTTCCGTCCTCATCGCGAACCGCTTCACAATGTGCTTATGGTGCTGCTGCTCTTTCTTGCTGGTTTAGTCAGTGCATGCAGTCCATCGAACACATCAGGCTCCTCCCCAACACCAACTTCCACCCAAGGGATCAGAGGCATCTTCCATGAGTACGCACTCCCTCCATCACAGTTTGTACCAGGCAGTATCACATCAGGACCGGATGGCAATCTCTGGTTCACTGAAATAATGACCGATCAGAACGGGTCCCCTAAGGCGAGCAAGATTGAACGTATCACACCAACAGGTACATTGAGTGAGTTCTCATTGTCCTCAGCAAATACTCCGGCTACCGGTATCATAACAGGGCCGGATGGCAACCTCTGGTTCACCGAAGGGAGCAAGATTGCGCGTATTACTCCCATGGGGAAGATCAGCGAGTTCAAGCTCTCTCCTCCAGCCAATGCCCTAAGTATAGCAACAGGGCCAGATGGCAACCTCTGGTTTACTGATCAGCAGGGCAAGATTGGACGTATGACACTAACAGGCAAGGTCAGCGAGTTCTCACTTCCTATCCATCAGTACCCAGCAGGATCTAATCCAATAAAGGAGCCAGCTGGCTCTGGCGCAGGCCAACCTCTCGACATCACAGCAGGACCGGATGGCGATCTCTGGTTCACCGAAATTGGGCCCGTTGGGTCGTCCATTGGGCGTATCACCACATCAGGCAAAATCACTGAGTTCCCCTTGCCCTCAGCAAATACTTTCCCTTCCAGTATCACAGCAGGATCAGATGGCAACATCTGGTTTACCGGAATAGGCACGAACAATGGGCCCAGTAAGATCGGAGTGATTACTCCACAGGGCAAGATTCGTGAGTTCACGTTGCCCCATTACATCCTTGGCAGCATCACCAGAGGACCGGATGGCAATCTCTGGTTTGATGAATTCCAATACAGTAGGACGGGTACCACAGCTGGGGAGATTGGACGTATTACCACAGCAGGGAAGATCAGCGACTTCCCGCTGCCAACATCTAGCAACAGCCCTACAAGTATCACGTTTGGGACGGACCATACTCTCTGGTTTATCGAAATTGAAGTTACCCCTACTGACCCAAATGGAAAGAATGGCAAGATTGGACATCTCGTCTGATGTTCGTAACTCTGCACGACAGTAAGCATGGTAAGTGGGATTGCCATGCTTACTGTCGTGCAGAGTTACGGCCTATTGGGCCCGCTAATGAAATCTACAGCGCGAAGCTCTCAATCGGCTTCACAAGGCAGCTAAGAGGAGGGCTTTATCTTTTCTCACCTCATACCTCTTTTTCATTCCCAAGATGGGCTTAACGTTGTCCATCTCGTTGGCGGGCCTAATAGGCCTTAACAGGGTTTCAGGCCGCAGGTCACCGTGCTTGTGTAGACTGGGACAAGGGATGCCTCCGTATGCAGAGAAAGACACGCTTTGTCCCAGTTTTGATCCGCAAAGATGAGAGTGGCCTGAATCCTTGCTTATCGTTCACTATCCAGAGTAGGCATTGATGTTGAGCTGTTCGACCCGCGTGGCTAACTGGGAGACTTCCGGCTGACTATAGAGTCTCGTCGTATCGAGTGAGCTATGCCCCAGTAAGGTCGCCAACCCAACGACATCCCCGGGGTATTGTGCCAGATAACTGCGGGCAAAGGTATGCCGCAAGGTGTGCGCGCTGGTCTCTTCTGGTACCAGGTCTCCGGCGGCCTTCACCAGCTCTGCGATCATAAAAGTTAAGTGGGATCACTTGCTCCTGTGAACACAAGTATGCGAGGTATGGAGGGGTGGGAAGCCCCTTTCAGGTATAGGTTGTTGAGCTCCTGCTCGCTTTTGATGAAAAAGGGAATTGATGAGGCGTTGAGTTGCCTGCTTTGAGCTTCATCACCGTGCTCTTTATAGAAAGCACAAACGCATCATTTCATCAGGATTGGGCAAAAATAAAGAGAGGAGCCAAACGACATCCCACGATTCCTTCGAACAAGGTGACAGTGTTCGTTCAAAGCATCTCTCAAAAGGGATATCCCCTCACACAACTGACCGTAACATTTTGCTTGCTCTTTCGGTATACTTAGTGACACGATCGTTCAAGCGTGAAAGGAGCAGGATGGATCTTCTACCGAGGCAGAGCACCCAACAAGCCGGTGATCACTCGCTTGCCACAGCTCTCTACCAGCGACATGCGCAGGCCGTTTTTCTCTATCTCCGCAGGCATCTCTCTAGCAGGGAAGATGCAGAAGATCTGCTCCTGGAGGTTTTCCTGTGCGCCGTTGAAAAGACAACGCCACTGGAGTTTTCAGAGCAGCAACAACGAGCCTGGCTCCTGCGCGTTGCTCGCTATAAACTCATTGACCATCATCGCCAAAGTGCCCGCCGTTCTCGCGTGAGCTTGGACGATACGATCGCGGAGACGCTCTTGGCCGACGAGGAGCAGGGGCCAGAACAGCTTGCTCTACGCGACGAGGAACATCTGTTTCTTCGTCGACGCTTCGCAGCTCTACCCGAGCACTATCAGCAAGTCCTGTGGCTGCGCTTTGCATATGGTCTCCACACCAAAGTAATTGCTCAGCAGCTCCAGAAAAGTGACGGAGCGGTTCGCGTGCTGCTTGCTCGAGCACTGAACAGTCTGCGAAGCATCTATGAGCATCGTCGAGGAGATTCGCACCATGACACATAGCAACGACGACTTCACCCCCGAAACAATCGATGAGCAGATCGAGCACTTCTTACAGCTCCAGGAGCTGCGGCAGCAGGCTCCTTCTGCCGCTCTCACGCAAGCGCTCAAGGCCATCTGCGAGGAGGATGCAGCGTCGCTGGAGCATGTCTGGGAGCGCTACGCTGCTCGTCTTCAGGCATTGCCTGCATCGAGCACCCCATCCTTGACGAACGTTTCATTATCATTTCTTCAGAAGAAGGAGCTCACTATGCACGATCTTCAAGAAAAGAAGGAACCTCTGTTCATCCAACCGTCTGTTCAGCGCAAAACAGGATGGAAGCAGCGTCTGGGCGTGTTTGCTGCTATCCTCTGTACGATGGTACTCGTCGGTGGCTTTTTAACGATTGTTAACGCGGCGCGCGTGAACCGTACAACCAGTGTTGGCTCTCAAATCGAGATAACGCCCACCCCCCAACCAATCGCTCGTCCTGCTTCTCATGCTATCCCAAAAGCGGTGCTTACTGCTGCTCCCACTGGAAATAGCGAGGGTATTGGCCCCGGACTTAGCGGCATTACCGCCACCAATCACTTTACGGTTGGTCAACAGTTCTGGATCTTTTTTCTCGTGAATGATGATGGAGGCGGCACCGTCACGGTGAAATGGTATGCAAATAGCCGCCTCTTTAGCTCCTCTTCTCAGTATATCTCCCCTGTACCTATGGTCTCGTCTCGGGGGGTGGTACCGCCGACGCCAGCGCCCCAGAGGACCCCGACGTCAGCGCCTACTGCTTCGGTACCGCCAACGCCAGGGCCCACTGCTTCGCCCGTGCCCATCGAAAGCAATTTTAGCACAACGTATGACCAGCCAGCTGCAGGCAAAGTGGAGCTGTACTGGAAAGGCCAGTTAGCAATGACCCTGTTCTTTGTCGTCAAACCCAAAGCATAGCAACCGCAGAGGGAGTGAAGCCTGAAACACGTTTTCAGGCTTCACTCCTTCTCTCTTCGCGCATATGCACGATGTGGAAGACCACAGACAGGTCATCGGGATCGATCTCCGGCTGGTCAGACAATAGAAGGAATGGGCCATGCATGAGATCGATTGGACGTGGTGCCCACGTGTGGCAGCACACGAGATCACTCGCACCTTTCTCCTTTCACAGGCGCGCTTGCAGAAAGCAAGACAGACATTAGAAGCGTACGGGCGCGACCTGGATGATCTGCTCGAAGCCTTCGCTGACAGGCCACTTCCCGACCTCATCGAGGCCGATAGCGGCCAGTTCGAAATCTACCTTGACGGCCTGTACAATCGTTCGCCAAAACACGGGGCCGGTTCACAGCCCGAGATTAGGCGTATCACGAAGACTCGGCTCTCTCTAGCCACCATCCGACGACGCGTCGGTACAGCGCGTCGCTTCTACCAATGGTTGATTGATCGTAAGCTCCGCCAGGATCTGGTCAATCCTGTTCCCAAGGGGGTGAAAGGGAAGAGCCGTGGTCCGGTCCCATCCCCTCGCCAAGATCCCTGGATCCCTGATGACGAGGTCTGGGCACGTATCCTCCAACATTTTCTTGCACACGAATCTCTCCGCAACCAGGTCCTCCTCCTGGTCTGCTATGATGGAGCATTGCGACGACAAGAGTGTGTGCACCTGCGCGTGGAAGATATTGATCACAAGGGCCTCACCATCAAGGTGCGAGCTGAGATGACCAAAAATGGGAAAGAACGCTTCGTGGTGTTGTCGCCCATCACCTATCAGAAGCTCCAGCAATACCTCACGAGAGAACGAGCCCGTCTTATCGACGATTACGGAGGTGACGCCAGCGGGACCATTTTCTTGTCAGAGTCCCATCGCAACCCGGGGAAACCAATTTCGGTGTGGACCTTCCAGGATGTGATCAAAAAGGTGCGCACCATCGTTGGCGCGCCAGGGCTGACGCCACACAAATTACGGCATTTGATGCTGACCGATTTAGTGCGTGGAGGTATGTCCCTGGATGAAGTTGGCTACTATGCCGGGCACGCCTCGCTTGCCACGACCGGCCTCTACGTGCATCCGGAGCGCTCCATGGTGGCACGAGATGTCCGCAAAGCGACCAGGTGGCGGGATGAACAGGTCAAGCAGCTGATCGAGGAGACACAGCTAAATGAGTAAAGCGCATGCGGTACCGATCGAACCCATGGCAGACTGGCAGATGCCTCTCTCACCAGAGCGATATGACAGAAGTGCGACGCTGACTGAAGCAGAACGTGTGGCTCTCGCCGATGTGGGAGCACTGGCACCCCAGCAGCACCTGCTGTTACCCGCTCGGCCATCAACCCGGATACTCGCTCGTCTCACACAGCCACTTCAGGATGTCTACCATCTGGGGCATACCTCTCCAGGTGCTTGCATTCCCTTTCTTCGGTACATGTACCAGCAGATGGCCCACCTGGATAAGCCATTTTGGGCATGGTCGAGGGAAGATTGGATCAGCGCCATGCTCCCTGTTCACGCTCCAGCAGATGGGATACGAGCAACCATGCGCGTCGCGGCCTACCTCTTGTGCGATCTGCTCATCATCGATGATCATTTCTTGTCCTATCACCTGGCATGTGTCGTCTTCGGAACCGCGTGCGTGCGAGAACAGTACGAACGGCTTGCACGTGTCATTTTTGGCAAAGACGGCCTGGGGTACGCGAGAGGTCAGAGAGGAGAGAGTCGCCTGCGTACAGCCGTCACCCTCACATTCCTCTCCAGCAGGACCCCCTCCCTTGACGCAATCACGTTCGAGAGTCTCCAGGCCGTCAAGCAAGTCCTGTCCAGGGATTATCAGTATGCGGTCCATTGGATGGCACGTGCGCTCGTGTCTCTCGGCATGCTGGAAAAAGAGACGCTTACAAAACTATTGGGTGGCCATTTGGGAGAGACCGTCTGGTGGGACTACACCAAACCAGATGTCGATCCACGCTGGCTAGCATGGGTGCAAGCCTACATCGCTCACACCAACAGGTACGAGGAGCGCTACCGTCAATCGACGTTTTACCAGCTCATTATTGCTGGGCGCTGGCTCAAGCAGTACCATCCCAGTGTCACCCTCCCAGAGCAATGGGACGAGGTGCTCGCGCAAGACTATGTCACCTGGAGCTGTAGTGCGAAGAGAGGGGAACTGGTCTCAGATTTGGCCAACATCCATGAGTCTGCATCCACAGCCCGGACACTCCAGGCCAGCACAGTCGAGCGACGCCTCGGTGCTTTAAAGCTCTTCTTCAAGGCGCTCCAGAGAAGGGTGTATCAGATCGATGGGAAACCAGCGCAACGCCTCGCTCTTTCATGGAGCCCAGATGAGTTGCTGGCAACGCCAGAGACTATCAGAAAACAAAGAATCCCCAATCCGCGGAACCTGGACCATGCATGGTGGCAAAAACTGACGTGGGCCGCAGCAACCTTAAGCACGAAAGATCTGTCCTCGAATCACTCTGCCTATTTGCCCCTGGTCTACTATCGAGCCGTCGGCCTGTTATGGGTCACCGGTGCTCGACGTTCGGATGAAATTAGGCGACTAAAGGTTGGCTGTGTGAGCCGTGAGTGGGCAGTGCAGATGCGCGATGAAGAGGGTCATCAATTGGAACCGGAGGAGGATTTATGTTATATACGGGTGCCCGTCAACAAGTGCAAGGGAATTCTGGGCACCTATCCCTGCCTACACGGCCGCTGCGATCGAAGCATGGGAACGGCTTCGTCCAAAGTTGCAGGATGCCCGGATAGATCGCAAGGAGCACAAACCGACTGACTATCTCTTTTTGATGCGCGACCAACTGATGGGACGAGACTTCTTGAATAGGTCTGTGATCCCCCTGCTGTGCAAGGTTGCAGGTCTGGTGGATGAGCATGGTGTCCCGTTGCGCGATGCCGTCGGCAAGATCACGAGTCATCGTGCCCGCTCAACACTTGCGACCTGGCTACGGAGCAATGGACTCTCCCTCACCTACATCGCCAAGCTGCTTGGCCATACCGATCTCAAGACGCTCCCCTGGTATCTGCGCGAGGACAAATATCGCTTTGCCCGTGCTCTGCGTCAACATAATCCTCTTGAACGGATGGTCGCAGCCATCCTCGATCCTGAAGCGCTCAAGCGAGGTGCCGGTGAACCCGCGGTATTCTACTATCTTGGCGATGGAGCTGATGGCCGACCCCACATGTGCGCCAGCCCAGACTATCAAACATGTGTCCACCAGATGAGGTGTACCGAGTGTGAAATGCATGTGGATGCCGAGCAGGCTGAGGTCATTGCCCATCGCCCAGGGGTGTTGACCATCGAGGTTCGCATTCCAACGCCACCGATGGTTGCTGATCTGCTCACTCAGGAGGAGGAACTCGGGGTGGAAATCACCCGGCACTTGCCTGCTCCAGAGGTGCCCAGCCCAGCTTACCATTTCAACCAGGCCACACTCCCACGCAGCAGCGATCCTGAACTGCAAAGGATGAAGAAAGAACTCGAGGCACTGACGACGGAGTGGGTGGAAAAAGAAAGGAAATTTGATATGCGCAGTGTCGTGATGAAGTCTCTCAAGAAGCGCATTGCCAATCTTGCAGCGAGGATTGAGGCGCAAGAAATTACAGCGCCTTTGGACCAAATTAATCCCACATAATCTGCCCCATGGCTGAGGTCGTGAGCGCTCCTCCCTTCTGACTCAGGAAGATGGGCTCGTGTGCCTCTAGCGATTTCGGTTTCGGCTATCGAGCTGCTACCGCTTTCAGGGACGATTTCTCCATTCCCAAGCGTGGAGCCACGTAGGCCGCCAATGCTTCCCGTGCTGACGCATTTAAAGGAACCGATCGAGCCTTGTTGCCCTTGCCTGCCCTGACGCGCAGCAGACCACTGCGCTCGCCAAAGGTGATGTCCTCGAAGGCGAGGGCCGCGCACTCGCTCAAGCGAATCCCGGTTTGTAGTAAGACCTGGATGACAGCGTAGTTGCGTTCCTTGTCGCGCGAGACCTGTGCCTGACGGAGCAGGGCATTGACCTGTGCACTTTTCAGTCCTGAACGTTTCGACGATCCCTCTCCACCGACCAGTTTGACATGCGCTGCGGGATCGGCAGCCAGATAGCCCTGTTCAGTCATCCAGCCGCACTAGGCGCGCAAGGCACTGATCCGCAGGTTGATCGTACTGATGGATTTGTGCTGTGCATGTTGCAGTTCGTTGCGGTAGCCAATGAGGGCAATTGGGGTGAGGGCCCCAATAAGCGTCAAGTTAAGAGAAGAAAGGATGAGTTTAGGCAAAAGCAGAGAGGAAGACAAAGAGATGCTCAGGTGAGATGATACAGGTATGCTAGATCGCATCATCTCAAGACAGGAGCATCACGATGACCAGTATACCACGCCTGAGCAGGATTCTCAGGAGGCTGTTTTTTGCGGAAGCCAATCAGCTGGCCCGAGAAGCAGGAGTGATCCAACGCGAACGGGTGTTTTCAGGAGCCAGCTTGTTGCAACTGTTGGTCTTTGGCTGGCTCACGAACCCACAAGGGGGTCCCAGCCATTTGGCGCGCTTTGCTGGCTCGTTGGGCCTCAAGCTGAGTAAACAAGCCATCGAAGAGCGCTTCACGAGGCGCACCGCCGACTGGCTCCTGGCGGTGCTGCGGCGCGGGATACAGTTCCTGGTGTGCGCAGAGGCGGTGTCGATTCCGGTGCTGCAGCGGTTTAGTGCCGTGCTGGTGGAAGATGGCAGCTCGATCAGCCTGCCGGGGGCTCTTAAGGAGGTGTGGCGCGGCTGTGGCGGGGGCGCCTCAGAAGCGGCGCTAAAACTGACCGTACGTTTGGATTTGCTGCGAGGCAGCTTGAGTGGCCCTTACGTGCAAGAGGGACGCAGCCATGAAACGCAGAGTCCCTTGCGTGAGCAGCAGATGCCACGCGGGAGCCTCTGGATCGGCGATTTAGGCTACTTTGCGCTGACGTGGCTGGGGCAGTTAGTCAAGCAGGGCGTGTTCTTCCTGATGGGCTACAAAGAGCCGGTGCTGGTGTGGAATGCCGCTGGCCAGCGGGTGGAGGTGCTCGACCTCTTACCGACGGAGGGGACGGAGATGGTGGACATCCCCGTCGCGTTAGGAGCGCGCAAGCAGGTGCAGGCGCGCCTGATCGCCAAGAAGATGTCGGAGGAGGTCGTCAAGCGGCGGCGCGAGCAGCTCAAAGAGCAGGCGCAGAAGCGGTGCAAGCCCATCAATCCCCGGCAATGGGAACTGGTGCAGTGGAGCATCGTGCTGACCAATGTGCCACTGAGCATGCTCGCGGCAGCCGAGGCGATGGCCTTGATGCGGGCGCGTTAGCAAATTGAATTGCTCTGGAAGATCTGGAAAGACCAGGGCAAGGTCGATGAGTGGCAGACGGCGAACCCGGAGCGCATCTTGTGTGAGCTGTATGCCAAACTGCTGGGCATGCTGGTACAACATTGGTTGCTCTTGCTCGCCTGTTGGGACGACCCGCACCGCTCGCTGGTAGGAGCCGTCCAGGTCATCCGCGAGCAGGTTCCCACCCTGGTGCATGGCTTGACGGGTCATCTGCCTTTGGGCCAGGCCCTGCGGTTGGTCACCGACGCTCTGAGGGGAGGGTGTTCTATTCCCAAGCGCCAGACGCGTTTGAGTACCTCCCATCGGCTTCTGGAGCCGCTTGGCCCCGGCTTAACTTGACGCCTATTGGGCAGGGCATATCTCTTCCCCCCTCGATGGAATCAACCTGACGATCCTCGTCCTCGCCTTCTTCCTCCTCCCTGATAGCCGATGCTTCCCCCTTTTTGGCTTGCTCCTGCCCTTCCTGTTCTCGCCGTGAGGCGAGACGCTCTCGCCGAGAGCCACGATGTCGACCTTCCAATGGCTGTGTATACTCAGCGTTGTTTAAGCCACATTAAATTTGTCATCAAAAAACACTCAGACCCGTAACCGATCGCTCGCCACGTGCAACTCTCCCTCTAGAGGGTTGACCTTTCAGCCAACCTCTCCGCTCTTCTCGTTCGCAGAGGCAACGGCCTGAGAGACGCCGTACTGTGGGGTTGACGGACGGGAGGAACAGGAAGTTGGAAGACCGAGGAGGAGCAACAGGTCAGCAGCGACGC
>WNFJ01081180.1_pt2 | contig 10320 bp, 9 predicted proteins | sample 5400461 | NCBI WGS metagenome assembly WNFJ01 (sample SAMN13153349, study PRJNA577476) | soil metagenome | isolation source: 115 cm saprolite on Douglas fir-dominated hillslope | place: USA:California | collected 2013-09-17
CCCCAAACATTGTGCCCACCGGGTGTGCGATGCACCCGCTGACGCCGCAGGAGAAGGCGCTCGAATTCATGCTCTTCGACCTGTCGTCGTGTCTCGTGCCGATCGGCGAGATGCCAAAGGCCCCTCCCCCGAGGTAGGCGTGGGCTCGGGACCCACGCCACAAACCTGGGGCGGCCCGCCCGATTCGGACGCCACTGAGACGAGCCGTTTCGATCGTACGGCGCGACTGGCACTCTGAGATGGAAGTCAGGAGCATGGCCCTCGCGGGGGCGTGCACGGCCTTGGCATGCGGGTCATCCGTGAATGGGCACGGATTCGGCTCATCCAGTGGGTCGAGCGAAGCCACCTCCGGGTCGGCGGGCGCGGGAGGCTCGCAAGCGAGCGGTGGTCAGGGGCTGCCCGTGCTCACCGATGCGGGCCAAGGACTGGCCGTCACCGACGCGTTTGCTCCGTCGCCGGGGAACGATGGCAGCTCGCAAGCCGGCTGCAGCGACGCCAGCAAGCTCGTTTACGTCATCTCCGACGGCACCAACATGCTCTACAGCTTTGCCCCCGACAAGCTGCTCTTCAAGCCTTTGGGGGTTCCCCAATGCGCAACGACCGCCACGGCAAACTCGATGGCCATCGACCGCAACGGCATGGCCTGGGTCAACTACACAGACGGGAGCATCTGGAAGGTCAACACGAGCACGATGGCGTGCGCGGCGACATCGTTTGCATCCGGCCAAGCCGGCTTCTCGACTCGGCTCTCGATGGGCTTTTCTTCCAATGCGCCTGGCTCGGCAGACGAAACGCTCTTCGTTTCCGACAATACCGGAGACGACACCACAATGGCCGACGGCAAAGGGGGCGCGCGCGTCGACCTCGGCTCGATGACTCTGACACCGCTGGGGGGCCCATTCACCGGAGATGTGGCCGGATGGCGATGCGAGCTCACCGGAACGGGCGACGCGCGTCTGTTCGGATTCTTCACCAAGAGCCCCGCTCGTCTTGCCGAGATCAAGAAGGCCGATGGTTCGACGCCGCAGTCGGTGCTCTTGCCCGGAGTTGACGCGTCGGCCGGGGGCTACGCCTTCTCCTTTTGGGGCGGAAGATTCTGGTTTTACACGGCGAATGGGACGCCCACTTCGTCCGTCACGATGTACGACCCTGCGACCGGGCTGGCGCCCCAGGTGGTCTTGGCGGACATCGGGTTCACGATTGTCGGAGCAGGCGTGTCGACCTGCGCCCCGCTGACGTTCCCGCCGCCGCCGCGTTAGCGGGAGATACATCCGAACGCATGGTAAAGACGCCCGGTGGATCCGGTGCGTGTCGACCTTGCGGCTGTGCCGCGCGATGTTCTCGACCTGTGCGAGCGGTTGCGCTCGCGAGGCAAGCGTTCGTGGATCGTCGGCGGTTGCGTGCGCGATCTGCTCTTGGGCCGTGTTGCCAGCGATTGGGACATTGCCACCGATGCTCGTCCCAATGAGCTCGTAAACATCTTCCCCCGCGCCATCCCAACGGGAATCGAGCACGGCACTGTGACGGTCGTCGTCGCTGGCCACCACTACGAGGTGACGACCCTTCGAGGAGAGGGGACATACTCGGACGGCCGCCGCCCGGACTGGGTCGAGTTCGTTGACGACATCACGGCAGACTTGGCCCGGCGCGACTTCACCGTCAATGCCATCGCCGTCGATTCGCTCGACGGCAAGCTGATTGATCCGTTTGATGGCCGGGGCGATCTCGCCCGCGGGCTCTTGCGCGCCGTCGGTGACCCGATGGCGCGCTTTGCCGAGGACGGCTTGCGTGTTCTCCGGGCGGCGCGGTTCGTGGCAACCCTGGAACTCACGCTCGACCCGGCCACCGAGGCCGCGATCGAACCGACGCTCGATACCTACCGCAAGGTCGCGCACGAGCGCATCAAGGGCGAATGGATCAAGGCGATGGGCGCTCGCCTTCCCTCGCGCGCGTTCGATGTGATGCGCCGCACGGGGATCCTCGGCGTGACCTGTCCAGAGTTGCTCGAGGGCGTAGGGATGCAACAAAACAAATGGCACGCGTACGACGTGTGGCAGCATGCGCTCGAATGCATGGATGCCTGTACGGCAGATCCCGTGCTGCGCATCGCGGCGCTCCTGCACGACGTGGGCAAGCCGCGTACGCGTGCGTGGTCGGACACGAGCCACGACTTTACGTTCTACGACCATGACCGCGTGGGGGCCGAGATCGCCGAACCCATCGCGGCGCGCCTGCGCTTTTCGAACGAGGAGCGTGCGCGAATCGTCTCGCTCGTGCGCCATCATTTGTTTCACTATTCCGGCTGGAGCGATGCAGCCGTGCGGCGCTGGATTCGACGCGTGGGTCCCGATCGCGTCGAAGACCTGTACGTGCTGAACGCAGCGGACGTGCGGGCCAAAGGGCGCGACTTCGAGGCAGACCTCGAGGCGCTCGCCGAGCTCAAGGCCCATGTTGCGCGCGTTCTCGCGCAAGGTGCGGCGCTTTCGACGCGCGACCTCAAGATCAATGGACATGATCTCATTCGTGACCTTGGAATCCGTCCGGGCCCTCTCATCGGACAGGTCCTCGACGCACTCCTCGAAGCGGTAACGAATGACCCCAGCGCGAACGATCGCGACGCGCTCTTGGCGCTGGCGCGCGAGCAGTTGGCAGCCAACGGTCGTTAACCGTCGCCGATCCCTGAGAAAGATGAACAAAAAAAGCGCTTCGGGTGACTTAAGGAGGGTGACCACTTTCCGGGGAGCCGCTTTTCCGTCACCCTGTGGCTCTCCCGCGCGTCCCCCGTTTCTTAGGAGACTCGTGAAACCGCGTCCTCGCATGCAGCTTCGTGTTGATTGCTGCTTCAACGGCCGACACTGCCCCACGCCACCGTCTCCACTAACGTTGGAAAGGGGCAGCGAGAACGTAAAACAAATGCGCCTGGCGTCTTTTGGTCCATTGAGCAAGAAAGTACGGATGCGTCAGAGATGGGGGTTCTCGGTGGCGCCGCTCCTGGCGATTGTTTCCGGCTCTTGGCTGGTGGCATGCACCGCGGGAAATATTGGGGGGGTTGTCCCGCCGGGCTCGAGCGGCAGCGCGACGGCCAATGGCAGCGGCGCGATGAGCGGCGGCTCGTCGCTCGTGGGTGACGGCGGCGTGGTGCCAATCACGCCCAATACGGGGTCGACGACCTACGGGTGGTACGAAGCGCTTGCCGGCACCGATTGCTCCAAGCCGGTTACGGCCCTTCCCCCAACGCGGATCTGGCGCCTCAGTGCAGGGCAGTGGGCGAACACCGTGCAAATGGCCCTGGGCGTAGGCAGCATCGACCCCAGCCAATTCCCCGGGGACCCGATCGATCCGGCCACGGGGTTTAGCGACAACTCGACCCACAACATGGTGACCCTGCCGCTCGCGCAGTCCTATTTCGCAAGCTCCAAACGTGGGCCTGCCTCGGGACAGCCCCGATCGCGACGGCATGTGGCCACCAGTTCGTCGCGGACTATGGAAGCCGTCTTTTTAGGCGGCCCCTCACGACCGACGAGAACACGCTGTACACGACCTTCCTCACGAGCCAGTCGCAGCTCGACTCCCCAGCCGCGGCCGTGTCCTCGGTGCTGAGAGCCATGCTTTTGTCACCGAACTTTGCGTATCGGACCGAGCTCGGGGGCAGCACGCTGGGCCAGGTCAATTTGACGGGCCACGAGATTGCGTCGCTCCTGTCGTACACGATCGCCGACTCGCCCCCGGATGGCCCGCTCCTGCAGGCCGCGGCGGCGGGACAACTCGCCGATTCCGCCGTTCGCGAAACGCAGGCTCGACGCCTTTTGGCGTTGCCTGGCGCGAAGCTCAAGCTTGCTGACTTCTGGCAACAGTACTTGGCTTTGGGCGCGATTCCGGCCTCGACAGGGATCACAGCGGCGCTCGGCTCCTCAATGATCAAGGAGACCCAGACCTTCTTCGACAAGTTGGTCTGGGGGCCGGCCCCCGGCAGCTTTGGCGACCTGTTGACGGCGAACTACACCTACGCCGATTCGGCGGTGGCCAAAGTCTACGGTTCCTCCATACCCGACCCCGCGACCAGCCGCCTTGCGCTCCCGACGGGTCAGCGCAGCGGGTTTCTCACGCAGGCGAGCATCCTGGTCCAGACCTCGGCAGCATCCCAGGCTGCGACCGTCATCCATCGCGGTCTGCTGGTGCGCGAGCGGCTACTTTGTCAAACCCCGCCTCCGCCTCCGCCCGATGTCGTGGCCGATCCAAACAAGTTTGCAAAGGCGATGGGGGCCGGCCTCAGCGCCACGGCAAGAGAGAACTACGATCTTTTCGCAATGACAGAGCCGACGTGCAACTCTTGCCACCAGACCTTTCAGCCGATCGGGCTCGCATTCGAAGCCTACGACGCACTCGGGGGCTTTCGAACCACGTACCCCGCCCCAATCGGCAAACCGGTTGTCACCTCGGGTGTGCTCAACGCCGCGGGAGATGCGACGGGTCCCTACGCGGACGTGGTCCAGCTCGCAGCCAACATCGGCAAGAGCAAAATCGGCCAATATTGTTTCACTGAGCAGTTCGCGGAGTTCGCGCTTGGTCGAAGCGTCGACTTGGGTCAGGAAGCATGCACGATTCGCGGAATGGGTGATTTCGTCGCCAGCAAGGGGGGGGCGATTCAAGAGCTTTTCACATCGCTCGCCCACGTCGATACGGAGTACCGGAGATTTCACCAATGATGGCCCGCGTTTCTCGTCGCAGCTTGCTACGAGGTCTGGGAGCGGGCACCGCGCTGCTCGCGCCATTCCTCCGCTATCGCAGCTCGTGGGCGCAGCCCGCGAAGTCAGGCAACTTGCTCATTTTCTTCACCCCGAATGGGCACCTGCGATCGCAGTTCGGCGCCACTCAAGCCGCCGGAGGAACCGGCCTCACGCTCCTGCCGTCGCTGGCCCCGCTTCAGCCATTTGCGAGCGACATCGCGGTCGTCAAAGGCCTCTGCTCGAAAACGCCGACGGTGATTGCCAGCCACGAGGACATTTGCCGCATCCTCACGTGCTGCAACATCCCGGGCGGCCAAAAGATGGAAACTCAGACGACGAGGTTTACGGGCTATGGGCCCTCGATTGACCAGTCGATCGGAATGGCCATCAATCAGCGGCCGCTGGTCGTCGCGGTCGACCCGTATCGCGATCAACCGCATTGGCGCACGTTTTTGAGCTGGCGGGCCGCCAGCGTCAACGAACCGTTCGTCAAGGACTTCAACAAGATTTTCGCGGACGTCTTTGGCGCAATGGCAGCGTCGCAGACCCCCGCCCAGATGGCTGCCCTGCAACGAACGCAGCAGCGAAATCAGAGCATCCTCGATCTGGTCAAAGGCGATATTTCTGCCTTCCGCACGCGCGTCAACGCCACCGATCGAGTGCATCTCGACACGTACCTCGACTCGCTTCGGTCGGTCGAGCAGCAGGTTGCCGCCATGCAGAGCACTGCGGCCTGCAATGCAGGCACGCTGCAGAGCCGAATCACGGCGCTGCCCGCGGCGCCGGTCCAGAGCGACGACAAGTCACCGGATGGAGCGGTCGCGCAAATGCAGGCGCGCGGCGAGCTGCACCTCGACATGATCGCCACGGCGTTCGCGTGCGGAACGCGCCGCGTCGCGGTCGTTCAATGGCAGGGAGCCTCGGAAGGCTACGACACCGGGGCCAACACCGGCTCGCCTACCCACCACAGCGTAAGCCACTATGGGTTCGGCCAGAGCAGCGCTGCCCGGTGGGCCGCCATCGATCTCTGGTACGCGCAGCGCTTCGCCTACGCCATCAACGCGCTGAAGACGCTCGGCGTTCTCGACAAGACCATCGTCGTCTGGGTGAGCGAGATCACCGAAGGCCACAATCAGAACAACATGGTCGTCGTGCTGGCTGGCGGTCAGTCACTCGGCATGAAGATGAGCCAGTACATTCAGTACCCGCTTGCCGGCAATGAGGTTGACGGTGTCGCCGCGATTCCGCTCGGCCAGAACCCAAAGAACCGGGGCCTTTGTGACCTTTGGGTGACGGTGCAGCAAGCTATGGGCGTGCAGCAAAACACGTTCGGCGATCCCCAGTGGTGCACCGGGCCCCTTACCGAACTTCGCTAGCCACTCAGGGGCCGCGCTTGACGCGCACCCGAGCGGATGGTCGACTACGGGAGCGCGAAAAGGGGTCTGGTCCTACGTCGCCGATCCCCTTCAGCGCGCCAGCTTAGGGTGCCGGAGGTGCCGACGGGAAGTGCGCGAAGGTGAAGTCGTCGCAGACAAGTACCGAATCGGCAAGCAGATCGGTTCGGGTGCGATGGGGACGGTGTTCGCCGCCCATCACCTTTTGCTCGACCAGAAGGTCGCAATTAAGTTCCTGGTGCCCGAAGCCCTGGGGCATGCGGAAGCAGTCGCTCGTTTCGTGCGCGAGGCCCGGGCGGCGGTCGTGATCAAAAGCGAGCACGTGGTTCGCGTGCTCGATGTCGCGCTACTCGAGGGTGGGGCGCCCTACATCGTCATGGAGCACTTGGAGGGCTGCGACCTCGCGGCGTGGTTGCACGCTTACGGCCGCCTCGAGATCGCGGTCGCCGTGACCTTTATTCTTCAAGCGTGCGACGCGATCGCCGAGGCGCACGACTTGGGGATCATTCACAGAGACATCAAACCGGCGAATCTGTTTGCCGTGCAGCGCCTTGGCCTCGTCGAGACCATCAAAGTTCTCGATTTCGGCGTCTCGAAAGCCGCGGGTCTGGCGCCCTCCACGGGGGTGGCCACCGAGGGCGGAGTCGGCGGGGCAATCACTACGCAGGAGAGAGTTCCCCTCGGGTCGCCTTGCTACATGTCGCCCGAGCAGATGGAGTCGGCGCGCGATGTTGACTGCCGCACCGACATTTGGGCGCTCGGAGTCACGCTCTGCGAGCTTGTCACCGGTTGCTTGCCGTTCGAAGGGCAGTCTCTGGTGCAGGTTTATTCGAGAATCAAGTCCGGGGGGCGCCTGCGCTTGCGAGACAGCTCGCCTGAGCTTCCCCGGGGCCTCGAGGCGGTGATCCTCAAGTGCCTCGAGACGAATCGGGACAACCGCTATCCAAACGTGCGCGAGTTCGCGATGGCGCTCACGGGGTTTGGCGCGAGCCGTGACGCGAAGTATCCGGAGCGGACAGGGCGCGGGGAGCGCGCGTCCGAGACAGGGGTGGCCGAGAGCCCAATGAAGGCGACGCCGAGCCCGCGCGTGCTGTCCGTGCACGGAACGCTGGTCTCGCAAATGCCCGGCGTCGTCCCAGAGATGCAAAGGCGCAGCGCGGCGGCAGTCTGGGCGGTCGCGTGCTTGGCCCTGATCGCTGTTGCGGCCGTGCTCGGAGTCGTCTCGAAGACTTCTTCTCACGAGAGCTCGGCGGCGTCGGTGGGTCCGTCGGTCGCGGCTTCTCCGGTCTGGCAAGCGCCTGGGCCCGCGTCTGGACTCGCGTCGGTCGCCTCGGGCGATGCGGAGCCTCGCGACGTGTCGATCGCGGCCGGACCTTCGTCGTTGGGTTCCGCGCCGATCCCCGCTGCACGCAGCACGATCGCATTGGTGGCAGCATCGGCTGTTGCCCATCGCGACGCGGGCGCTCCTTCGGCCGGACCCCCTCGCGGTGACCCTCCGGCGGCATCGCGAGAGTCCACGGAGCTGGCACCGCCCCCTCCAAGCGGTCGCCGCCCGCCGCCTTCGCATGAATGGTCCCCGCCGGACTTTCCAAAGTAAGAGCCTCTTCATGGTTCGTGCCTCAGAAGCCTTGTTCGCCGCCCCCCTCGTCATGGCCGCGTTCCTGTTCGACGGCGCTGCCTTGGCCGATGCTGCGGGAGCGCCGGCGCGGGGTGGTCAACACGAGGATGACGAACCAGAGGCGCGGGCGCTCGTTCTGTTCCGGCTGGCACGGATGGATATGGAGGCTGGGCGATTCGCTGAGGCATGTCCAAAATTCGAGGACAGCCAGAAGCTCGATCCTGGAGTGGGAACGATGCTCAACATCGCGTTCTGTTATGAGAAGCTCGGAAGGACGGCAAGCGCCTGGAAGGGGTACCAGGCCGCCGCCGTCGCGGCGCGTGAGAGGGGCAAAGCCGACTGGGAGACCGAAGCGCGAGCCCAAGCCAAGCGGATCGAGCCGTCCCTCCTGCGGGTCGTCATTCACGTGGAGGAGCCCGCGAGCGGGGACCGGCCCGAGGTCGTGCTCGACGAAGCGCCCTTTCCGAAGAGCCTCTGGGACCAGCCGACCCCGGTCGACCCCGGCCGCCACAGGGTGCGTGCGTCGGCCACGAGTCGCCTGACATGGTCGGCCACTTTCGATGTCGATCCCCAACATATTCCGACCGTCAGCGTCCCCGTGCTCGCACTCGCCGAGGGACGGCCAATCCTGCGTGCGCCTGAGTCCGACGGCGGCAGGAGGCGAACGGCGGCACTTGGCGTCGGTGCGGCAGGCCTTGCGGCGGCTGCGGTGGGCTTGGCGTTCGGGGGAGCGGCCATTGTGGCTCACAGTCGCGCCACCACTCGCTACTGCGCCGCGACGAACCCTCTGAATTGCAACGCGGATGGCATCCACGAACTGTCGCGAATGAACACGGATGCGACCGTGTCGGAGGTGGCCATTGCCGTTGGGGGCGTCGCACTAGTCAGCGCCGTGGTCCTCTGGTTCAGCGCTCCGCAATCTTCGATCCCGCCGTCGCGTGGCGGTTGGACCCTGCGACCCGTTATTGGCAGCCGGGGCGTTACCATTTCAATCCAGGAGGCGTGGTGATGTCGTTCGCCGCAAGAGGCGCCGGCATCTGCGCAAGCACGGTGCTCCTGGGGTGCATTCGGATCCTGGGATACGGAGAAGGAACCGAATTTGGCCCCTGTAGCTCGGCGACGGATTGTCCTCCGGGCGAGGTGTGCGCAGCGGCCCACAGATGCGCGAAGCCGCCGGTGACGACCGTCTCCATGTGCACGCCGAGTTGTGCGCTGACCGAATTGTGCAGCAATTCGGTGTGCTACCCGGGGACACCCTACGGCTACTCTGCGGGAGGCACCAGTGCAGTCACCGTACATACGGCGCAAGTCGTCGAATGCATCCAGCTGCGCGTGCCGGATTGCGGATTTCTGACGGCCGTCGGAATCGTTACGCACCTGGATGTGTACGGCGACTTTCGATTCGCGGTGTACGACGACGAGAGCGGTCAACCAGCGAACCGGCTTGCGCAGAGCGACAGGGCGAAGATCAGAGGAAACAAGGCGGACGTCCCTGTCGGGCCGGCGCTTCGCATCGGGCGCTGCAGCAGCGGGGAGTCGGGTTACTACTGGATCTGCTTCGCGTCGTCGTCCGAGTACGTGTCCCTCGAGACGACACAAGCCAGCGGCCTGTGGGCGGAAGGAGCTGCGCTCGAACAGATTCCAGGTTATCTGGACTCCGGCCTGCCGGACATGAGCCCAACGAGTGGCCTGACTCAGAGCGCAACGACAGCGGCTCTCATTTATGCGTGGATAGCAAAACCGAAATGAGTCCCCGAGCGCCAAGCGCCCACCCCCGGTCGCTCACTGGCGATCAATGAAGCGAGCGACGAAAAGGAGAGTGTGCGCATGCAATGCCCCAATCTGATCCCGACAAGTGCTTCCATTTGGTGCGACGACGGCGACTGTCCCCATCTCGATGGGCCGGCTCGTGTGGAGGCCGTCGTACAGAATACCGATCAGGATTGCGCCCGCGGAGGACAAGTCTTCTTCGGATGGCAGCCGTTGGGCACGAGCTCCGCGGCCTCACCGATCGGCGAGAGTTACGTCTACCCTCCCGTTGCCCCGGGTAGCTTCGGCGCGGCGACCACCGTATGGGTCCCCGACGCTTCCGTGGTCGGCTATCCGACGGACGTCGCGGTGGTTGGTTGGCTTTGGGCAACCGCGTGCACAGACGGGACCATCGACCAGAACTGCTTCTGCGATTGGTGGTACCCGACACCGGACCCGAGCTCGCCCTACACGATCCTCGTCCTCGCTCCCGTCAGCGCCCGGAGCTGCATTGCAGCGATGGCCGCCGCGGCCTCGCCCTCGCCTGGCGAGGCCGCGGCGCTGGGCTCCCCCGCCGAGTCATCTCAGGAGCTCGTCTTCGGCTTCCTGGCGCGCCATCGGCTCGGCAATGGACTAAAAGTAAGGCTGGCAGTCCGGCCGCTCCCAGGGGCCGGGCTGCTGGAGCTTGGCGCGTCGCTGGACCTCGTTCCAGGCCTCGAAAAGGCGTTCGCTTCCGGCCTGCTCCGGTCAAACGATCCGCTCATCGCGCAAGCCGAGCCCTTGATGCCGCAGACGGCAATCCCCCTCGAGCCGCGGCAGACAAGACAGGCGC
>WNFJ01120640.1_pt2 | contig 10320 bp, 8 predicted proteins | sample 5400461 | NCBI WGS metagenome assembly WNFJ01 (sample SAMN13153349, study PRJNA577476) | soil metagenome | isolation source: 115 cm saprolite on Douglas fir-dominated hillslope | place: USA:California | collected 2013-09-17
CCTGTGGACGGGGGCGGCGGCGGGATTTCCCCCTTCTCCAGCGCGCGCGCATGCAGATTATAGCTGCCCGTGACGCCGGCCTTCTCCGTGCTGACAACGATCCGGTAGGTATCGGTTTCCTTCACGTCATGAACAAGGCGCGGATTGTCGTTGCCCGCGCTGAGGTCGTCCTGGGCCAGAATTTTTCCGGACTTGTCTTCCAGGCGAACACAGGCATCCAACCATTGATTATTCATCTGGTTCAGATGCCCGGTCACGTCGATTAGATATCGGTATCCGCCCTTCATGCGCAGGAGATGAACCTTGTGGAAGTAGTCTTCCCGGACCTTGTCTTTGGGGTCCGTGGTTGCCAATTGGAACCCTTGATTCGGGATAGAATTGAATTGCTTCTTGGGCGCCGGCTCGGTGGGACTCAGCGGCCGGATTTCCAGCGAATAATTGTAGAATTTCTTGGGATCGACGCTGCTGACCACGGCCCGGCAGGTAGCGGATTCTTTGGCCTGGAAAACGATCATGGGTCTTTGCACTTCCTCGGGGTCATCATCCTCGTAGGGCCGACCAAGGTCGTTCACCAGTTTCTTGCCCGCGGCATCTTCCAGGCGCAAATAGGACCCAAAACCAGGCCCAAACAGCGTGAGGGCATATCTCGTTCCTTCCTTGGCCTTGAAGGCATGGACCTTGTAAGGACGGCCGGGACCGGGACGCATCTTATCCACCGGGTCCGCGTTCGTTAAGGATCCGCTAACGGACTGGGAACGAAGCTGCTTTTTCGGCGTGGCCTCGTCCCGCCCCAGGGGTCGGACCTGCAAAAGGTAATTGCCGGTTTCCCCGGCGTGCGCGCTGCTGACCACTACCCGGTAGGTTGCGGATTTCTTCGCTTGATAGATAATCAGAGCATCTTGAAAGCCATCGTCATTGGTATCGGCATCCAGCTCCTCTCCAGCCGGGTCTTCCAGGCGCACCTGAGGCCCAAAGCCATTGCCGGCCATGCTGAGGGCGTATTTTTTCCCCGCATCCATCCAGTAGGTCCAGACCAGGTGATAATAGCCTTTGCGCTTCGGGTCCGTGGGGCTGTTGACGGTCAAGTTGTGATTCATATGGAAGTACTCGGGTCGTCTTGGGGGCGCCGCCCTGCTCCCAATGGGTTGAGCCTGCAACAGGTATGTGCCCGTATGTCCCCGTTCGCTGGTGGTGACAATCATTCGGTAAGTGGCGGTTTTCTTGGGCTGAAAGACAAGGGCGGCATTTTGATAAATCGGTCCGCTGTCGTCATCCTCGGCCAATTGCACCCCGTCGGCATCCTCCAGGCGCAGGTAAGGGTCCATTCCTGAATTCGGCTTATGATCGATCAGGTCGATGATGTACGTGATGCCGGCGGTCAATTTGAATTCATGGACCTTGTGATGGCAGCCGGGACGCAACCGGTCGAAGGAATCCTTGGCGGTCAATTCGCCCACGACTTTCAAAGTCTGGTCATCTTTTTTGACCGGATCTTTTTTCGGATTGGGCTGCTGGGCGGCGGCGGCCGTGAGGCCCAGCAAAACGGCCAGCAAGCCAGCACCCTTAGGCATTATTCTGGGCATGTTCATTCTCCGCGCGGAGGCAGTCCGGAATGGTCAAACACCGGTAATTATCAACGGGGTTGGGCCGCCCGTCTAGCAAAATTCATTGAAAAATAAACTCGTTTAGCCCGGAGCCAACGGCGACGGTGTTCCCGGCAGCCGCCGTCACCGCTGGCCTCGGTTCCAACCGGGTTAGACCGCGGCGACGCCGGAATTCCCGAGACTCCCGCCGTCGCCGCTGGCTCCGGGCTAAACACGGTTATTTTTTTGAAGCCTTGAGGCAGGCACGCGGGTACTATCTTCTATTGACAGTGTTTCAACCATGGAGGCTAGGCCATGCACCGAAATCATTCAGCGGGCGCGAAGCCGCAAGCGGTCATCGTCGTTCTTCTTGGGTTATTCCTGTTCGCCGGCTCGGTGCGCGGGGAAGCGCCCAAAATCCAACTGCTGCGCCTGCAGCAAGTCGGCGATAGCACCTATTTCCACGTCCGCTTTGATGTGCCGGACGATTTGCAGAAACAGGAGATTTTGCCCGGGCCCTATGGGGAGTGGGATCGGCGCCGGCTGGCCCTGACGCCGCGCCTGGTGCCGCAGGACCAGAAAACCGCGGCGGTGTATCAGCGCCTGGAGCTGCCGCATTTTCGGCCGGCCGTCGAGTTCCAGGAGAAAGAAAATCAACCAGTCAAAGGGCTGGAGTTTGTCGGCAAGTTGCCCGGAACCGGCAAAGCCCGCTTTCTCCTGCTCTACCCAACGGATGTAAAGGAAAAACCGCCGGCCGGCATCAAGAACAAGGAGCTCGCCGAGCTGCTCCGGACTCCGCGCTGGGTCGAAGCGCCTGTCGAGCTGGATTTTGCCAAGGCTCGTGAAGTCCCGGCATTCAAGGAAGGCGAGAAGAATTTGAACCTGGAGCGGTTGTGGGCCGAGGCCCAGGCAACCCGGCTGGCCATCCTGGAAGCGCAGGCCCCGGAGTTCGGCTTCTACGGCTTCGCCTGTGCCGCCACCGGCAGAAAGTACGGCGTGCCCGATCCGGTCCTCGAAGGTGATCGCAAGAAGGGCGAAGACCAGGTCCACCGCCGCATGCTCGATCTGACGACGGGGACCATGGCCATCACGCAAGCGCTGGCCTTGAAACGGCTGCGCGATACCGGTCCGCGCGGCCATCTGGAGCGCACCTTGGACATCGCCAAGGTTCCGGGCATCACCATCGCCGAGCATCCCTGGAAAAAGATGATGGAAGGCAAAAAACCGGCGCCCGAGCCGCTGGCCAAGCTGGTGCCGCACGACAATTACTACATCCATTTCAAGAGCTTCACCAAGTTCACGGAGTTTCAGGATTTTCTCGAAGAATGGGGCACGCCGGCCGGCCGCGCCTATGAAGTCCAGAGCCGGGAATACGGCCTCAAGCAGCGCTACGAAAAACAACTTTGCCTCAAGAGCACCTGGCTGGGCCGGAAGTTCGGCTCACTCCTGGTCAAGAGCGTGGCCATTACCGGCAGCGATCCCTTCATCCGCGAGGGCTCGGATGTCACCGTCCTGTTCCACGTCGCCAATCGTGAGGCATTCTTGGCCGGCGTGGACCCGTTCATCAAAGAGGCCAAAAAGGAATTTGCCGGCTGGTTGCGGGAGAAAAAGGAACATTACCATGATATTCCCGTGGAGAGCTTCGTCTCGCCCCACCGTGAAGTGAGTGTGCACCGGGCGGCATTCGATGAATACGTGGTCTATTCCAATTCCTCCGCGGGCCTCAGGCGCGTGCTGGACACATTCAAGGGCGGCAAGTCGCTCTGGCAGTCGCTCGATTTCCAGTACATGCGCACGGTTTTCAAGGCCGACGACAAGGAAGAAGACGGCTTCGCCTTTCTCTCCGATGCCTTCATTCGCCAGCTGGTCGGCCCGGCCAGCAAGATCAAGGAAATGCGCCGCCTGGAGGCCATGACCAGCCTGAGCATGCTAACGCACGGCGCCTTGTTCCATGCCTGGGAGAGGGGCAAGCTGCCGGCCGACCACAAAGCCCTTCTGGATGCCTCCGGCCTTGTGCCGGAACATCTGTATCAGCCGGAGGGTAAGAAAATCCACTGGAACGCCAAGCGGCAAGTGGCGGTTTCGGACGCCTACAACACCCTGCACTTCGCCACGCCGCTGATCGAACTGCCCATCAACAAGATCACGAGTTTCGAGGAGCAGACCTACGGCGATTTTCGCGAGGAATATCAGCGTCTGTGGCGGCAATTCTTCGATCCGGTCGGGGTGCGTTTCGCCCTCGACAAGAAGCAGGTCAAGCTGGAAATCTACATTTTGCCCATGATCAACAACCAGGATTACAACAAGCTCCAGGGGATTACGGGATTCAGCACCACCAATTTCGATCCGGCCAAGATATCCCCCCGCTCGCTCTTGCAATTCTACATGAGTCTCAACCTGGGGCGGAATTGGTTTCCGAGCGTGGGCGGCTGGGCACAGATCCGCCTGGACGACAGCAAGAATCTGGCCCGCCTGGGAGAATGGTGGATGCGGAACGACCTGATCCCGCCCAAGGACCGCAATCAGCACACCGACGAGGCCGTCGCCCTGGTTTTCAAGCTGCCGATCACTGCCGGCATCGGCATCAAGGATAAAACCGAATTTCCCAAGGACCAGACGCAAATCACCAGTTTGCTCAAAGGCTTCTTGGGGCCGGTCAAGGTCAAGGAGTCCAGGCACAAAGGCATCGTCATCAGCCGCGTAAAGTTCCAGCCGGATAGCCAGCTGGTTCAGCAACTGAACCGGCAGGTCAACAAGGGAAAATTCAAAAAAGTCATTCTCTATCACGCCGTCATCGAGGATGGCTGGTATGCCGGCTTCGACAAGGGCGCCTTGATGGACATGATCGATCGCGCGGAAGCGCGCAAGAAGCAGAAAGCGGACAAGGTGCAGACGGTGCCGGTCAATGCCTCGTTGCACATTTCGCCGCGCTCCGCCGACCAGTCTCTCGCCTCATTGCACCAGTACCTGGAATGGGAGACCCACAAGCGCGCCCTGCCCAACAACGCCCTCTGGTACACCCTGTTTCGCACCGGACTCGTCGATGACAAGACGCCGGAAAAGGACAAACGTGCGGCGGCTTTGCGCTTCCTCGGCTTCATCCCCGTCAGCCCGGATGACGCACCCTACAAGTACGATGCCGCCAGGGATGAAATCGTCAATCAACGGCACGGCTCGCTGCGGCAACCACGGCTCCAGGATACGATTGCCGACAATTCTCCCCTGGCCGCCTTGCTGGCCCACTTCCCGTCCTTGCGCATCGACTTGCGCTTCCGCGAGGACGGGTTTCATTCGATTGTCACGGTGGAGCGGAAAGAAAAAAAATGAACGCGTCTGAACGAGCCCCGACCGTAAGGGAGGGGTGGTGCGTCCGACACCCCTCCCTTACGGTCGGGGCTCTGACTTTTGACGAAAACAAATTCCGAAATCCGCGCTCAAAAATCGGTGGTCCGTCCAGGGGATGCCCGGCTATGCTTCCTCTATGAGGATCTTGCCGACTGCGAGCGTAATGACGCGGGCCTATCAGCGCAGCGATCCGTCCTATGACGGCATCTTCTTTCTGGGCGTGCGCACTACGGGAGTCTTTTGCAAGCCATCCTGTCGGGCGCGCAAACCGCTGCCCCAAAACGTCCTGTTTTTCGCCACGGTTCGCGAGGCGTTGTTTGCGGGGTTCAGGCCGTGCAAGCGTTGCCGGCCCTTGACCGATTCGGCGGAGGAACCCCGTTGGGTCGAGCATCTCCTGGCCGAGATCGACGCGGATCCCGCCAAACGATTGCGCGACGCCGACCTGCGCCGGCGCGGCGTTCAGCCCACACGGGCCCGCCGCTATTTCCGCAAACACTACGGCATCACCTTTCAAGCCTACGGGAGGGCACGACGCATGGGCAAAGCACTGGCACAAATCCGCAACCGGGCCAAGATCGACGACGTGGTCCTTGGCAACGGCTTCCAGTCGCACAGCGGCTTCCGCGACGCCTTCGTCAAAACCTTCGGTCTCCCGCCGGGGAAAAGCACGGATACCGACTGCATCCTTCTTGACTGGATTGATACCGGCGCTGCCGCCGAAAGCGTGTGCCTGCTCGAATTCACCGAGCGGCGGATGCTCGAGGCCCAGTTCGATACCCTGCGGAAGCGCTTCGGCTGCGCCGTCGTTCCCGGTCAGAACGAACACCTGCGCCTCTTGAAAAAAGAGCTGGCGAGCTACTTCGCCGGCAAGCTGAAAAAATTCAGCGTACCTCTTCTTTTCCCCGGCAGTCCGTTTCAACAGCGCGTCTGGGCCGAGCTGTGCCGCATTCCCTACGGCAAGACCTGTTCCTACGAAGAGCTGGCCCGCCGCGCCGGCTCCCCCGCCGCCCAGCGCGCCGTGGGCCGGGCCAACGGCCTGAACCGCATTGCCATCCTCATCCCTTGCCACCGCGTCGTCAACAAGGACGGCAAACTCGGCGGCTACGGCGGCGGCCTGTGGCGCAAACAGTTCTTGCTTGATCTGGAGAAGGGGGGAAAGAAATCGTCGGCTACCTGAACTCATCTTTCAGAGCTTCTGGAATGGCGTTCCAGCTTGTCTGATAAGACGTTTCCAAGGGAACGGGTACGTAGAGGTCTGGCTTCAGAAAGAGCGGCATGGTAGGCAGGACATCTCCGACCGATACCGGTTCCAAATACACTGTATTTTCCGCGCCCGACGAAAATGCGATCAGGGTCAGCGGTTTGTTTGATGGCAGGTCCAACTCTTCCTGCACAAACTCGTCCCACAGAGCTTCGGTGATATCCAGTTTGCTGCCCGGTTCGGTTGGGAACAAGTCCACCATCAAAAGTGCCACGCCGCTTCGTATGACTTCAACGGCCCAAGCTGCAAATGAACCAAAACGATGGAAGCGGTGTTTGTCGTCAGGAGTCACGATGCGAATCGCGGCAACGACGGCGTGGCAGTCGCATCGCCGAATGGTGATTATTCTATCGGCATATTCGGGCCTTACGCAAGGAGCCTGAAGCCATGTCCGGGGGGCTGAATCCGAAAAGGCATAGCCCTTTCCTGGTCGGCCTGGATCCTTGAAGTCGTCCTCTCCTTCGGGGAGTTCCAGGAACAAAGCACGATTGTCGCGAAGGGTTTCAGTCAAGGAGTAACAGGATGACGGCAAGACACAAGCGTTTAGTTCGCCGCTGAGCCGTGAAACCCAATCAAGATAGAAACTATGAAAGAGCGAGCGATGCACACGAGTCCAATCGTGAATTGGCATTGTTCTCCCTCCAGCACCAAGAAGCTTTAATCCGCGTCGAACACCGCACTCACATCAACAGCAAATCCGGGCAGAATCGCGGACGACGCCGTCGCGCCCCGAGCATACTGGCCGGCTTCGACATAGGCGTCTCCCTCCAGGCGGAGGACTGTGATTGTTTCAGTCTCCGGGTTCACGATCCAATATTCGGGGATATGCGCGCGGGCATATTCGTCGCGCTTGTCCACCAGGTCGCGTTCGGGTTTATCGGGACTGACAACTTCCAGGGTAAGGTCCGCCCCGGTCCAAAAACGATTTTGCCGGCGCGGGTCGGTCGCGGAAAGAAGGAGCAAGAGATCGGGTTCGCGGAATTTGCCCGCAAAGAGCCTTAGCCGCAGAGGCGCAAAGTGGACCTTGCCCTCTTTCGGCGTCAGGAACTGGAAAAAAGTCAAAAACAAGAACTCCAATAAAGTCTGATGACGGTCGGTGGGCATGGGTAATACTTCCAGATAGCCGTCGCTGTACTCGATGAGCCGGCTTGTGTGCTCGGTCAAAACCAGATACTGCTCCTCGCTCCACGCGCCTTGTGGGGGAAGGATTTCCTCGAGCACGTCTTTCCATTCGGCAGGAAGAATGTCAGTTGGATTGGATGCAGTGGCCATGAAATTGCCCCGGAATCGCCTGAATGGTCACGCCGTCAATATAACGGGCGGAGTTCGAATCTGCCAAGGCTTGACCCCGCCCGGTGGTGTGGAAACACAAGTCTCGCTGTGCGTTCGAGATAGGAGGAAAATGACCTAACCAATTGCAGCATATTGCCTTTTGACAATTCGATTCACGAAGCGCTCGGACGGGTCGAAAGAGCCAGTTCGCAGTTTTTGCTGTAACTTACTTGCATTTATGCTGTTATGTTATCCGCCCTGGCCTTCGGCCGAAAATGATGGACATCATCCTTCACCACGTGAAGTGAACGACATCCATTTTTCCCTGGCTTTACTTCAGGGCCGCGAACAGCTTGTTCAGGCTTTCCTTGGCGTCGCCAAAGAGCATCATGCACTTGGGGTTGTAATACAGGTCGTTGTCCACGCCGGCGAAACCGGGGCGCATGCTGCGCTTGAGAACGATGATCGATTTGGCGCGATCCACTTCCAGGATGGGCATGCCGTAGCCGGGAACGACGATGACCGAGCGGGCGCTGTCGAGCAGGACCCCGACCTCGTCGGGGAAGATGCTGCGCACGGTTCCCTTGGCCTCGCCTTCCGGCCTCTGCTCCTCCTTCTGGATCTTGCCGAAGGCGCCGAAGAGGACGTTCAGGGCCGAGCGGTTCATGGCCCGGCACATGAGCAGCGACAACAAAAAGCCGGAAGTGCCGTCGAGGGAACCGGTGATGATCTGAATCTTGTTCATGAGCACGAAGCCCATGGCGGCATCGGCCAGGCCGGCATAGGAGTTCAAAAGGGCGATGACCACCGGCATGTCGGCCGCGCCGATGGGCACCACCAGCAAGAAGCCGAACAAAAGGGCCAGGAAAACCATGAGGAAGAAGAGGCCGACCTCCGAGGGAACAACGATCAGGTAGATAAAAGGTGAAACCAGGATCGCCAGGAGGAGGAAGTTGGAAGCGTTCTGGAATTTGTAAGTTATAGGGGCGCCGGGGAGGAGTTCCTGCAGCTTGGCGGCGGCCATGATACTGCCGGTGAACGTCAGGCCGCCGATGACGACCTCGAAGCCCAGGGGCAGCATCTCCAAGCCGGCAAAACCTTCGTTGTGCCGGAGGTATTCAGAAATGCCGACCAGCGTGGCCGCCAAAGCGCCGAGCGAATGGGATAGCGCGGTTCGCTGTGGCACCGCAGTCATGGGAATGCGCAGGCCCATCGAACCGCCCACCCCCGAACCGATAATCAGGCCAAGGATGATCCACAAATAGTTTTGGATGGCCGGATCGAACAGGGTGCCGACGATGGCCACCAGCATGCCGAACTCGGCCAGAAACATGCCTTTGCGGGCGTATTTGGGCGAGCTCAAGCCTTTTAGCCCAAGGATGAAAAGAACGCTGGAGACGATGTACAGGTTGCCGAGGACTTCACGGGCGGGAATTTTTTGCAGATGTTCCAGCCAAAAAAAGCCCGCCACCACGACGACGGCGGCGATTGCCGCCGGCACCACGATTTGCCGCCGCAGCCAGGAACGCTGCTCAGTCTTATCTCGGTCGCTTTTAAACATCTTGAGCATGCGATCGGTGATGAGGAAGCCGCCGACCACGTTGGTCGAGGAACATGCCACCGCGATAAAGCCGAGGAATGTGCTCAAGGTGAAGGAACCATCTTTGTTGGGGCTATAATCCGCGCCGGCGACGACCAGCGAGCCGATTAGCGAAATGCCTGAAATGGCATTGGTGGCCGACATGAGCGGCGTGTGCAAAAGCGGCGGCACCCGCGAGATGACGTGATAGCCGAGAAAGCCCGCCAGAATGAAAATGTACAGGCCGACTTCATGGTTCGGGGTAGTCCTGGCCTGATCCGTGCCGGGTTCGGCAGCGCCACAGCTGGACGAGAAAGCCAGAACAAGGATCACCACCAGGCAAGCCAAGATTGCGCGCGACCGCATGAGAACTCCCAGTTAAAACGTGTGTAGGATAGGATGCCGATCCTGTTTTATTCCACGACAGGATCGGCATCCTATTTATTGGCCGACCTCAAGACCGAGCAGTCCAAGGCGGTTCGGGAGGTAAATAATCTTCCAAATCGATTACTTTGAGCTCGTTTACGCAGCGCCAGCGCTAATCGTTGGTGATGAAGCATGTTGCACAGGCCTCCAACCGTGGGCTATTTGTGGTTTTGCAGCACGGATCGAAGGGCCTGATTTACGGCCTCGTCGGTCGGAAAGGCGGCCCGCACGTCCGGGGCCAACAGGGCGAGGTTCGTTCCAGCCCCAAAGCGTTCCAGATATTTTCCGCGGACGCCGCCTTTGAGTTTCGCAAGATCATACTCGGGACGGAGGTCGTCTTCTACCGTCTTAACTTTTTTCTTCTTCATACGTTTTCCTCTCGTTACGGGTCGCCCGCGAGACGGATGATCCGGGAGCGGAAAGCTCGACGACGATCCGGAGATCTTACACGCTCGCTGGATCGACTACAACAAGTCCTGGCCCGAATCCCGCGAGCCCCGCGAAATGAGTAACGTTGAAGGTAAGCACATTGGTTATTCCGTACACATTGCAGACGGCCACAAGGCGGGCGTCATGGACCCGCTTGCCGATTACCCCCAGCGCCCTCACCAGGGCCTTCCATGCCGGATAGATGTCGGGTGTTTCCGCCAGCAGTGGGAATCTCGCTTCGAAGATGCCGGCCTGAGCCTCCGCATCCGCAGTCGAAAGGCCCAGACTGTTCACGGCCACTGGGCGGGTCGCGACATTACGGAACTCGACCAGGACCTGCGCCGTGAGGTTTAGCACCTCCGCGCGCCGGTGTAATTCCAGTACAGCCTGAGCCGCAACGGCATGTTGAGCATCCGTCGCGTTCG
>WNFJ01415494.1_pt1 | contig 10320 bp, 10 predicted proteins | sample 5400461 | NCBI WGS metagenome assembly WNFJ01 (sample SAMN13153349, study PRJNA577476) | soil metagenome | isolation source: 115 cm saprolite on Douglas fir-dominated hillslope | place: USA:California | collected 2013-09-17
GCCCAATTGAACACGTAGTCCACCGACGAGATCATGAAGTTCTTTTCGAAGCGGTTGTCGAGGACTCCCATAGACTCCTCATTACTTCATCAAAACAGCCGAGTATAGCGCCCGTGTTTCGGCGAGTCAAAGGGACGCTAGGGTATGCGCAAGTTCACCTCAGAGGGCGAGATGCCGCTCGGTTTTACACCATGCACGAGCAGGGCGCCTTGGGCTTTGAAGGCGCGCATCTGGGCGGCATCGCGGAACCAGCGGCCGGTGTAAACCTCGGGCGTTGGCGTGGGATCAAGGACACGGCGATGAGCAACCTCAGAGAAGCCGTCATCGCGAAAAAGCGAAGCCCATTCTTCGGCTGAGAGCAGCTTCGTCGGAACCTGGAGCTTCTCGCTCCACTGATGGCAGTGCGGATTGTCGCGGTAATAGTTGATGAGAATCCATGCGGAGCCGCCTTCGCGCAGGACGCGGAAGATTTCTTTGATGCCGCGGGCTGGATCGGGCCAGTAGTAAGCCGACTCGACCGAGATGGCACGCGTGAAGAAATTCGCGTCCCAGGGAATTGCGTCAACGCCGCCGACGATGAACATGGTGTTGTCGAGATCGACGCTCAAGCGGCGCGCGCGGCGCACCATCTCGTCGGAAATATCCATGCCGACGACGCGGCCCTCGGGAACTAGCTCGGAAAGGCGTCGCGAGAGCCAGCCCGCTCCGCAACCGACATCAAGCACATTCTCGGTTGGCTCCATGCGCATCAGGTCGAGAACGGGCAGAGTAATGGGGAGATGGTCTTCCTCCATTCCTTCGCCGCGGCCGGCTTCGGCCCAGCGGTTGAATTCCTCGCGCAAAATGCTATTCGTCATCGTTCTGCCCTATTGCTCGATCTTGGCCAGGAGCTCGATGAATTTTTGCTGGCGCTCGGACTGGTCGTGCCCGCCGGCGGCGTCGGCAAGCTGCGTGGCGTTCATGGAGCAGAACTTGGGGCCGCACATGGAGCAGAACTTGGCTTCCTTGTAGAAATCGTCGGGCAGGGATTCGTCGTGCATGGCGCGGGCGGTGTCGGGATCGAGGGAAAGGTCGAACTGCTTGTTCCAGTCAAAGAGGAAACGGGCGTAGCTGAGCGCGTCGTCGCGGTCGCGCGCGCCGGGACGATGGCGGGCGACGTCAGCGGCATGCGCGGCAATTTTGTAGGCGATGACTCCCTGCTTGACGTCGTCGGGATTCGGCAGGCCGAGGTGCTCCTTGGGCGTGACGTAGCAGAGCATGGAAGCGCCGTGCCAGCCGATCATGGCCGCGCCGATAGCGCTGGTGATATGGTCGTAGCCGGGCGCGATATCAATCACCAGCGGGCCGAGGGTGTAGAACGGCGCCTCGTGGCACATCTCGACTTCTTTGTCTACTTGCTCCTTGATCTTGTCCATGGGGATGTGGCCGGGACCCTCGATCATCACCTGGACGTCGTGCTCCCAGGCCTTCTTTGTGAGTTCGCCGAGGACCTTCAATTCCGCGAACTGGGCTTCGTCGCTGGCGTCGGCGATGCAGCCGGGTCGCAGGCCGTCTCCGAGAGAGAAGCTGACATCGTGCTTCTTGAAGATCTTGCAGATGTCGTCGAAGCGCTCGTAGAGGAAATTCTGCTTCTTGTGCGTCTCCATCCACTGCGCGAGGAGCGCGCCGCCGCGGCTGACGATGCCAGTGATGCGGTTGCGCACAAACGGAACGAATTCGCGAAGGACTCCGGCATGGATGGTCATGTAATCCACGCCCTGCTCGGCTTGCTCTTCGATGACTTCGAGCATGAGCTCGGGCGTGAGGTCTTCGGTGCGGCGAACGCGCGTGATGGCTTCGTAGATGGGCACAGTACCGACGGGCACGGGCGAAGCGTCAATGATGGCTTTACGGATGCGCGGGATGTCGCCGCCGGTGGAAAGGTCCATCACGGTGTCGGAGCCATAGTGGACGGCGTGGTGCAGTTTTTTCAGCTCTTCGTCAATATTGGAAGTGGTGGCGGAGTTGCCGATGTTGGCGTTGATCTTGCACTTGAAGGCGATGCCGATGCCCATGGGCTCAAGGTTGCGGTTGCCATGATGGATGTTGGCAGGAATGATGGCGCGGCCCCGCGCGACTTCGCCGCGCACGAGCTCGGGATCGAGCTTCTCGCGCCGGGCGACATATTGCATCTCTTCGGTGATGACACCCAGACGGGCGAAGTGCATCTGCGATAGATTGCGGCTGCCATTCGTGCCAGAGGCGGCCAATCGTTTTTCGACCCAAAGATCACGCACGCTCATAGCGTCCCCCATACACACCGTGCCCACGAGTGAGGAGGTGTGTGAAGCTGGATTATCGCACCGGGAGTCATATGCGGCAACTCCACGGGTGACTGGTGAGTGGTGTTTGATTGTGATCTGTGACGGACGATTGGGGATGCGTGGCCGGACACAAGGAAGCACCCCTTTTCTCCGCAATGCTCGCCACCCCCCACCCCTTTTTTGTAAGTGTGGATTCTAAAGGACTTAAGAGATGGGGTCTTGTAAGGGCAATAATATACTTGACAAATCAAACCGACTAGAGTAGTCTTGGCTTAGGTGAGAGACATGAAAAAGCCAAACACCCTTCAGCAAGCCGTCATCTACTTCGCCGATGCCGACAACTATCTGAACTTCATGGTTCGGCTTCGCTGGCCTTCCGGCGTCGTGACCTGCCCAACTTGCGGGCGCAATGATGTTGTGTTCCTTAAGAATCAACGCAAGTGGCAGTGCAAGAGCGTCCACCATCATCGGCAGTTCAGCGTGAAAGTCGGAACCATTTTTGAGGATTCTCCAATCAGTCTCGACAAATGGCTTATCGCGGTTTGGATGATTGCCAACTGCAAGAACGGAATCAGTTCTTACGAAATCGGACGCGCCATTGGTGTGACTCAGAAATCTGCATGGTTCATGCTGCATCGCATCCGGCTTGCGATGCAGAACCGTTCGTTGGTGAAACTCGGCGGCAACGGTAGCGAAGTAGAAGTAGACGAAACATTCATCGGCGGTGCGGCCCGCAACATGCACCGCGAGAAGCACTATCGCCGGATTACTGCAACTGGCAGCAAGGATAAAACTCCAGTCATTGGGATTCTGGAGCGCGGCGGAGAGGTTCGCGCAAATGTGATTCCAACTCGGCGCAAGCATCATGTACAGACTGAGATTCGCGCTCATGTGAAAGCCGGAAGCGCAATCTACACCGATGCGCTCATGTCCTATCAGGGTTTGGAGCATCGGGACTACGTTCATGCGACCATTGACCACGCTGAGGCTTACGTTGACGGACGCGTCCATACCAACGGGCTCGAAAACTTCTGGAGTCTTCTCAAGCGCGGACTCAAGGGAACCTATGTGAGCGTGGAACCCTTTCACCTGTTCCGCTATCTGGACGAACAGGTGTTCCGGTACAACTACCGGAAACTGCGTGGTGACTTGAACCGATTCGAGCATGTGCTCTCGCACGTCCTTGGGAAGCGCCTCACTTATGCCGAAGTGACTGGCAAGGTCGGTGCGACGCCTAGTTAATCCTTCGCGTCTGCCTCGCGGGAAACGGAAGGTTTCCTAGCCTTCCGTTTTTTCGCGGCCTTCTCCGCATCCAACTTGGCTTTCAACTCGCTATGCGGAACCTTCAGTAGTTCGCGCATAGCCTTGTCAAATCTCTTGAATTGCGTGCTCATTAGTGCCGCACATTGGGGACGTGAACCACATTCACAAACCACGGGTCTACTTGCTTGATTTTTCGTCCATTTCTTTCTATCCAAACGTTAACGGTCACATCTCCCTGCTGTCCAAGCGGGAACCCAGTCATGTTGATTGCAATCTGATGGTTCTTGCCTTCCTCGAATCGGAACTCTGCGGTGTTTCGATTAAATTCAGTTTTATCCGGCCATAAAATTTGAAGTACATGAACGAATGGAGCCCCGCCAACATCTCCAGCTTCCTGTTTCCACAAACTGGCCACCGCCCAATCCTTCGGACCAACTGCATTTCTTGGCATTGGGACGGCTGGCGCATCGGGACGCGGAGCCACATTTATGTTTTGCATGATCCCAACTAGACTGACGTTGTTTAGGTTATCGATGATGACGCGTTCGCAGACCGCGAAGAGTAGAAGTTTAGGCATGATTAACCACGGAGTTGAACTTCAATCGGTTCTTGAGTGAAATTCAGCCTTTCTACAGCGCCGCTTGTGAATGTCAGGATTTTAGTTTCAATAAGCCGTGCATATTTGAGATGCCTTCCATTAATTAGCTGTAGCCAGGGATTCCATCGCTCAGGAGCCCGTCCAAAAAACCAATGCGCTCCCCCCGCAACCCACGCTTCACGCAACTGGTCGTGACTGAACTCGGCATCATCATTTCCGAACTCAGTACCGCAGCATGGACAAATATGGTAGTCAGCGGGAGGATACGGAAGTTCGCTGTAGAAACACACTGGGCATTGGTTCATAAATTTATCCTACCGCACTCATAAGCAAAGTATCCCGCTTCACCGCCGTGATTTGCAATAGTTGCCATCCGTACAGGATAGAAAGTGCGAACGAAATCTGGCACTATAGAAGCTATGCCTTCGTAGTGTGTGCCGAAGCCAAAACGCACTCGGTCTATTCCGCGAGGGCGGATGCATTCACGAGTGTCGGCATCCAAAGGACTGTACATGAAGTCATCGGCGAGCCTCTCATACTCCAGTGGGTCGAAGGCACCAAACTTGTGACCGTGTTTTGTGAAGTGCAGTTCACGCTCCATTGTATTAGCGAAAGGCACGGCGGCGGGGACTTTATCAAAACAGGCTGATGTCGGTCAATCTCATAAGATTTTTGCATGCCAACTCTCGCAAAGGCGATGATTCGTCAACTATATTATTGCCCTTGTAAGTGTGGACGTTAAAGGACTTACGGGAGAAAGTTGAAAGTCCGCAGTTGAAAGTCGAAAGCGGGAAGCGAATGGTGAAGGGCTTTGGGAGGGCATGGTTTGATCTCGTTGGCGTGGCTAGTAGGCGGCATCGTCCATTTTCCGGGGCGCATTGTACCATAATCCATGAGTTAAGTCAATAGGAAGTTAAGTCCTTATGAATGAGAATGTTAGCAGAGGGATTCCTCGACTCGCTCTGCTCGCTCCCTTCGTGCCTCAGGGCAAGCAGGACAAATATCGTGCTCGGATATTCAATTAACTTCTCGGGATTGAGGGAGTTAGCGGGGGTTTTGCCGGGCTGCCCTCGCTCTGGTCGGTGTAAACGCTCATTCTCATCCGGCTGGGATGCTCATCCAGCCCGGCGTACAGAGACAGCGATACGCGAGCGCGGGCACTCTGGCTTGAAGCTGCAGAATGCCTGCCCCCTAATCCACGCGGAGCGCTACCGGAAATGGCCTACTGTTTCTTGATCAGCGGGTCTGCCTGGGTGATGCTGCCGCGAACCAACTCCGTCTTGATCGTGGATTTCTGGCGGGGCAGCAGATTGACCTCAGTCTCGAAGGTCTGATACCCAGGCAAGGTGACTTTGATGCGATGCTTTCCAGGGCTTACCAGCATGGATCGTCCCAGCCCGCTGAATTCCCGGACGTGGCCCACAAAGCCATCGTCCAGGAAAACCGCCGCCCTGTCGGGCTCGACTTGGAGCTTGATTTGAGAAGTAACTTTGGGAAACCGAGCCTGAGGGTCCAACTGCATGCGCACGCGGAGACGCAGCGCCTTGCCCGGCTCTACAAGCACCTGTTGCGTGAAATCGGTGTAGCCTGACTGGCGCACAGCAACCTGATGTTCCCCCGGCAGAAGCATGACTTTTCGATCGTCTTTGAGCTCATCCAAATAGCCGACGTATTGCCCGTCAATCCATACGCCGGAGGTCTTCGCCGCTTTGGAGGCGGCAATGAAGCGGAGCTCCCCCATGACCTGGCTCTGCGCGAAGGAGGCAGTGTTAAGAAACAGAAGGGAAAAAAGAAGAGTGAAACCCGTTAACTTGAATCTATTCGGCCCGACCATGTGCAATCTCCTTACTGGCTGGGCGCTTGTGGATTGTAGGATTGTCGCACAAACCGGCGAATTTCGCAGCACCCTATCGCATGCCCTGCGTCGCTTGCCAGCGCGGGGGATAGATGCCGGCAGCCGCCATAAACACACAAGAAGCGGCGCGGGCCTAGCTCTTTCCTGCGCTCGGGGTAAAAGAGCCGGGCGCTACATCCCTCACCGAGAGAGGAGGGTTGGAACGGAGGGTTGCGATGGGCCCTTCTCCGCGAGCAGGCGGTCCACGGAGAGCGCGCCGCTCCCGCGCACCATTATGGCCAACGCCACGGCGATGGCCAGGAGGTGATATTCAATTCCCTCGCCTTTCTGACTGCCAGCCCAGTTCATGAAGAGGCCGAATTGCCTGTGGACCAGGGCAATGGCTACAACCATATTGCAGAGGATGCCGAAGGCGGCGATGCGTCCGAGGAATCCAAGGACGAGGCCCAACCCGCCGAGGAATTCGGCGGCGATGGCGAGAAACGCGAGCGGCGCCGGAATGCCCATTTGGTGGGTGAAAAAACCCATGGTGGCGCTGAAACCGTAACCGCCAAACCAACCCAGCACTTTTTGCGCGCCGTGAGCAAAAAAGATAACTCCTAGCGTGACTCGAAGAATAGTTGCCGCCCAATCATTCTCTGTCCACATCAAGTTGCGAAACATGATCGTTTTCCTCCTCAGTGCGTGATGAGCCGATACCGATTGATGATGGGCCGAAGACTTGCCCCAGACTGACGTCACCCAGGGGATCGCATGCGGGGCCGGCGCCCATTATACCGACTATCAGCCAGCGGCGAACTATGCGCGACGGACGCAGAGTGAGGAGAGTGATTTCCGGTGGGACCCCGATGCGGACGGGAGCGCCGACGGTCCCCAGGCCGCGATTGACGTAGAGGCAAGATTGGAGAGGAGATTCGTGACTCATAACTCGTGATTCGCCGTTGGGGGCGGAGGATTGAGCAGGAGCAGCGCTGAGGGGATGCTGGTAAAGGCCGGCGATAAATGGAGTAAAAAAGCGCGCGGGGCTGAAGCGGTGGTCGAGGATTTCGACTTGGACCTGACCGCCGTGGGTGTGCCCGGTGAGTTGGAGCTCGATACCCAGTTCGGCGGCGCGCGGAAAGGAATTGGGATTGTGGGAAAGAAGGATGTTGGGCATATCGCGGCGGACCAGCCGCCCGATGTGCGGGAGCATCTGCAGGCGCTGCCCGCCGGGCGTGCGCTCGCGCTGATAGTCCACGCCAATCAGGTTGAACTGCGCGCCACGCCAGGTGAGCTGAGAATCTTCCTGGCGGAGCAGACGCATGCCCGCGCGATGAAACAGCTCTTGTGCTGCGGCTTCCACGCCGGCATAAATTTCGTGATTGCCGTTGCAGCCCCAGACACCCAGGGGCGCGCGAAGCCGCGCGAGCTCAGCGACACAATCGGCCAGCGGGTCGGAGGGGCTGGTGATGAAATCGCCGGTGACCACGGCGAGATCCGCGAGCAGGGCGTTGGCCATATCCACGGCGCGGCGGACTTGCTCGCGGGTCATGTAGCCGTTGAGATGGATGTCGCTGAGCTGGACGATGCGCAGCCCTTCGAGCGTGGGCGGGAGGTTGGCGAAGGGAACGGAAACTTCGCGGATCTGATAGCGCAGGCGTTCGCTGGCAAAACCGTAGAGCGCGCCGACAAATGGGACGGAGCCTGCGAGGACTGAAGCCGTCTGGAAAAAATAGCGGCGAGAGGGGTTGGCCGGGACGCCTTCGGAAACGGGAGCGGCAGCCGGCTGATCGACGGATCCTGCTGAGGAGCTTGCAGTGCTGCGGGAAGGTCTCCCATGGAGTCGCTTGGCAGCGCGCCAGAGCCATTCGCAAGCGACGACGAACTTCACAGAAATGTAGGCGAAGAAGGCGCTGGTGAGCCACAAGCCGGCGAGAGCGGTAACCAGCGAGCCGCGCGGCATCAGGTGACCTTGCTTCATGCGCAACCCGTCTGCCGTCGCGAAGATGACCAGGAGAAGCGCCGTTCCCGCGCAGAATGCGGCTGTGTATGCGCCCGGTCAGACGCCACGCCGCGCGATACCAAAACCTCTGCGAAAGAAACAGGACGACCAGGATCGTCAGAAGAATAATAATGCGAATGAGAATCCAACCCCAGTTCAAATTCAATGCGTCTCCTTCAGAATGCCGCATAAAAGTGTAGCATGCGGCGGGGCACAGGCGGGAATTCCCGGTTCCTAGTGAGTCTTTTCTGCAACGCGAGTAAGATAGCTTCCCGGCCTAGAGACGCGGGAGGGGATGCGACCGCGCCGGGCTGAGAAAAAACTTACTGGGCGGGGCGAAACAACCGACCCGTTCGCGCGTCTTATATCAAGTGCTGGACGGATCGCTTAATCTGAACGGAGGAACGCACCATGAAAAAAATTCTGAGTGTGCTGTCTGCGGCGGCCCTCGCGGCCGTTGTTGCGTGGCCGTCGCTGGCCCAAGAAGCAGCGAAGAAAGCCGAAGCGCCGAAAGCGGCGCCGAGCACTTCGCAGGCGGTGCTGGAGCAATGGAACGACGTCGGCCGGAAGCTGATTACGATGGCGGAAGACTTGCCGGAGAATAAATACGACTACAAGCCAAACCCTGACTCGCGGACCTTCGTCGCGCAATTGGTGCATGTGTCGGCGGCAATGTATTTTTTCACAGATCCCGCGCAGGGGAAAAAGCCCTCGTACTCCGACGACCCCAGCCGCGAAAACCTGAAGACGAAAGAGCAAGTGGTGGCGTTCGTAAAGAAGTGCGTGCAAGACGGCGCGGACGTGATCAAGGCAAAGGGCGACAAGGGCCTGTCGGAACAGGTCAAGGACCCATTCGCGAATCAAATGGTGCGAGTCTCCGACCTGGCGTACGGGCTGATTGAGCATTCGGGCGAGCACTACGGGCAACTGGTGGTGTATTACCGGATCAACGGAATGGTGCCGCCGGAGTCGCGCCCGAAGAAGTAAGCGGGTCAAGAACGGCGGGATGGGCACGGCGGGGTTGTGCCGTGCCCTTTTTCTTTGCCAAGGAAAACTGTTGCCCGCAATGCCGCGGGGGGCTTGCGGCAATTAACTTGCAGTCGCGCTTGCCGGGGTTTCCTGCAACATGGCGGCGAGCTTTTCGGGATCGCTGGTCGGGGGCTGGCAGGAGGTTTCGACACAGATGAGCGCCTGGGCCTCGGTGGCGCGGAGATGCGGCAGAGTATTCTGCAACGAGGCGGGGAGCGAATTGGTTGCGAGGCGCTCGGGAGTAACGCGTAGGATGGCTTTGCCGAAACGGAAGACGCCGGCGGCTGCATCTTCGAGGCGTTGCGCCTGCGGGTCATCCGCGCGGCCGGTAACAACCACTTGCAGCGCATGGCGCGAATGGAGAACTGCGGCCAGTCCATAAGTGGCGGCGAATAAGCCGTATTGCGGGGCGATGCCCGCAAAGGCTTCGAGGGTGCGCTGGGCCCAATCGCGGTGGCGCGCGTCTCCGGTGTACGCCCAGAGGCGATCGAGCGCGAGTGCGGAGACGGAGTTTGCCGCGGGCGTGGGCGAGTCCTGGATGGGCTTGCGGCGGACATCGAGGCCGCCCATCGGGGGGGCATCAAAGGAACGGTCGAAAAAGCCTCCTCCTTCGGCGTCGCCGAATTTTTCAATGATGCGGTCGAGAGTGCGCTGGGCGGCGCGGAAATAGCGCGCGTCGAGAGTCAGTTCGTAGGCGTCGAGCAGCGCCAGCGTGGCGAAGGCGTGGTCGTCGAGCGAGCCATCCAGCGGCGCGCCGCCGACACGATGGAGGAAGCCGCGCTCTTCGCTCCAGGCCTCGCGCAAGATGCGGTCGAGCGTTTTCAAGGCGAAAGTGCGGCAGGATTCGCCGACGCCTCCGCCGAGCACGCAGGCAGCGTCCAGGTAGGCTGAGACGAACATCGCGTTCCAGGCGACATAGAGCGTTTTGTCAACAAACGGCGTAGGGCGCGGGAGGCGCGCGGCGAGGAGTTTTCCCTTAGCGCGGGCAATAAGCAAACGCACATCGGATTCAGCCAGTGTCAACTGCTTGGCGATTTCACCGGGCTCGCGCGCGATCCAGAGGACGTTTTTCGCAGGGTTGTGGTGCATCTCGCCGCGCGCTTCCACGTCGTAATACAGCTCCATCACGCGCGCTTCCTCGGAGGAGAGAGCCGCGCGCAGCTCGTGAAGCGTCCACGTAAAATAGTCGCCATCGTCATCGAGAGAATAATCGGCGTCCTGGCTGGCGTAGAAGCCGCCTTGAGCCTGGTCGGAGAGGACCTCGTTCACCCAGCCGATGATTCCTTCGGCG
>WNFJ01311721.1_pt1 | contig 10318 bp, 11 predicted proteins | sample 5400461 | NCBI WGS metagenome assembly WNFJ01 (sample SAMN13153349, study PRJNA577476) | soil metagenome | isolation source: 115 cm saprolite on Douglas fir-dominated hillslope | place: USA:California | collected 2013-09-17
GCAACGCCTTCTGAAACGAGACGCCATGGACGGCGACGCGCTTGCGGTCGCGCATTCCAGTCGGTGTGTCCGCCGGATCGTGATCGTAATAATAGACAGCCAGCGTGGGGACTAACCAAGTGCCTTGTTTGATCATCTGCGCGATCTGCGCGTCGGTGAGCTCGAGACCATGCTCAATGGAGTCACAACCGCCATCCAGGGCTCGCTGCAGGCCCGGCCCGTTGTAGGCGTGGCAGGCGACCTTGCGGCGCCATCCGTGCGCCTCGTCCACGATGGCCTTAAGCTCCTCGACCGTCAGGGTGGGTTGCGAAACGAGCGCCCCCTGCTCATCGACCCAGGAGCGGTGCGTCATGTACACCTTGATCCAGTCCGCGCCGTGCTCCAGCTGCTCGCGTGCGGCCTTGCGCGCCTCGACGGGGCCATCGACCAGCTGCGCTCCTTTCGGCACCACGAGTTCGGGCGCATACCCTTCCAGGTTGTAGCCGCCGGTCGTCGAGATCGACCGCGTCGATACGAACATTCGCGGGCCTGGAATGTAGCCCTCGTTGATCGCCTGTTTGATTCCGACGTCGCCATATCCCGCTCCCTCGGTCTCGACATCGCGAATCGTCGTGAACCCCTGTTCCAGCGCACGCCGCGCTGCCACGATCGCGCGCGCCACGCGGTAGGACGCCGGGAACTTCAGCAATTGCACATCGTAGCCGCCGGCTGCAGGCACCTCGCCTTGCAGAAAGATATGAGTGTGACAATCGATGAGACCCGGAAGAACGGTGGCGGCGCCCAGATCGATCAGTTGTGCCCCTGCAGGCGGTGGATGCGCCCCGGCCGCGTAGACGTCGACGATACGGTTGCCGCGGATCACTATCTCCGGATTCGGCAGCGGCCGTGCGCTCGTGCCATCTATGAGCGATCGGGCTCGGACAATCACTAGGTGTGTCGATATGTCGGCGACTGGCGTCGCGGTTGAATCCTGCGCGCTGCACAGGCGTACGAGGCTTAAGGCGATGGCGCCGAGGCAACCCATGAGACGCATGCAGACACTCCCGGCCGTTTTGGAGCGGCCCACATGATGCCTGCCGGCGCGGTATTCGCATAGCACACCGCAGGAGCACTTGCCTCTACCCGCCGGGCGCACGTCTAATTGCGGCGGCCACCGGGGAGACATCGATGAACAAGGCGCTACCTGTCGCCGCCGCGACTCTGCTGTTTATCGCAGGCGCGCCCGCACGCCCGCAGACCTTGTCCGCGGAGCAGCGCTTCCGCGAGCTGTACAAGGAGTTGGTCGAGACGAACACCAGTCTGTCCGCCGGCAGTTGCACGCTGGCCGCCGAGCGCATGGCGGCGCGCCTCAAGGCTGCCGGGTTCACCGACGATGAGCTGCATTTGTTTACCCCGCCCGGACATCCGCGGGAGGGCGGCCTGGTGGCGGTCTATCCGGGGCGCAACGCGAAGCTCAAGGCGATTCTGCTGCTGGCGCACCTCGATGTGGTCGAAGCGAAGCGCGAGGATTGGACGCGCGATCCGTTCACGCTCGTGGAAGAGAACGGCAACTTCTACGCGCGCGGGGCCGTGGACGACAAGGCCGAAGGTGCGATATGGGTCGACACGTTGGTTCGCTTCCGCGAAGAGAATTATCGGCCGCTGCGCACGCTGAAACTCGCGCTCACTTGCGGTGAAGAGACCTCTGGCGCCCTGAACGGCGCCCAATGGCTCACCCAGAACCGGCGCGATCTCATCGACGCGGCGTTTGCGATCAACGAGGGGGCGCGGGGCGAGCTCGACGTCGATGGGCACCGGGTTGCCCTCGAAGTCCAGGCGGGCGAGAAGACCTCCCAGAACTACCGCCTCGAGGTCACCAATTCCGGAGGGCACAGCTCGCTGCCCGTGAAAGACAATGCCATCTATCGACTCGCGGGCGCCCTGAAGAAAATCGAGGCCTACACTTTCCCGCCGCAGTTCACCGACGGCAACCGCGCGTACTTCACTGGCATGGCGAAGATACAGGCGGCCAAGGGTGAAGCGGCCATCGCCAACGCCATGCAAGCTCTCGTGCGTGATGCGCCCGACGAGCAGGCGATCGCGCTAGTGTCCGCGAAAGATCCGGGTTGGAACGCGACGTTGCGCACGACGTGCGTTGCAACCATGCTGGACGCCGGACATGCGACCAACGCCTTGCCGCAGCGGGCGAGGGCGAACGTCAACTGCCGCATCTTTCCGGGTGTCACGCAAGAGGCCGTGCGTGCGCAGCTCGAAGAGCTGGTGGCCGACCCGGCAGTCAAGGTCATGACGCTCGAGACGCGAGGGCCGAGTTCCCCGCCTCCGTCACTGACGCGCGAAATTCTGGCACCGGTGGAGAAGCTCGCGGCACAATTCTGGCCAGGTGTGCCGGTGCTGCCGATTCTGCAGCCGGGCGCGACCGATGGGCAATTCCTGAACGCAGCCGGTATCCCGACCTACGGTATCGAGCCGCTATTCCTGGGCCCGGATTTCGGCCACATCCATGGCCTCAATGAGTACGTCAGCGTGAAGTCGCTGCTGGAGTGTCGCGACTTCCTTTACCGCCTGGTGAAGATCTACGCGGATCAGAGATGACACCAACGCAACTTGCTGATTCGAATGGTGGCGGCCAGCGGCGGAATCGAACCACCGACACGGGGGTTTTGTGGCCTATTTCTTCCGGCGCGACTTGGCGGCGGATTGTCTCGGCCAAGTAATTCCGCCACGCTCGACTCTTGCTCTGATCTCCATCAGCTCTCTGCGAATTGGATCGGACCATTTTTGGAGAATCGCAGGGATGTCGCGTCCCTGACGGATCACAGCGACAACTGCGATGAATCGCCCGCCGAGCGGCTCATACACGACGTAGTGTTCCCGAACGGGGTACACGAGTAAGGCAGTTCCACCGCTGAGCTGCTGCCGTCCGCGCAACGTACTCTGGTTCTCTGCAATGAACTGGGCACCCTGATGCAGGTCGTCGAAGTATCGGTTCGTCAGCTCTTTACCCCATCTCGCACGAGACCATGCTCGCGCTTCGCGCAGGTCGGCGGCCGCTCTCGCGGTCAGAACGTAGCGTGCCCGCCGCACTGCGTGTCAATCCTCGTCCTTGAAGTCTAGAATCGACTCGGAGGAAAACCTGCCGTGCTTCAGGTCATCGAGGCCTTGGAGAACGTTCAGGGCGATCGCTCGGTCTTGCATGTCCTGGCGGATCAGGTCGCGGATGTACTCGCTCGGCGTCGCGTACACGTCTTTATCGCTCGCACGCTCGTCGACATATTTGCGAAGCGCGTCAGTCAACTGAACATTGAGGCTGCTGCTCAAGGCGTGGCCCTCCGGGGATCCTTTCGGATGGCTCCATCTTGCCTGCTATGGCAATAGATATCAATAGATGCCAGCCAACTCCAGGACGAGCGGAACGATCGAATCGGAGGGCGTCGAGGCGCGTTGGGATGATCAGCCAGCGGCTGAATCGAGCCAGCGACTCGCGGCTTTTTCAGCGAGCGTCCATCATCGCGCTTGGCGTGCGCTCATTCGCGTACGTAACGTCCGGGCGCATCGTCAAGCGCACTGCGCGCTGCGCCCGGCAGCGCGCGCGCGGGTTGCCGCTTCGTCGTGGAATGCTCGACCAGCCAGCGCTGCCAGGCGGGCCACCAGGAACCCTCAAGGAGCGGTGCGCTCTTCATCCACGCGTCCGGCGCCAGCGTATCGGTGGCGTTCGAGCAGGTGAGCATGCGGTGCCGGCGCCGCGGATGCACCGGTCCGCTCACGATTCCGGCGTTGTGGCCGCCGCTGGTGAGGAGAAAGGTGTAATCGGGGCTGCGCGTCAGAGCGCGCACCTTGTACACCGAGCGCCATGGAGCCACATGGTCGGTTTCGGTTCCGACCACGAACATGGGCGCACGCAGGGCGGACAGATCGATCCGCTCGCCCTTAACAGTGAACTCACCGCGTGCCAGCTCGTTCTTCAGGTACAGCCGCTCCAGATATTCGCTGTGCATGCGCCAGGGCATGCGCGTGCCATCGGCGTTCCACGCCATGAGATCGTTGAGCTTGGGGCGCTCGCCACGCACGTACTGATTGACCGCCGGTGTCCACAGCAGGTCGCGCGAGCGCAGCAGGCTGAATGCCGTGCCCATGCGCTCGCTCTCGAGTACTCCTGACTTGGCCATCATGGCCTCGAGCATCGCGATCTGGCTCGGCGTGATGAAGACCGACAGCTCTCCGGGTTCGCTGAAGTCAGCCTGGGCAGCGAGCATGGTCAGCGAGGCGAGCGACTGGTCGCCCGCCTGGGCGAGCGCCGCCGCGGCAATCGCCAGCAGCGTGCCGCCGATACAGTAACCGACCGCGTGCACCTTGCGCTGCGGGATGATGCGGCGTACTTCGGTGAGCGCATCGAGGAAACCGAGCTGCAGATAGTCATCCAGGCCCAGTTCGCGGTCCGCGGCATTCGGGTTCTTCCAGGAGATCATGAATACCGTGTGACCTTTCTCGACCAGGTAGCGCACCAGCGAATTGCGCGGCGACAGGTCGAGAATGTAGTACTTCATGATCCATGCCGGCGTGATCAGGACCGGCTCGGCGTACACCTGTGGCGTCTGCGGCGCGTACTGCAGCAGCTCGATGAGCCGGTTGCGGAATATCACCTTGCCGGGTGTCACCGCCACCTCTTTGCCCACTTCGAACTGCTCGGTTCCGGCCGCGCGCCCGCCGCCGACCGCGCGCTGCGCGTCCTCGAGCCAGTACTTGAGTCCACGGATGAGATTCTGGCCGGATTCCGCGGCGGTCTTGTTCAGCAGCTCGGGATTGGTTTGCAGGAAATTCGCAGGCGAGCCGGCTTCGAGCAGCAGCCGCCCGGCGAAACTCATGCGCGACGGCTTGGGGTCGGCTGCCGCTCCTTGCGGCTCCAGGGCCTGTTGCCACCAGGAAGCCCAGTTGGCGTACGCGCGCGCGTAGGCGTTGAAGGGCCAGACGTTCCAGGCGCCATCGCCGAACCCCAGCTCTTCGTGCCCCGGGGCGAGCGGGGCGCCACCGGCGGCGCGCGCCATGAACTGCCAGCTGTCGAGGGTTTTCTCGTAGGCGCTGCGCGCCAGCTGCGCCTGACGCGGCGGCTGAGTGGCGAGCTTGAGGTACCACTCCCACCAGGCGTCGAGGTAGTCATCCGGAGCGAGCCCGCCGGTGAGCGCGGCGAGCTGAGCGCGCAGGTGGCGCTCGATCTGCGCTTTCAGGGGCGGCTTCGGAGCATCGGCAGCGTGGGGCGATCGGGGTGCGCCAGCGGTAGCGGGAGCCTTAGGCGCGGGCCGGCGCCTGCGTGTCCGGGCTTTCTTCTTCGAATGAACGATCAAGGCGGTCTCCTCAAAAGGCACACCCGGGAGCGTCAGCTCCCGGGTGTGGGATACCGCCAAGATATCAGGCCGCTTTCCTTGCGGGCACTGCCTTCGCAGCGATTTCGGTGCCCAGCTGGGTGAACCGGCTCTGGATCTCGGACGTGACCGTCGCGAACTCCTCGGCGCGCGTACGGAGCTTGTCCACGAACTGCGTGGTGAGCTCGGTGTGCTTGTTGAGCAGCTCGGTGGCGTTGGTCGCGACGAACGCCGCGTTCACGCGCGCGAGGCCACTCTCCAGGACGTCGCCAGCGACGGCGTACTGCAGCCGCGCCAGGCGCTCGATCGTCTTGAAGCCTTCCTGCTGCGCCTTGAGAACGGGCGCGAACGCCTCACGGGCGGCGGCAATCATGGTGTTGGGGTCGAATGTGCGGTCAATCATGGTCTTCTCCTGTGTGCGGGGGTGTGTTCAGTGATCAGTATTCTACACCGCTTTGTATGCACTGCAAGAGAAATATAAAGATCCAGATTCTACATACCGCATTAGATTACTAATATATTGATATTGAAGTATATTCAATGGAATTAAACCAATTAATCAGGCGCGAGATACAGCACGATTTTTTGCGTTGCACATAAGAAAGCATCACATGCGCAGGCCGGCGTCGACCTCGAGGCAGCGCCCCGTGAACAGGTCGTTCTCGAATATGAAGCCGACCGCGTGCGCGATCTCCTCCGGTTCACCCAGGCGCCCGAGCGGGATGGGTGAGGTCATTTTCGCGAGCGTTTCTGGCTTCATGCCCTCGACCATGGGGGTGCGAATGAAGCCCGGGGCGACCGCGCCGACCCGGATGCCGTAGCGCGCCAGCTCCTTCGCCCACACCACCGTCATCGCTGCGACGCCCGCCTTGGCCGCGGTGTAATTGGTCTGCCCGACATTACCGGCGCGCGAGATACTCGAGATGTTGACGATCACGCCTGCGACCGCAAGGTTGATCATGCGCAGCGCCGCCTCGCGCGCGCACAGGAACACGCCCGTGAGGTTCACATCGATGACCGACTGCCACTGCGCGAGCGTCATCTTGCCGACCACCAGACCGTCCTTCACCTTGACGAGCAGCGCATCACGCACGATGCCGGCATTGTTGATGAGGCCATCGAGACGTCCGAAATCCGCGGTCACCTGGTCCAGTGCGCCCACCACGCTGTCCTCATTGGCCGCATCGGCGACGTAGTTGCGTGCCACCACGCCCACGTCCTTACAGCGCGCGCAGCTGTCAGCCACGTCGTCGCTGTTGGTGTCCAGCAGCGCAAGATTGGCGCCCTTGCGAGCGAAGTGCAGGGCGAGGGAGCGGCCGATGCCGCGTCCGGCGCCGGTCACGAGAATGGTTTTGCCGCGAACATCCATACAGGCTGATCACTCCTGCGGTATGGGATATGAAGGGGAGGTGAGCTGAGGGACCGGGTGGTGCGCGCTGTGCGCTTCAGCCCCGACGCTTGCCCGAATCGGGTTTGGATGGCGCGGCGGTGCCGGCGGGCGCCGGTGTGGGCGTAAAGGCCGACAGCATCGAGGCCTGCATCTTGGCCCACATTTCCATGTTCTGGCGCGCCATCTCCGCGACCGGCGCCATCGGTGTTTCGAGTGCCTTGGCCATCTCGGCCTGCATGAGGTTTTGTTGTCGCAGCAGTCCGCCGATGCTTTGCTCCAGGTACGAGGTCAGCATCTGCTGTATCGGATTGCCGTAGAAGCGGATGATGGCCTCCAGCAGCTGCAGGCTCAGCACCGGGGTTCCGAACTGCTCCTGGCTGGCGATGATCTGCAGCAGGATGCTGCGCGTGATGTCGTCGCCGCTCTTGTCGTCCACCACCTTGATCCGCTGGCCGCCCGCGATCAGCTTGCGCAGGTCATCGAGGGTGACGTGGCGGCTCTCCTGCGCGTCGTACAGGCGCCGGTTGGCGTATTTGCGTATCAGGCGTTCTTCGGCCATGTTTAACGGTCTTTCAGCCGGCTGCGCGGGCGCGAGCCCCGGGCGCGGGCGGCATTTCGACGGGTGGAATGGTAGTCCCCGTGTATGCAGCGCACAATGACGGTCTTCACGGTTCTCGCACCGGGCCGCCAGGGTAAAAGAGCGGCTTTTTGCCGATCCCCCCGGCCTGCCACCTGACGGCGTGATTGTCCTCGCGACCTGGTTTTCCGCAGCGCATACAACATGGAAACACCCTTCACAAGTGCCGGCTTCAAGCCCGAGGCGGCCTTTGCCAGCGCCGCCGAGCGATTCTTCGAACTGCTGAAGAGCTTTGGCGCACCCGGCGCAGGTGCCGCGGGCGCGGGCCGGGACTGGTCCTCGCTGGCCGGTCCGCTCGCCGGTCAGTTCGAAGCCTGGCTCAAGTCGTCCCAGTCAGCCGGTCCCTGGTTCGCCGCCGCCAACGCCGCATTTCCCGGTCTGGCCGCCGGATTCAGCGCACCCCAGGCCGGATCCTTCGGCCCGTTGCCGCTCGGCGCAGGGGCCGCCCCCCAACAGGACGCGCAGCGCACTTGGGACCTGGTCGCGCGGCTCGCGCAGCTGCAGGGGCAACTCGCGGCGCACTGGAGCGAGATCGCCAGCACCGCCGCGCGGCGCTTCGTCGCGCGCCTGGGCGCGAGCGCGGGCGGCGCGCCGACGCTCGACAACGCTCTGAAGCTCTATGAGCTGTGGGTGAATTGCGCCGAGGAAAGCTACGCCGCGACGGTGCGCAAGGATGACTTCAGCCGTCTGCAGGCGGAGCTGGCGAACACCTCGGCAGCGCTGCTGGTGGAGCAGCGCCGGCACGCCGAGACGCTGGTGCGCGCCTTCGGACTGCCGACCCGCAACGAGGTCGACGCGCTCTACGCTCAGCTGAAGGATCTGCGCGACCAGCTCGCCGAGCTCACCGATGCGCCGCACGCCAAGCGAGCGGGCGCGCAGCGGCCGGCGGCGCGGCTGGCGGGCAACCGGGGTCGCAAGCGCACGCGGAAGCGGCGCGCTTGAGGCCGTTCGCCATCGACGCCGAGGCGCTCTTTCCGGAACTCACGCTGCGGATCGCCAACACGCTGGCGCGGCTGCGCGAGGCGCAGGGTGTCACGGTCGGCTGCTCGGCCAAACGCGCCGTGTGGAGCTACGGCAAGACGACTCTGTATCAGTATCTGCCGCTCGGGGATGCGCGGCCGCGCGCCCGGCCGGTTCTCATCTGCTTTGCGCTCGTCAACCGCCCGTACGTGCTCGACCTGCAGCCGGATCGTTCGCTGGTGCGCCGGCTGCTCGCGGCGGGTTTGTCGGTGTATCTGATCGACTGGGGCGATCCAGACGATGCCGACCGCTGCGTCGATCTCGAGGACTACATCGAGCGCTATCTCGGTGGCTGCGTGCGCCACATCCTCGACAGCCACGGCAGCGGCGCGCTCGATCTGCTCGGCGTCTGCCAGGGCGGCGTGCTGAGCCTGTGCTACACGGCGCTGCACCGCGAACACGTCGCGAATCTCGTCACGCTGACCACCCCGGTGGATTTTCACACGCCCGACAATCTGCTCTCGAAGTGGGTGCGCGGGCTCGACACGGAGCTCATGGCGCGCAGCGGCAACGTGCCGGGCGAGGTGCTCAACGGACTGTTCCTCTCGCTCATGCCGTTCCGCCTGACACAGCACAAGTACGTGCAGCTGCTCGCCGGCAACGGCGATCAGCGTGCGGTGGAAGACTTCGTACGCATGGAGAGATGGATTTTCGACAGCCCGCCGCAGGCCGCGGTCGCGCTGGCACAGTTCGTCCGGTGGTTCTACCAGGAGAACCGCCTGGCGCGCGGGACGCTGCGCATCGGTGGCAGGAGGGTGGACCTGGGCGAGATCCGCCAGCCAGTGCTCAATCTCTACGCGCTCGGGGATCACATCGTGCCGTCGGACGCCTCGGCCGCCATGCAGCGCTACCTCGGCAGCGCTGATTACACCGGCTGCGGCATCGACACCGGGCACATCGGCATGTATGTGAGCCGCAAGGCCGCGCACGAGATCCCGGCACGCATCATTTCCTGGCTGCAGCAGCGCCAATAGCGAGGCTCGCGGCAGTCGAGCGCGAGCGGCTGAGTCGGCTCGGACGGCTATCTGGCAGTGGCGTGACGCGGTTCGACGAGGCCTACTGGTGGATGATATACTAAAGATATCATCAGGAGGCTGACGATGGCACCGACCAACAAGGCGGAATCACTGCTCTTTCGGCTACGTCCCGCGGACACGCCGAGCGGAATCAGCGGCGCAACGCTCGCCAAGCTCGCGGCGGCCCTGGGCCTGCCGGAGACACAAGTTATTCATCAGGCGCTCCGGAAACTCGCCACAGAGGTGCTGCCGGGATATGAAGCGGACGAGGCGCCGGTGAGTGATCGGATGATTAAGGCGCTGAAGAAGCGCGTTCTGCAACGCCGGTACAAGTCGGTTGCGTCAAGTCTCTTTGACAAATGACTCGGTGGTGGAAGCAGCCGTTAGCGGGCGACATCGTCTGGTCCTATTTCCCCGATGAACTGCAAATCAAAGCCGCTGAGAACCCACGACCGGCGCTGATTGTCACGGTCTACGACGACCAAGCGCCGCATCTCGGCGTATTGGTCGCGTACGGCACCAGCCAGCGTGTTGCGAAGCTCTACCGTGGAGAATTCGCGATCACACGCGCCGATGGCGCTGCGTATAAGGCGGCGGGACTGTCCTACGATACCAAGTTCAACCTGGCGCGGCGCCTCCAGTTACCGTTCAGCGACGAATATTTTGCCGTGCCGCCCGGCGCGCCCAACGGACAGACGCCAAAACTCGGAGTGCTGCACCCCGTGCTGGTGAAACGGGCGGCGGCAGCCTGGAAGGTCGCTGCTAGGAGCGGACCTTAGGGGGCCGCCAAAGGAACTCGCGCCCCTGGGCAGCTGGCTGAGGCGCTGGAGTGAATGCCGCGTCCCTGCGGCCTAGTATCCCCGCTCTACATCCACCACCGACAGCATCGGCTCGCCCG
>WNFJ01337423.1_pt1 | contig 10318 bp, 11 predicted proteins | sample 5400461 | NCBI WGS metagenome assembly WNFJ01 (sample SAMN13153349, study PRJNA577476) | soil metagenome | isolation source: 115 cm saprolite on Douglas fir-dominated hillslope | place: USA:California | collected 2013-09-17
ATTATTGAGGGCTTGTCAAGCACCCAATAGACAAAACCGCAAAATAAAAGCGGCACGTGAATCGCTCCGCGTGCCGCTGCATTCTACTCGGGAAACATCACTCTGCCGACGTATCGGCCTCGAATTTTGCGAGGTCGCGCTGCGCCCTCTCCCTGTCCTGGTCAGTCTTGGCATCCTCGATGCGCTGCTTGAAAACCAGGATCAGCTTGTCGCGCAGCGGCATCTTGTTGCCGTCGTCGGCGAGGATTTAAGGAAGAGGATCATGCCTCAAGGATACGGTCACGACGAGGCTGTGACGAGACTAAGCTGACTGACTGTCATTCTTCAACTATGCGACGGCAGGAGCCAAAGCGCGAGCTGTATAAGACCAACAAGCAAGCCAACACACGCGCTGATACCTGCGATAAGCCGCGATTTCCGGCTTTCGAGCAATCTATCAATAAAGTTCAAAATACCCCGGCCGGCAGTTTTGAGCTTACCCTGGACGGCCGACGTAATCACGAAACTAAAAAAGCCAACCTTAGCTATGGTGGACGTATTCATTCTAATGAAGTCCTTGGCCTTGAAGGCCTCAGATTCCTCTTTGCCGGACAAGAAGCCCTGTACCCTGCTGCCATTTAGCTCCATCAGCGACAACATTTTTGGGTCTGGAGCGTAATCGCCACCGTAGCGGTTCTTCAACACGTCATTTAGGTTGATCCGAACCTCAACTGGGATGCTTGGCGGCTCTTGGCCAGTGAGCACTCGATAACGATGTTCAATATGCTCAAAGCCAAAGGTAACATTCCGCATGTTCCAGTGGACCCAGTACTTTTCGCGCCGATCCCGCACAAAGTTGTAGAAATGCGTGAGCAACTCTCGCTCGATCTCGTCGTATCTTCCATCCACCTCATCTGGTGGTATGGCGAGATACTCTGCGGTTGTGTGTGTCGAAAAACTGACAGTCTGGCCCGATGTGTAGTGCCGCACTACTATGGAAGTTATCCTCGGCGACAGCGCACCTGTTTCGGCATCGAATAGCGATTGAGACGAATAGTGGATGATATAAAAACGGTCCGGATGCTTTTTAATATCACTAAAGAATTTTTCCGCGCTGGCCACGATTCACTCCCTATGCGATTTCCCTACCGGCGGGTTAGCAAATCCGCCGAGCTCGCTCAGCGGATGACCGGAAGAATCGATATTTTGGTTTCGATAGCATTGGAAATGGGCGTCATAAGTCAAGCTATAAATAAATATAGAGCCTGAAGATCAACGCAAGCGCAGCGACCTAGGCAGCGAACAGGTCCGACTGCGGCGACAGCTTAGCGGCTGCGGCCTTGTCCTTGATGACCAGCTCCAGCCTAACGCGTGTCAGCGCAACGTACTCTGGATTCAGTTCGATACCGACATATCGCCGGCCATGCTGCAGAGCGACCTGGCCCGTGGTGCCACTTCCATTAAACGGGTCGAGCACGACGTCGCATGGCCGGCTGCCGGCCAGAATGCAGGGCTCGACCAGCGCCGGCGGATACACCGCGAAGTGCGCACCTTTGTACGGTCTGGTTGCGATCGACCAGACTGACCGTCTATTTCTGGTATCCCCTTTATGATCGGAGTTTGAACTTTTCCCGCTCTGACCAAATCCAGTTCCTTGGATGGCTTTGGTACCAACGGTTGAAAAATCAGCTCGTTTTCGTCTAGCCGCACTCACTGAGTTGTCACTCGCTGGTTCCTTCACGGCTGCGGCGTCGTACAAATACGATGCCGACTTCGATAGGAGGAAGATGCTCTCGTGCGCCTTCGTGCAGCGGTCTGTCACGCTCTCAGGCATCGGGTTCGGCTTGTGCCAGATAATCTCCTGCCGGAGATACCAGCCGTCGGCGCGCAGCGCGAAGGCTAGCATCCAGGGAATGCCGATCAGGTCTTTGAACTTCAATCCTGTTTCAGGATGCGGGGTGCCGCGCTTGTGCCCACGCTCTGCGTTTGGCTTATTCCGCCAAAGCGGCTGCGGGGCTTTACTCCCGAACTGACTTCCCCTCTGACCAGCGCCGTAGTAGCTATCCCCGATATTGAGCCACAGCGTGCCATCGTCGGCCAGCACGCGGCGCACCTCGCGGAACACCGCCACCATGTTGGCGACATACCCCTCTGGCGTTGCCTCCAGGCCAAGCTGCCCATCGTGTCCGTAATCGCGCAACCCAAAGTACGGTGGTGAAGTCACGCACATCTGCACTGACTGCTCTGGCAGATTCTTCAAACGCGCAATGCAGTCGCCGAGCAACACAGTGGCGCCGCCAATTTCCAAATCAGTCATAGGTAGTGAAGCCACGTTGTTTCGTGGCCTGTGAGTTTGTTGTCACGTATTATATTTGATTAATGTCTTCGCGTGTGAAGTAGTGACGTTGCGGGATTATCGTGTATGGTCACAACGGGTCGTGGACGTCGTCGCCGAATTTGTTGGCGACAAATGCCCGCATTGCGGCAACCAGAGGTGTAGGGCCGGTGCCGGTCACGCCATCATAGGCCATGCCAGTCATTGATTGCAGGCACGGCTGGTACCCAGCCCAGTATCTGTCTGCATCGTCCGCCCAGTCAGTAAGAACAAAGCTGATCTTCTCTTGGCCAATGATCGGGCCGCCCTGCGCCCAATCGGTCGATGGATCGAAGGAGAAGAACCCGCACCCATCGCCATGCTCCTGATCGGATTCAAATCGCCAGCAGATGCTATCTTCGATCTTGGCTCCATCACCATTCGCCCGCGCCACCCAGTAATCCAGCAACGCACCGGTAAGTTCTGCTGTTTTCATACACCTCCCTTGTAAGTGTTTCGTTGTTGTGAGCTTCTATTGTAGCTCATATTTGAGCAAGCAAGGTAGGATTTGCGATGTTTAGTCCCGACGATATTTGGCCGCTGCCAGACTACGGCACAGGTCCAACCAAACATGTTCATGCGCTTGGAGTCATATCGCTCAACTTCAACATGTACGAAGCCGCGCTCCAGGTATTTCTTGAATTTTACATAGAGAAGCCGACTGCGGACTTCTTGTTTGAAAAAATGCCGAACGAGCGGAGGGTGGAGGCAATCCATCACTTTGTGAGTTTGAGTGAGAAAGATCCAAAGATCGTTGAACTAGTCGAGCACAGCCTCTCGCACTACGCGAGGTGTTTTCAAAATCGCAATACTTTGCTCCATTCAAAGCAGTATTTTGCGGTCAGTCTCCCCGATCTCTTGTCCTTGGAAAAAAAATCTAAAGGAGCAAAATCCTTCATGACTTTTCATCTCGAACTGACCGATCTTAGGCGGATCGCTGATGAAATGATGGATGGTGTGTTCTTTGTTACCGACATCTGGCGAGTCGTCGATTTTCGAGATCGCGAGCCTAAGGACCGACGGACTTCCACATTTCTAACTCCATCGTCGCCATCGCCGATTCCGTTGCCAATTATTCTGCGCCCAAATGAAGCTCAATAGTTGGACTGCATTCTGCGGCAATGCTGACAATGGTGTGCGGGAGTAGCGTTCGCTGTCGTCGCTCTCACACTGCGCAACATCACGCCATCTCTCGCAAAATCCAGCGCAACTCTTCGGGCATTTCCGGGCGCAATTCGCAGTGAACTACCGTGAAAATCGTCCGCTCACTTCCAAGCTGCCTGTCAGAAAAATTGCAGCGAGAGTTCAAAGACTTGTCGCGTAACAACAACATTTGACGCGCCCGACCTGCGCCCGAACAAGACAAAGATTCAACTGATGCTGTACTGTTGACCACGTCGTTGCCATGTGCAACTTATTGTTTTGTCGTGGTTTTTAGAGGTGAGTACTGGAGCGGGTGAAGGGAATCGAACCCTCGTATTCAGCTTGGAAGGCTGCTGCTCTACCATTGAGCTACACCCGCGCGCAGGCGATGAACTATCACGCCAAGGACGTGGCCTCAACAGCCATGCGCGCCGGTTCGGCCCTGTTCCGCGGGCGTGCGTCGCGCCGCCCGGCCCCTTAACAGGCGGCGATTCGCTGCCTATACTGAGGTTTCCATCAACAACGAAAGGAGGTGATCCAGTGTCTTACACCAAGCGCTGTCACCTCGCTGGGATCGCCCGCTAAGCTCGTAAGCTTTGCACCAGGGCGCTCTCAGCGCCTGGACCAGCGAGTTACAAAAGTTGGGGCGCGACGGGAGCAGTCCCGTCGCGTCTTTTTTTGTGGATCTGCAATCCTCATTGGAGGCCACGCATCAGCGCGAAGGCGGAATCTCGAGATTGGGTTAGAGGTTTTCGCACCGTCCCGGCATGACGGCCGTTGGAAATTGCTTTGCGTGCTTCCACCTCCTTGCGCGGACCCCTTGGGCTCACCGCGCGTTGCGCATTCCCCGCGATTTATTGAACCGGATCAACGTGATTTGCCCTGTCCAGTCCTGCTTGCAAAAATATTTCCGTTCCCGCCTGACCCAAATCAGCAATAGATCCCCCGCCGTCCCGCCCCTCAGAGGGGCGGCTCGCGATCGTCACGAACGCGGGGCGGGATGCGGTGGACGCGGGCAGCACGGCTTGACGAACGGTGCTGACGCGGACGGCGAAGTCGTGTGGTCCTGACGCCCCGACGCTGGCGTCAAGTTCGCGGGAAACCGCAAACGACGGTGGCAAACAAGCCCGGTCACCGGGGAGAGCACGAAGGAAACCGTTAAAACCATTGCGTAGGGAATGCCGGGTGAACCGGTGTGACCGTGGTGACTATGCTCGTGTGCTTTTTTATTTTGCACGCGAGGCTGCGGGCGCATCGGGCGCCCGGCATTCCCTGCACCCTCTGATGTTCAGAAGGGCAGGATGTTTCCAGCAAAACTCGCGCGCAGGCGCGGCGAGATCGCGAGGTCGTGTCTATGCACGGCGCTGCTGTTTGAAAATTGAAACGACGATCAGGAGCTTGTTCCGCCGGATACGCGTTCAACCCGCAACGTCAGGCGTCCCGCGGTTTGCGGAAGACAAAATTGTTGCAATAGTCCTTGCTCTTCCAGAACCATTCGCCGTCCTGGCGCTGATGAACCGCGGCATTGAATTCCGAGATTGGAAAAAGCCGGTTGCGGCAGACGAAGCTTCCCTCGTAGCCGAGATCTTCGAGATAGGAAAACACATCCTGGACCGTGCCGGGCGCGAGGTGCCGATTTTCGCACTCGAAAACCAGCAAGGGCGCGTGCTGTCGCAAAATTCGTTCGGCGCCCTTCAAAACCCCGAATTCGGCGCCCTCCACATCGATCTTGAGCAGCGTGACCTTGTCGCTCTCGCTAAAATAATCGTCCAGCGCGACCACTGGCACGGACAAGATTGTGAAGCTTTCCCCTTCCAGCGCCGTGCGATGAAGGGACGCGCCGGGTTGATGGCCATTTGGCAAAAACAAGTCCTGATTGCCGGACTGCGAATAGACGGCTTTGGCTTCGACCTCGACGTTGCAAAGCTTGATCACGCGGCAGATGTTCAGGAGATCGCGGGCCAACCCCGGCTGCGGCTCAAACGCGATCACCCGGCCATTCCGGACCCACCACGACAGCCAATAGATGAAGCTGCCCTTGTTGGCGCCGATGTCACAGGCGATATCGCCCGGCCGGAGGTGCCGCCTGATAACGCCGAACTCGGCTCTCTGATCGCGAAGCAGGGCCTTCAGCGCCCGGATCCGAAACCGGATACTCTCGGTCGTAAGCCAGGCCTGGAAAATGGACACGTGGTCAGCCTTCCGCTTCTGCGACGGCCCCGCTCCGCCTGGGCTGTCCGTCTGCGAGCAAATCCTGCGTGGTGCTCCGGTCCGTCCACGCTTTCGCTTCGCTCAAGCTACGCCGGACACTGCTTCGGCCTGACGGTCTCCGCATGGCTGCGCCACGCGTAGCCCGTAAGGGCGAAGCAGGATGGCTTGCCGAGCCGTAGCCTCGCGCCCAGAGGCCCGCCTTCGCCCCGCGGGCTTCGGCGCGGCAGCCTTGCTCGCCTCGCGAGCGAAGGCTGGTGGGGGAAGAAGGACTCGAACCTTCGAAGTCATAAGACGGCTGATTTACAGTCAGCTCCCTTTGCCACTCGGGACACTCCCCCGCTCAACAGCATCGCAACCCATCCGCCGAAATGGCGGAGACAAGGCCATGGATGACGTTAAAACCTAAGGACCCGATCACGGGCTCCCGGCTGGGCGCGTTTATGGGGGAATCGCCCCAGCAAAGTCAACCAATGCCAGCCGCTAATACGCTGCCTCAGGCGCTCAAATTGCCATAATCCGGAACCCATGACACAAGCCTGCCATGAGCGATCGCGATCGAAAGGCGCAGTTCCGGCGCGGCGGCGGCAAAGCACCCGACAGGGGGCGCGAATCCGGCCGCCGGCCGGCATGGCGCGACCGCGACGCGAAACCGGACGGGCCGGTCATTCTGTATGGCTGGCATACGGTAGCGGCGGCGCTCGCCAATCCACAGCGGCACATTCGCAAGCTGTGGCTTTCCGAAAACGCCGCGCGGCGCCTTGCCGATGACCACATCGACACCCGCGTGACGCCGGAAATCGTGCGGCCCAGTCTGATCGACCAGCGCCTCGGTCCGGATGCCGTACATCAGGGCCTGCTGGCGGAAGCGGATCCCCTGCCCTCGCCCGATATCGATACGCTGGCGCAGGAGGGTATGGTGCTGGTGCTCGACCAGATCACCGATCCGCACAATGTCGGCGCGATCATGCGCTCGGCGGCGGCGTTCGCGGTCAAGGCCATCGTCACCACGGCGGGCCATCGTCACCACGGCGCGTCACAGCCCCGAAGCGACCGGCGTGCTGGCGAAATCTGCCTCCGGTGCGCTGGAGCTGGTGCCGCTCGTCACGGTGCAAAACCTCGCGCGCGCGCTCACAGGTTTGAACGACCAGGGCTTCATGACCGTGGGGCTCGACAGCCAGGGCAGCGAAAATCTTGGTACGGTCGTCTTGCGGCAGCCCTTGGCGCTGGTGCTGGGCGCGGAAGGCAAGGGCCTGCGGCAGTTGACGCGCGAGACCTGCAGCGTGGTGGCGCGGCTCGACATGCCCGGCGAAATCAAAAGCCTCAACGTCTCGAACGCCCCAAAAAATTAAGCACCCGCTCGCAGGGATGCGAACGGGCGCTGCTGTCTTCGGTTAACGCGGCGATCAGTTGTAGCGGCGCAGCACACGCTCGCGCTGGCCGTAGTAGCGCGGCGCATAGCTGTGACGGGGCGCATATCCGTAACGAACGCTCGGACGTACCGAATATCGATAGCCGGTGCGCTCGCGCCAGGGACGGAAGTGCGGTCGCGCGCGGTAGCTGTAGATCGCGGCGCCTTCGATGCCGACGCCATCATAATAATGGTTGGTGACGTTGGCGTAGCGGCCGCCATCGTAGCCGTAGTAGTACGGACGGCGACGATAGGCGTCCCAGCCGGAAACCGCGCTTTCCTGATACGTCGGAAAGGGCGCGAAATCGCCGGGACCGGTGTAGGTCGGGCCCTGATTGACGTAATAGTACTGCTGCGCTCGATCGGATAGATAGTACTGCTGTACCGGATCGGGCAGCCGCTCATGGGCCCAGCCGCCGCAGCCGGTGTTGCAGCCCGAATAGCTATAGGTCGGGACATAGCTCTGCGCGCACGGGCTGACATAGGCCTGTCCGCATGGCGAGCACGAACTCTCGAACAGTCCGCCTCCCCCGCACGCCATCGCGGGCGCAGCGCTCGCGGTCGCCACGGCGATTGCCGCTACCAATCCTGAAATCGTCTGACGCATTACTCTCTCCTGTGGATCTATTTTTTGTTGGCGTGGATTTAGTACGGAAACTTCTGGGGTTTTCGACGCTGAAAATCTTGCGGCGGGCCTGAGAAATCCTGCGGCATGCCGACGTCACCGTTTTGCGGCGCGAGAATCACCGGCGGCGGATAAAAAGGTACTTCGGGCTGCACCGGCTGCGGGGCGGATTGCGCCGACCATGACTGATGATAGCTCTCAGCGGGCTGCGGCAGCCTGCGGTTGGCCGGCGGCTGGATTTCGAGGCGCCCGTAGCCCGGCAAATGACCTGCACTCGGATAGTAATGACCGACGTTCGGCGTGAGATCGACATAGCGGCCGCCATAGACCGTGGGCTGCACTTGCTCGCCCTTGCCGAGACCCCATTCGCCTTCGACGACGGCGTAGGAAGCGTCGACGCCATTAATGATGATGGGCACGCCGGGGCGGCCGGGAATTACGATGTCGAAGCCGCCGCCGGCGAAAGCCGTCCACGTCGTTCCGATTAAAACTGCCAGTGCTATCCCAGCGCGCATGGTTTCCGTTCCGATTGCTCGGGGCAACCTAACCGAACGCGCGACGACAAGGGTTAAAGCCGCCGACCAAACTGCTGGTAAGCCTAACGCGTTAAGCATTCGCGCTCGTTCAATTGCAAGCGACCGCGATATGGAAATGTTAACGCCGCAAGGCGCGACCGCGTTGTCGCTACGCAGACACCGTCGCGACAATCGTCATGACGCCGATTGCGATCGTGATGACGCCGACCGCGCCCTGCAGGCCGCTGTTAGCCAGGGTCAGCCAGCGCGCGGAGACCGCGAGCGGCACCGCAATCACCGTCGACAGCGCGCCCATCCCGACCATCGAGCCGATCCCGAACAGGGCGACGTAACCGAGTGCGACCGCAGGACTGGAGGCCTGCGATACCGCGAGCACCAACAGCGCCGCCGAGCCGGCCATGCCGTGCATCAATCCGACCAGCAGGCTGCGCCAGCGAAAGCCGTGCGTATGCGCGTGCGCGGCGCGGGCATGCGGAATGTTTTCGCCGGCGTGGCTGTGCGCGTGGATGTGCACCGTGCCGTCGCCGTGGCCGTGCTTATGAAAATGCACGCGGTCGCGCCACAGCCGCCACAGCACATGCGCGCCGAGACCGACCAGCATGATGCCGACGGCGGTCTCTAACGGCCGCGCGAACTGTTCTGATATCGTGTGCCCGAGCAGAATCGCGCCGCCGGCAACGGCGAACAACGTCAGCGTATGGCCGAGCCCCCAGGTCAGGCCGTGCTTGACGATGTCCCCAATTTGGGTGCGGCACGCGGCGATACTGGACACTGCGGCGATATGATCGGCCTCGAGCGCGTGCTGCATGCCCAGCAAAAATCCAAGGCCCAGAATTCCGAACATGTGTCCCCTAACTCGCTCCGCCGCCCGGCAATCCTACTTCTCGTCATTGCGAGGAGCAACGCGACGAAGCAATCCAATAACCGCTACATCCACCCTCTGGATTGCTTCGCGGAGCCTGTCATCGGGCGCGCATTCGCGCGACCCGTTGGCTCGCAATGACGGTCTATTCAGCTTGCCGGCCATCCTTCCGGAACACTTCATCAAACAGGCTTCGCATCGACGCCCATGCGCGGCGGTCGGCCTGCTCGCTGTAGAGCGCGGTGCGCAGCATCGAACCATCAGCTGCCGGATTGGTGAAACCGTGCAGCGTGTTGCCGTAACTGATGACCTGCCAGTCGCGGACGTCAGCCGCGCGCATCTCGTCCTCAAAGGCTTTGACTTGTTCGGGCGGTGCAAGCGGATCGTCGGCGCCGGTACAGACCAGCACGCTGGCCTTCACGTTGCCGGAAACCGCAGGCCTCCTGGTTGCAAGGACACCGTGGAAGCTGACGACAGCTTTGAGATCGGCTCCGTCGCGCGCGAGCTCAAGCACCACCGAGCCGCCGAAGCAGAAACCGATGGCGCCTATTCTATTCGCATCGACTTGCGGCAACGCCGCGAGTGTCGCCAATGCGGCACGGCCACGGGCGCGGAGCGTTTGCGGTTCGTTGCGGAGGTCGCCGACCAGCTTGGCCACCTCCTGCAGATTGCGCGCCTGCCGGCGCTCACCGAACATATCGGCGGCGAGCGCCACGTAGCCAAGCTCCGCGAGCATGCGCGTACGCGCCATCGCAAAATCGCCCAGGCCCAATCCCTCGTGAAAGACCAGCACGCCCGGCCGCCGCTCGGCTGCTTTCTCATCGAAGGCGAGATAGCCACGCAAATTGACCGCCTCATTGCGGTAATCGATGTCGTGCGCTTGCATCGGCGGTCGCCTCACCCCCCCTGAACAATGGAGCCGGAACTTCACATCGGTTTGATAACGGCACAAGGCAGATTCGGAACATCCGTTGGCGCGGGCTGTTTTTTTCTCACAACCATTTTCGGAGAAATCGGCAATGACGAAATCAAGCCTTCTCGGCACGGTGGCGATGCTGGCTGCGGTCGTCGCGACGCCTGCGATGGCGCAGGAGGCGGTGCAGGAGCCCGGCGCCTATGCGCAAGCCTATCCGTGGGCGAACGACTACTATTATCGCTACGGACCCTCCGGCTTCTGGCC
>WNFJ01092669.1_pt1 | contig 10317 bp, 7 predicted proteins | sample 5400461 | NCBI WGS metagenome assembly WNFJ01 (sample SAMN13153349, study PRJNA577476) | soil metagenome | isolation source: 115 cm saprolite on Douglas fir-dominated hillslope | place: USA:California | collected 2013-09-17
CGCAAAAGACGGCCGCTACCGCACTATCGAAATTATGGCCACCCGCAAAGGCCTGAAAGTTCGCAGCCGCAGCGGCTACTATGCCCCAGCGGAATGATTTGAGGTTTGACGCTGCTTGGCACGATCTTTAGACTCAATAACGCATAGAGGCGCCGTTAGCTGCGTTTCTATCTGATGAAACATTCGAAAGGTAACCATTGAGCCCCACCGACACTACGGCCAGCACCAAGCGAGAAATTGAAGTCGAAATTCCGCCCGAGGAAGTCGCGCGAGAGACCGAGGTGCTGATTCAGAAATATCAAAAGCTGGCCCGCATCCCAGGATTCCGCAGCGGGCATGCTCCCGCATCCATCATTCGCCAGCGTTTCAAGCAAGATATTCAGAATGACGTAATCGACGCTCTGGTGCCGCGCCACTTTCGCAAGGAAACCGACCGCCTTGGCCTGGCGCCCATCTCGCAGCCGCGCGTAACCGACCTGCACGCGGACGACGGTGAAGCCCTGCGCTTCAAAGCCAGTTTCGAGGTCATGCCCGAGATCGAGGTCGAGGGCTATCGTGAGCTTCGCGCCGAACATCCCGAAATTTCGGTCACTGATCAGGAAGTGGAAGATTCTCTGAAAGGCCTGCAGGAACAGAAAGCAGCTTTCGCTCCCATCGAAGACCGGCCCATTGCCGACGGAGACTACGCTCAGGTTGCGCTCGATGGTGTCCCCAAGCAGCAGGAGGATGGCACCAAGCCCGTCCACATGGACGACGTGCTGGTGGAAATCGGCGGCAAGAACACCATGCCGGAATTTACCCAGAACCTCCGTGGCGCCAACCCCGGAGACGAACGCAGCTTCGATGTCGTCTATCCCGAAAATTTTTCCGACGAGCGTTTGCGCGGCAAGACTTTCGCCTACAAGGTAAAAGTCAACGCCATCAAACAGAAAACTTTGCCCGAACTGGATGATGATTTCGCCAAAGAACTCGGCGAGTTCTCCACCGTTGACGAAGTCCGCCAGCGCATTCGCGAAGGAATGGAGCACGAGCGCCGCCACGCCGCCGAGCGCGAGGCCAAAGATAAGCTCCTCGCCCAGCTAATTCAGCGTAATGAATTCGAAGTCCCCGAGGCGCTAATCGAGCGCCAGATTGATGTCCGCCTCGAGCGCGGCCTGCGCGCATTGGCCGCTCAAGGCTTGAAGTCCGAGGACATGAAGAAAATGGATCTGCCTCGCCTTCGCGCCGGACAACGCGACCAGGCGGTGCAGGAAGTTAAGGGTGCTTTGCTGCTCGACAAGATCGCCGACAACGAAAAAATTGAAGTCAGAGATGAAGAAGTAGATCGGGAGATTGAAGCTCTGGCGAAACAGACGAATCAGGCCCCCGCTGCGATCCGCTCACGTTTGACACGTGATGGAGCGCTGGATAGAATCCGGAATAGAATCCGCAGCGAAAAGGCCCTCGATTTTCTGTATCGTCAATCCGCTTAGGCGGAACGCTTTATCCCCCCAGAGAACCCGGCTTACCGGGCAGGAGTGTGAGAAGTGAGCGAGAAAGACGCACGTATGATGCTGGTGCCCATGGTCATCGAACAGACCGGACGGGGCGAGCGCGCTTACGACATTTATTCCCGGCTTCTGCGCGATAACATCATCTTCATCGGCACCCCCATTGATGACAACATCGCCAACCTCGTCATCGCCCAGATGCTGTTCCTGGCACAGGAAGATCCCGAAAAGGACATCCAGCTCTATGTAAATTCTCCCGGTGGGTCGATTACCGCCGGTATGGCAATCTACGACACCATGCAGTATGTGAAGAACGATGTGACTACAATTTGCATCGGACAGGCCGCCAGTATGGCCGCTCTGTTGCTTTCTGCCGGAGAACCCAAGAAGCGGCTGGCGCTTCCGAATTCGCGGATCTTAATTCACCAGCCCTCCATGGGAGGTCTCTCCGGCCAGGCGACTGATATTGATATCCATGCGCGCGAAATTTTGCGCATGAGAGAGATAACAAACCAGTTGCTGGCTAAGCACAGCGGACAAAAACTGGAAAAAGTCGAGAAAGACGTGGAGCGCGACTTCATTATGAACGCGCAACAAGCGAAGGAATACGGAATCATAGACGATATCATCTACAAGACTCGCTAGGCTGTATGATCGGCCTTCCGCCGGTCACTTCTGGGGTCTCGGCGCGAGGGTTCCGGCCAGCCGGGGGCGGAAGCAAAACAGAGTGGGCTTGAATAAAGGAGCAATGCCGAGTGAAAAACCGGACCGGAACTGAAGAAATTCTGCGCTGCTCGTTCTGCCACAAATCGCAGGACGCCGTCGCTAAGCTGATCTCTTCCCCGAGTGATTATCCCCGGGCCTACATCTGCGACGAGTGTGTAGCTGTCTGCAACTCCATTCTGGAAGACGATCGGGCCGCGACTCCTCCGGCCACCACTCCCAACCAACTCCCCAAACCCCATGAAGTCAAAGCCTTCATGGACGAATATGTGATCGGTCAGGAGCAGACCAAAAAGAAGCTGGCAGTCGCGGTTTACAACCACTACAAACGCATCTACATGAACCGCCAGAAGACCGGCGATGGCATTGAGCTGGCGAAATCCAACATCATGCTTATCGGCCCCACCGGTACCGGCAAGACTTTGATGGCCCAGACTCTGGCCCGCATGTTAGACGTTCCTTTCGCCATCGTTGATGCCACTACCCTAACCGAAGCCGGCTACGTAGGCGAAGACGTCGAGAACATTATCCTTAAGCTTTTGCAAGCCGCCGATGGCGACGTAGGCCGCGCCCAAACCGGCATCATTTACATAGACGAAGTGGACAAGATTGGACGCAAGGACGAGAACCCTTCCATCACCCGCGACGTTTCCGGCGAAGGCGTCCAACAAGCGCTCCTCAAGATTCTGGAAGGCACCATCGCTAATGTTCCTCCACAAGGCGGACGCAAGCATCCCCACCAGGAATTCACGCCGGTGGATACGACGAACATCCTTTTCATTTGCGGCGGCGCATTCGTAGGCCTCGACAAGATCATCGGCCGCCGCGCCGGCCGTAAGTCGTTAGGCTTCAAAGCGGAAGAAGAACAGCCACAAGAACCAGTGGTAGAGCGGAAGCACAATTTCGAACTATTAAGCGAAGTGCAGCCCGAAGACCTGATCAAGTTCGGCCTGATTCCCGAGTTCGTAGGCCGCCTGCCAGTCGTCGGAGTCCTGGAAGACCTCGATGAGGCCACGCTCATCGAAATCCTGACCCGCCCCAAGAATGCTATCGTGAAGCAATATCAGCGTTTATTCGAATTCGAGAATGTCCGGCTCAAGTTCAGCGACGAAGCTCTGCACGCTATTTCCCGACAGGCCATGGTTCGCAAAGTCGGCGCCCGAGGCTTGCGTATGATCCTCGAAGAGCTCATGCTGGACTTGATGTACCATCTTCCTAGCCAAAAGAAAGTAAAAGAATTCGAAGTCACTCGCGAAATGGTTGAAAAACGCAACGTTTCGCTTACTATGATGGAGAGGGCAGGGTAAAAACGATCGGGCCATCGGGTGATCGGATCATCGGACGATCTTGAGAGATTTCAGATCACCAGATGACCGGATCACCCGATCACCCGATTTTTGGAGTCCCATTGACCACAGCCAAGGAAAAATTCGAGACCAGAAAACTCCCCATGATGCCCATTCGGGACGTGGTCATCTTTCCCCACATGATGACTCCGTTCGTCGTCGGACGGGAATCCAGCGTACGCGCCCTCGAAGAGGCGCTGGCCTCGGACAAGAAAATTTTTCTCGCCACCCAGCACGATGCCAGCGTGGACGAGCCCAAGTCCAACGAGATTTATCAGATTGGCACCGTCGTCAACATCGTGCAGAGCCTCAAGCTCCCCGACGGCAACATCAAAGTTCTGGTCGAAGGCATTGAACGTGGCAAAGTTCTGCAGATCATCGATACCGAAGGCTTCATGCAGGCGACAGTCCGTCTGGCCCGCTACGCCGTTGAGACCAATGCCCAGCTCGAATCCGCAATGCAGCGCGTTACCGGCCTGTTTGAGCAATACGTAAAACTCTGCCAGTCGCTCAACTACGAGACCATGATCGCCGCCGTGCGCATGGAAGATCCGGCCAAACTGACCGACACCATCGCCGCCAACCTGCAGCTCTCGATTGAAGAAAAGCAGGAGTTGCTAGAGATTTTCGACCCCGCCGAGCGCCTCACCCGCATCGCCGACGTCCTCGACATCGAAATCGAAAAGCTCAACATGGACCGCACCATCCAGTCGCGCGTCAAGCGCCAGATGGAGCGAGCGCAAAAAGAGTATTACCTCAACGAAAAGATCAAGGCCATCCAGAAGGAATTAGGCCGCGGCGAAAAGAGCGAATTCGACGAACTCAAAAAGAAGATCGAAAACGCCGGCATGCCCAAAGAAGTTAAGGACAAGGCTATCCAGGAACTCAAGAAGCTCGAAGCCATGCCGCCCATGTCTGCGGAATCCACAGTTTCCCGCAACTATCTCGACTGGCTGCTCGCTGTTCCCTGGAAGAAGCGGTCCAAGGAAATCCGCAACATCTCGCGCGCCGAAAAAGTCCTGAACGAAGATCACTATGGCTTGGAGAAAATCAAGGAGCGCATTCTTGAGTTTCTTGCCGTCCGCCAGTTAGTCAAGAATCCCAAGGGTTCCATCCTTTGCTTTGTCGGACCTCCCGGAGTCGGCAAGACTTCGCTGGGAATGTCGATCGCCAAAGCTACCGGTCGAAAGTTTGTCCGCATGTCGCTCGGCGGCGTCCGTGATGAGGCTGAAGTCCGCGGTCATCGCCGCACCTACATCGGCGCCCTACCCGGCCAAATCATCCAGATGATGAAAAAGGCCGGCACCAAGAATCCCGTCTTCATGCTCGATGAAGTGGACAAAATGTCCATGGACTTCCGCGGCGATCCCTCCTCCGCCCTGCTCGAAGTCCTCGATCCCGAACAGAATTTCATGTTCGTGGACCACTACCTCGACGTCGAATATGACCTCTCGCAAGTCTTTTTCGTTGCGACGGCGAACGTTCTGCACACCATTCCGCCAGCGCTCCAGGACCGCATGGAAGTGCTGCGGCTGCACGGTTACACCGAGCCCGAAAAAGTCGAGATCGCCAAGCAGTTCCTGGTCAAGAAACAAATGGATCAGGCTGGGCTGAACAAGAAAAACGTCGGGATCACCGACGATGCCATCGTTTCCCTCATTCGCAACTACACTCGCGAAGCCGGCGTCCGCAACCTGGAACGCGAAATTGGCAACGTCTGCCGCAAGATCGCTCGCAAAGTGGTAAAGGAAGGCGAAGGCTACAACGTCACCGTCACGCCCGAGAATCTGCCCGACTTCCTCGGCGTCATTAAGTTCCGCGACACCCTCGCGCACGAAAAGAGTGAAGTCGGTCTGGTCACCGGACTGGCTTGGACCGAAGTCGGCGGCTCCATTCTCAGCACCGAAGCCTCAGTAGTTGACGGCAAAGGCAAACTGACCCTCACCGGCAAACTCGGCGACGTAATGCAGGAGTCCGCTCACGCCGCCATGTCCTACATCCGTTCACGCGCCCAGCGCCTCGGACTCACTCGCGACTTCTACCGCAATTTCGATATCCACGTGCACGTGCCTGAAGGCGCCATCCCGAAGGACGGCCCCTCCGCCGGAATCACCATCGCGACCGCCATCGCCAGCGCACTGAGCAAGATCCCCGTTCGCCGCGATCTCGCCATGACCGGCGAAATCACCCTGCGTGGCAAAGTCCTGCCCATTGGCGGGCTCAAAGAAAAACTGCTGGCCGCGCACCGCGCTGGATTGTTCGAAGTCATTCTTCCCAAGGAAAACGAAAAGGACGTCGCCGAAGTCCCAGAAAATCTGCGCAGTGCCATGAAGTTGCACTTCGTGGACACCATGGACCAGGTGCTGGCAGTCGCCCTCGAATCGGCTCTGCCCATCGTCGAGATTCCCGCGGATGCGGCCCAGCCCTTGGCCCCGCCGCTCTCACCTAACGACGCCCCCGAGACTCGGCAGTAAAGACCTATTCCCAGTCTTGACACCGAACTGGGTGCTGGTTAGAGTGAATACACTTTCCAGCCAAATAGGAATGCCCGCAATGAACGAGAATTGACCGAAAGGGCACGCCGCGTTTCGGAAGCCATCAAAAAAAACACGAATCTTGAATATGTCTACGTCCAACGCACCCAACAGCAACGTAGCCCTGTTCCCTGAACTAATCGAGCAGGCAGGGGCGCACCGAACTTCCGGAATACTTCCGTCGCAGGCGATCCAGGCACTGATTGCCCGCGAGTGCATCATTGGCAACACCCAGATTTCCGAAGACCAGATCCAGCCTGCCAGCCTCGACCTGCGGTTAGGGGACATCGCTCACCGCGTCCGGGCGAGTTTTCTTCCGGGCCCGCAAACCACCGTCGAAGCCAAAATCAACCAACTGCGAATGACCCGAGTTGACCTAACCAGTGCAGCCGTCTTCGAGAAGGACTGCGTCTACATCGTACCCCTGCTCGAAGAAGTCCACCTACCGGACAATATTTCTGGCAAGGCAAATCCGAAGAGCACGACCGGCCGCCTGGATGTCTTCACTCGCCTAATTACCGACTACGGCGTCGAATTTGATCGTGTCCCCCCTGGCTACAAAGGCAAACTCTACGCAGAAATTGTTCCCCGGACTTTTACCGTTCGCATTCGAGCCGGAATGAAGCTCAGCCAGCTTCGCTTCGTCCAAGGTACCGCCGACTCCCAGGACAAGGACATTAAGAGACTGGATCGTGAGCAGACCCTCGTGTACATGGACGAAGATAGCCCCACCAAGGCGCGATTGGATCGGGGCCTGAGGATTACGGTCAACCTAGAGGCCAGCGAAAAGGGCGAGGTCATCGCCTACAAAGCGCGCAGCAATGCCCCCATTATCGAACTGGATCGTATCAATTACTACTCACCCGAGGAATTCTGGGAACCGCGTCAGCAGAATGACAGCAAGAGCCTCATTCTTGGCGCCGGAGATTTCTACATTCTGGCATCGCGGGAACGCGTCCGCGTCCCTCCCGACTTCGCTGCGGAAATGGTTCCCTTTGATCCTTCCGATGGCGAGTTCCGAATCCACTATGCGGGTTTCTTCGATCCTGGTTTTGGATACGGCTCCAGCGAAATCAAGGGTACCCGCGCCGTACTTGAAGTACGCGCCCATGAGGTTCCATTCTTGATCGAGCACGGACAACTGGTGGGCCGCCTGAATTACATGCCTTTGCTCTCGCGTCCAGAAAAGATTTACGGTGTTCAGATCGGATCGTCTTACCAGCAGCAGGCCCTTGCCCTAAGCAAGCAGTTTCGTCGCGGATAGTAATTAGACATCGAGAAATAGCGGCGACCCACGGTGGCCTCTACACAATATTTCTCCGCAGAGTTACAATTTCTATCGGTGCGGTCATGTTTCTCCCCGTCCAGATTCACGTCAAAGGGACGACCGGCTTATTGATTGCCGCAGCAATCATCGTCGCCGTCCTCGTCGCCTTCCCTGCCTATCGCGCCTTTTTCGCCATCAGCGTCGGCATCGGCATCATCGTCGCCGGCCTTCTCTACTTGCGCAATAAGTACCGCCCCATCCGCGACGAAGACGTAGAAAACAAGCGTCCCCTCGGCCTCGACTGATTTGCATCCGGACTACACTCCAAGGCATCATCCCGAAGCCCCGCGCTTTCTCCAGCGGAGCCAGGGATCCCGCGTGCAGTGTCTAATCGTCGCCAGCGCCGACTTGCAGTTTCCCGCCAGAACCCCGAAACTGAATCATGCGCGTCCTCTCCAGATTCATGACCGCGGCCACCACCGAGGATCGCTTCCCCGCCCCCGCCGTTCCCGAGATCGCCTTCCTCGGACGCTCCAATGTCGGCAAATCCAGCGTGATTAATTCCCTGCTGGGAACAAAAATCGCTAAAACCAGCTCCAGCCCCGGCCGGACCCAATCCATCAATTTCTTCGAAGTCCGCTGGCCCGGTAAACCCCAGCCCGCAGTCGTCTTCGCCGATCTGCCCGGTTACGGCTACGCCCGCGTCCCCCGCGAAATCTCCGCCACCTGGTCCAGTTTCGTCGATCCTTACCTCACCCAGCGCCCCTGCCTGGTGCTCTGCCTCGCGCTGGTGGACTTGAACGTCCCGCCCCAGGCTAGTGACAAGCGCCTACTTGAATTTCTGCGCTCCGCCGGCCGCCCCTTCATGATGGTGGGAACAAAAGCCGACAAGCTTTCCGGCAACCATTTGCGCAACTCCCTGAACGCTTTCGCCCAGGATTTCCCAAGCCTCCGCATCGTCCCTTATTCCGCCCGCACCGGCTTCGGACGCGAAGACCTCTGGCGCGAAATCCGCACCGCGGCCGAATCCGGCAGCACTCCCGACCAACGCGCCTTCGCATAAATCATCCACACTCTGTCATCCTGAGAGCCTGTGACTTTTTTAATGCTGCCTCGAATATTTGGAGGTTTTGCTGTTGGATTCGCATATAAACAAAGACATGAGCGCAGCAGAGGCGGAGAAATCTCAAGCCCGGGTTCGTCTTCGGAGGCCTGAGCGGGGTCAAATGGCGATGATGGTCCAGTGCCCGGACGATCTGGTGAGCGCGAACCACCCTGTACGCATGGTGATGGCGGTGGTGGAGAAGCTTGACTTGTCACGTTTCCACGAGCCGATCAAGGCGCGCGAGGGCCAAGCGGGCCGAGACGCGACCGATCCGCAACTGCTGGTGGGGCTGTGGCTGTATGCCTGCATTCGCGGCATCGGTTCGGCGCGCGAGTTGGCGCTGCGCTCGGAGGACAGCGCGGCCTTCCGCTGGCTGTGCGGCGGGGTGACGGTGAACCATCGCCTGCTGTCGGATTTCCGTACCGATCATGGGGCGGCGCTGGATGAGTTATTCACACAGGTGATCGCGTCTTTGGTGGACAAGGAAGTGGTGCGGGTAAGCCGTGTAAGTCAGGACGGAGTCCGGGTTCGGGTGAGCGCCGGGGCGAGCAGTTTTCGCCGCGAAGAGCGGCTTGAGAAGCTGCTTGTGGAAGCCCGCCAACACGTGGAGGAGCTGCGGCAGCAAGTGGACTCGCCGGAGCATGCGTCGCGGACCGCTGGGCAGCGGGCGGCGCGCAAGCGTGCGGCGGCGGACCAGCAGCAACGGCTGGAGCAAGCCATCGCACAGTTGCCGGAGCTGAAGCAGAAACAGGCCGAAGCGGCGCGCCGAGCGGGCCATGGCAAGCGCGGCGCGCAGATCCGGGAGCGGCAGCCGCGGGTCAGCACCACCGATGCTGAGGCGCGGGTGATGAAGATGCCCAACGGCGGCTTCAACCCGGCGGTGAACGTGCAGTTGGCGGCCGATACCGAAAGCCGCGCGATCCTGGGCGTGGAGGTCAGCAACGAGGGCAGCGATAATGCGGGGCTGAGCGAGCCGATGCGTCGCCAGGTCGAGGAACGAACCGGCGGGAAAATCGCACAGCACTTGATCGACGGCGGTTACATGCGCACACAGGACATCGAGCAGGCGCACGCACATGGAGTGGAATTGTTCGTGCCGCCCAAACCCGCCAGGCACGCTCCGAATCAGGGCCGTGAACTGGAACCGAAAAGCGGAGATACGGAAGCGGTGCTTGCCTGGAAGCGGCGCATGGCCGGCGAGGAAGGAAAAGAGATCTACAAGCAGCGGGCGGCGACCAGCGAAACTGTCAACGCCGACCTGCGAAGTTATCGCGGCCTGACACAAATCACGGTGCGGGGGTTGAACAAGGCAAGGTGCGTGGCGCTGTGGTGCGCGCTAGCCTACAACCTGATGCACTTCGGTCACACCCTGCTGGCGTAGGCGGAAAAAGCCGCGCAACAGACCCAAAAAAGCCACCGAAGACCGAGTTCCGCCTACCAGGCCGACACGCGACCGGCCTTCCGCACTCCGTGTGACTGAGCCTCAAACCCAACCAAACACCAACAGCCCCGCCAGATGAATTTAGTCACAACCTCTGAGCGAAGTTGTCGCCCGCGAAGCGGACGACAACGCAGTCAAAGGACCCCTCTTAATCCAGAAGTGGCAGGCGGCGTGGCAGGGAATTCTCCACTGTTACTGGCCAAAATGCCGTCAGATCCCATTCCCCCGCCCGGCGTTGTAAGGGTCCTTCGACTCCGCGGGGGGGGGTGCTTCGCAAAGCCGCCGCTTCGCTCAGGATGGCAGTTAAAGCAGCCCCAAACCTCTGAAACTAAACTCCCCTCCGCGCCATCTAACTATTTAGTGGGATGGGACATAGGGCGAGCCGGGATATCCCGGATAGGCGCGCGCCGC
>WNFJ01064414.1_pt1 | contig 10316 bp, 7 predicted proteins | sample 5400461 | NCBI WGS metagenome assembly WNFJ01 (sample SAMN13153349, study PRJNA577476) | soil metagenome | isolation source: 115 cm saprolite on Douglas fir-dominated hillslope | place: USA:California | collected 2013-09-17
CGGTTCGATATCAAGAAGCCGCTGGAATCCGTTGACGCATTTCGGAAGCGTGTTAACAAGCTCGCCCTAGAGGAGGATGAAGGCAGGCCAGCCGCTGGCGACCCTCAAGGTTGGTATTTCGGTGCCCAGGCGCGTAGTCGGGGCTCTCTTCACTCGGACTTCTGGGAAGGTTCCGCTATCGAATTGGCTGAGCGCGGGACTCTGGCCATTTATCCGGTCCACGGCTGGTGGAAAGAACAACCGTCGCGGGATCGAAGTGGGCTCGGGGCCGCCTACGGCCTCGTCGTTTCTATCGAGACGCCAGTTCAAGATGTCGATCTTTGGACTCCGGTTGCCGTGCAAGTGGGGGTCCCGATCGAAATTGCGGTTGACTGGTAGGACCGATGGATTGCGTCTAGGTCCCGCCAATAGGTAACGAGCTATCACTCGAGGATCGCCTGCCTCCAGTGCGGTTGCTCGAGGAAGGCCGCGCGTGCCACTTTGACGAAGAGGAGTCTATTTCGTTACGGGTCTTGAGTCGTAGAAAGGGTCTGGGGAGCGCCAAACATCCCGGTACCCATTGAGCACGCCGAGTTTGTCGTCTCTCCACTCCTCCCACAGCTGCCCCATCGCGGCTTGATCGCGGTTGCCAATCGGTCGACCGTGCCAGTCGACCTCTGCTGTTTCTAGGTCGCGCCGAATCTGCTCAAGACGAGGCACCAGTGATTGGGCCACTTCCAAGGTAGGTGGTTCGAGGGGAGCGGTCGCTGAGACTTTCTGATTGGGACTTCGCCACGCGGCGTTCTCCCACTGCTTGAAGATCCTGACGATCTCCTCAGGGGTCGGTTGGTAGGTCATGGGTTTACCCTCCTTGTCGATTGCTCTATTTCCGAGGAACTCGCGGCCCTTATCCGTTATGCGCCATTCGTTGCGGAGATGGATCGAAACGTAGTTCTCCTCGAAAAGGTCGGTCAGGACACTGGCGATTTTCGTGGGACTCGTTCCGCGGCCAACCCAACCTCGGTCGATCAAGTCGATCGTGAGGGGGGTCGCGAATGCACCGGTCGTCTTAGACAGGATCGACAGGATTCGGATGCGCAAGTCGGGCATACGGCCCGTCTTCCAGGCCCAGAGTTCGATCGTTTTCCAATGCCACGCGGGATTCCCACTCACTGAACCGTCCGTTGGCGGCAGCATCCGTCGAACTAGCCACTGGTGGACGGTGTTTTCCTGCACCTCCAGTCGAGCTGCAATTTCCTTCTCCCCAACGATCACGGCGACTACAGTACCACTGTAGGCTCCTTCTGAGCACAGGCGGTCTGGGCTCGTGGACTTGGTTCGTATTTGAGCCGACCTGCGAACTCGCCAGACAATAGAGTCAAGGTGATTTTCGATGAGCTCCCAGGGGAGTTCGAGCCAGATGCCATCGACCGCGCCTGCAGTCGCGTGGCTGAAATCGAAGCGGCTTGGGTTGGCACGCTCCACGCGTTCGGGGAGTCCCTCACCAAGTTCGGGGAGGATATCCGCAAGCAGGACGACCAGGCAGGCCTCTTAGTCATCGTTGACGGCCTTGTCTGCCAGTTGTGGCTGGGCGACGAAAAGTCAGTCGCTCGCTGGGGCGGCGCTTCCCTCGGGCCGATGATGGAGATAGGCGGTGGAATGTTTCCTCCTCCTGTTGCCAGTTTCCCGGCCAATCTCCTTCCTTACGTCGAGAGACGATCCGCAACGACAGGACGGGCCGACGCCCAGGCTCGGTACTACGACTTCCTTTGGAACCATCGGCGAAGCCATTTGGATGCTCGCGCGGCACTTGACGCCTACCTTCGCGCAGGAGTCGGTTCAAATCCCGCCGATGCACTCGAACACATGACCGCCGCGTCGTACCTCGCCCGCGCGGCGCAGATTGCACGCAGCCTCAACTTCGAAAAGGCCGGTACAGCCGAGGTCCTGATTCGCGTGATGCGCGAAGGGGTCGGCGAGGAGGGGGGAGGGTTTGTATGGTCGCTCGCTCACGACTTGGGAGCGTTGGCAGCGGAGCAGCCTGAAGGGTCGACTGCTCTGCTGAATGAGCTATTGGCCGAGGCAGAAGCCGTCGATATCGCGGAACCCCATCGCGCCCGGTCGATACTCGAGGCCGCTGAAGCCGTCGCAAGGGCGCTGGCGAAGCACGATGTTGTTGAGCGAATTCGGCGATTGGGTGCGGAATCTTTGGAACGCGAGGCTACCGCGCGTGCAGCCGAGAGCCCGCTGGTCGAGTTGGCACTTCTTCGCGACGCCTTGCGCGCTTACCAGGGCTTTGGAGACGGGCCGGGCGTCCAGCGCTTGAAGGTGCGGTATGCGGAGGCTGCGTCGCGCGCTGCCAGCGACCTGAAGGCCGTCCGATTCGAGGTCCAGGTTCCCAGCGAAGAGATTCGGGAGGCCGTCGAGCGCGCCGCCGAGAGCATTCATGCGAGCGATGTCGGCTACCTCCGTCTCCCAATCGCTCTTCACATTTGGCCGCGGTGGGAAGATGTGCGCGCCCGGTTCCAAAAAGCCCGCCAGGAACACCCGCTGCAATGGCTTGTTTCACGCTTCAATCTCACGGCTGACGGCCTCGTGAGCGCGTCGCCAGACGACGCGGAGGATCGCGAGGACGCTTTGCTTCTCGATTACTTCACGCGAGAGGTGCAGTTGATGCTGGGCCTCAACTTCCACCTCATCGAACAGCTGAGAGAGAGAGGCGACTGGTCGGCGGACGCAATCCTCGCGAACCTTCGCCTGGCTGACGATGAGCTCGCGGCGGCTAGCGAGTCAGGGATTCGCGCGTTCGAAGCTGGTGAATTCTGGACCGCGTGTCACGTCCTCGTACCGCAGTTCGAGCGTGGACTCCGCAGAATCGCTCTGAAGCTGAGCGCCAACGTTCGGCGTCTCGTTGCCGATCAAGGGCTCGAAGTGGCCACGCTCGGCACGATCCTCGCAGACGAGGCAGTAATTCGCTTCCTCGGCTCCGATGTCGCTCAGTCCCTACAGGCGGTGTTCACGATGCCTCGTGGCCTAAATGTCCGCAACACGACAGCCCACGGGTTGCTCGAGCCTAACCAAGACCAACGGGGCATCGCGATGCTTGCCCTGATGGGGGTTCTAACGGCCGGCTACGGGCTCCATCTTCTCCGCTAGGCCGCCTCGGACAAGACCTAGAGGTGGAACTCTGCGTAGCGAATGCTAGCTAGCGCCGACGCGACTGGACGACCGATGGCGGTCACGGATGCGATCGCGCTGGCGACTAGGAGTCCCAGAGCTACTTCAAGGCTTACAGCGGGAAGCCGCAATCGTCGTTTATCGGTGTAGGATCGCTGACCCGGCATGGCAGCAGATGAGCTCGTCTTGCACTACCAGGGCCAGGACCGCCTTCTTGGGTCACCGGCGCGACTTGATCGCGCGATTCCCATCGTCGGCGCGGTCTTGGTGCTGGCCATCGCCGTTCGGCTACTGATCGGCGCTCGCGCGGCAGGCGACCTAGGGGTGTTGGTGGCCGGTATTTCGGCTCTCGTCCTGGTGATGCTGAGTTACGCCCGGCTCCGCTTTGCAAACGCGGGACTGTTCCTGGCGGATGGCCGCGTGGGAGTGATTGGGGCCCTGGGCGGTCGGACTGGAGTCGATGCATCGCAGGTCGATCATCTCCAGCTGTGCACACTGACGCCAGCAAGCGGTCGCCCCTATGGATTACTTCTGTTCATCGACCGCTCGGACCGGGCCATCCTTCGACTCTCCGCGGCAGACCTGATTCCGGCAGAGGGACTCGAGGAGCTGAGTCGAAAGGCTGGCGTACGGCTGCTCGGATCCTGGCAAGACGCTTACGGGCCGGCCGAGCTCAACCGTCGCTTTCCCGGTTCTGTCGCCCGGGCGACCCAGGCCGGGAACAGTGTGCTCGCACACCCATGGCGGACGCGCCTAATCACTATCGGAATCACCGTGCTTGTGTTCTTGGGTTTGCTGATCGCTTTGCTCGTTCGGTCTGGAAGATAAGTTGTTGCGTCGTGCATTCGCCTGAAGCGCTCGCTCATCTATCCAATCCCTGAGAAGCCGTCAGGAGCCGCGAGCATCTCCGCCGGATCACAGCCGTATCACGCATTCTTAGATAGGCTGTGATCGTGAAACGCAGCGGGCGACTAGCCAGCGGCATTTCGATGGCCCTTCTGATGACAGCATGTACTAACGCCGCTGGAAACGCGCCAACCGTCGATGCTCCATGTACGAGGCCAGCAGTTAGCCCGGACACCTTCACGTTCTCAACGACCGAACTACTTCGACGACTCACCAGTTATGCGCCGGAACGGATCGACCTACCACGTGGGGCGTCGTTTCATACAGATGTTGGCGGTCGGCCGCCATTGTCAGCCAACACCCCGGGTCTGGTCGGCATCGTCAACTATCCCTCCGACGGTGGGAGCAACGCGATTCAGTTAACGCTCTTCGACTCCAACGCCAATGCACGGGCCGCGTTCATTAACCCGCGCCGCTATGACGCCTCTGCTGATCGCCTTCCGTGTCTGCCCCACCCAACCGGCTTTCAGTGGCCAGTCCAAGCGTTTTATGAGGAGTGGACCGACCTGAACACCCTAGCGCTCATGAGGCAGTACCGAGTGATGGTTTTAATGAAGAGTGCCGTAATAGACGCCAGCTCCATGGCGAATCTTCAAAGTCAAGCCCCTACGGTTTCGTCCTCGGTCTTGTCACCACAGCCAGCGACACCTGACTTAAGGGGTGCGAACGCCGAGGCGCTCGGCCGAGAAGGCATCAATATCATCGAGCACGTCCTTAATGGCACCTATGTGATTCCGAACCCTCTGCCGTTTCATCGAATATCGGTGGAAGCAACGGTGACATCAGCCACTGCGGTGGGCAGGATGTCATCGCTGGACCTCAAAATCACCAACATCGGCCTCCCGATCCAGAATCTCCACGTTTCAACTGTCGCCGACGCACAAGCGAGAACTGACAACTGGTTCGGACTGCATAACGTCCTCCACGTGCCTTCACAATGTTTTGTCACAGCTCTCAGCGACGAGTACGCCTGTGGACCGTTAAGGTCGGGCGCAAGCGAGGAACTCTTATTCGATGGAACGGCCAAGCAAGCCGGCACATTTCTGTACACGCCGGAGTTTACTGACGGCGGGGTTAATCCGTTTGTCGGCCAGACCATCGTCTTACGTGACCAATATGGAGGAGACCTCTATTTCGCTCTGAATGAGACTGTCGCCTCTCCATGACCGCCCTCTTCTCGCCTGAAATCGTCGGCGTATTTGCCAGCCTGAAACAGCCGGGCTGACGTTATCGCCATGGTGAAGTATCGAGTGCTTTCTTCGCGCCAGGATCGGCTCGTCGTATCCGACGACCGACCCAGCGAATCGGCAGATACAGTGCGGGCAGCAGGATTAGCATCCAAACCGTGATCGAAGCAACTTGATCGCCAATGTGCCCACCGGAAACCATTGAACTCATGCATGCTCCGAACGTAACAATCGCAGCCACCTCCCACGCTACCCAGTAGATCGCCTTCGGCCACGGGCGGAGGCGCCAAAAGACGCGGAAGCCGATGAGGGCGACGTCGAACCACTCGAGAACCCACTCTGAGATCCAAAGCAAGAAAAATAGGGGAATCGAGAAAGGGCCCAGCTTCGCAAGAGCCACCGCGACCCTTGCCGGCCAAGTGCGAATTCGCGGATCTACCTCATCCCACGCCTCATCTGCTTGCTGGCCGCCGCCCTGCTCGGCGGCGGTTGGCGTGCTAGCCACACGCCGGTCGTACTCAGCTCGGCGGTCAGCATCCGAGACAGTGTCGAACGCCCTGTTAAGGGCCTTAGCCTTGAGCAGAGCCTCGGCTGACGGGTTGATATCGGGATGCCAGATGCGAATCTGAGCTCGGTATGCCCGCTTGATGGTTGTCATCGACGCTGAGCGGTCGACGCCCAGGATTCGGTAGGGATCTGTGTCGGTCATTCTCTGGGCCATCGTATTGGGCATCTACCTCCACTATCGATGTCGGTCGCAAGCACCCAGAACATGCGGAGCATGTTCGAGCCTGCCGGGTCACAGCCGGGTCACGGTTTCCCGGATTCGGCAGGGTCCTCTGGGGCACGGGAGGACAGGAAGGTGGTCCGGTTCGTACGGGAGTCTGTCGGACACCTGAGGACACGTCCCCGCCACGGTTCGTGACCGTGAGGCCCCCGGGTTCCATTTCCGGGTCCTCGACCAAATCTGAACCCAGACGCTCCAAGCCAGCGGGATAAAACGTGATAACCGCGCTGTCTTGAGGTGGCAGTAATGTAGCAGTGCCCTGAAAATCCGGACATCGATGCACGTTGGATCGCGACAATCTCAGTCGCTTGCGCAGCTTGGTACGGCAAGCTGGGTCGCCGCGGTGCTAACCAGATCGACCGCTTTCGGTTTTGCGCCCCCGACTGTGGCTTTGAGGGCGGCATAGGTGCTCTCGGTAGGTTCGGTATGGCACCGGTGGGACCCGCATGTTCATCCTCCGGGCACGGTCCTGAACAACCAGTACCCCGCGGCGGGAGCCTGGGGGCAATTCATTGAAAGGATAGAAAGGTCAAGTCCAACGATTCGAGCCCTTGGAGTGACGGACTATTACAGCGTCGACTTGTATGAAGCGGTCGTCGCCAGGCAGCGCGAAGGTCGGCTGCAAATGGTCGAGCTCCTGTTCCCCAACATCGAGATGCGTTACGGGGTCGGGACAGGGAAGGGCACACCGATCAATGTCCACCTACTGATATCTCCTGACGACCCGGAGCATGTGGACCAGGCCCGTCGACTCCTCCGGAATTTGACCTTTGACGCATTTAATGAATCCTTTCGATGCGAGCGTGCGGATCTAATACGCCTTGGCAAACGCCATGACAAGTCAGTCCAGAACGACGACGCTGCGCTAGCTGTCGGCACGAATCAGTTCAAGGTGAATCCGGAGCAGCTGCGCCAAGAATGGAGAAGTAGCGCTTGGATGCGCGAAAACGTTCTGATTGCAGTTGCCGCCGGCAGCCACGATGGAACGTCGGGCCTGCAAGAGGACACGTCCCTAACGACCGTCCGTCGGGAGATTGAGCGGTCGGCGCATATCATCTTCAGCGGCCAACCAGAGCAGGTCGAGTTTTGGCTCGGGCGTGGCACGGTAACAGCTGCAGACCTCCAAGAGCGCTGGGGCGGTCCAAAACCTTGCCTACACGGAAGCGATGCTCACACTCTCGAGGCTGTTGGAGAGCCTGATCTCGAGCGACGCTGCTGGCTGAAGGGCGAGTTGCGGTTCGAGACGCTCCGACAAGCGTGTCTCGAACCTGGAGCCAGGGTATTCATCGGGCGGGAGCCGCCACGAGGTGCTTTGCCATCGCACGTGATCAGCTCTGTCTCTGTAACCAACTCTGACTGGCTGGCTACTCCAACGGTGCCACTAAACGCTGGCTTGGTTGCCATTATTGGCGCGAGGGGATCTGGCAAAACAGCCCTCGCGGATGTGCTTGCGGCTGGTGGCTTTGCCTTGGGGAGCCAGTTGAGCGATCGCTCGTTTCTACTGAGAGCGCGGTCCCTGTTGGGCGACGGCGAAGTGCACTTGACTTGGGAAAATGGAGAGCCCACCACCACCGGGTTAATGGATGCGGTCGCCGATCCCGACGAGCTCGAGTCGCCCCGTGTCCAGTACCTCTCACAGCAGTTCGTGGACGCACTGTGCTCGGCGGAGGGGATGACCGATGCCCTACTCGAGGAAGTCGAACGAATCGTTTATCAAGCTCACCCCAGCGAGGAGCGGATGGGGACGACGAGCTTTACGCAGCTCTTGGATCTGCGGACTGAATCGAGTCGTACGCAACGCGAGCGCCACGAGGCCGAGGTCGCTCTGCTTACGAATGCAATCACCGAAGAGCGCGAGCGCGATGCAGGCCTTGGTGACCTTGAGAAGCGTAAGAAAGAGAGAACGGCAGCTATTGAAAAAGATAAGGTCGACAGGAAAGCTCTCATAAGGCAAGGTGGCGAAGCTCACACGAAAGAGCTGGATGCTGTCACCTCGACCGCGGAGAAGGTGCGATTCAAGGTCGAACAACTTCGGCGGCGCCAGCAAGCACTACGGGGGTTGAAGGCTGAAGTTGCCGACGCGCGTGGCAGCCGTTCGGCGTCCACCCTTCAAACACTTAGAAACAAATATTCGGAGAGCGGCCTGTCTACAGCTGAATGGGACGCCTTTCGGACGGATTTCATAGGGAGCGTCGACGAGGTATTGGCTGCCGCGATCAAGACTAACGACCGGCGACTTGTGGAGCTAATGGGTCCGAGTCCGGGCGAGCCCGTCCCGAACGCTAGTGCGCCTGCTTCAAAGACATCATTTCTTCCGCAAGGTGTAGATCCAGAAAGGCTGACGCTCAGCCTCCTAGACAAGGAGATTGTTCGGCTGCGCGACCTCGTTGGAATTGACAGCCAGAATGCCAAAACTCTTACGCACCTTAACGAGAAGATCGCGCGTGACGAGGCGGGCCTAGCACAGCTCGATCGGGAGCTCGACCGAGCCCGCCAGGCTTCTGGGCATCTGAAGGAATTCATCACGATTCGGAATGACGAGTACGCGGCCATCTTTGAAGCCATAACTGAACAGGAAGGTGAACTGGCCAGTCTTTACGACCCGCTAAAAGACAGACTTGCATCATCCGAAGGTGCACTTGGCAAGCTCGCGTTCAGCGTACGTCGAGACGTCGATCTCGACGGGTGGGCACGGGAGGGAGAGTCACTATTGGATCTGCGAAAAGCCGGTCCGTTCAAGGGACACGGAGCTCTGCTCAAGGCTGCCAACGAAGCCTTGATGCCTGCGTGGGAGAATGGCAGCGCTCGTGAAGTTGCTAACGCGATGGCCGAATTCCGAACGGCATATGACCGCGGCCTGGTGGATCAAGCCTCAGTAGATCGGAGCGATCAGAGCGCATTCAGAGTTTGGTTGAGCCGTCTCTCAGCCTGGCTGTACGGTACTGGCCACATCAAGATGGGATATGGGGTTCAGTACGACGGCGTAGAAATCGAGCAGTTATCGCCTGGCACCAGAGGCATCGTGCTCCTACTGCTGTACTTGGCGTTGGATCAGGACGATGACCGGCCGCTGATTATTGATCAGCCGGAGGAGAATCTGGACCCAAAGTCAATCTTCGACGAGCTTGTAGACCGCTTTCGCGCGGCGAAACTTAGACGGCAAGTAATTGTTATCACGCATAACGCGAACATCGTGGTCAATGGTGATGCCGATCAAGTGATCGTCGCCAGCTGCGGACCGCACCGCCCTGGTCAGCTGCCCGAGATTACCTACACAAGCGGTGGCCTGGAGGATCCCACCATCCGGCGCGACGTTTGCGACATCCTTGAGGGTGGCGCGCTCGCATTCAAGGAGCGCGCTAAGCGACTCCGCCTTTTGGGAGTAATAGACAGCGACACCTGGTCGATGCGTTCATAACGAGAACAATTCGCCAGACGTGGTGCCGTCGTCGCGCTCGACTACCGAGGCCAAGTATTCGGTTTCGTCGGCAACTCGGATGGATGTTCCCTTCCCCACATGGGGCGCCACGAATACTTGTATCCAATCTTTGGTGATATCCGCAGCCACATTTCGTGCCAGAACAGGCGGCCCCACTCGGGTCGCTTTTCCCAGTCCACTCCCACATGGATTGCATTACCTGTCGGCTCAGTCAAATCCATGACACGGGGGTCCGGAGGCCATCCGGTCGCAGGCCTGTGCATAATGAAGATCCAGTCTTCCGTGACTGCCCGAACCTGCCGGAGGTCATAGCGCCGAGTCTTGAACATGTCTTCTGTCTGCAATGAGCCTCCGCCGGGGGGATGATTGTGAGTGAGGATCTTGTCTTGAACCAACGCCCATTCCTCAGGAGTCGGTGACACTGAGTCTTCGTCACCGGTGCGCCAGAAGAGTACTTGTCCGTTGAGATCCAAGCCGACAGCAACCTCGAAGTCCAGGCCGCAAATTAGCGACTCAACCTCACGAAGTGTGTCTTCAACAGGATCCATCGGTGCCTGAGCGCTCGGTCTTGTCGTCGTATTCAACTGCTCAAGATCATTTTCGCCAGTCAACTGGCTAAAGGAAGTGATCCTCCCGAAAGATCGCGAGCTCATCGGAGGGTGGGGGAGACCATCGTAGGCGATCAGTCGGTCCGCAGTGGCGCCTAGCTGGCGGACGCACGGGTCAGGACCGTGAGGCCCCGGTCAGGCGAGCGGCGAGTGTCGCAGAGGTGCATGGCTAAGGCTGCCTGAACCTAGTGAGTTAGGAAGGCTTGGAGTGATGGTCCGCCTCTCCTCCAGTC
>WNFJ01501439.1_pt1 | contig 10316 bp, 11 predicted proteins | sample 5400461 | NCBI WGS metagenome assembly WNFJ01 (sample SAMN13153349, study PRJNA577476) | soil metagenome | isolation source: 115 cm saprolite on Douglas fir-dominated hillslope | place: USA:California | collected 2013-09-17
CGGATAGAGCCAGCCGTGGTTGTCGCCAAAGCCGTGGCCGAGCTCAAAGCCAAACGGGTGCCCATTGGCCTTCAGCTTGATGCCGGCCTCCAGCAGCTCGTCCCAGGTCTCGGGGAATTTTTCGACACCGGCCTCCTTGAACCAGTCGGTGCGCCAGTTCATCAGCTGGCCGACATTGCCGAACGGGATGGCCTTCCACTTGCCATTGACGACAACGGCCTCTTTGGCCGCGTCATGCCAGCCGCCATTTTTCTTGCCGGCCTCCTCCGCGATATCGCCGACGTCGACGTATTTCTCGTCGTAAAGGAACGGCCAGTTGAAGAAATTCAGCGTCATGTCCGGACCGGTGCCGGTCTCGGCCACGGTGGTGACGCGCGTCTGCAGGCCGCCGACGCTGACCAGCTCGTACTTTATCTTGACGCCGGTGAGCTTCTCGTAGGCCGGGATCAGGGTTTTCTGGAAATACTCATCAAAGGTCTTGATGAATGAATTTTCGTGCATGATCGACATGGTCTTCGGCGCACTGAGACCCGGGCGTACCCCTACCGCCGCCCCTGCCACCCCGAATGCCGTCGCTTTCAAGAATTGCCGGCGCGATTGCGCCGACAATGCACGCGCCTGCTTGGTCATCGCGACCTCCCTGTCGCGCCGCCCGACCATCGGCAGGCGGCGCCGCCAAACCTTTAACGATCCGACATTTCGCCCAATCACGCGTTGGGACTTTTTTCGATCTTAGACCGGGGCCCTTCGCTTGCAACCGGATTCTCCCGAGAGCGTAGATGGTCCGGACCATTGCAGCGCAACAATGCTCGTTTTGTTTGCACCTCGGAATGAATTTTAGAGGCGATTGATATCTTCGCTTTCCAGCACCGGCTTTGGATAGCCGTCGCGCGCGACCTTGATCATGGCGCGGCCGACCTGCTCGGTCGTGGTCATGTATTTCGGCGCGATCCGATTGAGCAGCGTCAGTAGCGGTGCGGCGACCACATAGATCGCCTGGTACCAGGCGGTCTTCGAGCGGATGCCGTGCAGCGGCTGGATGCCGGCGGGGCGAAACATGTAGGCCGCCCTGAACGGCAATTTCAAAAGATCGTTTTCGGTCTTGCCCTTCACCCGCGCCCACATCAGGCGGCCCTGTTCGGTCGAGTCGGTGCCGCGTCCCGTGACATAGACGAACACCATCTGCGGATTGAGCTTTGCCAGCGTTCTCGCCGCGGCAAGCGTGATGTCATAGGTCAGATGGCGGTAGCGCTCCTCGTCCATGCCGACCGAGGAGACGCCGAGGCAGAAGAAGCAGGCATCGCAGCCCGTAAGCTGCGATTCAATCGCGGAATAATCCAGAAAATTGTCGTGCACGATTTCGTTCAGCTTGGCGTGACGCTGCCCGGTCGGGCTACGCCCGACTGCGAGCACGCTTGCCACGCCAGGGTCGAGCAGGCATTCGCGCAAAACGCCCTGCCCGACCATCCCGGTCGCGCCGAACAGAATGACCTTCATCGGATTTCCAGCTCTCAAATTGCCTTGCGCGTTCAGGCGGCGGCCGCGACGGGCGAGAACGATACGCCGGTCAGCGCGGCGGAGATATCCCAAAGCCGTGCCGCCGCCGCTGTGTCCTTTGCCTGCGGCATGATCTTCGCCGGTACCGGCGGCCCCTTCAACTCGTAGAACCAGTCCGGGCCATAATAACCGGCCGGCTTCGCCTGCGGCGATGCCGCGGCAAACAAAGTGGGCAATGCGCCTTCGGCGGCTGACTGGCTGACAAAGGGCCGAAGCAGCTTGTTGATCTGCCACACCAAGCCGCTGGTGCCGGGACCATTGGCGATCAGGTCGGTTCGCGCATAACCGGGATGCGCGGCGTTGCTCATCAACCCCCAGCCAGCGGCATCGCTGCGGCGCTGAAGCTCAAGAGCAAACATCAGCATCGCCAGCTTCGACTGGCCATACGCTTTATTGGGAGCATAGGACCGTGAGGCCTGCAGATCATCAAAATCGATTGCGCCCCAGCGATGCACAAGGCTGGAGAGATTGACCACGCGGGGCCGATTGCCGCGACGAAGCAAGGGCAGCAAATGCGCGGTGAGCGCATAATGGCCGAGATAGTTAGTGCCGAACTGCATCTCGAAACCGTCGGCGGTGGTCTGCCGCTGCGGCACGGCAGCAAAGCGCTTGGCGAAATCGGCGACCGACGCAAGGCTGGCCAGATCGAGGTTTTCGTAGACAATCCTGGCATTCGGAACTTGAGTGCGAATGGTCTGCAGGGCGTCGCGACCCTTGACGTCATTGCGGCCGGTGAGCACCACCGCTGCACCGGCGCCTGCGAGCGCCAGCGCGGTTTCGTAGCCGAGGCCGCCGGTGGCGCCGGTAATGACGGCGGTCTTGCCGTTCAATGGCGGAATGTCTGCGGTGGTCCAGCTGGTCATGCTTATATCTCCCGCGTTTCGAATCGTTTGCGGACAGCCGCCGCAAACCCTAAATATGCACTTAGTGCAAATTTGCAAGAGGTGAAAAATTGAGGCCGTCGAGTGACCGCCGTAAGCAGGCTAAGCCGCAGATAGCCAAGAAGAAACCGGACGAGGCCGTGGTACCCGCACAGCCCGGCCTGCGGCAGCGCAAGCGGCAGCAGACCCGCGAGCGGTTGACGCGGGTGGCGATGGCGCTGTTCCTCGAGCGCGGTTTTGAGGCGACCACGCTCGACGACATCGCATCCGCCGCCGACATTTCGCGCCGCAATTTCTTTCACTATTTTGCCTCGAAGGAAGACGTGGTTTTTGCGTGGCAGGAGGAGAGCACGGCGGCGTTGATTGCCGCGGTCGCCGCGCGGCCGGCCGGCGAATCCATGCTTGCGGCCGCCGAGAACGCGATCCTCGCGACGGTCAGGCAGCTTCAGCCCGGCGAAGCAATCGCGATGGCGCGGCTCAAGCGCGACAATCCGGCCTTGCAGGCCCGCGATCAGGTCAAATACGAGAAGCTTGAGCGCGCCCTGGCGGAGGCGCTTGGCAAGCGGGCGGGCCATGAAACGGAAGAGCTTCAGGCCCGGCTGGTCGCCATGATCACGACAGGTGCGATGCGGATCGGCGCCGAGTTCTGGGCCGACGACGGCGGGTGCGAAAAACCGGAAGCTCTGGTGAAGCGAACCTTCGCCGCGATACGGGCGATCCGGGATTGATCGCCCGTCTCTCGCGCCGCCGGAATTATCCCTTGATGAACGCCAAGAGGTCCGCGTTGATCGTGGCTGCTTCGGTGGTGGGCATGCCATGCGGAAAACCCTTATAGGTTTTCAGCGTCCCGTTCTTCAAAAGCTTGGCCGACAATAGCCCGGAATCGGCATAAGGCACGATCTGATCGTCGTCACCATGCATCACCAGGACCGGCACGGTGATCTTCTTGAGGTCTTCGGTGAAATCGGTCTGTGAGAAGGCGACGATGCCGTCGTAATGTGCTTTCGCACCACCCATCATACCCTGGCGCCACCAATTCTGGATGACGGCCTCCGAGGCTTTGGCGCCCGGCCGGTTGTAGCCGTAGAACGGTCCCGCCGGAAGGTCGCGATAAAATTGCGAACGGCTGGCCGCGAGCTGCGCTTGCAGTCCGTCAAAGACTTCTTTGGGGAGGCCGCCAGGATTGGCCGGTGTCTTCACCATCAGCGGCGGCACCGCGCTGATGATGGCCGCCTTCGCCACCCGGCTTTCGCCGTGCCGTGCCAGATAATGCACCACCTCGCCGCCGCCGGTGGAATGGCCGACGTGAATGGCCTTCTTCAGATCGAGATGCGCCGTCAAAGCCGCAAGGTCGTCGGCATAGTGATCCATGTCATGGCCATAGGCCGTCTGGCTGGACCGGCCGTGGCCGCGGCGGTCATGGGCGATGACGCGAAAACCGTGATGGAGGAAGAACAGCATCTGCCAATCATCGGCCGAGAGCGGCCAGCCATGGCTGAACACGATCGGCTGACCACCGCCCCAGTCCTTGTAGTAAATTTCGATGCCGTCTTTGGTCTTGATCGTCGCCATGGCGCGTACTCCTTTGTGAACGCCGTCATTCCGGGACACGCGACAGCGCGGACCCGGAATCTAGAGGTTGTCGGATCGAGATTCCGGGTTCGATGCTTTGCACCGCCCCGGAATGACGACCCAGATTAGACCGGCCGGAACCGCCTGATCGCGCCGATGATCATGAGGATGAAAAACACCAGCACGATGCCCTGGACCACGGCGAACACCGGTCCGGACGGCGGGTTACCCGGCGCCAGCGCAGTCAGCGCCGGTATCTTGAGGAAGCTCTGGATCACCAGCACGAAGACGTTGAAGTAAAGCGAGAGCAGCGCCGTCACCGCATAGATCCAGCGCCACGCGCCGTCGAGCTTCATGGCGTAGAGCGCGATGCAGGCGATCGCCAGCAGCACGAGTGACAAGATGCTGATTATGTGCGACGGCAACAATTTCTCGAACGGAAACAGGAGGCCGGTGGCGCTGGTCAAAATCGTGAACAGCAGGAATATCGCCGTCAGGCCCGGCATGCGGTTGGAGCCAAGCATGCCGAACATGACGACAATGCCGGCAACGATGGCGATCAGACTGATGATGACGTGCAAGAGAGTAAAGGCGGACAAACTCATACCCAGGACCATGACGCGCTCCCCCATTTAAGACGGCCGAATGCTACGACTCCGATTCGGAAATAGCCACATGTGGGCGAGGCAGGAGCGGCAATTCAGGCATGCGACGCTGATCACGAATGCAAGCGCGATGCCCAAGTTTTTTGCATGGCTGTCACAAACCGCGACAGCCGTGATGCCAACGCCCTAGCGATCGAGAAATCCCACGAGTTTCGGAATAACCTGCTCGGGCGCTTCCTCCATCAGCCAGTGACCCGATCCCTTGACGAGGACGCCCTCGACGTTATCGGCCACCATCTTGCCCTGCTCGATCAGGAACGGCCCGCCGGCTTTTTCGCCTGACAGCACCAATAGCGGCATCGTCAGCTTGGTTTTGGCGAATCTGGCAAAATCTTCGGCGTCTTTTGGGAAGGCGCGGAAAACTTCCATTCCCGCTTTCATGTGTCCGGGCTCGGCGTAGGCCTTGGCATAAAATTCGCGATCCTTTTCCGGCACTGATTTCGTCGGATCGGCTGCGAAATCATCCCAGAAATGATCGAGATAAATCCGCTCGCGGCCGGTGACCAGAGCGAGCGGCGTCTTGCCGTAGAAATGGAAATGCCAGAGATCGCGCAGGAGAAAGACGCTATTCCAGTCGCCGACGCCGGGCAGGAATGCTTCCATCAGCACCAGCCGGTCGACGTCGTCGGGATATTGGGCCGCATAGGCATAGGCGACCATCAGTCCGATATCGTGACCGACGAGCCGGATGCGGTCGTATTTCAGGCTTTTCACCAGCGCGTGGATGTCCTGCGCCATCGCCGCCTTGGTGTATCCATCCTCAGGCGCGGACGATTGTCCAAAACCGCGCAAATCCGGCGCAATCACGGTGTGCTTGTCAGCAAGTTTTTCGATCAGCGGCAGCCACATGTGGCTGGTTTCGGCATAGCCGTGCAGCAGCACGACCGGATTGCCCTTGCCGGCGACGAGATAATGCAACCTGACGCCGTTGACCTCGGCGAATTTGCTCTCCATCCGGCATTCCCCTTGCGTTGAAAGCTGTCTTCAATAGTAGCGCGGGATCGGACCGTTATGTGCTGTTTTTCGGTTCGACAGATCGAACAGGACTTCATCGATAAAACACCAGCCCCATCCTTCCGGCGGATCATAGCCCTCGATGACCGGATGTTGGGTGGCGTGGAAATGCTTGGTTGCGTGCTGGTTTGGAGAATCGTCGCAGCAGCCGACGTGGCCGCACGTGCGGCAGATCCGCAAATGCAGCCACTCGCTGCCACTCTTGAGGCATTCCTCGCAGCCGAGCGCGCTCGGCGTGACGGTGTGGATGCCGGCGATGTGGGTACAGCCTTTTGCCAACGGCTCACACGTCCTTGGTGTCGAAGAACATGATATCCGCGCCGCCGGTTGCAAATTTGGGCACATCTGCCGCGGTGGGTTTGCCCTCGGCGCTCCCGAAGGCGTTCTGGACGGCGGCCATGCTGTCAAAGGTCAATGTTGCGATCAGATGGATGCCGGACGGCCCGGCAGGCGTCGCAACGGGTCCCCGACTGACTTGATATTCTCGAAGGCCAGGCATCTTCTTCGCGAGCGGGATGTGAGTCTCGGCATAATGTTTGTCGAAAGCAGCCGGATCTTTTGGCGTTTTGTACAGCACGACGACGTCAGCCATAGCGTTTCTCCCTTGTTTGGTTTTTTAATAACAACTCAACGCAACTCCACTAAAGCGCCGGTTTCGCGGCATCGCCGAGGAAACCATGCAGCGCCGCCACCACCTGGGCGCCCTCGCCGATCGCGCCGCCGACACGTTTGACCGATCCCGAGCGCACATCGCCGACGGCGAACACGCCGGGCACCGAGGTTTCCAGCGGCGCCACCAGCCGCCCCTGATTTTGCTCGGACTGGGCGCCGGTCACGACAAAGCCTCCGCGATCGAGCGTGACGCCGCAGCCGTCGAGCCAGCCGGTGGCGGGATCGGCGCCGGCAAACAGGAACAGGTTGCGGATGTCGAGCATGCTCTCTTCGCCCGACAAACGGCTGCGCAGGCGCACGCGCTCGAGCGCTGCGTCTTCCCTGCCCTCGAGCCCGACCACCTCGGTGTGGAACACCAGATCGATATTCGGCGTCGCCTCGATGCGCTCGATCAGATAGCGCGACATGCTGGCGCCGAGGCCGCCGCCGCGGATCACCATGTGGACCTTCTTGGCGTGGCCCGACAGAAACACCGCGGCTTGCCCTGCCGAATTGCCGCCGCCGACCAGGACGATGTCCTGTTCGGCGCACAGCCGCGCCTCGATCGGGGAAGCCCAATACCAGACGCCGCGGCCTTCGAATTTTTCGAGTTTCTCAATCTCCGGCCGCCGGTAGCGCGCGCCGCTCGCCACCACGATGGAGCGCGCGCGCAAGGTGTCGCCGCCATCGAGCGCGAGCGCGAACGCGCCGTCGCTGCGCGAGCAATCGAGCGATTTCGCCGCGACCGGAATCATGATGTCGGCGCCGAACTTTTGCGCCTGGCTGAAGGCGCGGCCGGCCAGCGCCTGCCCCGAGATTCCCGTCGGAAAGCCGAGATAGTTCTCGATCCGCGCGCTGGCGCCAGCCTGTCCACCGTAGGCGCGCGCGTCCAGCACCACCACCGAGAGACCTTCCGAAGCGGCGTACACCGCGGTCGCAAGGCCCGCCGGACCGCAGCCGACGATCGCCGCGTCGTAGATCCTGTTTCCGGCGGGGCCGCCGATCATGCCCAGCGCGCGGGCGAGTTCGGTCTCGCTTGGATTGCGCAGCACGGTGCCATCCGCGATCACCGCCAGCGGCCAATCGGTGGGCGACGGCGAATAACGCGCGATCAATTCGGCGGCGTCGTTGTCCCTTTCCGGGTCGAGCAAATGATGCGGAAAGCCGTTGCGGGTGAGGAAGCTCTGCAGGCGGACGACGCCGGCGGAATTCGACGACCCGATCAGCACCGGGCCGCCGACGCCGCCCTGGATCAGATTGACCCGGCGCAGGATCAGCGCGCGCATGATGCGCTCGCCGAGATCGGCTTCGGCCACCAACAGCGCGCGCAACCGTTCCGGCGGAATCAGAAGCGTCTCGACGTCGCCCTCGGCATGGCCGTCGACCAGCGCGACGCGCCCCGAGAGCTGGCCGATTTCGGCGAGAAACTGACCCGGCCCCTGATCGATGACAGGCGTCACATGCCCGAGGCCATCGCGCTGGGTGATCGCGACATGGCCGGACAGCAGGACGAACATGCCCGGTCCCGGTTTGCCGGTCTCGAACAGCCTTTCGCCATTCTTGTAATGGCGGACTTCGCCGAACCGGCGCATCCGCTCGATCTCTTGCGATGTCAGCGTCGGGAATGTCTGCTCGCGACGCGGAAACGCGGCCGCGAGCGGCGCGCGGCCATCTGTGTTATTCCCAGTCACGCCGTCCGCGCCCATCTTCGTCTCACACCATCAGAACGTAACAAAACCTTTAACCGGCCAAACCCGGCTATTTGCCCGGCTTTTTTCCGCCGGCGTCATGTGGTGGGAGGTCATCATCATTGGAAGGCGCCATCGTGACATGGCTTCGCGCGCGGGCTTGCGATTTTCGTCGCTTGAGATTTTCGCGCAGTGCCAGTTTCAGCCGATCCGCCCGCGGATTTTTCGCGTGCGCCCCGGTTTGTCCCTCGCGTTTATCCCTGTCGTCGTTCATCGTGAACCTTGCTCGAATGCGCGTTTGTTCGGCGTCATCCCGGTGAGAATACACCGATGAAATGCCCGAATTCGAGGCCATGATCTGCCCGATCGGGGCGCTGGCCGGCTTTGGGGTTCCTTGGGCTTGAGGAAACAGGGAACCGGATCGGCCCATAATTGAGCCGGCTGAAGGCGTTAGCGGGCCTTTAGCGTCGATTTTGGCCCTGTTTGCTTACGTCCTGGGCCGCCCGCGCGCTTGCGCATGCGTGGCCCTTGTGGCAAGGATCGGCCGCCTTGTAGGGGCCGTTTCGGCCGATTCTGTATCCCGGGCATGCTGCCGTAGCTCAGTGGTAGAGCACTCCATTGGTAATGGAGAGGTCGACAGTTCAATCCTGTCTGGCAGCACCAGCCGTTCTCTCGTAAAAGCCCTCCTGTAAAATCAGCATAAATTCACGTTTTCGCTTGATCGCCGGTTTCGGCCATTTCGGCTATTTCGGCCGGAACAGACCAAGAAAGCATGTGTCAGCTGACACAAAACTGGCACAACGGTTCGTATTTTGTCCGCGCATCCAATTGGCACAGCCTGCGGCCATTTCGCTTCGTGCGACAAGGCCGCTGCGGACCCGCATTAGGAGCTTTTGAGTCTATGCGGGTCGTGGATCCGACGAGCGATCGAACGCGCCCCGGAGGCTCCCTGGGCGCTCTTGATCGCGCCCCTTCAGGACCATCGATGCACGCCCTGCGGATCAATTCCCGGCCCGATCGTGCAGCGATGACTCGGGCCGTTAGATCGAGGCTGCGAGACATGCGGCTCTGCCTTATCTGGATCCTGCCGGCGTCGATGCATTGCTTCGACCGCGTCGCGAACCGTTGAGCTGGGGAAGTCGGCCTTCGCGTTCTCGCGGAGTTGTTGGAACGTCCAGTCCGCGATGCCGTCACTCCAAAGCGATACAATCTCTTACAACCGGTCCGGCCGCGACAGCGCGCTTCAGTTGCACCATGTTTCCCGCCGTCAGAACGGCAGTTACGATTCCCGGGACACCAACCGCCCCGTATTTTTAGCCGTCGAAGCGCTAATGCGGCGACTGCGAAGCGAGCTTGATGCACATTTTCATGGACGAAGCGGGTTCGTTTGGCGGTGTCGGCGAGTTTCCGAGCCCTTCACTTGTCGGCGCGCTCATCCTTCCGTTTCTGCAAACACGCTGGTTTCGAAAGCCGTTCAAGCAGATCCCGATCGGCGACTATTCCCACCTGGCACGGTGCGAGGTCGATGCGGACGATTGGACGAAGGAGATGGCGAACTGGAAAGAAGGCGACCCGAAACCCCTGGATCTTCTGGCAGTCCTGAAGGAGGACTTTACGTTTTCCGCCGCAGCTTCGCCGGGGCTTGAGCTGGTCGACATCATCACCAATGCGACGCGCCAGGCACTTGTGGGAACCTGCAGAAACAGGGATGGGAACGGATTCCCGAACTGATGATCCACCGAGGCGGCGGGCAGTATATGTCACTGCACACGCTCCAGGGCGATCCCGTTCCCAATCGCCGGTATCCGTATCTGAAGGTGCTCAACGCCTACGACAGAAACGGGCGCGTGATGATTCCGGCCAACCTGAAGAACAAAAGTTTTGACATGGCAGACTGGAAACCGATGTTCGCCCTGCCGAACATTCTCGTGCAGGAGCCGATAGAGGTCGACGGATTTGCCTTGGTTCCCGCCGCGGACGAGCGCATTCGGGTCGTTCAAACTGAACGTCCGCTTTGCGTCAGACGGGGACCTTCAGGCTAGGGAAGCGGTTAAATCGTCGCGACCAGAATACCAAGAGCCAAAGCTCCGCAGCAATTTCCTCACTTGTTGGTCGACTCATATGCTTCGAGGCGACTACAATTTCTAATTCGCCTTTTCTAACTCGTTAACTGTTGCGCGATGCCTCAATAGCGGCCGGTTGTATCGCCCTTTAGTTAGCACCAAACGTTAGTTCTCTCTATGCGAGAGCTTTTCCATGCTCAAAGACGGCAAATATGCTGCATGGTT
>WNFJ01652814.1_pt1 | contig 10315 bp, 10 predicted proteins | sample 5400461 | NCBI WGS metagenome assembly WNFJ01 (sample SAMN13153349, study PRJNA577476) | soil metagenome | isolation source: 115 cm saprolite on Douglas fir-dominated hillslope | place: USA:California | collected 2013-09-17
CTTTGTTAGTGTTGACCTTCACCTTGAAGGGGACGGTATCCTTGATATATGGCTGAATCCAGTCGGTGATATCGAAGAAGTGGGAAGCCTGACCGGGCAGGTTGTTGTCCTCGTAGAACGAGCCATCCGGCACGTTGACCCCGGAGACCAGCGTGGTGGGCAGCTTGGCGTCCACGTCTACTGCGACGTGATTGACCTTGATTTTCGGATATTTCTTGTTGAACGTGGGGATGGTGGCATCGAAGACTTGGAAGAGGTCACCAGCGCGGTCCCAGATGGTGATCTCCCCAGAAGTGGCAGCGGTAATGGCTGCGGGCGAGGTGCCTGGAGTGGTGGTGTCGCCACACGCGGCGAGAATGGAAGCGCCGCCTGTCGCGAGCAGCGCACCTACAGCGGTGCTTTTCAAGAAGGAGCGGCGAGAAACCTGGCTTTTGGACGGCTCAGACGCTGACGTCGTTGTGGTCGGCTGTTCGGCTGATGTAGACATCCGTGTGTTATCCTTTCCTCATTGGAAAATGAACAAAAATTGAGCGACGATGCTAAAATAATTGGTCAGGAAAAAAGGACAAAAACCTCCTCTCTCATCCGAAGGTGAGCTTGCATGTTGAGCAGGATAATGGGTGTTAAAAGCCTAAAGACGAGAACAGTATATCTGCACGCATACTGCTGGCTTTGTGCAAATGAAAGGATAATCCCTAAGAATAAGGCAACCCTGCGCTTCTTCTTTAATGTCCCTCCCATTGACTTGTATGGTTGATTCTGGTAAAATNGTTGAACCAAGTATACCATGGGTTTTTCCGATCTGTCAAGGGTCTGCGCGAAATGTGGGAAAACAAATTTTCAGCCCGCGCGAAAGCGCGGAGGATGAACCCTCTTTGCTGACTCTCTTCTTGAGATGGTATTATACCGATGGTATAAGCTGATGTACCGATGACATTTTTTAGCGGAGCATAAAGGTTGGAGAGATTATGACCGTCCATCTTAAAGATATTGCGGCCTATACCGGTGTTTCTATTAAAACGGTGTCGAACGTTGTCAATGGCAATTATGCGCGTGTGAGTCCAGAGACGTGCGCAGTGATTCTGGAAGCGCTTGAGAAATTTCACTACCAGCCAAATATAGCGGCGCGGCATCTGCGCAACGCCCAGGTGGGTGTGATTGCGTTGACTATTCCCGATCTCTCCAATCCGTATTTCTCCGACATTGGGAATGCTATCACTTTTGCCGCTGCTGAGCATGGCTATACAGTCTTACTCGATTACACCCATGGCGACCGTGAGAAGGAACTCCTGGTGGTGAAAGGCCTACGTCCTCACCTGATTGATGGTGTCATTCTGGACGCGGTATCTTTGACGGTGGAGGATATTCAGCCAGAACAGATCCGGGAGCAGATGGTCTTGTTGGGTGAGCGTTTCTTTGGGGCGCTCTGTGATCATATTGTGATCGATAATCTGGCTGCTGCCCATATGGCGACCACGCATCTCCTGAGCCTTGGACGTCATCGTATCGCGGCCATTGGTGCTGTTGAGCATCGTCACAACGAAACACCAAAGTTGCGTCTGCAGGGTTTTACGCAGGCATTACAAGAGGCAGGCCAGCCGATCGATCCGGCCCTGCTGGCTCCTGGTGGAATGTGGCATCGAGCTGATGGCGCGGCGGCCATGCGTTATCTGCTCTCGCTCGCTGATCCACCGGATGCCATTTTCTGCTTCAACGATCTGATGGCCCTGGGTGCGATGTCTGTCCTGCATGAAGTTGGCCTTCGCATTCCCCAGGATGTGGCGGTCGTTGGCTTTGATGATATCGAAGATGGGCGTTATGCCACCCCTTCGCTCACGACGATTGCACCAGATAAAGAGGAGATTGGACGCCTGGCCGTCTCAGCGCTGATTGGGCGCATCAAGAAAACGCGTACCCAGCCACCAGAGCATATTAACGCCCCTTTTCGTTTACGCATACGCAACAGCACTGGCGCTTGATCGATTGATTTCCTCTGGCTCCTCTTAAGTAGAGGTTCAAAACATTTCGTGGTAGAATAGAGAGGCAGCTTCTCAGCGCAAAGTCGGAAAGCGAGAACCTATGGCCGCATCGTCTCTTCTCATTCGATCTCCACTCTCTCCGGATGAGCTTACAGAGCATATCAACGGGTATGTCCAGGTTGCGCAACCTTTTTCTCCTGATCCTTTGCCGAGGGATACCGCGACTCGGCTGTTGAGCAGGCTGACGACTTTCCCCGGCTATCGCCAGGAGCAGGTACGCAGCGCGTATCGCAATGATAAGCAACTCGGTGGCTACAGGATCTCTGAACGTCTGTTGCGCGTGGGAGTTGCTCGGCTTGCCACCGGCTGTATCGGGGGCGTCTACACTCGTGCTGAAGCGCGCAAGCAGGGCGTGGCGACTGAGCTTATGCACGATGCGATTGCCTACGCGCAGGCGCACGAATATCCCTTATTGCTGCTCAATGGCATTCCTCAGTTTTATCACCGCTATGGTTTTTGCGATGTGTATGACCTGTCCACGCAAGAGCTTGATCGTCAGGCCATTCTGGCGCTACCGGAGAGCCCCTACATAGTGCGTCTGTCTATGCCAGACGACGCGGCAAGCTTGCTCGCGCTCTATGGGCGCCACTTTGGCCCCTTCACAGGTAGTTTTGCACGTTCACTCGAACAGCAGGCCCATTGGATGCACCATCTTGATCTGGCAAAGCTTTTGCTGGCAATCGATTCGTCCGGTCAGGTGCGAGGATACCTCTTTTTAGCAGCAACTCAGGCGCGGGGGCCTTTCTTCTTAGCAGGAACCCAACTGTGGGAACTGGCTGTGGATGATTGGCCTGCGGCGGTGGCCTTGCTCCAGTACCATGTACGGTTTGTGGAAAGCCAGGATACTCCACGGGCTTGCCTGTATACTGTGCCACCTACGTCCCCTGTGGCACACTGGATGGTGGAAAATCTGGAGGTTGTCGATATTTCCGCCTGGGATAATCCGACCTTTGGTTGGGCGGTGCGTGAGCAGACCTTTCGTCATCGTCACGCGGGCTGGATGGCTCGTCTGGTGAGCCTGCCTGCTTTGACGCGGGCGATGCTGCCCGAATGGCAGGCCCGCTGGCAGCGTTCGCTGGCACACTGGTCGGGCGATATCTCCCTGGTGGTAGGAAATGAGGCGTTCACGTTACGTATCGCTAGCGCGGATCTCCAATTGCTGAATGCGCCTGGCACCTCGGCGAATGTTCTCTCGTTGACCCCTCAAGCCTTCACACAGATCGTGTTTGGCTATTGCCCCATTGCCAGAGTGATGCAGCCACGCGAGTACCCGTTGCCCAGCGATCTCGCAACCGTGCTCATGATCCTCTTCCCCACCGGGCAGACCTGGATACCGACTTCAGATTGGTTTTAAATCGTACCCAGATTGACGGAATCTCGCAAGGTTTTTTCCCATGTGGACTGACCACCCTTTTCAAGCATCATGTGACGAACAGTCACTTGGTCGCTCGTTCCTGTCTCACCTCCTACCCTTTTATTCTATCACCCCTGGCAGAGTCACCACTCATTTGTTGCTACTTCATGATCCTGGAAATAGGAGCGCCAGGGGCCAGCTCGACAGTTTACCGGTAGTTTGTGGACTCGGGAAATCTCGCTTGATTTGTGGGTCTGCGTCAAGTATATACTCATCAATTTGAGCTCAGATTATCACTATTTGATGGGTTTAAGACGAGACACAATCCCGAGTCCACAAAGTACCGTTACGGCGGTATTCAGAAAGATTGATCTCTATATTCCAAACAAGCGATACATTGCGTAAACTCAAGCAAAAGAGTAAAATGCGACAATAAGAATTGTTGGGAATGCGAGGTGCAATCATAAGTACTCGGAGCTATTGGTTGGATTTGTTCACTGGGGCTACATGGCAGGAGTTCCTTGATGGAGGAGCCCAAATCTCAGGGTTTCGTGAGATCCGTTGGAATACGGTACAGCAGATCAAACCAGGTGATTATCTCATCTGTTACCTAACAGGCATTTCTCGTTGGGTTGGCATCTTGGAGGTAGTCTCAGAGCCTTTCAAGGATGATACACAAATTTGGAAGGCTGAGGTGTTCCCCTGCCGTGTGCGAGTCAAGCTACTTATCAGCCTCACACCGGAGACAGCAGTACCTATAGCTGAGCTTAGAGATCAACTCTCAATCTTTGAAAATGTGAGTAGTCCCGTTGCATGGATAGGGCATCTGCGTGGCTCTCCCGCAAAATGGAAAGTTTCAGATGGAGAAGTGATTGTTAAGGCAATTCAAGAAGCAAAAACCAATCCAGTGTTTCGACCAGTAGACCAGCGTAAGTTAGATAGGCGACCCACTGTGCTGCATACCAAGCTAGGCTCGGTTACTGTACCTGGGCTCGATGAGTCTATTGGAAGGGAAGAAGTTTCCCAAGTAGAGGCGTCTGAAACTTCTAAAGAACCAAGACTCCATACAGAAATACAGTGGTTAATACTGAAGCTTGGCAATGATATGGGCCTGGATGTATGGGTGGCGAATAATGATCGTAGTCAAGGGGTGAATGGACATAAGTTTACTGAACTGCCCCATCTTAAGAAGGAACTCCCCCTACAATTTGATGCTGAAACTACCCAAATCATTAAGTTGATTGACGTTCTCTGGCTCAAAGGGAATGCTATTATCGCCGCATTTGAGATCGAATGTACCACATCCATCTATTCGGGACTCTTACGGATGGCCGATTTGATTTCGATGCAGCCGAACCTAAAAATACCGCTCTATCTGGTTGCTCCCGATGAACGTCGAGGCAAAGTCATCACAGAAATAAATAGACCGACTTTTTCAAGGTTAAATCCCCCAATGAAGGAAATATGCCGGTTCATTTCTATCCCCACATTGCGAGAGCGGTTATCTCAGGTTTCTACAGTGATACGATTTTTGAAACCAGAGTTCTTAGTGGATTTATCTGAGACCTGTCATATTGAAGATTTGTAGATCAAATAACGGTAGAACCACATGAAGTAGCGTAACTGCCATTTACCGCTAGACGTGTTTTGTTCCGTCAGGCATGGTTGCGCCATCGAGTGATTTAGCTTTATCCAGTTGTTCAGTAGTGACAATGGCTCCGCTTAGATCAGCGTAAGCCAAATTCGCGCCAACTAGATGAGCCTCATGCAGGTCCGCTTTACTCAGGTTAGCTGCAAACAGGTCGGCTTCATACAGATCAGCTTCACTCAAGTTCGTTTCACTTAAATTAACCTCATTCAGCCACGGTTTATATAGTTGAACTCTGCTTAGGTCTGCTCTATACAAATCGATAATAGGACCACCTATGTCTATAAGGCCAGACTCAGCTAGGAATAGGAGTACACTTCCTTTGCGTTTCGGGTCTAAACGAGGAAGGGCCGTCAAGGTTCGTACACGTGCGATCTTACGTACCTCATCTTCTGCTCCTGAATTGCGTAAGTTCTCATGTAAAAGAAGTTCTGACATGCTGTCAAGATACGCTTGTAATGCTGCTTCCCATTGATTATCTGCTGCAATTTCACGTTCAGTTTGATCACGCAACTGTGTGCTCTTTTGCTCGTTTCTGCTTAATGTAAGATTGAAGATATAGCCACCAATAGCAAGGATTGTGGGGATAATAAGCAGTTGCAGCCAGTCATACAGCGTTTTACCATGAAGTCCAGCCCAAGGCCAGTTGTTTGCGTAGCCTAAGATAATCAGCACCAGCAGGACGAGCAAGATCACAAGTGAGCTTATGATAACAACGTCCAGCGTTTTGCTTGTCTTCTGCCACCATGAACGAAGCCTTGCTCTCATTGCCTCTTCTCCATCACATGATTGATATGCATGATTATATCAAACGTAAAACCGCACCGCATATAAAAGCCTGTTTTCATGCCTCGCGGAATTTACTCATCAGGTACAGACTCAATTAGTTCATTCACATCGACTTTCAACACATTAGCCAAGCGTTGTAACGTTGAGAGTGTGACATCTGTAAATGGCTCCCTCCAGATACGACGTACAGTATTATAAGCTACCTCCGAACGTTGGGATAACTTTGTCAAAGAGATACCCTTTTTGTTTGCTACTTCTTTTACCCTCAATCTTGTTCTCATGCCAGTAGTGTACTCGTGTTAACACCTTGACAATAGCGTGTATATGATGCTAGTCTATGATTAACTGCAATTTGTTGATTGCAATTCATTGATACCCCTAGAATGATACTAGAGAAGGGAAAACTGACAATGCAGCAACAACCATATCAGCAACAACCATTTTACTATCCTCCACCTCAACAATACCCTTTACCTCCTTCGGGGTACACGGTTATGCCACAAAGAAACTACAATAACAAAGGACTTGTTATTGGTCTGTTCATCATGGGTTTCTTTCTCAAGCTATTTGGTTTCCTTACCTTATTTATAGGTATAGGATTTATATTCTTGTTTATGGGAGCGGCTGTAGATGTTGTAGCGTTTATCCTATTATGTCTATTGTAGGTCAAGAACATGATAGAACAGAACATTTTACAGGAGGGGAGCATCATTCACTACCGCTTGCTCCCCGCTGAACGTCCTACACATCCGAATAGGATATGGCGAGGCAAAGTGTTACAGGCTTATGTAGGGATGCATTTTATGTTAGATTGTTGTAGGGTTATAAGCCTGGAGTCAGGTTATGAAGAGTTTACAGAACTGGTACTTATCACTCAGATTATAAAAGTGGAAAGCAGATAACCCAATGCCCGTAAATCGAGTGGTAACGTGTTACCAGTCAAAACCTCTATGACTAACAGTCGTGATATAATCATATCTAATGAAAGTCAAACAGCATAAAGATAAGAAGCGCCACTATCTCCCCGCAGCAACTATTGGCTACTTTTCTGCCAATACATCGCCGGAGCAGCTTAGAAAACGACTTGTATGGGTGCTTCGCAAAATTAGCGATACTCCTCGGCTCGATAAAGCGGAAAACGTTGGCTTCGACAAACTGATTTATGGTTACGGAAAAGGTGTACATTTTGACCTTGACGATTATTTCAAGCCTGCGGAAGTGTGGATACACCAACCAGTTGATCGAATTATGGTCAGCAATAGCTCTTGGATACCTGCTGACGATTGGGCAAAGTTAGCCTGGTATATCACCATTCAAATAACACGTAATCCAGACCTTGAATATGGGATTGAGGACATAGTTAAAGAAGGGGTATGGAGTCGGAGTCAAGTGGGTGTTGGGTATGTCCTTAATGCGCAACGAACATCAACAGCAATCATTAGAGCTAGATGGGGGTTCATATGGAGTCCAGATCGTGATTTTATTCTAGGTGATCGCGGGGTCACTGGCACCTACTTTCCGCGCTGGGAAACGAATGGTTATTTTGTTCCGCTCCGAAAGAACTTTGGCGTTATGTTAGGTCAAGCACCGTACAAAAAAACGTTAAAGTGGTCCGATGGGTCCTGGAATATAGATATTCCGACGCACACGGCTCCGGCTAAGTTTACTGATGAGATAAATCTTGTAACATGGCACGCTGCGCGACAGGAGATTTATGGTTCAAACAAGGAGCAGCTACTTGAAGTCAAAGCTTTGGCCGACTCAGTTCCGCAATCAATCCAGGCGATAGCACCTCGTTATGAAGCTGCCCAGCTTTTAGGTCTTGATCTCCAAGAGCGAATGAAAGATGAGATGCTATGGTTGAAATTGTTATTTGGAATGAATGAGCCGGAAAATAAATCTGAGATTATGTACCTAACGGTCTAGCCTGATGCCCCACTCATTACCCGAATAAGGTATTGTCTATTATGCTGTCGAGTATAAATGGACTGGAGCTTATTATATGTTTACACACGAATAGGGATAATACCATTTTCTTAGTCAACAGGCTTGAGTCTTCATGACTCGTGGCTTATTTACTCAGGAAAGATCTCTCCTTCCATCAATAACGGCATACTATTTTCGTCAAAAACCTTCCGGCAGATTGTGAGCCCCATAGTTATAGCTTCCTCTTCTCCATCGCTCCAGAGACGCGTAGCCGGAAAGTAGTGAGCAAACCGAACTAACGAGCTAATGACCAGGAGATCATAGGGGTTCATTACAGTTTTGCAAAAGGCAAACGTATTAGGTGTCTCAAGGTCTTGCAGCGTGATTATGAACGGCTCATGGTCGTCCTCTACGCTTGCATCTCCATTGAAAGCGACCACTGTGGATGTAATCTCTGGCTCACCCCACCCATCAGGATCACAAATTTTGTAGGGACGCTTGGCTCTGTCATAGATATAGCCGGGAAGTTCTCTCTCCGGCGTTGTCAAGTAATCGATGAGTTGCCGAACATCCCTGCTCCAGGCTGCAAACTTGCCTTCATCTGCTATCGGTGTTTTCCAACTCCAGTAATTTGTGTATCCCATAGTTCATCTCCTCTTCTTCGTTTTTTGGTTCCATCCTGAGATCCTATTCTTTTCAACAAAGCTATTGCGGCAATGGATACTCTCCCCCTACCCTCTTCCCCGTCCACCCCCTTCCCGCGCCGTTCCGTTGCCTCACTCCCCCGCCGTTGCAGTGTTTCATTGCATAGTCATAGCTTGTCCGTATAAGTCGTGTGAGTTGGCTCTACGGGCGTGCTGGTGCGCCATGTCGTGTGAAGTGGCTTGGGGGCGGTCCTACGGCTCTTGCCCTGGTGACTCAAGGGGGTGAACAGGTTGAACAGCTAATATCACCATAATCACGCATAGCCATATTTATAGGCTGTATACCCCTATCCAGGTGTTCTATGTGTTCACCCGTTCACCATACCAGCAAGCAACGTGTAACGAGCGAGACGCGAAGCGTTGAGCCTACGGCGCAAGAAGCGACAGCGACGCAGCGACGGCCACGGGGGGTTATACTCTTTCATAGGAATATGCAACAAAGTGCATATAGAGATCGATGATAAACTGCCATGCATGAGGTGAATCCATGTATAAAGCTATTGTCCGTCGCAATGTCCGCACCGGATTTCGTGCTTTGAGTGCGGGCGACTACGAGCAGGTATTACGCCAGTTCCATCCGCAGGTGATCTTCTCCTTTGCAGGTCCTGCCCCTCTCGGAGGGGAGCGCAGAGGCGTGGAAGCCGTCAGAGCATGGTTCCAGCGTTTGTTCTCCTATTTTCCAGGCATCCAATTCACCGTCCATCAGGTGATTGTCCAGGGATGGCCCTGGAATACCCTGGTGGCAACACGACTCTCGGTTGCGGCTCCTCGCGCTGATGGAAGTATGTACCGGAACAATGTAATGCAGTTCTTGCGCCTCCAATGGGGAAAAGTTGTCGAAGATCATTTGTATGAGGATACCTACAAGCTCGTAAACGAATTGCAACAGCGTCTGAGCCACGAGGAAACTGTTAGTTTGATCCAATAGAACGACTTGGTATACTCATCAAATAAAGTTTGACCCGGCACAACCCGTGGGAACTGATTCCACCACGCAGTGGTGTCTACAGACGCTGGAGGAATGCGAGGACCGCCGCGTTGACCTCTTGCTATTGCATTACCTGGCTCAAGGTCCCTGCCAGCCGCCGTGAAAACTCGTATACTAATTGGCATTCAAGCAGTATAATGGAGGGCAAGAGTTTTTGTTAGCTCATTGGATGCTGAAGAGATCATGAACCCAAAGATTCAATCGGTGCTTAATTCGCTGCCGCATAAGCCCGGTATTTACCTGATGAAGGATGCCGAGGGGACGATTCTGTACGTGGGGAAGGCTATCTCGCTCTACAACCGGGTGCGCTCTTATTTCCAGGAGTCGACCGATCTCAGCCCAAAGAACCGCAGCATGGTGGCGAAAGTCGATGATATCGAGTTTCTCGTAGTCAGGAACGAGGTCGAGGCGCTGGTACTGGAGAGCAACTATATCAAACAGTATCGCCCCAAGTATAATGTGCTGCTGCGAGATGATAAAAACTATCCATATATAAAAGTGTCTCTGACGGAAGATTTCCCGCGCGTCTACCGGGTGCGGAGTTTCCAGCGGGATGGGAACCGCTATTTTGGTCCATATACCAATTCGGGGGCAGTGGATGCCACACTCGACCTGTTGAATAAATTGTTTAGCTTCCGCACGTGCCGCTATGATGCCAGTAACTGGGCACCGCCACGTGAAGGGGAGCCGCCCACAGGCTGGAAGCAAAAGCTGCTGGCGCGGCCATGCACGCAGTACTATATCCACCGCTGTATCGCGCCGTGTGTCGCTTACGCGACGCGGGAGGAGTACGACGTGGTGATCCGGCAGGTGATCCTGTTCCTGGAAGGGAAGCACGAGGAGGTAGTGAAGAGTTTGCAGGAGAGG
>WNFJ01712372.1_pt2 | contig 10313 bp, 10 predicted proteins | sample 5400461 | NCBI WGS metagenome assembly WNFJ01 (sample SAMN13153349, study PRJNA577476) | soil metagenome | isolation source: 115 cm saprolite on Douglas fir-dominated hillslope | place: USA:California | collected 2013-09-17
ATCTCCCCGGCTTTTGCGCAGAGTCCCAAGCTGATCTCCCTGATCAACGGGCGAGGCGAGTTGTTGACGTTCGAGCGCGACATCGAGCGGCTGGCGATTTCCGAGCCAAAGATCGCCGATGCGGTTTTGGTTTCGCCGCGCGAGATCATGGTCAACGGCCATGCCCCGGGAAAAGCGTCGCTGGTAGTTTGGGATGGCGGCGCAGGTCCCGAGCGGTACAACGTCGATGTTGTGGCCGATAACAGCGAAGCCGAAAAATCGCACAAGGACCTGCAAGCCGGACTGCCGCCCGGCGTCATCGTCGGCGGCAGCGGCGACACGATCGTGCTTACCGGCATGGTGAAGGACGCGACGGAAGTCAAGCGCATCGAGGGCCTGGCTCAGGCTCGCGCGAAGAAAGTCGTGAATCTGCTGCAGACACCGCCACCGCCCGAGCCGAGGCAGATTCTGCTGCAGGTGAAGTTCGCCAGCGTCAATCGCGTGGCGCTGCAACAGGTCGGATTCAACCTGTTCAGCCGCAACACGGCGGGTATCGGGGAAACCAGCTCCGGGCAATATGCGTCGCCGCGTTTCAGCCAGCTTCAGTTTCAGAACGGCCAGTTCTCGAATACCACAGTCAACTTCTCGGATCTGTTGAACCTCTTTGTGTATCGTCCGGACCTCAATATCGGCGCGACAATCAAAGCGCTGCAGCAGCAGAATTTGCTTCAGATTCTGGCCGAGCCGAATCTGATCACGCTGGAGGGGAAAGAAGCCAGTTTCCTGGCGGGCGGTTCTTTCCCGTTCCCGGTGCTTACTTCCACGCCGAGCGGCGGATCGACCTCGCCCGTGATTACGGTGCAGTTCAAGCCCTTCGGAGTGCAGCTCACGTTCACCCCGACCGTGACCGCGTCCGGAGCGATCAACTTGAAGGTGGCGCCGGAAGTCAGCGCTCTCGACTTCACCAATGCGGTCACGCTGCAGGGCTTCCTGATTCCTGCGCTTTCGCAGCGCAAGGCTGAAACAGAGGTTTTGCTGAAGGACGGCGAGAGCTTCGCCATTGCGGGTCTGATCAATAACAACGTGACCAAGGAACTCGCCAAGGTGAAATATCTGGGCGACATTCCGATACTCGGATACTTCTTCAAGAGCACCTCGGTTCAAAAATCGACAGATGAGTTGCTGGTAGTGATCACGCCGCACTTCGTCAAACCGCTCTCCGCGGACGAGAAGGCCAAGCTGCCAGTGTTTCCAGAAATATTTCTGCCGGCGGCAAAGGAAGAGCAGAAGAAAGGTAAAAAGAACAGCCCGCCAGCTAGCCCGGATCAGGCGGAATTCGTAGGCCCACGTGGATATCAGGAACCAAAATCGAAATAGCCGCAGCGGAGCCATGTCCGTTCAGATGCTGGTGCTATTGTTGCCAGTCCTGCTCGGCATCATGGGGTTCGCCGTGGATCTGGGCCGCTTGTACCTGGTGCGCGGAGAGCTGACACATGCTGCTGAAGCCATGGCTATCGCAGCGGCATCCAAGTTGATCGGCACCGATACCGGGCTCAGTAACGCAACCGCCGCGGCATGGGAACAAATACAACTTCGGTTCGCTGGTCATCGGACAATCCACGGGTTTGCTGACCAGCACGGTTTCCGATCCCACGTATTTCGCCACTGCCGCCGGCGCGATCGGCGAGAACACCAACTCTGGCGATACCGGCAACGCCACCGGTTCCACCGCCAAGTATGTGCAGATCAATCTGACCGCCGATGCTCCCTTGGTGTTCTGGAGCCTTCTCAGTCTGGGCCAGGCGCGCAAGACGCCGATTGCCGCGATAGCAGTCGCCGGAGTCAGCGCGCCGCTATGCACGGCATGCGGCATCGAGCCATTCGCGATCGCGGCGCTCAGTCAGGACGATACCACTGATTTCGGCTTCACCCAGGGCAATGTGTACACCTTCGGATTCCAGTGCACCGGCGGGAGCACGCCGGTGGCGCTGCCCGAGGGATCGCAGCGCATCCCTTACCTCATCATCGACCGGCTTAACACCGCGAGCGCGCTCGACGAGACGCAGCAGCTCTACCGCATCGGCGCGCAAGGGTTGCTGCCGGCCGCGGCCGGCAGCGGAACTTCCAGCGCCACGCCCAGCACCTCTTTTGCGTGCGTCATGGCCACCGGCTCGGAGATTGCCTGGGCCAGCGCACAACCTCCCGCCTGCGGGTCGGCTGTTGTGCCGACTATCCCGCCGAGCTCGGTCACCCAGGCCATGTGCGGTATTTACTCGCGCTTCGCCTCGGATGTGCCGTCGGCCTGCGAAGGACTAGTCACCGATATCGACACACTGGCCACCGCCTATCAGCCCGACGTCGACTTGACCGACATCGCCGATTACTCTACCTACGTGGGGAACGCGCGCCGCGTGATCACTGTTCCGGTTGTCGACACGCTGAGCCCAGGCGGCCCGATGACGGTCCTAGGGTTCCGCCAATTCCTGGTCAATCCCGATCAGAACGGAGTCAACATTACTCCCACCGATCAGGATGGCCGCTTCAATGCTCTGTACATTGGCAATCTCGTGCCGCTCAAACAGGGCAGATTCGACGGCGGCTGCGCCCTAGCTTCTGGTCCGGGGAAAGTGGTGCTGCACAGATGAGGAAAGGCGGATGTTGAAGAACGGATGTTGGATGTTGGATGTTGGATGTTGGTCTCGCGGCCGAACGCGGGGTTTAACCAACATCCAACATCCAACATTCAAAAACCGGCTCCGTGGAGGAGCCGTCTTAGAAGCGGCTTTATTTGTTCCCATGCTCGTCCTCTTGCTGGTGGGGATGGTCCAGATCGCCAAGGTCACCTATACGTATTACACGCTGCGAAAGACGCTGTACACCGCGGCGCGGTATGTGGCGACCCAACAGGGTGTGGACCTCTGCAATGGCGCCGACCCCGCCATGCTTGCCGCCATTAACCTCGCGCTGACCGGAAACAGCACCGACCCCGGCGGCGTGAATCCAATTCTTCCGGCCCTCACCGCGGATATGATCACAATGAACATCGAGCGCGTCGACCCGACCTCCGGCGTGCCCGGCGCGTGCGATTGCTCGATCACCGGCTGCGATACCAACGCCGGAGGTGGTGAGCCCGATTTCGTGGTGGTCTCCATTCCCAACGGCTACTCCGTGACTCCGGTAATTCCCGGCGTCTCACTACCCAGCGGCCCGATCCTGCTACGACCCACCGTGCGGGTGCCTTTCGGAGGCACCTGATGCGGCGCTTCGGCAATGAATCCGGTCAGACGCTGGTTGAGTACGCAGTCCTCTACGCGGGGGTAATTCTGCCGCTGACGTTCGCTATCGTCTTTATGGGCGAGATGCTTTGGGTGTGGCACAGCGTGGTCGATTACACCCGCGATGGCGCGCGGTACGCCGCCTCGCACTGCTGGCAGTCGACCGGCGATAACGTACGGACATACATGCAAACGCACGTCCCGCGCATGATCGATATGGATCAGTTTCAGCAGGGCCAGGCCCAGATCACCGTGCAATACTTTGCCGCCGATCCCACCACCGGCGCGCTCAGCGACTTCTCCTGCAGCTCGGGAGATTGCACTGTCGATTGCGTCCCGGACGCGGTTACCGTCAGTGTCACGAGCTATCAATTCGCGCACTTCCAGAATTTCCTGCACCTTCCGCCGGTTATTATCCCGGATTTCCGGACTTCGCTCCCTATGGAGAGCAACGGATGCGATCCGGAGCAGGGAGCTTGCCTGCCATGAAAGGTTTTTTATGTCCATCGTCCTATTAGTCGCCAGCACCGACGAGCACTTTCGCGAGATGATACGCGAGAATCTCGGCAATATCCCGAACAGCAAAGTCGTGGCAGAGTACCAGGAGGTCGCGCAGAACCTGTACATCCGCGTCCTGCAGGACTTGGCGCGGAATCCGCACGCCGCGCTGATTCTCGATTTGGCCGGGGACCCCGAAACCAGCCTCAAGGCGCTGGAGAAAGTGAAGCAGGCAGCGCCCGATCTCTATGTGATGGTTTCGAATTATCACGCCGACGGAGAGACCGTCATCGGCGCGCTGCGCTCGGGCGCCAACGACTTCCTGATGCAGCCGCTTAAGCGGACCGAGTTTCGCGACGCCATCACCCGTCTCGAGCGGGCGCCGCGGCGGGCCGCTTCCGGTGAGAGCAAGCTGGGCAAGGTCTACACGTTTGTCGGGACCAAGGGCGGCGTAGGCACAACATCGATCGCCGTCAATTTCGCCGCCGTGCTGGCCCAGAGAAAGCTGAACACGGTGGTGCTGGACCTGGACTGGATCGCTAATGACGTCGCGATGCAGCTTGGCGCCTCGCCGCAGTACACGCTGCTCGAAGTGGGCGAGAATCTGGCTCGCATGGACCAGGCGCTGTTCGAGGGCTTCGTCACACGCGATCCGCTAGGCTTCTTTTTGGTGGGTCCTCCCGACGCTCTTGAGCAGCACGGATACTTCACCGAGCACATGCTGCGTGAGTTCACCACATTCCTGGTGGAGAAATACGACGCCATCGTGATCGACGGCGGACGCGCCATTTCCGACGAAGTCGTGCTCGGCGCCTGCCAGGTCTCGAGCGCCGTGTTTCTGGTCGCCAATCAGGAGCTGCCGTGCATCCGCAACGCGCAGCGGTATATCGCCTATCTCATGCGCATGGGCTTTTCGCAGGACCAGATCAGGATCGTGGTCAACCGCTATCAGAAGAAGACCGGGCCCGACTATGCTAGCCTGGAACAAATTCAGCAGACGCTGAATCAGCCGGTTTTTTACGGCATTCCGCAGTCGCCCGTGATGCTGGCCGCGGTCAACAAGGCGCGGCCGATGGTGGCCGACCGGCAGGCAGCCGGAGATCAGGACAAAATCTTCCGGGCATTCGTGGATAAGGCCACAGGCGCCAAACTGCAAACGGTATCCGCGAAAGCATCGACAACGGCGTAAACAGATTTCCCATGGGTTCTCGCACAATAGTTCGGCCCGGTTCGGGCTCCGATCGCTGGTTTGAGATCAAGAGCAAGATTCATTCGAAGCTACTGAACTCGCTCAATCCCGAACAGCTTCGCACCTTGAACAAAGACAGCGTCCGCGCCCAGATCGGCACGGTGGTCGAGCGGCTGGTCGCTGATGAGGGCATCCCCATGACGCTGGCCGAGCGCGAGCGCGTCATTGAGGAGATTCTCGATGAGGTGTTTGGCCTAGGTCCGCTCGAGCCCTTGTTAAAAGACCCTTCCATCAGCGACATCATGGTCAACGGATTCGACAACGTGTATATCGAGCGCGCGGGGCGGGTCATCGAAACCAATGTGCGGTTCAAGGACAACGCCCATGTGCGGCTGATCATCGAGCGCATTGTCTCGGCGGTCGGCCGTCGCATCGACGATTCTTCGCCCATCGTGGACGCTCGCCTGGCGGATGGCTCGCGCGTCTGCGCCGTGATTCCGCCGATGTCGCTGATCGGTCCGGTGATGTCGATCCGGCGCTATGGTAAGAAAGTCCTGTCCTCGGAAGACTTGCTGAAAAACGAGACGCTGACGGCTGGCATGCTGGATTTTTTGAGTGGCTGCGTGGAAGCCCGCCTCAATGTGGTTGTCTCGGGCGGATCGGGTTCGGGCAAGACCACCATGCTCAACACGCTTTCGCGCTTCATCCCGGAGGAGGAGCGGATCATCACTATCGAGGACACCGCCGAGCTGCAGCTGCAACAGTCCCTCGTAGTGCGCCTCGAAACGCGCCCTATGAACATCGAAGGCGCCGGCGCGATCACGCAGCGCGACCTGGTAATCAACACCCTGCGTATGCGTCCCGACCGCATCATCGTCGGCGAGTCGCGTGGGGCCGAGGCTCTCGACATGCTGCAAGCCATGAACACCGGCCATGACGGCTCCATGACCACTGTCCATGCCAATGCCGCGCGGGACGCTTTTGCGCGCCTCGAAACCATGGTGATGATGGCCAGCCAGCACGTGCCGGACAAGGTGATCCGCCAGCAGCTTGCCTCCGCCATCAATATCGTGGTGCAAATGTCGCGCCTGAGCGACGGCTCGCGTAAGGTGATGACCATCGGCGAGGTCACCGGCGTTGTCGACGACCAGGTGCAGATGCAGGACATCTTCGAATATGAACGGTCGGGCGTCAGCTCTCGCGGAAAAGTGCTAGGCCAATTCCATGGCTGCGGCGCGCAGCCGGTATGCCTCGAGCGGTTGAAGGCCTATGGGGTTCTTCTCTCGCCGGCCATTTTCACGGAAGTGCATGAGGTGAAGGAGAAGTAGATGTTGGACGTAGCCGTGGCATTCCTCGTGTTTACGGTCGCGCTGCTGATTGCCGGCTACTACGTATGGTCGGTGCCGGAGCAGCAGGCGTCGGATGCGCTCGCAGGCCGGCTGCGCCAATTGCGCACCCAGACCCGCTCCGGACCTCGCCCGGCCTCCGACCTGGTCAAGCGTGAGCATCGCGGGTCATTCGCTTTCCTCGGCGATTTCTTCTCCTGGCTGGGCGTCATGCGCCGCATGCAGACGTACATTGTGCAGGCGAATCTCAAATACCGCGCGGCGGATGTGGTGGGACTCTCGGTGGCGCTGACCATTGGCTTCTTCCTGATATTCGGATTATTCGGGATGAACTTTCTGCTGCTGCGTCTGATTCTGGCCCTGCTGTTCGGCGCGATTCCGATCGCCTACGTTCGCTGGATGCGCGCCAAGCGCCTCGCGAAATTCGAAGATCAGCTTCCCGATGCGATCGACTTATTCACTCGTACCATGCGCTCGGGTCATAACATCCACAGCGGTCTTGAAACGATCGCCACGGAAACAGGCGATCCTGTGAAAATGGAATTCAAGAAGCTGATGGAGCAGCTCGCGCTGGGGGCCCCGCTGGAAACGGCTCTGCACGACTTGGGCGACCGGATCCCGATCATCGACCTGAAGTTTTTCATCACCGGCCTGGTCCTCCAGCGGCAGACGGGCGCCAATATGGTGGCTGTGCTGGAAAATCTTTCGCTCCTGGTGCGCGAACGGCTGAACATGTCGGCCAAAATGAAAGCCCACACCGCGCAGCAGCGCTTCTCGGCCGCGCTACTCTGCGGACTGCCGTTCGTGGTGGCGCTCGGGTTCTGGTTTCTGAAGCCTGAGTACATGTACATTTTGTACGCCGATCCGGTCGGCACCAAGTTACTGACCTATGCCATCATTTCCGAGATTGTGGGCATTCTTGTCATCCGGAAAATGTCCAACGTCAAATTTTAAGATTGCCGATGCTTACCGCTCTCTTCTTTCTGCTGACTTTCGCCACGGTGGCCGCGCTGGTCTGGGCGGCAATGAAATTGTTCACGGTGGAAGAAAATCCGCTCGGCGACCGGCTGCAGGAGCTGCAATCGAGCGCCATGGTCTCGTCGGTATCGCGCACGCCCAGGCGCATGGGCAGCGGCGGGTTCTTGAACTGGCTCTTGTATGCGATTAGCCATATTCCCGGTGGCGAGGACTGGATCGAAGATAACGAGAAGGAATTAAACCAGGCAGGGATTCGCAATCGCAGAGCCGTCGCCGCATATGCCCTTTTTAATTTCGCCTTCATGGGACTACTGATGGCGGGCGCAATCTGGCTGCAACGCGACAAGCCGTTGTCCCAAATGCTGATGGGCCTGCTCGCGCCAATCATTCTTGGAATCCTGCTGCCCAAGCAGGTGCTGCACCGGCTGGTGAAGCGCTATCGAGCCAAGCTCCAGGCGGCCCTTCCCGATACAGTGGATCTCCTCGGTATCGTGCTCGGCACTGGCCTCGCGCTCGACCAGGCCATGACGCGCGTCAGCGAAGAGATGCAGCACATCTATCCCGAGCTGGCGAATGAGTTTTACACGCTGGTGATGCAGGTCCGCGCTGGACAGGAGCGCACGATCGCGTTCCAGCAACTGGTGCGGAGGACTGGAATCGAGGACCTGAAGTCGCTGGCGGCGATGATCGTGCAGAGCGAGCGCTTCGGCACGAGCCTCGCGCAGGCGCTCAAAGTCTACGCCGACGCGTTACGCACGCGCCGGCGGCTCAGGGCGGAAACTGCTGTCGGAAAGGCCGGCATCAAGATGCTGTTCCCCATTGTCATCTTCATTCTCCCGGTGCTCTTCGTGATCGCGCTCGCGCCCGCCGTGATCAGCGCGCTGCGGGATATGGAGTTGCTGGGGGTTGGACGGCCGTAAGCTGATAGACTTGGATGATGGCGACAAAGACACTCCTGACAGTGGAGCAGTTTGAGCAGCTCCCCGATGACGGCATGCGCCATGAACTGGATGAGGGGGAGTTGATCGCGATGCCACCGCCTTTGGGGCGACATGGAAAGATTCAAAGTAAGACTTCATCAGTATTATTACACTTCGTCTCGTCGCGATCGTTAGGCGAAGTCTTTGTTGAGACTGGTTTCCGATTGGGCCGCGATACGGTGCGTGGGCCAGACGTATCGTTTATTCGAGCTGAGCGCGCCGCCGCTCTTGACCTCGACACCAGATTCGAATGCGCACCCGATCTAGCTGTGGAGGTTATCTCACCCTCTGAAACGGCGGCCGACATCGCGCACAAAGTCAGGCAATACCTGCGGGCTGGAGCACTAGTCTGGGTTCTGTATCCCGACGACAAGACTGTCCACGTCTTTGAGCCATCCAAAAACGCGCGGGTACTTGAATCCGAAGACCTGCTCGAAGCGCCCACCCTGTTGCCCGGCTTCTCCGTCCGAGTCAGCGACCTTTTCGCTTAAAGCTTCCGGTGCTCTTTCAACAAACACCGGTCCATCACGACCGTTAGTCCCGCGGCCCTGGCCCGAGCGGCAGCTTCCTCGTGGACCACGCCTTCCTGCATCCACACCGCTTTTGCGCCGACCCGGATAGCCGCATCCACAATCTCGGGAACTAACTCCGGCCGCCGGAAAATATTCACGATATCGATCGGCTCAGGCACGGACTCGACATCGGGATAGCATCGTTCACCGAGCACTTCTTGAAGCTCCGGATTCACCGGAATGATCCGGTACCCCGCCCGCTGCATATACTCCGATACCCCGTGGCTCGGCCTCCAGCTTTTCTCCGACAGCCCGACCACCGCAATCGTATGCGCCGATTGCAGGAGGCTCGCGATAACGGCTGCGTCACTGCTTGCCATTGGCGCTCCGCCGGATGAGCCTTTGGAATCGCTCGATCTCTTCCTGACTCAAATGCCGGAACTCGCCCGGCTTGAGTGGACCCAGCTCCAAAAATCCAATCCTCACCCGCTTCAGTTTCTCCACCAGCCTGCCGCAGTGTTTGAACATCACCCGGATCTGGTTCTTGCGACCTTCAATCAGGCGAACTTCGTACCACGGATTTTCCGCGCGCCGCATCAACTTCAGCCCGGCGGGCGCGGTCATGCGGCCCTCCACAGGGATACCGCTTCGGAACTGTTCCTCCTGCTCGGTCGATAGCGAGCCGTTCACCTTCACCAGGTATGTCTTGGGAATGTGGTGTGACGCCGACGTCAGCCCGTTGGTGAAATCGCCGTCATTCGTCAACAGCAGCAGGCCTTCGCTGTGATAATCCAGGCGCCCCACCGGGAACACGCGCTCCTTCAATCCGTGAACCAGGTCCATCACCGTCGGACGGCCTTCCGGATCGCTCATCGTGGTCACACAATTCACGGGCTTATTCAGCGCGATATAGACCAAGCGCCGCGGAGCGCGCAGTAGCTTGCCATCCACCTTGATGTGGTCGCTCTCGAGATCGGCCTTCGATCCGAGCTCTGTCACTGCCGTTCCGTTCACGGTCACGCGGCCTTCCACGATGAGAGCTTCGGCTTTGCGCCGCGAAGTCACGCCGGCGCGCGATAAGAGTTTTTGTAGGCGTTCCTGTGCCATCAGGCTTCGCCATCGGGCTCGGCGCCCGGTCCCGGCGGAGGCGGCAGCGCGGCGGCCTCAGGCTCCACGTCGGGAATCGACATCCGCCGGATCTCTTCGAATTCCTTGAGCGAGGGCAGCTCGCTCACATCTTTCAGTCCAAACTGAATGAGGAACTCTTTGGTGGTCTTGTAGAGTACCGGTTTGCCGATCACATTTTTCCGCCCGGCCGCGGCGATCAGCTTTCTCTCGAGCAGCGTCTTCATCACGCCCGCGCCCTGCACGCCGCGGATCTCCATCACCTCCGGAGTGGTGACGGGCTGCTTGTAGGCGATCACCGCCAGCGTTTCGAGCGCCGCCAGCGACAATTTGAGCGGAGGCTTTAGGCTCTTGACGAAGGCCCGCACGGCTTCGTGATGCTCCGCCTTGGTGGCCATCTTGTATCCGCCGGCTACCTCGCGAACCGTCAG
>WNFJ01121276.1_pt1 | contig 10312 bp, 9 predicted proteins | sample 5400461 | NCBI WGS metagenome assembly WNFJ01 (sample SAMN13153349, study PRJNA577476) | soil metagenome | isolation source: 115 cm saprolite on Douglas fir-dominated hillslope | place: USA:California | collected 2013-09-17
CCGATGCCTCGGTCAGCGATCCTTTCACGGTCTTTGACACCTACGACTGGCGCAGTGTAATTGAGAATGGCCTCTTCAAAGAGGGCAAGCATCCCTGGCATCTGTTGCGCTTTCCCCAACGCACCGAGGCGGCGGTGGTGGTGCATTGCCATTTTACTCTGCTGGTGCTGGGGCTATGTACCGCCTTTCGCTTGTGGCAAGCCAGGAGTACGCTGGTTCCCACGGCGCAGACAGCCGTCCAGGCGAACCTGAGTACGGCGTTGCTTGGCGGGGAAGGGACCGCGCGCTGGCGGCAACGCTTGCGCGAGGAAAACCGCGACAAAATCATTGTCTTCATCGGGCAAGCCTATGGGATTTTCCACCTCGCCGAATTTGCTATCCTGACTCATTTGCCACTCCGTCGGCTCCCTTCCGCTCTCGGCTCTCCACAGGCCGTTCTTCAACGGTTTGGGCTGAGCCCCTAATCCTTATATCAAAACATCAGCACCCTCATCTCACCTCTGACTCTGTCATCAGTTCAAACTCTCCCTGCTGCAAAACGTGGTGGCCACCTCTCGCATGTCCAGGCCTACCTTTTCGATCCCTTTCGCTTGATTTACATCGGCCTTACAGCCGGTTTCGTACGATGCACATGCAATGTGAGCGGGTCTGGCAAAAGATGTCGCGCGCGTTTTTTACGCCGTTTGGCAAAAGATGCCACGTGTTTTTGCCCATGATTTTAGCAAAAGACGTTGCGAACATCTCGAGGCAGGAGGTCACACTGCTATCCACATTATACCTTCTCTCTTCACCATTGACGGTGTGGCATTAGGAAATAAGTTCCAACTCAATACACTTTGTTCCTCGGTTTAGAACGGATATACAAAGTAGCCAGGACAGAACCCCAACGGAGGAGCGATCGCCATCGGCCAGCCTCTGGGTTGCTCTAGTGTATGCGTCCTGCCAACGCTGCTGCACGAGATGGGGCGGCGACCGGACGTCGCGTTGGGACTGGCAACGATGTGCACTGGCGTCGGACAGGGCATCGCGATGCTTGTCGAGAAACTCTGGGCGTCAAGCAACTCTTCTTTTCGCCCTGATGCCGCAAGTGGTCTCTCGTGGACCGACGTGAGGCCTCTTTTTTGCTATTGCTTTGCTTGCACGAAGACACTACAATTTGTACATACTTCCAAAGCAGTCCGTATGGCAGAAATGCACCGAACCGTCAGGAGTACCGTCCCTGGGAGTGGAACGTATGCATCAGCAGCGGCTTGACCCCAAAGTGAGTGTGAGTATCGTCTTCGTCGCCGCCATGTTCATGAGCATCATGGATGGGACGATTGTCAATGTGGCTTTGCCTTCGATAGGTCGCCAGTTAGGCATCCCCAGTGTCTCGCTCGATGCGGTGGTGGTGGCCTACCTGCTCAGCCTGGCAATGGTCATCCCAGCGTCCGGCTGGTTGGGCGACCGCTGGGGCACCAGGCGCATCTTCCTGCTCGCCCTGGCGCTCTTCACGCTCACATCAGCCCTGTGTGGCCTGGCGGGCAACTTCACGCTCCTGGTGCTCTTTCGCTTTCTGCAAGGCGCCGCTGGTGGCGCGCTTGCTCCGGTGGGCACCGCCATGCTGTATCGCACGTTCCCGCCCGCCCAACGCGTGCAGATTTCGAGCGTCCTCATCATCCCAACCGTGATCGCACCCGCCACTGGTCCCGTGCTCGGAGGTCTGCTGGTTGACCAGTTATCGTGGCGCTGGGTATTCTTCGTGAACGTGCCCATTGGCCTTGCCGCCTTCTTGTTCGGCCTTCTCTTCCTGCAGGAGCACCGCGAGCCGGCAGCCGGCCGCTTCGACCTGCCGGGTTTCCTGCTGGCCGGCAGCGGCCTGGCCCTCGCCCTGTACGCCCTGAGCGAAGGCCCAACCAGAGGATGGGGTTCGCCCGTCGTCCTGGGCAGTGCTCTGGGAGGTCTCCTCGGGCTTGGCGCCTTCGTCGTCATTGAGTTGCGCAGGCGGGAACCCATGGTCGATCTGCACCCCTGGTCTCCCTGTTCTCCAGTGGGGGGTTCCTTGGCGTGCTCTTCGTCGGCCCGCTGTTCCTGCAGGAGGGGCTCGGGGTCACTCCCCTGACCTCAGGGCTCACGACGTTCCCCGAGGCGCTAGGGGTGGTGACTTCCACCCAGATCGTGGCCCGGCTCTATCCGCGGGTCGGGCCCCGTCGCCTCATGGTGGCCGGACTCACCGGGGTGGCAGTCGTGATGGCGCTCATGGGCCTGCTGGGGCGGGACAGCAACTTGTGGTTCATGCGCCTGCTCATGTTCCTCACCGGGGCTGGCATGGCCTACGCCTTCGTGCCAGGGCAGACGGCCGCCTTCGCGACCATCTCGTCGGCCGCTACCGGGCAGGCTTCGGCCCTCTCCAACGCCTTGAGGCAGCTCGGGAGCGCGCTGGGCGTCGGCGTGCTGGGCGAGGTCCTCAGTCTGGTGGGACCAACGCGCCTGGGTGCGACCGGGACGGTGCAGCCGAACCTGACGGCCTATCACGTCGCCTTCCTGGCCGCCGCCGTGCTTGCCCTGGTCGCAGCCGGCATCGCGCTGGCCATTTCCGACCGCGATGCTGCCCCCACCATGCGGCCCCGGGTCAGGCAGGCTGCACACGAGGCGACCTCAGAACACCCCTTGCCCGTGGAGGCAGACTCGCCATCGCCGTTGAGGGGAGAGACGAGAGAGTCAGGAGGAGGACCGTATGGATGAGGATCGCAGCGCCATCGCCGCGATGCGCGCCATCACCGTCTCACGGGAGTATGGCAGTGGTGGTGGGGAGATTGCCGCACGCCTGGCCAAACGCCTGGGGTGGCAATTGATTGATCACGAAGTGGTCGTACGCGTGGCACAGATGCTCCACGTCAGCCAGGAGGAAGCAGAGGAGCACGATGAATGCGTGGAAGGTCTGGTCGCTCGGATTATCAAGAGCCTGCGACTGGTGCACCCAAGCATGCCTGTAACGGTCGACATGCCGCCTGCCATGGACTCGCGTGCCTTCTACGAAGCGCGCTGCCAGGTCATTGAAGGGGCCGTGGCCTCGGGACAGGTGGTGATCGTCGGTCGTGGTGCCCAGACCCACCTGGCCCACAGGCGCGACGTGCTGCATGTGCGCATTGTGGCACCCTTTGCGTTGCGTCTCGCCTACGTGATGAGCCGCGAAGGCCTGGCTCGGGAGGCGGCTCACGCCCGTATCCTGAAGAAAGACCAGGAGCGTGCCCGCTATCTCGAGACGTTTTACCACCGGCACCCGGGTGATCCCCACCTGTATGACCTCGTCCTGAATACGGGCATCCTCGGCCTGGAGAGCGCCGTCGAGGTGATTGCCATCGTCCTGGCGCGTAAAGCCAGGCGGCTCTCAGCACCGCTAGAGGGGCTTGGGCCAGCGGTAGGGTTGCCCCCCTATCCTGATCTGCCTAAAGATGCGCGCCCTTGACAGGGGGTCGGAAATCATCGGTCAGGAGGTGTTGCCGCATTCCTGTGAGAGTGGTTCAAACCGCGAGGCTCTCCAGTAGAGATGCACTGCTGGAGAGAAGTCCTTGCCGGGAGCAACAGGTGGGAACGCTCTTCATCTTTGATGGGGAAGCATGGTTTTGCAGAAAAACTTCAGGGATAGTATAAGGCTACTGAACTTGCACCCGCCCTGGTAGCCCCTGCTTGTTGATGAATCTCGGAAGTGTTCTGCCTTGATTCACTATCCAATCCATGCTATATTCAAATTGAAAAGTACTCACCAATATCGTTTATCAAGCACCAGAGGGCCTCTTGCCATGAGCAGATTCTGCGAAACGGTTCGTGACAAACTGCAGTGGAGACGTATTTTTCCCCTACTGATACTACTCTGTATTGTCCCCTCAGCCTGTAGTATCACTCCGTTTGCAACTTCCAGTAGCGCATCCGGACCAATCATTGTGCAGCTTTTTTATCACTCGGGCCAGGGAGCCGAGCGTGCCGCACTCTCTACTACTCTCCACGCATTCAATGACAGCCACCCGCATATACAAGTCGAGGCAGTCCAACTGCCTGAAGGAAACTACATCGACCAGATAAACGTCGCTGCTATGTCGCATAGCCTCCCCTGTCTGCTTGACTTCGATGGTCCAACCTTATATCGCTATGCCTGGTCTGGCTACCTCGTGCCACTCGACAAATATGTACCCTCCCAGATGAGGGATGATTTCTTGCCATCCATTCTCCAACAGGGTACCTACAACCAACACCTGTACAGTCTGGGGCAGTATGATTCGGGCCTTGGCTTTTACGCTAACAAGCAGTATTTGCGTGCGGCAGGTGCGCGTATCCCTACCATCGACTCCCCATGGACGTTGAGTGAACTCAACAGCATACTGGCAAGGTTGAAACACGTAGCAGGTGTGCAGTATCCACTGGATTTAAATATGACTGCTGGAGGCGGTGAATGGTTTACCTATGGCTTCTCTCCCTTTGTCGAGTCCTTCGGGGGTGACCTGATTAATCGGAGGACGTATCTATCGGCTAAAGGAGTGCTCAACGGCTCCAACGCTGCCGCGGCAATGACATGGTTCCAAAACCTTTTCAAACAAGGCTATAGCAATCCCTGGCCCGTCAGCGACACCGGTTTTACCTTTGGTCAGGCCGCTCTGGACTGGGGCGGTCACTGGCTCTATGCAGGTAACCATCAGGCACTGGGCGACAACTTGCTTGTATTACCTGCTCCCAATCTGGGCAAGGGAGCGAAAACCGGCATGGGTTCGTGGAGCTGGGGCATCACCTCCTCCTGCAAAACTCCTGACGCAGCGTGGCAAGTGCTCAATTTCATCCTGTCACCTTCGCAGATCGCACGCATGACTACTGCTAATGGGGCTGTGCCCGCGCGCAAATCGGTAATCGCTCAGTCTCAACTGTATGCTCCAAATGGTCCACTCCATGTGTTCGCATTACAACTCCTCCGGGGCATAGCGGAGCCACGCCCGATCACTCCAGCCTATCCCACTATTACCTCAGCATTTTCTGAGGCAGTCATCAATATCGTCGACGGTTTCAATGTGAAGACAGAGTTGGACAAAGCGGTTCAAAAGATAGACCAGGACATCCAGGACAATGAGGGGTATCCAACTCGGCAGTAGGGTAATTATCTCTCTACATCATCTGTCGGGCTGAGAAATATGCTTCGCTCTCGGCTCATTCTATTGATACGAGGAATTTTATGCATCTACCGTTTCGCGCCACGACGAGTACAATTACTCCATCTAAAATACTGCGCAGGAATCGTAAGGAGCAATACCTCTCCTGGGCCTTTGCCTTCCCCGCCCTGACCCTGCTGTTGATCTTCTTGATTATCCCCTTCTTGCTGGCAATCTACTTCTCGCTCACCAATCAGCGCCTGGCGCCAGATCCGCTGCCTACATCTTTCCTTGGACTACGTAACTACGCAAGGATGCCGACAGACGATACACTGCGCCGGGCCCTCTTCAACAACACCTTCTTTGGCATCGTTGTCGTACCTGTCGAAACCGGCCTCGCTCTCTTCCTCGCTCTCTTGCTCAACCAGAAGCTACGCGGCATGAGCGTGTTCCGCGCCATCTACTTTAGTCCAGTAGTCACCCCTCTAGCAGTTATCTCCGTGGTGTGGGCATTTCTCTACAATCCGGGCCAGGGGCTGATTAACGCCTTTCTTAAAGCAATCAGCTTCGGCCATCTAGGACCTTATACCTGGCTCAACGACGCCAACCTGGCTCTGCCTGCAATCATGTTCTTGTCGATCTGGCAGGGCGTCGGTCTCTACATGATCATCTACCTGGCAGGTCTACAGAACATCCCACAGGCGCTCTACGAAGCCGCGCGAGTCGATGGGGCTGGTCGCTGGCACCAGCTCTGGTACATCACCCTTCCCCAACTGCGTAACACCACGTTTTTCGTGATGATCGCCACCACTGTACAGGCATTTAAACTGTACACCCAGGTGGAGGTCATGACGCAGGGTGGCCCAGGCAGCGCCACTGTGACTGTCATATGGTATATGGTGAATCAGGGTATTCACCACTTACATGTGGGCTATGCTTCAGCGATTGCTGTCGTCTTCTTTCTTCTTGTACTCATTCGCATCATTCCCATTCTTCGCTACGTCGTCGCCGCTGAAAAAAGAGAGGTATAATCTATGGAACTGACGACCCCCAAAGGAAGAACATCCAGCCGCACCCCTGAAAAAGTTGCACCTATGCCTGCACAGCCTTCCAGCCGCAAGTATGTTGGCCTCACCCTCAACTATCTCTTGATGAGCTTGCTGGCAATCTTCTTTCTGTTTCCTATCGTCTTTATGGTTATTTCTTCCTTAAAAGCTAACGAGAATCAGCTTCTCCAGGATATAACCACCGTGCGGGCTTTTATCCCCTACGACGACATCTCGCTACAGAACTACAACGACACCTTCCAACGCTTTCCTTTTGGTCTCTACCTGTTCAACTCCCTGTTCATCGTCACCTGCATCGTCGTACTGGGTCTGCTGGTCAACAGCCTGATTGCCTACGCACTCGCGCGTATGCCCTTTCCTGGGCGCAAGCTCATCCTTATCATAATCGTAGTATTGGTCGTCATCCCTTTCGAGTCGGTGGCGGTGCCGCTCCTGCTACTGGTCAACCAATTGCCCTGGTTCAATGGCGCGACGACCTGGATCAATAGCTACCAGGTCCAGATTATCCCCTTCATCGCTGACGCCTTCTCCATCTTCCTCTTCTACCAGTTCTTCATCGATATTCCAAGGGACATCGAGGAGGCAGCTTTTGTTGACGGAGCCAGTCGTTTACGCATCTACTGGCAATTGATTATTCTGCTTTCGCGCCCGGTCTTCGTCACCGTTGCCATCTGGCAATTTCTCGTCCACAGCGGCGACTTCCTGTGGCCACTCATGGCTACTCGTGGAGATACGTACCGCCCCCTGATGGTAGGGATGCGCTTCTTCTTCGGTCAGGCACCGCTCCACTGGGGTGACATCATGGCTTTCGCCAGTATGATCACCATACTCATGTTGATCGTCTTCCTGCTTTTCCAGCGATGGTTCCTACGCTCGGTTGCCTCCGCCGGTATTTCAGGCTGAATTGTCCACATACAGGGATTTGATGCATAGCAAAGACACGCAGTGGTAGAGCCACATTAAGATATTGTTGGCGAATTCTCAGAGAGGCAAAAGTGAGCATATGAGATACTGAAAGGAGAGAAAGAGTCAACGCAATCAGGAGAAAGCCCATGTCATTACACCCACAACCGATCCCAGCCATTCCGGAAGAAACGGCCCGTGTCGCGCATACCATCCTGCCTCAAGGAAATGTGTCTATGCAGATGCGAGATGAATTAGGAACGTTGTATCGAGATGAGGATTTTCGCGATCTGTTTCCCACCCGTGGTCAACTGGCGCAGGAGCCTTGGCGTCTCGCGCTGGTAACCATCATGCAATACGCGGAAGGACTGACCGATAGACAAGCTGCTGATGCGGTGCTGGTAAATGACCTGAAACCTTGCCCGATTTTGTCCTGAAAGGTGAGCACTTGCCCCCAATCATGAGCAGCACACCCATTGGCCACCTGAGAAGCCACTCTAGAGGCGAACAGGCTCGCTCGCTGCGTCAATCGGGAGTACAAAAGCCACATCGCACGTCCCCCCATGCGCGACGTGCCACGGCTGCGGCGAGAGGCCCAGGTGAGTGCTGGCCGATGTGCCAGAGAGATTACAGATGGTTGGCGCTCTCCTCTCAGCTCATGGGGTTCATGCCGAGAATTGATCCAGGAACAGATAGCGTTCCCGATGCTCTTCCGGCTCCACATGCGCATCGAGATCGAGCTGCATCACCTGGATGGTCTTCCCACGGTTGGCTGGTGGCCACAGGGGAAGGCCGGGACCATTCGGGTCCCCGCTTTTCACGAAGTTGGCATAGTACGCCTGCATCAGCTCAGAAAGCTTGTAGTCGTCCGGCGTCCACGCATAGACCCTGTTGCTCCCAAGATTGCCCATCGCATACTCAATCTCAGCTGAGTGGACAGCGCCCCGGGGAGCCGGAAGGCGCTGTGCCTCCGCTTCCGGCCCTCTGATCACCCCACCAGCGAGACCGGCGACGGCATCGCCCATCTCGGGGGTCATCGGTGGGCGTGGATGGGTGTAGAGGTAACGGTACACCGGGGCTTCCCCGGTCTGGCTGTGCAGATCGCACCATTTCCAGGTGCTGTAGCCGGTGAAGAGGTCGCCGGCAAGATCGGTGGCGGATTGGAGGGCTTGCTCCTCTGTCGCAGCGGGGTAGAGGCGTAGCGCCTCCTCGGCTCGCTCACCAGATCGTGTGCGCAGGACCTTGGCCACATTCTCCGGTGTTGGCGCCTCGGTCCCCATGAGCATGGGATAACTCATCTCCTCGGAATTCCAGCCAGCCAGGAGCGGAACATGCGCCTGCTGGCTAGCGGCGAAGATCGCCGCCGGAGGATGCGGCAGGAAATAGCCATCGAGGATAGGCCTGAACTCTCCAAGAGGGACATTCGCCGTTGCTTCCAGGAGGTGCGAGGCTGGCAGAGCGCGCAGCGCCGCAAGCGAGGTCGCCCCAATGCTAGTGGCGAACGCCATTCCATTTTGTTCTGCTTTGGCGAGCGGTATGGGGGAGAGCGTCCCTATCAAGGAGGCGCTCGACCCGATAGCTCCGGCGATGAGATGCTTGGCCAGTGGTGAAATCATCTGGGCGCAGACCGAACCAGATCCGGCTGACTCACCGGCGATCGTGACCCGGTCGGGATCACCGCCGAAGGCCTGGATGTTGGCCCGTACCCAGCGCAGAGCCGCCGTCTGATCCAAAAGGCCATAGTTGCCAGAGGCATGGTATGGAGCTTCCTGCGTCAACTCAGGATGGGCAAAGAAGCCGAACACGTTGAGCCGGTAGTTCACGGTGAGCACTACCATACCCCTGCGCGCGAGGCTGGCCCCGTCATAGCGTGGCTCCGAGCCATCGCCAGTCACAAATCCACCGCCATAGAAATAGACGAGCACTGGCAGGTGATCCTGGTCCGAGGTGGCCGGTGTCCACACGTTGAGGTAGAGGCAGTCCTCGCTCATGCTGCTGGAGCGAAAGCTCATATCACCAAAAAGGGGCAATTGCATGGCCCGCGGGGCAAACTGGTCGGCTTTGCGCACCCCCGACCAGTTTGCGACCGGCTGCGGCGGCTTCCACCGCAGTTCACCGACCGGCGGTGCCGCAAAGGGGATCCCTTTGACGCTGCGAAGCCCCGCATCTGGCTCCCAAGTTCCTTCGATGATGCCATTGGTCGTCATGACGCGATTGTCAGTGAAGAGACTGCCGCGCTCTATTTCCTTCATGGAAACAACTCCTTTCACTAGATGCTTATGAAGCCTAATCTGAGTAGCAGCACACATTCCGCAGTTTGCGGAAAGACTATTTGGAATATAAACTATTGCATCTTATACATGTTTTGTTACTCTGAAAAGAGAACAGAATAGCTCAACAATAAAGTTCCTTTCTGACAACGCTTATCTCATTGAACGAGCAAAACATGTATAAGATGCATAAAATCATGGATGCGTACGCGATTCCTGATATTCATAAAAACCTCGTCTCAAACTGCGGAATGTGGGTAGCAGTGTCCGATTTACCAAATTACTCTTAATTATAAAGCGAGTTTAGGGAAGGCAGCAAAGAGGCGCATTGAGATCCTGGTGCAGAAAGCCGTATGCTGACTGCCCGAATTTACAAGCAGCGAGCGAGCCTGTTCGCCTCTAGAGTGGCTTCTCAGGTGGCCAATGGGTGTGCTGCTCATGATTGGGGGCAAGTGCTCATGTTTCAGGACAAAACCTGCTCACATTTCGGGTCATTTACCAGGTGCGTACGCGGATCGACTGGAGGTACGCGTTAGTGCGCCGTGTGGCGCGTGGTGATATACCTGGTGCAACCAGGAAGAATTAGAAGGGACATTCTTGAGTCACCCAACCTACCTGAAGATGAAAATCCCAGGGGAAAAGAGCCTGTTGGGAAAGCAGAAGCCACTCGAAGACGCTTAGAGTGCCGTTCTGCAAGACTCGCGTGATATGGCAAGGGCTAGACTGCTCGAATCCAAATCTCCATGGGGTGTCATATTTCACCCATCGGTTACAGCGTCCATCACCGGTGCCGTGCGATGCAATGATTACTTGAGCGCGTTCATTGCACCCCTCTTCGCACGGGGACCAACTAATGAGGTTGGCGAAGGGGATGAGTTGGAGGCCTACGTCACGCTCGGACGTATCACCATGACATACCACGGGATGACCTACCAGCCACGAGGGTGCGCCGCATCGC
>WNFJ01376951.1_pt1 | contig 10312 bp, 11 predicted proteins | sample 5400461 | NCBI WGS metagenome assembly WNFJ01 (sample SAMN13153349, study PRJNA577476) | soil metagenome | isolation source: 115 cm saprolite on Douglas fir-dominated hillslope | place: USA:California | collected 2013-09-17
GAACTTCGGGTGCATCCCGGAGTCGAGGACGAGGCGACGGTCGCCGACCTCTAGATAGTACGAATTGGCGCCAATTTCAGTCCGGCGCGTCAGATTGATAAATTTCAAATGAACCCTTGCTCGTGCTCGTGCTCTTGCTCTCCAAAAGAAAGATACTCGCCCGATTCTTCACCGATGCGCGCTGTCAAGCTGCTGATCAATCCCATCAGCATAGACATGATTTCGAAGAGCTGTTGTTTTCCCGACGTGATGCTTGGTATGTCTGTTAACCCCTTCGCGACTAAAACATCGAGACAAGCCGCGCACTCAAGCGCAGATCCACGCGCGAAATCGAGATAACGGCAGCGGTTTCTAATCGCGAACTTACCGTTTCCTTCCGCTATATTTAGAGGGACGCTGGTCGAGGCTCGATCGAGTTGATCTTTGACTGCGGCTTTGGCTTGAATTCCGGCAATTTGCTCCGTGGCCCAAGCTACAAATTTAAGTGAAGCTTGGTAGACGTTAAGTTTTTGGTGATCAAAACGGGGGTTCATTGCGCCAGAGTGAGCAAGAGTAAGAGCAAGATCAAGAGCGGCCCAAGAAGCCTAAAGCCACTCCTCGAAAATCCGAAGCCAGTTGCCCCGCAGAATTTTTTCGATGTCCCCGTCGGTGAAACCGCGCTCGATCAACCTCCGGGTCAGATTGCGAGCATGCGAGTGATTGGTGAGGTCGGGAATAAAATGGGGCGTCGTCAATTTTTCGGCCATCCATTTCTTCTTTGATTCCGGCCATTGCCGGTAAATGAATTCGAAAAAATCGAAGCCGATTCCGATACAATCCATTCCGATCAGGTCAGCAATGTGCTCGATATGATCGACGTAACAATCGAGTGTCGATTTCTCTTGGTCTGGGCTGACCAAAACTGAATTAACGCCGATAACACCGCGGCGTTGGCCAATCATTTTGACTTGATCGTCACTGATGTTGCGCTCGACATCATAAAATCTCCTGGAGTTCGAGTGCGAGACGATGAGCGGCTTGGTCGTTAGATCGACAATCTCTCTGAAGCCGGCACGATTAATGTGGGCAAGATCGATCAGCACGCCGAGCTTTTCGCATTCGCGGACAAGAGCGCGACCGAACGGTGTTAGCCCTTCGGGCGATGAGCCGCTCGCAGCAAAAATGCCGCCGTGACCAGCGGCGTTCGTGCGCGCGTGAGTCAATCCAATTGCGCGAACGCCGAGTTCGTAAAATGCGCGCAACAGATCCAGTTCGTCGCCAAGCGGCTCGACGCCTTCCATCGTGATGAGAAAACCGATCTTTTTTGAATCGAGAGCGCGCGTAATTTCATCGTGACTGCGACAGACAACGCAACGCTTGGATTGCTCGGCCTCAGTGTAAAGGCGGGCGATTTGATCAACTGCGACCTGCAGCCCGCGTTCGGGGAGATAGCCATCTTCAATGTAGATCGCCGCGCCGATGAGTCCCATCCCGCCGGCTTCGAATTCGGGCAAAAATTCCGTCGCGAGAACATTTTGTTGCGCGCGTTTCTCGTACAAGTCCATCGGCAAATCGAAATGCATGTCGATGATGCCGTTCTCGTGCAGGCGATTGATCCGTTCTTCAACTGTATTCGCGGCCATCGTCACAGAGATTTCTGTTGCCCGCTAAACACGCGAATAAACGCGAAAGGGTTTGAAGCAGAGCATCCGCGCTTGATTCGACCATCTTCACTTTTCATTCGGGTGTTTCGTGGGCTAAAATTCTAAGATGCTGTTGAGATTCGTTAGGGCGCGGGCGGCGGCGCGGCGATAGCGACTGTGCGCACGGAGTCTTTCGGTTTCGGGAGAACGATGGCGAACAAGACCGAAATCCAACTCGCTCCCAGCGGCAACCAGGCCGGGATCCAGATTGAGAAACGCGAGATCATCGCCAGGGCAACCAAACAATAGGCCGCCGAGAAAGCGATCGCGCCGATGATCAAGTCGACGCGGGAGAATTTCCGGAGCGCACCGCTCAACGCGGCCGCAATCACAACCATGACGCAATCAAAAATCCAGCTCACGCGGCGGACGAAAGAATTTGTTTGGATCGCGCCGATTGCGGCCGCGAAAAGATCGGGGCCATTCGTCTCCGTCCGCGTAAGCACAAGTTGGGTCCGAATATCTTCGAGTCGAATGGCGGTGGCCGCGCCGCTTTCGTGTTGTTGAGCGGCAAGCAAAAGCCCGTTAAGCGTGATGTGGCGTGCGCGCTGCCCCACCCGCGGATTGACCAGGAGTGTGCCATCGGAACGAATCGGAATCCTGGTTCCGTTGGGAAGCGTGATCGCCGATCCGATGTCGATCTTTACTTCGTCCGGAGTGAGACGCATCCAAAGAAGCGCGGCTTGGAGGGCAAAGGATGGAATCACTTCGCCGCGATACTGAAACAACAACGGGACATGAAGATCATCCGCGCTTTCTTCCGGCAGATTAATGAAACCGAGCGTGGAAAGAATCCTGACCTCTTCGCCGGGCTGATGCTCGATTCCGGAAAATGCCGGAAGATCGCCGCGGCGACCGGTCACGCGCGTGAAGCCGGCAATTTCAGCGACCGGCGCGTCCGGGTCGGGGGTCGCAGTCAATTCCGCGCCGAGCAACAGCCTTGGAACAGGCATTGCCTGATCGATAAAGATCTGCTCTTGATCTTTATTCCGCTCACCCCATTGCAAAATCGGTTCGATCGCAATGACAGCCGGCTTGAATTCGAGAACACCCTGCAAAAGCAAAGCGACCTCGAGCGGCGCGGGCGGATTTTCGCGCCCCGTTTCAATGATCGTGATCGGCACTGCCTTGGCCGCCGGTTGTGAATGTCGAATCAACCAGCGCAAGAAAATTTCATCAGAACGCTGGAAACGCGGCTCGCGCAGAAACAAAAGCCCGAGCAACAACACGACAATGATGACCCAGATCGACGGCCGCTCCATCGAGCAGAAGTGAAAAGTGACGAGTGACCAGTGACAAGACTAATCCTTTGTCATATCGAGCCCCGCCGGGGCGGGGAGACATCTCAAGATATTTCCGGCTCAGAAATAGTAAGAGATTGAACTCATTCGTCTCCCGACTCTCTCGCCGCTACCCTCGCGGCTTTGCCGTCCATGTCGCTCGGCCCACTCGCTCCATTCCTCGGCTCCGCTGGGAATGACACAGAGAAGGCCGCGGATTACTTGCTCAGCTCGAGCATTCGTAGAATCGGCAATTCGGCGCGCTTGCGAATTGATTCCGGCAGCGCGATCTCCGGTTCCATGGTGAGGAGCGCGTTGTACGCTTTCTCCAGCGTGTTCATTTTCATGAACCGGCATTCTCCGCAAAAACAGTTGTCGGTCGGCCCGGGAATAAACGTTTTATCGGGGATTTCTTTCTTCAACCGATACAGCATCCCCGCTTCGGTTACGATTATGATCTCCCGCGCTGGCGAATTTTTGCAGAACGCGATCATCTTTTCGGTCGAACAAACTTCGTCCGCCAGCATTCGCACCGCGTAAGTGCATTCCGGATGCGCTACGACCGACGCGTCCGGATATTCGTCGCGAATCCGATTGATGCTGCGCGCGGTGAACTCGACGTGGACGTAACAGGTCCCCTGCCACAAATCCATTTTGCGCCCGGTCCGCTCCATTACCCATGCGCCGAGGTTCTGATCGGGCACGAATAAAATATTCCGATCTTCGGGGGCCGCGCGCACGATCTTGTCGGCGTTGCCGCTCGTGCAAATCACGTCGGCCTGCGCTTTCACGCCAGCGCTGCAATTGATGTAAGCGATGACGTAATAATTCTTGTCGGCCCGCTTTTTCAGCAACTCGGCCAGTTTTTCAGGTGGACACGATTCCGAAAGCGAACAGCCGGCATCGAGGTCGGGTAAAATCACGCGCTTGGTCGGGTTGATGATCTTCGCGGTCTCGGCCATGAAATGGACACCGCAGAAAAGAATCACGTCCGCATCGGTCTTCGCGGCCTGATAACTCAGGCCTAACGAATCACCGACGAAATCGGCCACTTCCTGCAGCTCGGGCACCTGATAGTTGTGCGCCAGAATGACAGCCTTGCGCTCAGTGGCCAGCTCGCGGAGCTCTTTCGTCAGATCAAGGCCAGTCCGGCTCGGACTGCCACTCCTCGGAGGGTAATTTACAGCCGTGGCTATCATAAATTACTATCATGGAAACCGATGACTTCTCAAATGCCACACGTTGTCATCCCGAGCGAATGCCAGTGCGGCTCGCACCGAGGGATCTCACATTCGAAGTGCACGTCACACGATGTACTTTGCATCATCAAACACCTTGTGTGAGATCCTTCTCCCGCGACTGCGGGATCAGGATGACAGCGCATGAGTAGTTACCGGCTCGGCTTCATCGGCGCGGGGAAACTGGCCGGCTCGGTCATTCGCGGTTTGATCCGAGCCAAATTTTGCCCGGCGGGCGAGATCATCGCGAGCGAGCCCAACGATCAAACACGTACTCTGTTACAGAAAGAAACAGGCATTTGCCTGACCGCAGAGAACGCAGAGGTCGCAGAAAAAGCCGAAGTCGTTTTTCTCGGAGTGAAGCCGGCCATGGTTTTGCCGGTTCTGCGTGAACTGAGTGCGCACCTTCAAAACAAACGTCTTGTTTCGCTCGCGGGAGGCGTTCGGATTTCGAGCATGGAGAAAATCGTCAACGCGCGATTCATGCGGGCGCTAACCAATACACCGTCGGCAATTTGTCGCGCGGCGACCGGAATTACCCGCGGCAGCCGCACCACAACTGAAGACGTAGATCTTGCCACAAAGATTTTTGGCGCAATCGGCGTGGTCGTCGAAGTCGAAGAAAAACAGATCGATGCCGTCACGGCGCTGAGCGGCAGCGGACCGGCTTTCGTTTACACCATGATCGAAGCTCTCGCGAAAGGCGGAACAAAAATGGGTTTGCCGGCCGAGGTCGCCTTAAAGCTGGCAGCCCAAACAGTTCTCGGCGCGGCTGCGCTGATGCAGGAAAGCAAAATGTCGCCGGAAGAGTTGCGCAAAATGGTCGTGACCCCGGGTGGAACGACCGGCGCCGGCCTTGCCACGATGGAAAAGCTCGGAACCAGCGAGAGCTTGATCGCTGCGGTCGAAGCCGCGACCAAACGCGGACAAGAAATGGCGCGGGAGAATCTGTAGGTGGATCGGCTGCTCCGCGGGCGATGCTAAATAAATGCGGCTTCGCCGCCACTTTTAACATCGAGCAAGGGACTGCTCGATCCACCTAACCCTACCTTAGAGCTGTGCGCATTACCTCGATCGGCGCTTCACGCTGAAACCAAATCTCAAACGCGAGCGCGCCCTGATGGAGCAGCATCGACAGCCCATTTGCCCCGCGCGCGCCGGCTTCAATTGCAGCTGAAAGCAATGGCGTTCGTTCAGCCGAATAAATCGTGTCGTAAACCATCACGTGTGGTGCGAGGAGTCGCGCTGCTATCGGCGACGGATCGCCACGATTCAGACCAACCGGCGTGGCATTCACGATTAGATCGACGTTGGCGATTTGAAATCGGATCGCGGCTTCTTCGAACGGAATCGCTTGTAAACGCGCGACGGGTCCAAGCACTTTCGGACCGGCAAAAAAATCGCGCAGTTGATCAGCAAGCTTCTGCGCTTTTTCGAAAGAGCGATTCGCAATAACCAGCCGCTCGGAATTTTCCTTTGCGCATTGGAGCGCGATCGCCGCGGGCCGCGCCGCCTGCTCCAAGAATCATCACGCGAAGGTCGCGCAGATCGACCGAAAACACTTCGCGGATGGCGCGCGTGAATCCGCGGCCGTCGGTATTGAAGCCGTGCAACTTGCCAGATTCGACTTGAATGACATTAACTGCGCCGATGCGCCTTACGTTTTCGTCGGCAAGATCAAGGAGACGGAGCGCCGCAATTTTATGCGGGATAGTGAAGTTAACGCCCACGAATTCTGGTTTGCGAATGAGATCGATCGCTTCGCGGAGTTCGTCAGGCGAAATTTGAAAACGCGCATACTGCATGTCGATCTTGCAATGCCTCAGCGCGGCGTTTTGCATTCGGGGTGAGAGCGAATGCTCCACCGGATCGCCGAAAACGCCGAGTCGAATCGGCGGGTCGACATCGTGCCAATCTTTTAAATCCGCGAGCGTGTAGACCTCCTTGGCTGCTCTTTTTTTCATGTCATTCCGAGCGACGGCGAGGAATCTCTCACGGGGTGATGGATCACACTTTCTACTTTGCGTAATCCGAACTTCGATTGTGAGATCCCTCACATTCGTTCGGGATGACAGAGCACCGAAGACGCGTCTTCATTTCTGCTCCTGTCGCGCCATCATTCGGTCGAAGCGCTTGAGCACTCGTTCTTTCCCCATCACTTCGAGCATGTGATACAAACTTGGCCCAACCGAACGTCCGCTCACCGCCACGCGCGCGGGATGAACCAGATCGCCGGTCTTGCAGCCGAGCTTTTGGGCAAGCGACTTGAGCGCAGATTCAAGCGTCTGAAAATCCCACTTATCGACCTTTGCGAATTCTTCATGCAAAGCTTTCAATCGCGAGACCGCTTCCGATTTATCAAAAACTTTTTGGACCGCCTCGGAATCGAATTCGTAATTTTCAGTGAAGAAGTACGACGTCCATTCCGGAACATCTTTGAAGAGCTTGATCTTCTCCTTTACGATCGCGAGCACTTCGCGCAGATATTTGTCGTTTGAGATCTCGATCTTTGCTCTTTCCAGAAATGGACGCGCCAACTCGATGAACCGGTCGAGCGACATCTGCGCGACGTACTGGCCGTTAAGCCAAAAACATTTGTCGAGGTCGAACGCCGCGTTACGGCGGTTGATTTTTTCGAGCTCGAAAAGTTTCACCACCTCGTTGATGTCGATCTTTTCCCGGTTGTCCTTCGGCGACCAGCCGAGCAGGCAAAGATAATTGCGGACTGCCTCGGGCGCGTAACCTTGTTCGATGTAAGTCGCGACGGCGGCGCCTGCATCGCGTTTGCTCATCTTCGAGCCGTCCCGATTTAAAATGAGTGGAATATGCGCGTAGTTCGGCGGCGACACCCCGAGGGCGCGAAAGATCTCAATGTGCTTCGGCGTGTTGGAAAGATGATCTTCGCCGCGGATGACGTGGGAAATTTTCATCTCGATGTCGTCGATCACGTTCACGAAATGAAAAATCCAGGAGCCGTCGGGTCGCCGAATCGTCATGTCCGGATGCGTGCCCGGATTGGTCAGATCGAAATCGATTTTGCCGCAGACAAGATCGTTCACGACGACGTGCTCCCGCGGCGAACGGAAGCGCAACGCGCCCTGGTCTTCAAAGATGTGGCCGCCGTCCTGAAGTTTCTTCAAGTAGCGTTCGTAGATCTCAGTGCGCTGACTTTGAAAATAGGGACCGAGATTTCCGCCGATGTGGGGGCCTTCATCCCAATTCAGTCCCAGCCATTCGAGGCCTTCGTAAATCGCGGCCGCGGCTTCTTCGGTGTTGCGCTTAGTGTCAGTGTCTTCGATTCGCAGGACTAGTTTGCCGCCGTGATGGCGAACAAAGAGCCAGTTGAACAAAGCCGTGCGCGCGCCGCCAATGTGTAGGTAGCCGGTCGGCGACGGAGCGAAACGAACGCGAATTTCGGAAGCCATGGATGAATTAGATTAGCAAGCGCTGTAGCGGCGGTCTATGACCGTCGGTCGAATATGCGGCGCTCATAGAGCGCCGCTACAGAAAGAATTCACTCGATAAAGATTTTGCCGGCACGGCGACGCACATGTCGATCTTGCGGGAGATTAGCTTTGGCGACGCGTGAATTGTGATCGAGCAACGAGCGGACATTTTCCACCACATCGAACCCGACATTTGTGATTTTTCGCGTGCGCAACCATTTCAAAATTTCACGGCGCTGAAGGGCAATCGGCAAATCGCGCAACTGCGCGACCGAAAGAGCCCCCTCTGCCAAAGGGGCTCCAGCCCTCAAATCGACATCGGTGGCATCGAGGAGCTGATCCTCGATCCAGTGTTCTTCTTCGGCCGCAATCATCGCCGCGCGCCAAATACTATGGCGAATATTCCGGCCGAGTGCTTTTTCCAAATAAGGAATGATCCGCCCGCGAATCCGGTTGCGCAGCGGCGCCAGATTTTTGTTCGACGCGTCCTCGCGGAATTTCAGCCGATGCTTGCCAACGTAGCGGTCGATTTCTCCGCGCCAAACTCCCAGAAACGGGCGAACAATTGTAAGATCGACACCTTCAGCCCGGCGTTTCGAAACTTCCCGGATCGCGCCAAGACCGGTCGTACCCGAGCCGCGAAACAAATTAATTAAGAACGTTTCAACCAAATCGTCGGCGTGATGTCCGAGAAAAATCGTGCGACATCGGCCGCGTTTCGCTACTTGGGCAAAAAATTGATAGCGTGCCTCGCGCGCCGCGGTTTCGATCGAGATTTTTTGCTTGGCCGCGAGCGCACGCACGTTAGCGGATCCCATTTCAAGATCGACATCGCATTGCGCGGCCAGTTGTTCGACAAAACGCGCGTCGGCATCACTCGAGCGGCCGCGAAGCTGATGATTCAAATGACAAACGACCAGTTTTCGGTAGCCGCGTTGGTGCAACCAATGGAGGAGCGCGACAGAATCGCGTCCGCCTGAGATGGCGATGAGGTAGCGTCCGTCGGGCGGAAACCCGCGAAGAAAAATTTTATTTTGAATCTGATTCAACGCGACCTCGCATCCAATGTTCAAAGGCAATGATAACGCTGAGTGAGTTTAGACAAAAGCAACGCTCGGCAACGTCTTCACAACAAAAGGAAAACAGCATGAAAAAGACATCGACTTACCGGCTGCTCGTTCAGTCAGAAGAGAGAAACAAAAACGTGATGGAAATTGCAGTGTACGCGCTGGTCGCGCTGAGCTGCTTGATTTCGATTTGGCAATTCGCGGAGCAACCCAACGCCCTGCCTTTGGACAAGGTTGGAACAGCGCCCGAGGAGCAGGTCGAAGTGCAAATTGCCTCGTAAAACAAGGGCTATTTGACAATGAATGAACGTTCATTCATTGTTTTGGCCCATGTCCCAACCTCAAACCGACACCGTCCTTGACCGGCCGACCCAGATTCTCGATGCCGCGGTGGCGTGCTTTGCCAAGCGCGGTTTCCACCAGGCGAGCATGCACGATATCAGCGCTGAAGCCGGGATCAGCGTCGGTCTGATTTATCGCTATTTTCAAAACAAAGAGGCCGTGATTTCGGCGATGGCGGATCGACATAAACAGGAAATCCAGGAAAATCCTGGAGCGCGCCCGGCAAGCGTCGGGGTTATTGGAGTCTCTTGAGGTTCTGTTCACGGCGCACTGCGGCGAAACCGAACCGCAAGTGGTTTCCGCTTTCGTGGTTGATCTTTTCGCCGAGGCGAGTCGCAATCCGCACGTTGCTCAATTGGTGCGCGACGTTTGTGAAACGTCGATGAATGGCGTGACCGATTTGATCGCGCGTTCGCCGGAAGCCAAGAACACGAATTTAACCCCTCGCGAGATGGCTGAACTGATTTTCGCGGTGAACGACGGAATGCTGATGCGGAACGTGCTCAAGATCGGTTCGACGTCTCAAGAACGACGCGAGCAACAATTGAAAGTCGCGCGCAACTTGTGGCGGCTATTATTTAAGGAACGGACCAAACCAGCTTATGCATGACGTGGCAAAACCTGTTTCAACGGAGGATAGAGTGAGACCAAGACGCGGAGCAATGGGCGCTGCAATCGGCGGACTGGTCGCGCTCGTGATCATTTTGGTCGGCATCAAGTTCATGCAAATCGCCAAGATGATGAGCAGTCCAATGCAAATGCCGGCGACCACCGTGACGAGCGCGACGGTGAAGGAGGAAGATTGGGCGCCAATTCTTTCGGCAGTCGGATCGGTTTCGGCCGTGCAAGGCGCCGTGCTTTCAACGGATCTAGCGGGCACGGTCGCCGAAGTGAAATTTGAAAGCGGAGCGGTTGCGAAAAAGGGAGACGTTTTAATCAGGCTCGATGTCTCATCGGAAGAAGGGCAATTACGAACGGCCGAAGCGGATTTGGAATTGGCCCGCCAGGATTTGGGGCGGACGCGCGATCTGGCTGCGCGCAAAGTAATTTCGAAAGCAGAACTGGATGCCGCCGAATCGAAATTCAAACAAAAAGAAGGCACGGTCGACAACATGCGGGCGATGGTTGGGAAGAAGGAAGTTCGCGCGCCCTTCGATGGCCAGCTCGGCATTCGCCAGGTGAACGTTGGGCAAATGATCAATTCCGGTCAGCAGGTGGTGGCATTGACGGCGCTCGACCCGGTTTATGTCGATTTTG
>WNFJ01312495.1_pt2 | contig 10311 bp, 11 predicted proteins | sample 5400461 | NCBI WGS metagenome assembly WNFJ01 (sample SAMN13153349, study PRJNA577476) | soil metagenome | isolation source: 115 cm saprolite on Douglas fir-dominated hillslope | place: USA:California | collected 2013-09-17
GTCACTTATTCCGATGCAGTTGACCGCTCTGGGAACGCAGCTGTCCAAGGCCTACTTCCAGGAGCGCGAAGTCGTCGCCGGTAAGCATGCTGGCCAGTCTCCAAAATACTCCGTCTGAGAGGCAACATGCCTGAATCACTGCGTTCGAGTTCGGTATCTCCGCGGCCCCAAGACGGCCGGACAGTGGTCGACTTCGACCATCGCGGCCCGCGAATGGTCCAAAACAGCAGCCCGATATGGCGCGAGCGAAAAGCTCCGCGACCCCGATACGTGCTCGACCAGCGCTCAGCGCTGGAGAGAAGGTGCAGATATGGCCACGGTATCCAGGCTTGGTTACCTTGCGATCGGCGTCGGCAATCTCGACGAGGCAACTGACTTCTACTCACGCTTCGTTCGCCTCGACGTCACCGAGCAGATTGGCCGAACCACCTTCATGACCGGGGGTGTTGAGCACCATTGGCTGCGGCTGGAGGAGGGCAACGGCGACGGCCTGAAGCGAGTCGGCTACGAGGTCGACGGCGAGGAAGGCCTGGCGCAGGCGCGCGGCAAGCTTAAGACGGCGGGTATCCAGTTCGAGGAGGGCGGCACGCCTGCCGCTGACCGCGTTCAGCGGTGGCTGCGTTTCCGCGACCCCGGCGGCGCGGACATCGAGCTGTACACGGGCATGTACGAGCGTGGCGAGGCGCCGGCGAATCCCGGCATCACAATGGAGAAGTTCCTGCACGCCGCGTGGGCAACTCCGAACTTCGAGCAGACCACCGCGTTCTACCAGGACGTGCTCGGGTTCAAGGTTTCGGATTGGGTCGAGAATCGAGCGGGATTCTTCCGGGCCGCCGATCGCTACCACCACTCGCTCGTCCTCATCCGCGCAGAGCGCGTGGCGTTCAACCATTTCTGCATCCAGGTCGAGTCACTGGACGACGTCATGCGCGCGAGGCACAACGCGGTGAAGGGCGGCGTGAAGCTGCGGGACGATTTGCTGCGGCACGCGCCGTCCGGCTCCATAGGCTTCTATATGAATGACGAGACCCGCAACTTTGCCGTCGAGTTCTGCGTCGGTCACCCACGGCTGGATGACGCGACCCATCACCCGCGCATCCTCCCGTCGCTGCCCGAAACCATGAACGTATGGACGGCCGCGCTGCCAGAGGTCAGGCGTCACTCGGTGTCCAGTGATTCAGCGAGTCCGAATCGCGGACTTGACGGGCCAGGTCCTGCGGTTACATGACCGAGCGGGATAAGCTGCCCCGCATGGCGGCGGCCTGCCGCCGCGATCATCATCCCGCGAGATGTACCAGGGAGATAGGCCGTGCCGGTGCCCTACTCTGCCCTGTCTCACCTTGACTGCCCGCGCTGCGGCACCCGTCATGACGCCGACCGGGTGCAGGGCACCTGCCCCTGCGGGTCCCCGCTACTGGCCCGTTATGACCTGCGGCAGGTCGCCCGCCAAGCATCTCCGCGCGATATCGCGGGCAGGCCCGCGGGCCTGTGGCGCTATCACGAGCTGCTGCCGGTGCGCCAGGCCGCTCAGGTGGTGAGCCTGAGCGAGGGGATGACGCCGCTGCTGGCCATGCCGAGGCTCGGCCAGGCGCTGGGCGTGCCTAACCTGCTGATGAAGGACGAGGGCCTCAACCCGACCGGCACGTTCAAGGCGCGCGGCGCGGCGGTCGGGGTATCCAGGGCCGCCGAGCTCGGGGTCGCCGCGATCGCCCTGGCGACCAACGGCAACGCCGGGGCCGCCTGGTCGCTCTACGCGGCCAGGGCGGGCATCCGGAGCCTGATCGTGATGCCGGCGGCGGCCCCGGAGATCACCCGCGCCCAGTGCGCGGCGGCCGGCGCCGAGCTGTACCTGGTCGACGGCCTGATCGGGGAGGCCGGCCAGCTGATCGCCGGCGCCCTCGAGCGGCGCCCCGGCTATCAGAACGCCTCGACGCTGAAGGAGCCGTACCGGATCGAGGGCAAGAAGACGATGGGCCTGGAGATCGCCGAGCAGCTTGGCTGGCGGATGCCCGGCGTGATCGTCTATCCCACCGGAGGGGGCGTGGGCATCATCGGCATCTGCAAGGCGCTGCGTGAACTGCTTGAGCTCGGCTGGGTCCGCGGTGACCTGCCGCAGCTGGTTGCCGTCCAGTCAGCCGGCTGCGCGCCGATCGTGAAGGCATTCGAGGCCGGCGCGGCGGAGAGCGAGCCGTGGCCGGAGGCCAAGACGGTGGCGTTCGGTATCACGGTGCCGAAGGCATTCGGCGATTTCCTCATCCTCGAGGCGCTCTATGCCAGCAGCGGCACGGCCGTGGCGGTGACCGACGAGGCGCTGCTTGCCGCGCGGCGTGAGGTGGCGCGCCTTGAAGGCAGCTTCATCTGCCCGGAAGGCGCCGCTTGCTTTGCCGCCGTCCGGCAGCTGCGTGAATCCGGCTGGCTATCCGCGACGGACGAGGTGGTGGTGCTCAACACCGGCACCGGGCTGATCTATCCAGAGACCGCGCCCGCCCGCGTGCCCGTACTGCCCCCGTCCGGGTCGATTCCTGCGTTATCCGTGCTGCCGCGGCAGCACCAGCGGACACTTAGCGAGAACGCTCAACCCGAGGGTTGAGTTCAGCATCAACCCGGACTCCCACCCGTGGGCCGACGCTCCGGATGGGTGCTCAGCGGCACTGTGGACGGCATGAACATAAACATGTACGTGATCAACGCAATCCTCGTCCTCATGGTCGTCCGCCAGATCCGTGAGCACCCGCTCGACCTGCGGGCCCTGACCGTCCCGGTGCTCGCCGTAGGGTGCGCCGCCGTCTTGTTCCTGCACTCGGTACCTGGCGGCGGAAGCGACATCGCGCTGGAGCTGGCGTGCGTGCTGGCCGGCGCGGCCATGGGCGGGGTGGGCGGCCTGGCCACCCACCTGCGTCTCGGCGCCGACGGCCGGCCGCTTGGCCGCGCGGGCTGGCTGGCGGCCGGCATGTGGGTCGGCGGCGTCGGCGCCCGGCTGGCCTTCGCGGTCGCCGCGAGCAACGGCGCGGGCCCGGCGATCGCGCGTATCAGCATCGCGCACCAGATCACCGGCTCGGCGGCCTGGGTAGCGGCCCTGGTCATGATGGCCCTGGCCGATGTGCTCACCCGGCTGGTCGTTATCTACCTGCGCGGACGCCGGCTGGCTTCGGGCTCAGCGACCGTCATGGCCCCCATCGCGGGCGGCATCCGTGCCTGACCTGGAATCCTGGCCCGCCGCGGGCCACACTGTGTCCATGAAGGCACGGGTGGCCGCGGCGGGCCTTATTCATGGCGCCGCACGGCCCGGATCGCCGCTGGCCGCGGGCGGGGGAGAGGATCCCGCTTCGGCGCGGGTGGCGGAAGCGCGATCTCGCGCCCGCGAGCGCCATGACACCCAACGGCAGGCGCTGCGGCCGCTGGGCCTGGTGTTCATCGCGGTCGTGGTGACCGCGAGCGCGGTCACCCCGCCTGGCCTGCGGGGTGCTGGCCTGGGCGTGGCCTTCGTGCTGGCGGTGTACGCCGCGGCGGTCTTGACCGCGACCAGCGTCGGCTGGGCTCGCCGCGGCCTAGCCGCACAGGCCGTTGTGATCGCGCTGATCGGTGGCTGCGGGGTGACGTTGGCCGTGTTGCAGCGGCACGGCCCGGTCGAGCTGCCGGCGAGCATGGGAGTCTGGATCGCCGCGGTCAGGCTGCCGCCGGTCCCGGCGGCCGCCGCCGCCGGAGCGATCACGGCCGCGCTCGCCCTGGCCGTGGGCCTGACTGAGCACCCGGCCGCCCTGTCGGCCATCACCGTGACGCTATTGTGCCTGCTACTGGCGGTGACGGGCCAGTTCATCCGGCGCGGCCGGGAGAGCCAGGACCGCACTGAACTGCTCCTGGCCCAGCTCCAGGACGCACGTGAGGGCGAGGCCGCCGCGGCCGCACTCGCCGAACGAAGCCGCATCGCCGGCGAACTGCATGACGTGCTCGCTCACTCGCTGTCCGGCCTGGCCATCCAGCTTCAGGGCGCACGCAAGCTCGCCGACCGGGAAGCGGTCAGCGCTGGCCTGCGCGCCACGATCGAGCGGTCAGCCGAACTGACCAAGGCGGGACTCGCCGACGCCCGCCAAGCCGTCAGTGCCCTGCGCGGCGACCAGTTGCCCGCCCTGGATCAGCTGGCTGCCCTGGTCGAGGATTTCCGCCGCGATACCGGGGCCGACGCCGCCCTGCGGGTCGATGGGACGAGCCGGCCGTTGCCGCCCGAGGCCAGCCTGGCCCTGTTCCGCGGCGCCCAGGAGGCGCTGACCAACATCGCCCGCTATGCGCCCGGCGCCACCACCGCCGTCACCGTGAGCTACCAGGCGGACCGCACCCTGGTCACCGTCGAAGACCACGTCAGCGCATCCGGAGCCAGCCCGGGGACCGGCCCAGCCGCGGCGGTCGGATCGCCCATCCTCGCCGATGCGGGCGGCGGGCACGGACTGGCGGCGATGCGCGAGCGCACCCAGCGCGTAGGCGGCACCACCCGGGCCGGGCCGACCGCCGACGGATGGCGAGTCGAGCTGGAGGTGCCGGCGTGACGGGCACACCCGAGCCGGGCACGATCCGGGTCCTGATCGCCGACGATCAGCGGGTTGTGCGTGACGGGCTGAGCATGCTGGTGGCGCTCATCGACGGTGTCGAGGTCGTGGGCACGGCCTGTGACGGAGCCGAGGCGGTGCGGCTCGCCGAGGTTTACCGCCCCGACGTGATCATGATGGACTTGCGCATGCCGGGCACCGACGGGATCGCCGCGACGGCGAGCCTGCGCGAGCGGCTGCCGGCCGCCAGGGTGCTGGTGCTGACCACCTACGCCGACGAGGCTGCGATCGTACCCGCGCTGCAGGCAGGGGCACGGGGTTACCTGACCAAGGACGCCAGCGCCGAGCAGATCGAAGCCGCGATCCACGCGGTCCATGCCGGCCAGACCCATCTCGACCCGGCCGTCCAGGAACGGCTCGTGGCCGCGGTCATCAGCCGACCCCCGGTCGCCGAGCCGCCCGGCCCGGGCCAGACACCGCCCGGCGGCCTCACGGTCCGCGAAGCCGAGGTGCTCACGCTCCTCGCGTCGGGCCTGAGCAATGCCGAGATCGCCAAGCGCCTTTACCTCAGCAACGCAACGGTCAAGACCCATATCAACCGGATCTTCGCCAAGACGGGCGCCCGTGACCGGGCCCAGGCCGTCCGGTACGCCTATCAGCACGGCCTGGCGGGTCCCGCTCAGTAACACGGCGAACTGCGGATTGGCCCATGGCACGCCAGGCGGGTACGTGGCACGATAAGTGCAGGTCGCAAGGGTCAGCTGGGTTGGCTGCGCGTGGAGGATGCGGTGCGGGTGGACGTGAGCGCGGAGGCGGGGGAGTTCGTTCGCGGGCAGGGCGGCAAGCTGTGGGTCTGGGCGGCCCACCCGCGGGTGTGCTGCTGGGGAACGCCGGCTTACATGCACGCGGCGACAGTGCCGCCGCCGGGCTTGTCCGGCTTCAGCCCGGTGCACTCGGCCGGCCTGGAAATCTGGTTCCGCGCCCCGGCGGGCCGGGTGCCCGACGTCTTGGAGATCGAGATGCGCGGACGGCGCCACCCCCGCGTCGAGGCTTACTGGGATGGCTGCGCCTTCGCTCTGTAAGCCCAGCTCGCTGGCCGCCTCCAGCCAGGCCGCCACCGCCCGGGCCAGCGATTCGGATGCCTTTCACTGGAGTGGCGGGCCCAGACCCGTGATCGTGCTTGAGCACGGCGCCTGGGCGGACGGATCCAGCTGGAGCGGGGTCATCTCGCGCCTGCAAGATGATGGCTTCACCGTGTACGCGCCGCCCAACCCGCTGCGCGGGCTGCCGCAGGACTCCGCGTACCTGTACGACTTCCTCACCGAGAACGCGGCCCTGGCCGGACAGCCGGTCGTCCTGGTCGGGCACTCCTACGGCGGCGCGGTCATCACCAACGCCGCCGTCGGCGACCCCGAAGTCAAGGCCCTGGTCTACGTAGACGCGTTCATTCCCGACCAGGGCCAGGCGCTCGGGGGGCTCCTCGGCTCCGTGCCCGGCTCCTGCCTCGGCGGGAGCCCCACGGACGTCTTCTACCGGACGCGGCGTCCGCTTTCCTCATCGCATCTTTACTGCCGCTAGCTTGCGGGGTGGACTGGTCATGAGGCCAGTCCGCCGCTCGCCGGGCAGCAAAGGAGGGCACGCCATGACCACCACCCCACCGGCCCGGCGCTGCGCGGCCTGAGCGTGAAGCACCGGCAGCGGCAGCGGCGCATGGCGGCGAGCGAGAGCGTGGACACCCGGCCAGAGGTGCCGGCCGGCGGGGCGCCGTCGGCGCGGAAGGGCCGGCGGCGGCTGGTGATGCGCCGGGCTATTGCTGACAGCGGCTGGCCAACAGGCCGGTTTCGCTTCGACACGAAAGGAACACCCCCCATGTTCAACTCATCGTCCACCTCGCTCAGATCCGTGCCCGCGTCGCTGATCCTGCGTGGCGTGCTGGCCGTCGTCGTCGGGGTCATCGCCTTCGGCTGGCCGGGAATCACGATCCTCGCGCTGGTCATCCTGTTCGCGGTGTACGCGTTCATGGACGCCGGATTCGAGGGCGTGCGCGCGTTCAGCAGCGCCACCGCCGGACCGGTCATCGGCCACCTGCTGCTCGGCCTGGTCGACCTGGCCGCGGGGGTGGTCGCCATCGTCTGGCCCGGGCCAACCGCGCTGGTGCTGGTGCTGGTGGTCGGGATCTGGGCGTTCACCGGCGGCTTCTTCGAAATCTTCGCCGCCTTCCAGGCCGGCGAGACGGCCGGCACCCGCGCGCTGTTCGTCATCGCCGGGCTGGTGTCGGTCGCCTTCGGCGTGGTGGTGTTCGCCCGGCCCGGCCTGGGCGCGGCCACCCTGGCGCTGCTGTTCGGGCTGTACAGCTTCATTTACGGGATCTCGCTGATCACCATGGGCATCGACGCCCGGCGCACCGGAAAAACCCTGCACCAGGTCACGTCCAAGGCATCCTGAGCCGGTCCGGGCCGAGATGTCACCGCGCGGCAGCCGTTATGACAGTGATCCCGAACGGCTGCCGCGGGCGGTCACGATCACCCCGGCCCGGCAGGCGCGCTCACCAAGGCCCGCCGGCCGCCCTGCGGTGAGCCTCTCCACAAGCTACATGCGCCCCCGGCGGGTGCGGGGGTTGACGGTCTTGGCGCGCGGTGGGACGTTGGCTGTGGTGGGCCTGGTCACCTGACGTTCAAGGGCCGGCCGGAGTGTCGGCGGTAAGGGGACGACATGACCATATCCGAGCAGATTGATGCCCTGCAGGCCAAGGTGGCTGAGCTGAAGAGCTCGCTGGACGCCTCCCGGCACGAGACGAACGAGCAGATCAAGGCGCGGGTGGCCACGGCCAGGGCCAAGGCCGAGGCCGCGCAGCAAACCGTTCACGGCAAGGCCGACCAGGCGGCTGATCACGCGCACACCCAGTGGCAGTCGTTCAAGGCCGACACTTCGGCCAAGATGCAGGAGCTGCACGGGCGCATCGAACGCAAACGCGACGAACGCGATGTGAAGGCGGCCGAGACGGACGCCGAGGCGGCGGAGGACGACGCGGCCGACGCGCTGGACTACGCGGCCTGGGCCATCGACCAGGCAGAGGCGGCGGTGCTCGATGCCGCCGATGCCCGCGCCTGGGCCGACGCGCGGGCGGCAGCGTCGCCGCCTAGCTGAGCACGCCCGGCATCCTGGACCACGCCGCGGGGGCAAATCCCGCAGGGGCCGTCCTGGGCCTGGACAGGCCAGAACAGTGTTGCCGCCACGAACACGGGTTCGGCGTCTCCTGCAACGACGGGACATGGACGTTGCCTGGCGGCAATGATCACTTCCGGCCGCCTCAGGGCTGCTCGACGGGTGCTTCGACGTCGTCGTAGACGCGGGCCGCAGCCAGCAGCCCGTCCGGGCCGCGCTCGTAGACCGCGATTCCCGCCTGGGGCGGCAGGTCGTGGCTGCCCCAGCGGACGCAGTTGTATTCCAGGGCGCAGCGTACCCCGTCGTCGGTCACGGCGCAGTGCTGCAGGCCGATGCCGCCGCCGGCGCTGAAGCACATGGTGAAGAACAAGCGGAGCTCACGGGTGCCGCGGTGAGCGTAGTGCGGGCCGATGGGCTCGTGGAAGTACCCATCCGGCGCGAAGGTGTTCACTATCGCTTCGGCGTCACCGGCGTCCAGCGCGGCCTGGTAGCGGCCGACGACATCACCAGGGTGGGCCTGCCCGGGCTTGAGTATGGGCGGCCTGACGTGGCGCCGTCCGTCGACCGGCCATTGGCTGCAGTAGGTGCGGAACACCACCGACCGATCGTCGGGGGATTCGGCGACGACCGCCACCGGCCACGCCAGCTCCCGCCCGTCGTGGGCCAGGTGCGCCAGCAGTTCTACCACGGCCCGCCCGCCGGCACAGGTGGAGGCCACGGTCTCGGTGCGGGCGTGGCGCTCGGCCATCCAGGATTTATTCTCGCTGACGAACCGCCGCAGCTGCCGGTGGCCGCGGATCTCGCCCGCGCGGGGATCGTAGACCACCACCTCACCAGGCCACACAGTCTCCAGAGCATGGTAGTCACCTTTGTTCAGTGCGGTGAAGTACTGCCCCACCGGATCAGCCTGACCTGCGGCGCGAGTCTGCCTGCGCACCAGCTCCACGGCACTGGTGAAGTCCGGAAACCACGGCATCTCAACTCCACGCTCCCTTACCGGCCAGACAGTTTCTCTGCAGACTGCCGTCTCTTGTCCTCCGGCAACATCCTCATCCCCGGCGCGCCCTAATGAAAGCCCCCACCCCAGCGGAGAAGTTGTCGCATGCCAGCGTGATGGGCAACAGACTCCGAGGAAGCCAGTCGAACCAGAGAACCAGAGAACCAGAGAAAGGAGCAACGGCCGTGGACATGAAACTCGAGGTTGTGGTGGTGCCGGTTTCCGACGTGGACCGGGCTAAGGCCTTCTACCAGGCGCTGGGGTGGCGGCTGGACGCCGACTTCGTGACCGGCCCGGACTTCCGGGTGGTGCAGATGACCCCGCCCGGCTCGGCCTGCGCGGTCATCTTCGGCACCGGGATCACCTCGGCCGCGCCCGGCTCGGCGCAGGGCCTGCAGCTGGTCGCCGACGACATCGACGCCGCCCGGGCCGAGCTGGCCAGCCGCGGCGCGCAGGTCAGCGAGGTCTTCCACGACGCGGGCGGGGTGTTCCACCACGCCGGGACCACCGGGCGGGTCATGGTGCCGGTTTTGGAAAAGGTACCGGAAGCAGCCGCCGACGCGGGGTCCCGCCAGGCCGGCGGCCAGCGCCAGCACTGCCAGCGGGACAATGTGCGACAAACGCAATCGGGACATGATGTCCTCCTAAGCCGGCTCACGGAAAGCACGGCTCCACTCATGTCACGGTCACGGCAGCGCCGGGGTTCGTGATCGCTGACCCGAGCCGCAGCTCGTGCGCCTACTGCAGCCTGAACAGTGCGAGCGCGTCGCGGCAAATCGGCCAGGGCGCGGCGGGCGTCGTCTGGTGGCTGTGGCCGACACTGGCGCATCCGATGTTCCTCAACCCCGGCCCTCCCCGGCCGGGACCTCCAACACGGCACCGTGTACGAGTTCGAGGTGAGCGTCAGGTATCTGCTCGCGCTTGTCTTCTTCCCGCTGCTTGGCGCCGGCCTCGGCGCCTGGGAGGGCTCTACGCCGCAGGCCACCCGGGCCAGCAGCCAGCAGGTGACAGGGCCTGGTGCAGGTCGGCGAGGTGGGCCACTGCGCGTCGTGCAGCGCGTCCTCTTGCTCCGGGGTGAGTCCTGGCGCGTCGTCGCGGAGCGCGAGCAGCGTGATCGTCAACCGGTCGAAGTCCACGGCAGGCGATGGTAGCCCGCGCCGCCACCGCGTATCGTCCCGCGGATCATGCGAATGATGACGTTGGCCGCCCATCAAGGCGGTGATGTCACGACGGCGAGGGTGGCGGCTTCCCCAGGCAGGACGGAGGGCGGCCGCGCCGCGGCCGCCCTCCGTCTGGGTTGGCTAGCCGAGGACGTGGAACGCCGTGCGGTTGCCAAACGGTGCGACGCTTTCGGGCGCTACCCGGTTCCAGTAGTCGACGAAGCCCTTGGAGGCGGTGACCCCCTCGAAGATCGGCAGGTTGGCCGGCGTGCCCGGTAGGTCGCAGCTGACGACCAGGACTCCCTGGTCGCCGTCGGAGTAGGCGATCTGCAGGACCGCCAGGCCCGCGCGCGCATCCGCGGCCACGCCGGTGACGCCGTCGGTGATCGGCGGTGAGGGCAGGTTGCCCGGGGCGACCACGAAGCTGACGAACCCGGTCACCTTGTAT
>WNFJ01593309.1_pt1 | contig 10310 bp, 10 predicted proteins | sample 5400461 | NCBI WGS metagenome assembly WNFJ01 (sample SAMN13153349, study PRJNA577476) | soil metagenome | isolation source: 115 cm saprolite on Douglas fir-dominated hillslope | place: USA:California | collected 2013-09-17
CCGCCATACCGGTCACGACCAGCCGGCAGCCCTCTCTTTCGGCGAACAGCTCGCAGCCCCATTCAAAGCGCCGCATTGGACCGTTCTGGTACTCCCGAGCATGGAAAAGGCGGCGATTCTCCTGCCATTCGCCAAAATCCTCCTCCCATCTCACCTGAATAGGGCCGGCCTTGCCATGGGCGAACCGGCGGACTCGGCCCTGGGCGTCAACCCGTTCCTCGAACTGGAAGGGCGCATTGCCGTTCAACTCCCAAAGGCGAGCGGTGTCTGAGACGAACGGCCATATCGCCGCCGGAGGCTTGGCGAAATAACGTTCCTGGCGGTAGCGATAGATTACCGTCATCGGATCGCGTCCCGAAGTCGGTGGGAATTCGCGGCGGCGGTCATCTCCTGTCGGGAGATCATCGGCTCATCCTGTTGCTGACAACAAGCAAACCATCGACCGGCCGGTATCGGTCGATGACCCCCACCTCGTCAAGGATGCGAACGCGGCGCAGACAGGGCGACGGCGACAGGCCCACCAATACCTCAATGCGCAAGGTCAGCGGCGCCATGGCGCGGAGGGGGCCCGGAAAAAGGCAATTCCGGTCGCGTCACCGTAATCCCGTAATCCGAGGCCGTTCGGCGTCATTGCGAGGCCCGCAGGGCCGAAGCAATCCATGGCTTGCGCCCTGCGGCGAAGGCGACGCCGAAGCCGATGCGCCCGGCCTTGGCGCGCTAGGCGGCCCCGCCCGCCAGCTTCCGCGCCGTCGCCTCGTCGGTCACCAAAGTCGTCGGGTTCAACAGCTTGATGGCCCCTTCGATGGCGGCGAGCTTGTGCTCGCCGCCAGCGGCGAGCACGCGGATCGGCGCGGCGCGAACGGCCTCGAGCGGGACTGACATGACGCGTTGATTGAGCGCATGGTCGATGACCCGGCCGTCGCGATCGAAGACGTTGCACAGCATCTCGCCGACGCCGCCATATTCGCGCATCAGTCGGCGCTCGGTCTCGCCGACGAGTTGGTAGCGCGCGATCGTCGCCTCGCTGCCGAGCGAGCCCACGCTGACGACGACGGCGTCGAGCGCGCGGGCGAAATCATAGACGGCGCCGAGACCGCAGCGCTCGATCAGCGCCGCCTTGGTCGTGGGACTGTCGACCAGCGCCGGCGCGGGGATCAGATAGCAGTCCGCGTTGAAGGCGCGGGCGAAGGCGGAGGGGAACTCGGCCGGATTGTCGTGCGCGAAATGGGTGACGCCGCCGACGAGCGACACGACGGTGAGGTCGCGCAGGGAGCGCTCGCGCAGATATTCGAGCGAGCGGTTGAGCGTGCGTCCCCAGCCGAGCCCGATCTTCATGTCGTTTCGCAGCAGCGACGAGACGCAGTCGCCGAGCGCCGCGCTGATCGACGCGGTCGGATCCGCAGCGGCGGATGACAGCGGCGCGACGACCGCCTCGCTAAGCCCGTGAGCCCTGGACAGCGCGGCCTCCAGCCCGCCGAGCTCCGCGTCTCCGCGCGACAACGCGATCCGCACTTCCCCGAGCGCCTTCGCCTCGGCCAGCATCCGCACCACCGTCACCCGGCCGACGCCCAGCGCTTCCGCGATTGCGCTCTGGGTCATTTCTTCGACGAAGTACATCCATGCCGCGCGCTGGCGCAGACGCTCGCTGCGCCTGGGCGCGCGCGGAGGCCCGGCCGCCTGTCGCCGCGAGGGCGATGTTCGGCCGCCCGCTCATGTCAGGCTGTCGAAGAACGAAGCGATGAAGATGACGAGGCCCGCCACCGCCGCCAGAACGACGCGCTCGTCGCTCCAGCCCCGGCGCGCAGGCGCCTCAGACGCGTCAATCTTGCCCAACGGCCAAACTCTCCTCGAGCATCATACGCGCTCGCGCGCGCAGTTTCTCGCTCTCGCTCTTGAGCTGGCCGCAGGCGGCAAGAATGTCGCGGCCGCGCGGCGTGCGCACTGGGCTCGCATAGCCGGCGTTGAAGACGATCTCGGAAAAACGCTCGATTGTCTCCCAGTCCGAACATTCATGTTGGGCGCCGGGCCAGGGATTGAAAGGAATGAGGTTGATCTTGGCGGGCAGGCCCCTGAGCAGGCGCACGAGCGCCTTCGCCTCGGCCGGCGAGTCGTTGACGCCCTTCAGCATCACGTATTCGAAGGTGATGCGTCGCGCGTTCGACGCGCCGGGATAGTCGCGGCACGCCTGCATGAGCCGTTCGATCGGGTATTTGCGGTTCAGCGGGACCAGCTTGTCGCGCAGCGGATTGCTGGTTGCGTGAAGGGAAACGGCAAGCATGGTTCCGCATTCCGCGCCGAGCTTGGCCATTTCGGGAACGACGCCCGAGGTCGAGACGGTGATGCGCCGCTTGGAGAGCGACAGGCCTTCGCCGTCGGTCATGACCGCGATCGCGTCACGCACGGCGTCGAAATTGTAGAGCGGTTCGCCCATGCCCATGAAGACGACGTTCGACACCGCCCGCACGCCCTCGCCCGACGGCGCGAGTCCATCGGGCGGCGCGACGCCGCCGGGAAAGTCGCCGAGCCGATCGCGGGCGACGAGAACCTGGGCGACGATCTCCGCCGTCGTCAGATTGCGCACCAGCGGCATCGTCCCGGTATGGCAGAACGTACAGTTCAATGTGCAGCCGACCTGGCTGGAGACGCACAGCGTGCCGCGGTCCGACTCGGGGATGTAGACGCACTCGATCTCCGCGCCCTTGTCGTGCGCGTGGGCCGGCGGCATCCGCAACAGCCATTTGCGCGTGCCGTCGGCCGAGACCTGCTCGGCGACGATCGTGGGCCGCGCGAGCGTGCAGTGTTCGGCGAGCCTGTCGAGCAGCGGCCTGGCGATGTTGCGCATGGCGCCAAACTCGCGCGCGCCGCGATGATAGATCCAGTGCCAGATCTGCGAGACGCGCATGTTGAGTTCGCGCGGGGGAACCCCGATTTCGGCGAGGGCGCGGGCAATTTCGGCGCGCGTTGCGCCGGCAAGGCGCGCGGGCGCGCGTTCCTGGGCGGCAAGGGCGGCGTCGGTCATCGCCGGCGCTTCTACCATGAGCCGGGCCTGGCCACCAACGCCCCAATGTCACAGGAGGCCAAAGGCTTGAGGCTCGCGCGCAGGTAAGCCAGCCCCGACAGCGGTCATAGCAACGAAGGCCAGCCGCCGTTCGAATTCCTCTGGCCGACTGAGAACGGCGAAATTGGGCCTCCCCTCGGTGGAACTTCTCCGGCAGCGCAAATCAATTGACCGTCATTCACGGCAGGCGCTATCAAACTCCACTCCGGCCCGCCGTTCGGGTGGCAGACGAGGGGATGATCATGGCTATACGTCAATGCACAGTCGCATCTTTGCTTTCGCTCGCGCTGCTCTGCCCTCCGGCATCCGTTCTTGCGGCCCAGGCCGACTCCCTCGGCTATTGCAAGGCCGATGTCGCCCGGCTCTTCCCCGGCGTCGAGCCGGGCGGCGGCCGTATCGTCGGATGTCTCAAGCAACATAAGATGGAAGTGAGCGTCGGCTGCGCAAAAGCCATCAAGAAGATGAAGGCCGAGATGGGTCAGTGACGGCCGGCGAGATGTCGCAGCGAGCTTCGCGCTTTAGTGAAGCTGTGCCGTCGCTGGGTCGGGCGCCCATGAGGCCTAAAGGATGATCCTTGGGCGACTCGCCTGGGGCCGTACGCTCGGCTCCCGGCGGCGGCTCGAGGTCGGCCGCGAGCGCAGATGTTTCGACGCGGCCAATGTTCGGCCCTGTTTCGCGGATAGCAGCTTCACGAATCGATTGCGATGAAACCGGAGCGCCGCCATGCGAGGTCGGGAATTGAGAACCTTGGTCCTTGCCACCCTCGCGGCTTTAGCCTTCGGCGCCCCATCGACTTTGGCGGCCCAATGCGGAGACAGTTCTGAGGGCTTCAAGTCCTGGCTCGAAGACTTCAAGCAGGTTGCGATCAACGACGGCGTCTCGCCCGAGGTGGTGGACAATGCTTTGGCCGCCGCCTCGTTTGACCCTTCAGTGCTCGCCCACGATCACGGGCAAGGGCTCCACGAGAATTTCGCCTCGTTCGCGGCTCGACATGTCACGCCGGGTCGGATCAAGAGAGGCAGGACAATGCTGATCGCCTACGCGGAGCCGTTCGAGAAAATCGAACAGCGTTACGGCGTGCCTGCGCCGGTCCTGGTGGCGATCTGGGGCCTCGAGACGGATTTCGGCGCGGGCAATGGCACATTTTCAACCTTCAGCGCCCTGGCGACGCTGGCCTACAATTGTCGGCGCGCGCAAATCTATCGGGCCGAGCTGATTGACGCGCTGATGATCGTCCAGCGCGGACTCCTGGAGCCGGAACAGATGCGCGGCGCATGGGCGGGCGAGATCGGCCAGATGCAGTTCATGCCCTCTGCCTATCTGAAATTCGCAACCACCGTCGACGGCGGCGGCGGCGCCGATCTGATCCACAATTCCGCGGACGCTCTCGCCTCGACCGCGAATTTCCTGCACTCCCATGGTTGGACGCGCGGCGCGGGTTGGGACGAAGGCGAGCCGAATTTCGCCGCCCTGCTGGAATGGAACGCGGCGCCGGTCTACGCCAAGACGATCGCGCTGTTCGCCGACAAGGTCGCGGGCCAGGAGCAGTAGACGCACGCAGGTCCCGCCGCGCTCTGGCGGGCAAATCGCCTTCCTCACGATCCGAACATGTCGTTCGTCTGCGCGGTCACGCGCACGAAGGTGGTGCGCTTCGAGACCTCCTTGAGCTGGGTGGCGCCGATATAAGTCATCATCGAACGCACGCCGCCCATAATCTCGCCCATCGTGCCGTCGACCGAGCCACGGTAAGGCGTCTCGACCGTCTTGCCTTCGGCGGCGCGGTAGTGGGCGACGCCGCCGGAATGTTTCTTCATCGCCGTTTCCGACGACATGCCGTAGAACTTCATCGCGACCGGCATTTTCTTGCCGCCCCGTTCCTCGTAACGGATTTCGCCGTCGCATTCGTCGTGGCCGGCGAGCATTCCCCCCAGCATGACGAAGTCCGCGCCCGCCCCATAGGCCTTGGCGACGTCGCCGGGCGCCGTGCAGCCGCCGTCGGCGCAGACCTGTCCTTTCAGCCCGTGTGCGGCGTCGGCGCATTCGATGATGGCCGAGAGCTGTGGATAGCCGACGCCGGTCACGCGCCGCGTGGTGCAGACGGAGCCAGGCCCGATGCCGATCTTCACAATATCCGCGCCGGCCAGGATCAGGGCCTCGGTCATGTCGCCGGTGACGACGTTGCCGGCCATGATGACGGACTTGGGGTGATCGTCGCGCACCCGCTTGACCGCTTCGAGGAATTTCTCCGCATAGCCGTTGGCGACGTCGAGGCAGATGAGCCGGATCGGCGCCGCCTTGGCGACGGCGGCGAGCTTCTTGGCGTCGGCGGCGTTGGCGCCCAGCGAATAGAACGCATGCGCGCCGTCCGGCCCCGCAAAGAAATCGGCGAGCTCCGCCTCGGGATAGTGCTTGTGCAGAGCGGTCAGCGCCCCGTTCCTGCCGAGCGCTCGCGCCATCGCCATGGTGCCGGTCACGTCCATGTTGGCGGCGATGAGCGGAAAGCCTTTCCACTCAGAGCCGGTGTGCAGGTAGCGAAACGCGCGGTTGACGTCGACCGCGCTGCGCGTATTGAGCGTCGAGCGCTTGGGACGAATGAGAACGTCCTTGAAATCGAGCTTGACGTCGGTTTCGATGCGCATGGAATGTCCAGTGTCGGTGGGGAAATCAGGCGTCGTCTGATAGTCATCGATCTATCACAGCCGAAGCCCTAAGCGAATCTGGCTGCGCAACAGCGATACGGAGCAAGACATGGCCGAGGAGTTGGTTCTCTACACAAATCCGATGTCGCGCGGCCGCATCGCTCGCTGGATGCTGGAGGAAGTCGGCGAGCCGTACAACGCCGTAACCCTCGATTTCGCCGGATCGATGAAGGCGTCGGACTATCTGGCGATCAATCCGATGGGCAAGGTGCCCGCGCTGCGTCATGGCGAGACGATCGTCACCGAGACGGCGGCGATCTGCGCCTATCTCGCCGACGTCTTTCCCGAGTCGGGGCTTGCGCCGCCGCCGGGCTCGCGCCTGCGCGGCCCCTACTATCGCTGGCTGTTCTTCGCCGCCGGGCCGGTCGAGGCGGCCAACACCAACAAGGCGCTCGGCGTCGTCGTGCCGACAGAGCGCAAGGGCATGGTCGGCTACGGCAGCCAGGAGCGGACGCTCGCGGCGCTCGAGGCCGCGCTGTCGCGTTGCGAGTATATCGCGGGCGATCGCTTCACTGCCGCCGACGTCTACGTAGGTTCGCACATCGGCTTCGGCATGGGGTTTGGCGCGATCGACAAGCGTCCCGCCTTCGAGCGCTATTGGGCGCTCGTCAGCGCGCGCCCGGCGGCGATCAAGGCGCGGGAGATCGACGACAAGCTGGCGGCGGAGCTGCGGAAGCCGGGTTGACCGCGCGCCGATCTGCTTGGCGAGCTTCATCAGGGGAGGGCGAGGCCATGCGGCTGAAGGGCAAGACTGCGCTGGTGACCGGCGCGGGACAGGGCTTTGGGTTCGGCATCGCCGAGATTTTCGCCCGCGAGGGGGCGCGCGTCGCCTGCCTCGATCTGAAGAGCGATGTCGCCGAGGCGGCCGCCAGGCGGTTCGGCGACGGGGCGATCGCGCTCGACGCCGACGTGTCGAGGCGCGAGGACGTCGAGCGCGCGGCCCGGTCGGCGATCGAGGCGTTCGGACGCGTCGACATCGTCGTCAACAACGCCGGCACGACCCATCGCAACAAGCCGCTGATGGAGGTGCAGGAGGCGGAGTTCGACCGGGTCTTCGCGGTCAACGTCAAGTCGATCCTGCTGACCGCCCAGGCCTTCGTCCCGCATATGCGCGCTCATGGCGGCGGCGTCTTCATCAATGTCGGCTCGACCGCCGCCCTGCGCCCCCGCCCGGGCCTGATCGTCTACAACGCCTCGAAGGGCGCCGTGCATGTGATGACGAAATCGATGGCGGTGGAGCTGCTGTTGGCGATGTTCCTGGGCGAGGACACGCCGGAAAGCGCGCCGCGTTCCGCGCCACCGTGCCGCTCGGCCGCTTTTCGATGCCGCAGGACATCGGGGCCGCCGCCCTCTTTCTCGCCAGCGACGAGGCGGCGTTCCTGACCGGCGTCGTGCTCGAGGTCGACGGGGGACGTTGCATTTGAGTTGGACAAATCTTGTTGCGGACAGCATTCACGCGCTCCCGCGGCAAAGTATTCGGTAAATGTCGCCGGGCCTGGTAAGCAGGGCCCGACGAAATTCGCCGCAAAAGGCCGATTTTTATAGAGGAGTCGCGGTGAGGCCATCGTATTGACCTAAGCGCGGCGCCGATGTGGCATGATTTTCTTGCGATTCATTCTCACGAATCGATGAAGGTCGCAATGGCGATTATCGGGTTCCTCCGGCCGCGCCATCGTATAGGCAAAATCTTCCTCTATCGACGCGTCCCGCGGGCGAATGAAGGAGAGCGATATGACTCAGCATGCGCTGTACGTTCAACTCGAGGCCAAACCCGGCAAGGAGCAGGAGGTCGCGACCTTCCGCGACCTTCCTGTCCGGAGCGCGTCGGCTGGTCGACGACGAGCCTGACACGACGGCCTGGTTCGCGATCCGGATGGGGCCGAGGACCTTCGGCATCTTCGACGCGTTCGCCAACGAACGCGGCCGCGAGGCCCATCTCCAGGGCAAGGTCGCGAAGCAGATCATGACCAAGGCGCCGGAGCTGTTCGTCAAGCAGCCGGAGATCCAGCGGATGGAAGTTCTCGCCGACAAGCTGCCTCACTAACGTCCAGCGTTCGGCGCGCCGCGTCAAGGCTTTCAAAGCCGCGCGGCGTGCCGAATGAATGGGCGCGGCGAAACGCCGCCGCGCTCACTCCTCCACAAAGAACGTCGGGACCTCGGCGTCGAAACCGGGCGGGTCGAGCCGGACGAGGCCATCGCGCAGAACGCGGGTTTCGATCGCCCCGGCCTGACCGCGCTTGTGGTGGATCATCACGCGGCGGTCGGGGTCGAGGATGAGGTAGTGCTCAACGCTCGATAGCGAGAAATAGCCGTCGAGCTTGACCCCATGATCGTCCGCAGCCGTGCTCGGCGACAGGACCTCGACGACGACGACCGGATTGGGAATCTCGATCGCATCGAGAGGGGGCGGCGGGCAAACGACGAGGGCGTCCGGCTCGTAGGCGTTGCGCGCGGTGATCCTTACCGTCATGCCGTCAGGGAACATCCGGCAGGGGAGGCCGGCGCGCTTGATTCCGGCTTTGAGCGACTCCTGAGCGGCATATTTCGTCAGCGCATGGGCCGCGCGTTCCGGCGACATCAGAACCGGCTGACCGTCGCGCAGCTCCCAGCGGCCGTCCCGCCCCTCCGCCCAAAGGAGGAAGGCGTCGACATCCATGTCGCTCTTCGCCAAACTTGACATGCCCTCGTCCTAGCATTTTAGCCGCGATCCGCGAAACCGCCGCCAGCGCCTCGCGGTCCACGCGGCTAGGAACTTCGCGCCCGGCATGTTAGGCAGCCGCGCCATATGGCGGACGGCGTTCGATACCGTCCGCTCGAGAGTCGGACGAAGGGCAGCGGCGATGGCGATCACGGAGACGGACGGTTTTCCCGAGGGACTCGCGTTCGACGACGTGCTGCTGCGCCCCGGCCACAGCCTGATTGTGCCGAGCGCAACCGACGTCGGCTCGCGGCTCACCCGCGCCATACGGCTCAATCTGCCGATCGTGTCCGCGGCGATGGACACCGTCACCGAGGCGCGGCTCGCCATCGCGATGGCGCAGGCCGGCGGCATCGGCGTCATTCACCGCAATCTCGAGCCCGCCGACCAGGCCGAAGAGGTGCGCAAGGTCAAGCGCTTCGAGAGCGGCATGGTGGTCGATCCGATCACGATCTTCCCCGACGCGACGCTCGCCGACGCCCTCGCGGTGATGCGTCGAGCCTCGATTTCCGGCATTCCGGTGGTGGAGCGGGGGTCCGACGGCAAGCCGGCGAGACTCGTCGGCATTCTCACCAACCGCGACGTTCGCTTCGCCGACGATCCACGCCAGCCGGCAGCCGAACTGATGACCCGCAAGGTGGTGACCGTCGGCGAGGGCGTCGGCCACGACGAGGCGCGCCGCCTGCTGCACCAGCATCGGATCGAGAAGCTGGTCGTTGTCGACGAGGCGGTGCGCTGCGTCGGCCTGATCACGGTCAAGGACATCGAGAAGGCGACCGCGCATCCCAACGCCGCCAAGGACGCGGACGGGCGCCTGCGGGTCGCCGCAGCGACCTCGGTCGGCGACAAGGGCTTCGAGCGCGCGGAGATGCTGATGGCGGCGGGCGTCGACTGCCTCGTCGTCGACACCGCGCACGGCCATTCCGAGCAGGTCCTGGCCCAGGTCCGCCGCATCCAGCGCGCGACCAACAAGGTCTCGGTCATCGCCGGGAATGTGGCGACGCGCGAGGGCGCCGAGGCGCTGATCGACGCCGGCGCCGACGCGATCAAGGTCGGCATCGGGCCGGGCTCGATCTGCACCACCCGGGTCGTGGCGGGGGTCGGCGTGCCGCAACTCACCGCCATCCTGGAGGCGGCCGAGGCGGGGCGCGCGGCCGGCGTGCCGGTCATCGGCGACGGCGGGGTCAAATATTCGGGCGATCTCGCCAAGGCGATCGCGGGCGGCGCGGATTGCGTGATGATCGGCTCGCTGCTGGCGGGCACCGACGAGAGCCCGGGCGAGGTGTTCCTCTACCAGGGCCGCTCCTACAAGAGCTACCGCGGCATGGGCTCGCTCGGCGCGATGGCGCAGGGCTCGGCCGACCGCTACTTCCAGCAGGACGTGCGCGATCAGATGAAGCTGGTGCCCGAGGGGGTCGAGGGGCAGGTGCCTTATCGCGGCCCGGTCGGCGCGATCGTGCACCAGCTTGCCGGGGGCTTGCGCGCCGCCATGGGCTACGTCGGGGCCGAGACGATCCCCGAGTTCCAGCGCAAGGCGCGCTTCATGCGCATCACCAGCGCCGGGCTTCGCGAAAGCCATGTCCACGACGTGGCGATCACCCGCGAGAGCCCGAACTATCATCCGTCGACTGTATGAGGGCGCTGCGGCCAAACGGGCTGATCATGGGCCGTGCACTTCTGTCCGCGCGCGAGCGGTTTCAATGCGATAGGCGCCAAATTTGTCCCTTCCGCGGCTCGGACGGAGTCCTGGGCGGCCTTGCCGGCGCGGTCGGCGATCGCGCTTGGTCCAGACGCGGCTCGAGGCCGCGCCCCGTGAGCCCGGCGGGAAATGATTCCAAAGCCACGGAAGCCAAAC